>Ga0208158_1000085_pt1 | contig 43994 bp, 52 predicted proteins | sample 8_EtaG_FD_184081 | JGI IMG/M metagenome (GOLD analysis project Ga0208158, IMG submission 184081) | Marine viral communities from the Subarctic Pacific Ocean - 8_ETSP_OMZ_AT15162 metaG (SPAdes) (version 2) | ecosystem: Environmental > Aquatic > Marine > Oceanic | place: Pacific Ocean | collected...
GTGCAGGAACTACTTCCTCAAACTGTGTTCCATCTGGTGTAGCTTTAACAGCATTTTCTTCACCAGTTAAAACTGCATAACGCTCTTTAAGTTGAACTTGTGCAGATTGAGCAGCATTAAATTGAGTTTCTAATTGCTTCTTTTCATCAGCAAGTTTAGTAAGTTTTTCTTCTTTAGAAATTGACATTTAAAGCCGTGGTTGTTGCTAGTTAATAGCCGTAGTTTAGAGACGTGCTAACGGTCTAACGATCTAACAGTGGTACCAACAATAACCTCTCAAATGAGAACTATTTTCAACATTTTCCCCCTTAACAGTTCTAGTATATGTACTCTCAGCATCATATAAAGTGACTGCTGTTGAGTTAGTAGTGTTATATAAAACTATTCCTCCTGTATCAAGACCAGTAAATGCCCCTAGATAAGTAACAACTCCATTCATCCGATCACCGCTATCATTAGTAGAAGTAAAAGGAAGACCAGCTATAGATACGGCAGACGAAGATCCTCCACTACCCTTGGTAGCAAGATCAACCATAAATTGACAATATATTAACCTTCCTATTTTGGTATATCTACCCTGTTGTCCACCAGTTGAGTAGGTTGCTTGATTACCACCAATGAAGAAAGTAGGAGTCCATACACCCTCTTCATACCCATCAAGTAACTCACTTGTCATCCCTGCTGCGTTAGAGTTAGCACTAAAGTCAATACCTTTGCCATTCGCTACAACTACATTTCCAGTTAACGTATAGTTACCCTCTCTATCCCATGTATGTGTATCCGTTGTAGTACTTGTACCACTCTGTGACGTACTTAATACCATCCTTCCTATTCTGCCGTCTAGAAGTATGGCAGCAGAACGGTTTGTATCATTAGTCTTTGCAGTAGATCCACCTGCATTAGATGTGATATTAGTTCCAATTACCCAGTATTCTCCATCTGCGTTACCCCAGTTATTAATAGTTAAATCATCTCCAGCAGCATTACCAGAACCTGCAATTGTTACCTTTTGTCCAGCAGTAAGTCCACCTGTTGCGACATTTAGGGTTGTACCATCAAAGGTAAGATTTGCCTCACCTTGAATCGTATTGGCTGCTGTAACCGTAGTAATTGTATTATTAGTCGAACCAGTCAAGACGGCTGGAGTAGACGCTAATTTACTAAGAGCAATCGCAGCATCGCTTTTAATATCGGCATTAACTATAGAATCGTCTTTAATGTCGCTTGAGTTGATTGTAGTTAATGCCATTGACAATTAAGGAGTTGTAGATTTGTTAGCGACTAAGAAAGCGGTGTAGTCGGTTTTTACTTGAGATGTCCACGCTGCTTCCGCAATTGCTTTTACATCAGCGTCTTCTTTACTCAAATCAGTTTCAACTAGGGTGTCTTTATCTGCACCATCGCCACCTTTAAGTGCTCCAGGTACTAATACTTTACGATGGAAACTACGAGTCAGTTCTACACCATCTTCTTTGATGACGCTGGCGCACCTCACTTGAATGTTCCATTTAGAAACGATTTCAATCTTATCGTTCTCTTGTGTTTTTGTAATTGCCATTTTTAAGGAAGCTCTCCGAGCTAAATAGGTTTAAATGGTGCGTAGTTTATAGACGTGCTAACGGTCTAAGCGGTTGTAAAACTAATACTTAAATATACTGTTGAACCACTTAAGTCATCGTTATATGGTATTGAAGCATTTTCAGTTCTTAATCTTCCATCTTGCATCAGACCTGCCCAAGAACCTTGGTTTCCCATTGGGTTTTGTACCGTTCCTACCGTTACACTTCCTACTGAAAAGACATTAGTTCCTGCGAAAAAAGGAAAACTTCCAATTTTATTTTGACTAGTATCAGATGTTGTGGGGTACGTGAACCTAGCGCCCATTGTGACTAAACTACCTACTTTTACATACCATCCGTTGACGTTAGAGAAAGTTAAACCTGCTCCAGAAGTATCAGTAGGAGTCCATGTGCCTTCTTCATAGACATTAAGACGATTTGCGGTGGCAGTTTCACCACCTAAAGCAAGTCCATCAGTATAAAGTCTCATCAATCCAGTACCACCAGAGGCAGCGAATTGCATGTGTTCACCGTTATCTGATCCAGTGTTATGTGCGTAACCTATATAACCTCTATATCTTTCATTACCTGAAGTACCATCTGCAAACATCAGATAGTTAGTGTCTGTAGTGTTAGGTGATTTTATGGTTATACCACCTTGGGCTATAGCTTGGACAACTAAATCTTTAGCATAATACTGATCAGGGTCGGTAAGTTTTATTCCAACGTATCCATTAGAATCGATACGAAATCTTTGTGTTAATTGATTAGTTCCATTATTAGCAGTTGAAAATGCAAGATAACCAGGTGTAGCGTTTGAAGCAACAGTACCAGTTACATAGGATTCTATAGCGGCTGTATAATTATTTAAATCTGTTCCATCATGGGCACAGAAATAAATTCCACCTACCCTATCTCCAGCTAAAGAAGCTGAAGGAGAAGCGTAATTTCCTCTAGAGCTAGCGAGTTGTATTGAACCACCCCAAGCATCGTCAGCCCTAAAAACTGCTAATCCTTGACTATCTAATATTTGTGTTTTTCCACTCCATCCATGATAACCAAATCCATTAGTAACTATATTAGAGTCATGATGTGCAATGAAACCACTTGAATTGATGCGGAGTTTTTCTGAACCATCAACTTTTATTCCAAAGCGTGAAGAACCTTTCTCATCATCTTTGTCAACTTCTATATAAAGATCACCACCTGAACCATCAATCATTGCCTCTGGAGTTCCAGTTGCGTCACTATCAATAAGTTTTATTTTTGGAGTAGCATTAGTTATTTCTAAAACTGTTCCATCAAAGGTAAGATTCGCTTCACCGTTTAGACCGCCTGATCCATCACCTGTAACGACTCTATTGTTAGCGTCATTAGAGAATGATAATTGAGTATTGGTATCAGTAGGAACTGCCCACTCCATACCATTAGAGGTATAGGCAAGGAATTTATCTGTGCCAGACGGTGCGTTATGAACGTCTAACTTAACTTCTGCAATTGAGTCATCTGCCAGTTTGCTTCCTGCTATTGCAGCAGAGGCATTGACCTTCTCATTTGTAACTGATCCATTTTGAAGGATAGCTGTTGAGACTGTGTTGTTACTTGGAGTTCCAATGTTGACTGTTGATCCAATAACAACTGCAAAGTAGGTATCCGTACTAGCTGGTACTGCACCAAGTTTTACTGTGCTTCCACTTAATGCAAACCCCTCGGACGGCGTGGAACTACCTGCATTTGGTTTCTGTATTACACCATTAATACTTAAAAGGATTTGCTCTGCATTAGTCGGTGCATTAGTAATCGTGAAATCTTGAAGGCTGCCATTAAATGCAGGACTTAAAGTAGATATATAGAAATTACCAATGGACTGTGCTTCTTCCCATGCAGTATTAGTTGCGTTATAAACTAATAGTTTTGATGTAGACGTATTAAAGAATAAATCTCCAGCGTCTAATGCACTTGAAGGGTTAGAGCTTCCTACTCTATATCTTGCATTAAAATCATTAATATCATCTGATAGCTGTTTAATATCATCTTCTTTTCCAAGGATTTTATGGTAGTTATAAGTTTGACTAGAGCCAGTAGAGCTGACCATTAAGCCAACACCAGCAACTAAGGTTTCGCTATGGAGACTGGAAGGGAATCCATTAATAGTTATCGTTGCACCACCAACTGTCCTGCCTGTTGTACTAACTCCTGATCCATTAATAACAACTCCACCTGCGTCACTAATCGAAATAACTACACCAGACGCAGGCTGTGTATTAGGAAAAGCAACCTCAGTAGCTACAACTTCCAATCCACCTAAAGGTGAAATCTGTGCAGCGACATAATCAACAACGGCTCCAGACGTAGGGAATGAAGCGTCACTATCAGAGATTGTTGTCTGCTTTGTTAATCCATCAACTTGGTTTAGATCTGCAATATCTGAAGTTAAGTTCGTACCAGCAGCTAACTTTGAAGCTGTAGCTGAAGTCATCCCTGCAAGCGTTGTTAGCTCAGAATCAAGTGGTTGTTTGTTGTTGATCTGACTCTGAATATCAGAAGTGACATTCGTTGTGTAATTAATCTCTGTTGCAGTTGCAGAAATCGCATCAACTAAAGTTTTATTCGCATCAGTGAACGCATTGGTATTGCTATTACTTTCGTAAGACGACTTGATTTCACTAGCAGATTGATCGGCGGTTGCGCTGGTTTCAATTCCAGAGAGCTTTGTTTTCTCTGCGTCTGTGTAAGCGTTGGTATCTGAATTAGATTCGTATGAACTCTTTATTTCCGTAGAAGTTTGATCAGCAGTAGCCGAAGCTTCTATTCCTTCTAACTTTGAATAATGAGCAGAAGACATGCTTCCTGCATTAGACCCAGAAGAAGCCTGTAACTTCGATCCTGATATTGCAGCACTAGCATTAACATCTCCATCAACAATTGTTCCATCTACGATCTGGGCAGAAGCTATGCTGCCAGTACGTTCTAGGTATGCTTTTGTTACTGCATCTTGTGCGTTAGTTGGATCAGTGACATTAATAACTTTATTATTTCCAGCATTTAGGTTTCCAGTCATCGGCACAGTGCCATCAGACTTGAACTGTGTACCTGTCAATGTAGTTACATTGCTCGTTGCTGTATTACTTGCAGTTTCAGAGGCAATAGCCTTCGCTGAACTTAAATCCTGTTTGTCCTGAACTTCCTGGACAACATATAAATTCTGTAAGTCAGCATTATTTAAAGCTTCTGCAGTTAAGTTCGATCCATCTTGCCAAGTAGAAATTTGAGAGCTATCAGGCGTTTGCCTCTCAATCATTAACTTGGTTCCATTCGGCAAATTATATGGCTGTCCTGTTGTTGTACCTGAATTAAGTGTTGAACCTATTAATTGAATACTTTTATCAGCAGTCCAGTTATAATCAGTTCCTGAAACAAGCGTAGAAGCTTGAGTGTTTGCAAGTATATCTCGCGTATAAAAGAGCTTTACATGGTCTTTAAGAATGTAGTTAAAAGTGAAGGTGTAAGTATGGGTGCTACCGTTACCTGTCTTTTCTTCAAATGAAAATGCCATTACATCTCTGGAGAACTACAAGGACGTAGCCCCTATTCTGCCTTGAATCGTGATTTTCTGCTAGTAATCTTTATTTAATCTAGTTCCCGTAGAAAGCACTCTCTGCTACCGCTTGATCTCTTTGGATGTCATTCAGCACATCAGATTCAACTATTGCTTTTAATCTCTCTTGATAGTTTTTAGCGTGTGGATGGTCAGATAAAAGAACTTTCCTTGTCGCTTTATCTACATAAAAATCTTTCAAGATCTTTAATACCTTTGCACCTGGCTGATTACGAATTTGTTCAGGAGTTAATGGGAATTTGTGATTTTTATTATTAATAGAAAATCTACCTTCATCAAGTGTCTCAAGTCTTTGCCAAGCAGGACTTTCAATAATATGATTCATTGCTTCTCTTACGGTATTACCTCGTACTGCCTCATCTAAAACTTGAATGATGTCAATCGTTGTTGATTCATCTATTACTTCATTACCATCAAGTTTTTGTCCAGTAAAACTTAAAAGTTTTTTCACAAAACCAAATTTATCTGTACCGGAAATGATTGCAGCAGGATCACCAGAATAACCAAAAGCTTCGCTACCTTTTATATGACCAATCTCATAATTTAATTCCTTTGTCAAATCAACCGTAATAGGAATATCACCAACTCTTTGATTCGTTATAACTTCTGGAACTTCTAATAAACCAAGTTGATCAAGAATCTTTTCAACCTTGTAAGTACCATCTCCATTGCCCCAAAGGCCAGGCTGACCAACTAACCATTCACCTACATGCCCATCAGGCCTAGCAATAGAACGACCTAACCAAGTGTATTCTTTCTTTGGTACTCCCATTGCAGCAGCAGTTATGGGAGAAGTATTGTAAGCAACGTTCCTTAAAAAATTTTCTAATTTACTAATTGGATGATCTATGTCTTGAGGATTCCAAACTAGATCTTCTAATTGCTTAGTTTCTGGAGTAACTGATCCTGTTGGTTGATAAAGATCACTGCGACTTGTTCCCGTCATTCCTTCTACTGTTCTTCCTAAACCAGATAGTTGCCCTCCTATTGGATTTTGAGCTGCACCTAAGAAACCAGCCAAACGACCAAAAGCACTTGGACTTGGATTAGCTAAGAAATCAGATAGCATTTGAAACTGTTTAAGTCCAGGCATTCTCATTAAATGCCCCGTACCCACAATTAAAAATGCTTCCGCAATACTTTGGGAGTCGTATTTATTAGCTTGTGCATTTTTAACAGCAAGATCTGTATCCTCCATCATAAATAATGTATTCAAAACAGGCATACCACCCACATTCCAAGGGATACCGAAAACACTATTTGGAACTTTCCCTTCGTTAGCTATTTTCTCTCTCCAATCTTTATATTCAGGACTTCCTGGTGCTGGCCCATTACCAGTAATATTTCCTGACATAGAAAGAGTTTTCCACATTGCAGTCAAAGAAGCCCAAGTCAATGCAGCAGAATGAGCATCAACCATCATCTTGGTTGTCAAAGTCCCTTTGTGTCCGTGATAAATAGCCTTCATAAGCTTGCCTGTTGTAAACACTGGATTACCTAAAGCAATGTCATAAACAGTCTGAGCTGCAGCACTCCTCCAAACAGGTACTACTGCATCTCCATAAGCACTTGATCTAACTCTGCTCATTATTCCTTCTATTTCTTGACCAAGACCCCAATCCCTGCCAGCGACGACTGGACCCTCTAATTTATTTTGCATACGCATTGCGAATGATTTCTTATACGCTGCAACTTGTTCTGGTTGAGCCAAGACAGGAGCACCAACTCTGTCCATAGAAATTGCAGCAGCAATCTCGTCATCACTAACTTCATCAGTTAAACCAAACTGCTTTCGGTAATCAACAATATTCTGCTTACTGGGCTTGGCTTGATATAACTGTTCTTCTATTTTAGCTCCAGCCATAGTTGCCCAATCTTCTGGTCCTAAATGTGGATTTGCTCTAGCAGCTTCCAGAGAAAGATCCATGTGACGTTGAACTAAAAATGCTCTTTTACCTGCACGATGATCAACCGCCGCGAACATCTGCAAAGCAGACCAAACAGGTAATCTTGTGCCTGTTTGTTTTTCAATTAAATTATTCATAAATATCTTCGACCCTGTAAAGAATTTATCCCTTACTTGCATTGCAGTTTTAGGTCCACCAAGCCAATCAATTTTTTGATCCATAATCTTCTTTGCGACTTTGTATTGCTCATCAACAGTCATCATTCCTCTAGGACTATTTATTTTGTCAATTGCACCTGCAAAAGGAGTATCACCTTTAAAAAAATGTTGATCAAATATTTCTCGGTATGTTTGTCTTATTTGAGCATCAACAGAGAAATGACTTCTTAGGTGCATCTTCCCTGAATCCCACATTGCTTGAAAATAATTTCGTGTTGCTTCTGTTCCGTAAGGTTTAAATAAATCACCTTGTATTGCTATCTCAGGTAAATCTAAATTTCGTTGAGTGTATTTTTTAAATGGCCAATCTGTTAATTCCATTGACGTTCCATAGAACGATTTCATTCCTTCTGCCATATAAACCATCTTTTGAGACAACCAGTTGTGTTTAAATTGAGAACTGAATGCAAAGAAAATAGAATCTTTCCATGAAGCACGAGCTGTCCTTTCCCATACACTTTCCCATCCATCTTCAAGAGGCATTTTCGGGTCAGCACCATCAAGTTTAATTGCCTTCCGAATGTCTTCTAATTCATCCAATCCCTTTGTACCTTTATCTATTGCCTCAATTACTTTTGTTATCAACGATCCCTTGGTCATAAAATCATCAGTCGTTGCAGTAAGAACTTCCTCTGCCATTTCTTGTGCTTCTTCTGCTGCAGCTTTCCCTGTTGTTCTATAAACACTATTAATTTCAGCAGGGTTTTGTTTACCTAAGAACTGAAGATTAAGACCCATTTGGCCCCACCTTCTCTTAGCAATACTGCGAGAACGATGAGCAAAGATTGCCGTTGCCCAAGTTTTTAAAAGATCTTGTTTAGTTGCTTTGGAAACAGTTCCATTCACCCTGATCTCTTCTGCTATATCTACTAAACGCTTCCTAAGAACAGCATTCATTGTGTCTGCGTAAACTTGCAGCTTGGTCTGATTATTTAAGATGCCTAAAAATGGACCAACATTTTCTGCGATTGCAGCATCTAATTGATTCTGAAACTTGCCATCTTTAATATTAATACCAGCATCTTTAAACCCTTTTTCTAATAATGCTTTCAGTTTCCCTGGACCCATCTTTTCTGTAAAAAGATTAAAATCTCGTTGATTATAAAATTCCCAATCACCTGTCTTTCTTTGAAGCATTGTAAGCATTTCTTTTGCATTAACCTCTCCTAAATTTCTTACTAACTGATCAATATTTTCAAACATTCCCTCTGCACCTGCAGGCTTTGATCTTTGACCAATAGCACGTTCAGCCCAAGCATCAACCCCTTCAGGATCATTAGCCATTCGATACCACCATTGATCAAAATCAATCTCTAATTGATTTCCATCAACACCTCTAACTTTGAAAGTGTTAGGTTTTCTATTCTCGATAGAAGATAGTTTTTTAAGGAAAGTTCTTGATGAATCAAGCTTCTCGATTTCACCGTGAAGCTTTTGAATTTCCTGGAAAGTGTCGTCGCAATTAGACATGGTTAGCAACCTCCTTGTAGGGCTTGAGTTTTTAAATCGTCAATTCGTTTTTTCTTTTTCGCTATCGCATCATCTACGAAATTCAAGAATCCTTCGTTATCTGATTTCCACCTTTCGAGAACATTAGCCCTTGCAACTAAATCATCAGTTCTAGCTTTAAATGCTTCAAATTCAGAAACATCTTTCTGATATAACTCATTAACTCTTTTCAATGTTGCTGGATCATTTGACTTTTGAGCAATTTTCAATAGATCTATTCTCTTATTAATTTTATCCATTAACCTTGCAGATTCCATCTCAGCATAAATAACATTTACTGCACTATTAAACTTTCTTTTCTTTGCTATTAATCCAGAGAATGCCTCCTCATAAATACTATCTACTGTCTTAAATCCTCTACCTTTTGCATAATTACCAAACGCTCTAACGACTTCAAATATTCGATCCCATACCTTTGCAATCGTGGTCAAAGTATTATGAAACTTACCTAATTGCCATGAATTACCATCAGGTCTAGGAAAATTAGCATCTAACCATGTTCCTATTTTATTTGTAACAGCAAACTCAAAAGGGTCCATTCCACTTAATCTCAACATTGAAACTTCCTGAAAACCTACTGTCATCTTTTCTATTGTCGCTGTTGCTTTCTGATTGAACTCTGTTTTGACATTTGGGTTTAATTGACTAAACAATTTAATTCGTTTCTGACCATCAATTGTATCGAAGATCTTCATCTCTTCTAATGTCATATATCCAAACTGAATACGATGGAAAGGTTCATGCACTGCGGTTCCAATTCTCTCTTGAATCTCACTAATCTTCAATCCATTAGTTACTTCATAAATAGTTATATGGTCATTTAAAGTATCATAATGACCAGCTTCTTTACCAGCTTCAAAAGTAGCTTTACCTCCCCATTCATCAGGTGCTTCCTTAATAATCTTCACCTCATCTTTAAATTTAAATTTAACATCATCACCACCAACCCTTCTGATTAAATCTGCAAGCATCTGTTGTAAAGCCTCTCTATTTTTCATCACACGCGCCATGTAAGGATCAAAATTCATAATCCTTACTTCCTGTTTAATATTCTTTAATGACTTAAATTCAACTGAATCATCTCCTTGTAATCTTGCCAATTCAATTTCTAAATCCCGTTTTTTAATATTTAAAGTTTCTAAACCTTCATCAAATTCTTCACTAAAACCTAATCCCCTTTCAAGCCTTTCTTCAATCATTCTTTCTGCTACAGCAATATCATCATTCAAATATTCAAGATTAGTTTTAATCTCATCAATTCGTGTTTCAGCTTCCGTCTGTCTTTGCCAACCATCTAAAAGACCACTCTGTTTCTTCTCTTCTAAAGACATATCATAATAACCACTCTCTTTGCGATCTGCTTCCTTCAATGCCGCTTGCTTCGCTGCGTCTTCTGCTTGATATTTCTTAGCCAGAGCTAATTCCTGAGCCATGATTTCTTCAACAGTTAAATTCTCATTATCAGGATTAATAGATAACTCCTCACGTTTTTCAAGCTTCGTAGAAGATGTTCTAACTTCTCCTTGATCTATAGCTTTCTGAACTATCTTTTTCTTAGTCTCCTCCCTTTGAGCTTTTAACTTTGGCGTTGTATTTTGTGGCCTAACTGTAATTCCTTTCTCTCTTAACTTCTGTAAACCAGCAATAATGTCCTTCTTTGTAAATTGTCTATATTCTTTTCCTGTGGTTTTCCTAATTAAATTAAATAACTCCTCATTTGTTTTAGGACTAGATAACTTCTTGAGATCTTTAAAAGACATTGAAGCCCATTGATCTTGATAAGAAACAACAGGATCAGGAGCTTTCTTAGTCTCAACAACACGACCATATTTCTGATCATCAACTCTGAAAGTTAAACCTGCTGTATTGTCTGGACTTGCTTTAGCACTTCCTGTTTTATCTTTGACTTGAGCTTTAATTGATTCATGTACTTTCGTACCGTGTGCTCTTAATTCATTGAGATCAATTCCATTCTTCTGTGCTAACTCAGTAATTTGTTTTGTGACTGGAGGATATTTTTTTCTTCCTGGTCTAATTAGCCAAGCTGCTTGATCAATACGAGAACCAAATTCAAGTTCTGCCATTCCATAAGTTGTCTTGCCTAAAAGCAAATCATCAGGAATAAATGCTGCTTCTCCAAAATTAAGTTTTGGCTCAAGTCTTTTTATATTTTCTATACGATTCCTGTTCTCTGTAAAACCTAAAACAATTTTTTCAAGTATTTCTCTATCTGTTTCTGCTGGATTTTTATCATATATTTCTTTGGTTAATTTATTAATATGATTATCAATCTTTTTCAATAAAACATTTAAGTCTTGGTCGCTTTCACCTTTATAAGCTTTTATTATTTCTTGATTTAAAGCATCTGTTTCTTTGCCTATCTTTTTATATTTTTGAGGAGTGTTCTCTCTCCATTGGTCAAATTTAATATCTTCTTTTACATCTGTTTCAACTCTTCTTCCTTCAGCTAATTGATCCTCATCAACAGCCTTGGTTTGATTTTCTATTTCCAGCTCAAGCTGATCAAGAACCTTACCTTCTGAACTAGCAATCTTTTCTGCACTGACATCATCTAATTCATCAATAGCTCTAACAACAACATCTGCCTCTGGTTTCTCAATCAAAGTTGCTATTGCTTCATTTACATTCTCCGGCTTCGTTTTCCCTACTGTTCCACTACTACCAAGAACTTCAGATTTAGAAGTAGTTGAAGCATCTATTAAAACTTGTTCCCCTGGATCATTAACCTCTACCTCTGAGTTCTTGAAAAATCTGGTTCCATCTTTATCTTGAAAATTATTTTCTACAAGCCATGTTCTTGCCGCACTAACTTCATCTAAAACATTTTTTTCTTTGACATAACGCAAAATATTAGGTGTTTGAAATATTGTTCCCAAAGTTCCACCAACCACTCCACCAGTCGTCAAGTTGCCAGTAAATGATTTAGATAAGAACTGAGAATAAGTGTCCTCTGGTTTTAGTGCTAAAGGATGATCAGGCCATAAATCAAAAATACTTCCTGAAATATTACGGTCTTCAAAACCAGTATTAAGACCCTCTTCTATTGCTAATAAAGAAGTCCAACGAAATATACTTTGCATTGCTCCAGGTAAATAATCATACCCAGGAACCATTGAGAAACTAGCCCATGAAGGAAGAGCAGGAGCAACTGCAGCCATTCCAGCAGATGTATATGCAACACCTCCAACCGTTGCCCACATATCATTTAAAACACTCTTCTGCGCTTGAGTTTTAAATTCCCAATCCTGTTTTGCTCCTACAAAATCTGTAGCTTGTTCTCTTGATTTCGTTAAAAACTTACCAAATGAAGTTTGCTTTGGATCTTTATTTTCACTGCCAGAAAATTCAAGAGCAAGACCAGTTAAGTTCTGACCAAGCCCATAAAGAGGATCTATGGAAACAGCTTTATAAATTTGTGCCTGTGTTGGATGAAAACCCCATTTAGTTGCTTCACCTGATTCCTTATCTACCCAAGGCTGAGATATAGATAAATCAAAATCAAAAGTGCTTGGAATAGGAGATGAACCCATTCCAGACATCGGATAACTAAAAGAATTTGATGTATTTAATCCTTCCGTTAAATTTAAAATATTATTTTGTCCATAGCCCACACCAGCAGCATTCTCTACTGCTCCACTAAGACCTCCACGACTGCCTGAATTATTTTTAAGATGAACTTCCCCTGCAGCATCTCTATAAATTCCTTGAGTCTCTAGAAGGAAATTAGACACTCCATTCCATGCTCTTGAAAACCAATTACCTTCTGTCTCTTCTTCTTTGTTTTCCTCGTTCTCAACGACAAAAACATTGCTAGGAGTTACTTCTTCACTGGAAAGAGGTCTTAAATCACTCATGCTCAGATTCCTTTATCCATAGTCAGTCTCCTCTATTATGCAGGACTTTTCCACCCCTGTAGATATTAACCCACACTTTTAAGCGAATTTGTCTCTAACTCTCCAAAAAGTTCTGGATAGAACTTGTGGTAATGATCCAAGCTACGACCTGAATTTTTATCTCTTGTATAAGTATCTCTAAGCATTTTGATCTCCCAGTTATGAAGAAAACGATCACCAGGAAGCCTTAAACCAGAAACCTTAATGTCGTTAAAAGGATCTAACCAACCATTCCTTTCAGAAATATTCGGATGAGTAGTCTCCATTACAATCTTCGTTGCCAAGCTATTCTCATTACTTCCCATTGATACCAATTGATCTTTCAGTGTATTTAATTCATCTTGAGTGAAATCACTGAAAATATCATATTTAGGATATTGCTCAAATTGTTTCATTAAAAATGTATAAATATCAGGAGCCAATGAATCCACTCTTGCTTTCTTTAAAGACAAAGGAATTTCCCCTGTAGTGATAATCCCTTTTGTTACTTCTCTTAAAGATTCAAGCCTAAGTATTGGTCTTGTTTCATATAAACGAAGAATATTTGCTCGATCAGGGAATGAATCAATCTGATCAAATTCATATAAACTAATCACCTTTTTGCCTTGATTATCTCCTTCAGGTATAACTATATCTTTCCTCTTAGAAGGATCAACAGAATCTGAAGGTTCTAATCCAAGATTTAATCTGTCTAACCCTTCCTTACTTGCACCAGGGAATAACTCAGAAAACTCATTTGCATTATCTTTTATATATTTAGTAATAGCTTCACTACCTACTTTCTGTGCTTGAGTAGGAGAAATCTTGCCGCCATTATCAACTATTGCTTGTGTGATTTCTTCGATAATTTTCTCCTTAAATTTAACCTCTAGAAGTTCTTGTGATCGAGGATAATCAAGAGGATAATTGTTAGCACTTACATAAACTTTTTTCAGGAAACCTGCAACTCTTATATCTACAAGTTTATTAATAGTATCATCATAATCTGATAATTGAATTAAACTATCTCTTTTACTATTAAGTAATTTAAGTGTGCTTCTAATATATGTATCAGCATCTTTAGCTTCCATTCCAGAAGCAACCTTAAATATTCTTTCTTTAATCTGAGGATAGTTTTCTAAAAATTCTGATCCATTCAAATTATTAATATCTTTATTAATATTAAGCCTCTCTTCAGGATCTAAGCCTTCAATAATGACTCCTCCTTGATTTGAACTTCTTTGATGTTTTGATATAACTTCTTTTATCGCATTCATCGTAAGTGGATGTATGTTTTCTTCTCCTCCAAGTGATTCAATATACTCAGCCAAAATTCTATTAACTCCATCTTCAACCGTTTCACCTTCTTCAAGATTATCTAAACCTTTATCTAAAACCACAGTAAAATCGCCCGCTATTGATTTTGCTTTTGCTGTATTTTGTTTTAAAGCTGCTGCTGCAAGATCAGGCATCTCTAAACCTCCATAAGCTTGGCCTATTGTTAAATCAAATTTTTGACCCTGAAATTCAACTTGTTTAACAGATTGAATAGAATCCAATAATATTTTATTGTTTGGAATTTTATTAAAAGTTGTATCTTTTATGAGAAGTTCATAAGCATCTTGCATTCTTATTTGTCCACCATTACTCATCATCGCATCAGCAACATCTTCTCTGATAATTGCTCCTAAATATAACCTTGCAATCTTCTCAAATTCATCTTTATTTTCTTCAGTCCTTACATAATCAACACCTTTAAAAGTAAATGCACCAGCTCCATTAATCTGTTTAATTGCCAGCTTTAATTTAGTCGCAAGTAATTGAGGCTTTATTTCTTCATTGTATTTTATAGATTGTGAAAAAATATCATTAGCAATCTTCTCTGAAGTCTTCTCAATAACAGGCATTAAATATTTATCTACACCTGGTCCGTTCTTTTTTAAACCATGTTTTTCAAAAACACTATTAACATATTGCGCTCTAATTCCTTGAAGAGCAGTTAAACCATTAGCACCATCATCAAAATTAATTTTATTTGCACTTTCACTAACAAAAGCTCTCATTCCTAATGGGACTTCAGCAGCAGCTACTTTGGCCCGTCCTCTTTGAATACCTATCCTTGTATAAGGATTAAGTTCTTTAGCCCATAAAGCTGCTTGATAATCCTTGCTGGATAATTTTCTATTATTTTTTGCAGCCGTATTTTGAGAAATCTCTAAAGATTCATCAGCTTTCATTAACGCTTTAGTTGCCTCTGCCTCTGCCTCCCAAGCTTTCCTTTCTCCTTCTTCAATTTTATAACTGACATATTTCAAACCTACTGTCTCAGCAGTAGCCATTGCCTGCTTAGTAAAAGGCTCTAAAGCTTCAGCTAATTGTTTTGCTTGGTTATATCCCTGAACATAAGTTGTACCACCAGTCGAAACAGTACGAACTCCTTTCGGTTGAGGAGTACTAGGAAACTTAGTTGGTGCAGCAACATTGATAGAAGCTGGATTAATAAAGGCCGATACAGGTTTTGCACCTGGATTAACTTGGCCCTCTGGTAGACGTTTGGGATCAGCCATTTATGAAACCTTTTTTAAATTAGAACCAAAGCTAAGAGCAGTGTTGACACCACCAAGAACAGAAGTTGCTGTATCAAGCAACGCTGTATTGGCTGGACCTGCACCTCGCATAGAAGGCGGCGGTGCATTGACCAGAGTTGGTAATGGAGCAAATGGTGCAATTGGATCAAGAAACTTCTGAGGTTGATAAAACTGTTGACTGTTATAACGACTTAAATATTTAGCAATATTTCCATACTGATCTCTTCGATATTGCCTATCTCTAATCCCTTCATTGATCTGTGATATAGCTGTGTATTCACCTAATTGAAAAGCAAAATCACGTTCTCTTCTTGCTAAACCTTGTCCTCCTCCATCCATTGCTCTTACAGCAGAACTTGCTTGTAAAGCTCTACGTTTTTGCTGCATGATTGCCATGCTTTCTTGCATCCCTCTCTCGCGTAACTGAGCTGCAATTGCATCAGCATCAACCATGCTTTCGGCTTGAGCACCTGCTCTTGTTTGTGCAACAACTTCGGCCTGTGCTAATTCTCTGGCAAATTCATAATTCCTATTGGACTGAACTTGAGCCATCGTGTTGTTGTATTGAACAGTCTCAGCAAAATATTGATAATCACTATTTAGATCTTGTATCTGAGCATTTTGATTTGCTTGCCATGCGTTGAACTCAGACGTTGCATCCTGGAACGCAACCTGATTTGCATAATCTTGTCGTTGGGCTTTCCTCTTTTGAGCACCACCAAGAAGACTTAATCCAATCTGAGCACCACCTAAAGCAAGACCAAGAGGGCCGCCCATCGCAGCCATCCAAGGAGACATTCCTCCAGCAGCAGCTCCAGATGCGAGGCCACTAGATAGAAATGAAGTCGCAGGTAAAGAAGCAACCATTATGGATTCCTCCAAAACGGACAGAACAGTGCTTCCTTAACTCCGTAAGGCTCTGGTTCTCCAATCGTAAATCCCAAATGTTTCAACCATCTAAGAGTTTTCTTGTTCTTAGAATAAGCGTAATTTCCAATAGTTTCACCCACTTCGGCCACGCAGAGATCCACCCATTGTCTACCTAATCTGCATAATTGCAAAGAGTGACTTTTCGTAGCAGTACATTCTTCTGTTGCAAGAAACCAAATTGAGTTATGCCACATTCCAGTAATTCCAACAGGATTACCTCGATCACCTTCTAAAACTTGAAACATAGAACTGTGACAATAGCTGTCCATACAAGCATTTAGACCGGACATTCCATGACTTAATTGGACTTCAACTTCATCACTATCTCTTAAGTTCATTCCAATATCAAGAACCATATCAGCAGTAACTTCTTCTTGCTTAAGAAACCTCATCTTAATGACCTCGCTCTACCTGTAACTAGCGCAACCCACTCACAAGTTGAAAACTTACAGGGGTGAGGAGTAGCGTTATGTATTTCGACCATACATCTTTCACCTCGACTCATAATTGGAAAATTAAATACACCCTCATAAAATCTTTCATTATCTGTATCCCATCCATTTGGTAAAGCAGTTCCTAATGTTGAGTTCCTAGATCCAAGAATTGTTCCATCAAATTTGTACTTACCCATATCTCGACCTTCAGGGAACACATGAATTTCAAAATAATGTGTCTCGTGATAACGCAATTTCGCATTACGAACCTGTGTTCTTTCTACGTTCGCTGCTGCTTTTCCTCCTCCTATCTCTTTATAAAGTTTGAAACGGGTAAATCTATATCGGAAGTTATATGACTCACCAAACCAAACTGGAGAACCAGACCAATTACCATCACCAACAATGGTGTTACCACTGATCGCAAATCCGAGAAGGACACCTCCATTTGCACTTGTGTCGAAACCTGACCACGCTTCTGTTCTCGATGTAATCGTATAAGGCAATGTCCATGTTGTTTTCTTTGTATTCGCGTCATAACTACCTGCTGAAACTCTCACCCCTGCAGGAGTTGCAGTAGTAGTTGAGACACGACGATCTAAAAGGAAAGGATATGGAGATCCTGCAACAGGCTCACTGAGACGATCCATGACAGGAATCTTTTCTAAATGAACTTTCGTTCCATACCTAACGAGACAAAAGAGCGTTTCCCTGATACATAAGACTTGAAGAATTTCATCGGCCCCTCCAAGTTCCCAATGACTCCAGCTTGACTGAGCACGTTCAGCTCCTTCTCCTGTATTGCGAAGGAAATATTTATAGACATAAATACGATTCTTATGGTCTGTTTTAGAGCTAATACCAAACATGGCATTACTCGTATCGTTCACCGTTAGTTTGAATAAACCACTAGGAACATAAGCAGATACATACCCAGTTAAATCTGCAGCATCAGCAGTTAAAGCAGTACCAGCACCTCTAACACTGAACTCACGGAACTGAGTCCAATCACCGTTATTTTGAGCAAAGATAATTCCTCCACCAGCTTGTTGGGGCCTTACTGCTGTATCAACTTCAAACTGCGTCAACACAGTGATCTGAGCTGTAGCTGGAGTTAAAACTGTTTCTGCCGCGTTAAACCTAAATTGATATTGAGAACTAAATAAAATCAACTCATCCTGGTATGGCACTGCATATCTAAGAACTGAAACCTTGTTGTTAGAGGCAACAACGTCAATCGGATCACTATCAAGAATTGTGGTAACTGTCTCAGGCCAGAAATTAAAGAACTCTCTTACACGACTAAGAATCACATTCTCATCAGCCAAGAAACCAAGACGGTTCTTATAAATGAAAATATCGTTAATAGCATTGCCGATAAAACTGGGATTTGGAGCAGTTACATAATCACCGGTTGATCTCTCTCCCCAGGTTGGAATCGTTATCTGATTAGGAGAACTGCCTTGCGTACTTCCATCAGCAGGGCCAAACCAAAAATTACCATTAGGCAGCCTCACCAGAATATGAGGCATTGTGTCTTTATCTATTTCATATTCAACGCCTGGACTAACCGTTTCAACCCACAAGCCTTCACCAAATGTTCCACTCTTCGGTACAAACTCAACGTAGTAACCGTCAAAATTGTTACCAGGATCACCTTCAATCTCGATCTGATAACCAGTCGGAGCAATAGTTGGAAGTTCAGTAAATGTCTGAACTTTTGAAAGGATTGCAGTTATATCACTATTGGCTCTTGCATCAGTCGCAGCCAATGTGATCGCACTAGAAGATTGAAGCCAAAGAACTGAACCAGCTCTAGTAATCGTGACTCCACTTAAGCCACCTGAAGCCAATGCTGTTTTTAAATTCTCAGCAATATCTTCTGAACTGATTCTATTCTCGGTAACAGTAGAGCCACTACTAACAACAGGAGCAACAGCCGTTTGAACACTAGCTGCAACACCATTAACCGTTAATTTGTAGGTATTTCCGTATGAAGCTGCTCTCACCCAGACTATTGCTTCGTGGGCTGTAGGACGGGCTGTTGCTGGAGCCGTCGCTGTCTTCATTGCAGGTATCTTTTTCGTATTAGATACGAACGTATAATCTGCAATTGTTACAGCTCTAATGTCCTGCTTTGCATCAGAAATGGTACTTAGATAGTTATAAGCATTCGTTGCTGGAGTAACTGTTTTTGCTGCTCCTTCTAAGTCATAAACCTTGATTGATGAACTCGTAATAACTGCTAAATATTCTTCTACGTTATCCCTCAAAATACTGTGAATAAAGCAATCACCAAAAGAGGAGGTAGATATTTCGGCTAATAACTCACTTGCATCTCTTTTTCTAAGTCCTTCCATGATGGAAGACATTCCATTAACTTGTATCTCTGCCTGAGATGGATCTCTTTGTGCGTCAGGTTGTTGACTAATTCCCTGTGAAAGATTGGGAATCGGATAGGAAACTAAAGCCATTAGAGTCGAATACCAGCACTAAGGCGACGAGTCATTAGCCCACTGGCAGGCTCATAAGTTCTAAATGGCAGTCGATCACGACCACCTGTTAAAAGATTTGGTTGTTCCTGCCTTTGCTCCATTCTTTCTAAAGCCATCTGTGCATCTTTCTCATCTTGAGCAGTGAACTTATATGCAGCCTCATCACCTAAAACACGAGCAACAAATACACGAGCAGATCTAATTGTTACCCACCTGTTATAAGCCTCTGGAGTTTCTTCCCATGACAACAACCAAATCACATCAGCATCTATCTTCTCAACAACCGTTTCCATTACATAAGAACGATTTGTCGTGTCATAAAGCCTTTGTCCACGCAAGATGTAGCGATTCGCGTAGAGATAAGGATCTAATGAAAACTCAACTACATTTGTCGGTATCTCAATCTCTCCTGAAGAGTTCTTTGAGAACGGATAGCAATGTTCTGTGTTCCAACTCCAGCCTTTAACTTGACCCTCTTTATGAAATTCAAGAAGAGTTCTTTCTGCTATTCGAGCATCTTGTATTTGCGTTAAATCAAGAGTGTTGACTGGCTGTTCACCAATACATTCCAACAAGACATTTACGCCGTCTAAGAGCGTTGTTCTCCCTGGAGTTACCTTTTCATTTGCTAGTCCCATAAGTTTGCTACAGCCTCGTAGCCTTCAGTGTATTAGATATAAAAAAAAGAGGCCAGTTTTAGCTGACCTCTTAGCAGAGAATTTACAAGTTAAGGAATAACAATCTTCGCTGCAGCTTCTGCACGAAGAACTCCCATCCCCAGGGCTTGTCTCGCCACAAGTAAATCCGATTGGTGAACAACCCTAAATTCTTCACCTGTCATTTGAAGACTTGGAGAAAGAAGAGTAACAACACCAACTGCCTCTTTATTGAACACTAGACCTTTACACTTAGAAAGGTTCTGAGCGTAATCAGCAGAGTGATCACCAGCTACAAGTGTGTAGTTAGCTTGAGTGACATGATTTGATGCAAATACTGGTATTCCTGCGACACGTAATGTACGGCCATCAGCAATAGTTCCAGCTCCACCAAAGTCACTATTAATAGCTCTACTTGATTGAGTTAGTAGATAATAATCTGCTGGAGTAAATACAGCATACATATCATCTATGGAGACATCTTTCTCCTCAAAACCAACTCTTAAATCAAAGAGTGCGTTAACAAGAGCATCACCTTTTGCCTGACGAGTAGCACCGCCTGCTGTGTAATCAGTACCGAGTGTAACTCCTTGTCCAGTTCTACCTGAGTTAGTAGCTTTGTTTAAAGGCTCAGTGGAGTTACTTGCGGCTGCAAAGATCATTCTTGCAACACGCTTATCGTATTCCACTGCAAGGGCTCTACCAAGTTCTTTCGTATAGATTTGTCTAACGTCAAAATATGACATTAGTTCATCAACTTGGTATATGGCGGCATCAGCTACCATCAACGCATCGAGTGAAATTACACGCTCATTTAGATCACTTGGATCATTAATAGTGCCTGTAAGTTCAGTGCCTGGTTGATGATAAGCAGCCGTCATTTTACCCGTGATTGGGAAAGCAACGCTCTTCCCTCCACGAATATTTCTTTCACGAGTTTTCCCTTTGAAAACCGTGTTAGTCATGAACGCGTCAAGGATCTCAGCCGATCCCAACTTCAACATCAAGGCTCTGTCGGTATCCAGACCAGCAGCACCAGCACCCCAAGTGGCTGCAGCACCCTTAATCTGACCCGAACGGCTTAAAGTAACAGCCATTGGTTAATACATAAGATTTACGATTAGACCGCTTTATCCATCACTAACCCAGGTTGTCCTCCTTGAAGGGCCTGCTGCTTAGGGGCGTTCTGACTAAATATTAGCGTGGAAAGAGATTATCAGGACTATTTCTCAACAATTGCTCGAATTTTTCTCTATATGCACTATCAGTGTCGTACAACCTTTGTCCTCTGGAATTGGTTTTATTCATTGCATCAAGAACTTGTTGCTGACTTTTGAATGTTGACTCGGCTGGTGCATCACCACCCCCGAAGAGTTTTGGCTCTACAACTGAATCAGGAGAATTACGTTCTGCCCTCAATGCTCGAATAGCCCATCTCACTGCTTCTTTGTTACCAGAATCAACGACGCTATCAAATTCTTTGATCACATCTTCCGATAAATTCCCCTTAGCCCACCCTGCAAGCTGCTCAAACTGCTCTTTACCTCCAGCCTCATTCATTAACTCAGCTTCATCTGCTTCGCTGATCTCAGAGGCTCCCCCGTCGGCTGCTTGCTGTGCTTGTACTTTCTGCATAAACATCGCAACCATTGGTTTGGTTACTCCAAGGGATTCAGCTAAAGCGTCATAGTGCTCACTTATATCCTCTCCTTGATCTCCTTTCCACATCAATTCAGTCATGTCAATTCCTTTCTCCTTTAACTTCGCGACTCCTTCTTCTCCATAAAGTTGATTCGCTAATTCAGGAGTGTATTCCTCTCGTGTCTCTGGAGCCTTAAGCTCATTTGTTTGCTCAGGCTCTGATTCCGATTTTGTTTCTTGGCTTTCTTCAGGTTTATTCTTCATCTTCTCAAGCTCCTGATAAGCCTTGATCAGATCTTCCTTAGAAGCATTCCTGAACTTCTCAGGAACATTTGCCTCTTGTTGTGCAGCTTCCTGTTCCTTGATGTAGTCCTCGACAATATTTTCTTGTCCAGGCGCGGCCATTCCATCCTGACCTTCAGGAATCGTGATCTGCGGAGAAGTATCAGGAAGTTGTGATTCTGGTTGTGATGTTGGGGTCGTGGTCATCGTTACTGTTCGGTAGGTTGTTCTTCAGCCATTTGCATCTCTTGAGTTGTTTGAGCTGCATTGGCTAGGTTTTGTGGGTCAGCTATTTTGGAACGCAACAAGGCTTCTTGCTGCGCCTGTTCCTGTGCTGCCTGTTGAGCTTCTTGAGCTGCTTGCTGTTCTGCTTGCAGCTCTTGCTCAGTCTTAACCAGCCCTAAAGTGTCAATACCCATTGAATAGGCAAGACGGGTGATTAATTCGGATGGCTTCAAATAAGTAGCCAATCCTTCTGGGCCAATTGTTTGCCCCAGGGTCGTAGTAAACCGCACTAGCTGTTCTAAGTCGTTACCACGACCAACGGCTGCAAGACCCACTGTCATTACAACTTTTACTAATTCCTTCGGAAGCTTTGGAACCTTCCCTTCTCGTTGAAGAATATCCAGCTTTCTAGCGACATAAGGAACTTGAAACTCAGTCGTAAGGATTGAATAAATACTGCCTAAAGAGTTTTCAACCTGCAGTGCCTGTAACCGAACTTCTTCGGCTGTAACTCTTTCCGCGTCACGTTGATCTGCGAGCATAAAAGCCTGTGACAGCCTAGCTTCTATCTGTTGTTTTCCTTGCATCGCCACGGATAAATCCTGGCTCTTCTGAACTTGTAATGCCAGAACATCATTCGGATCTCCTGTAACAAATGCTCCATTGGGTGCTTTTGCGAGATCATTAGCCTTCGTAACCCCTGACGGCTTGACTAAAAACAACACTTTCGAGGAGGCAAGCGCACCTTCCGCGATTGCTTGACATAACGCTTCAACTGTTTGAAGGTCAGCAATAGCAGCAGATTCCACATATCCAACCCCGTAAGGTTGTCCAGCCACATGGGTCATCCTCAATGGCAACCAAGGACTAACATCTTTCGGTGCTCTACCTTCAGTTCCAGGAATAATTTTGCCTTTTACTTCTTGATGCCAGGTAACTTGATCACCTTTCCATTGGATGTAGGTATATAACTTACAAGTCTTCTCTTCTTCTTTGCGATCCAAAGTTCCTTCATAAGGATCAAGTATTCCCTTTAACTCAGTTTCTTCCTCTTCCTGCAACATTGCTAAAACCTTTTCAGGCAATGAGTAATAAGGAAGCTCTTCACATGTAATACATTCCAATGGATTACCCATTGAATCTCTAAACATCACATAACGATTGAGATGAAAAACTCTTAATCCTTCAGGAGAAACATATAAAAGAGCATTACCAGCAATGACCAAATGTAATAACGCCTCATGGAAAACCACGCGATCATTACTCGCTTCAATCTCTCGAAGAACCAATCGCTCAATCTTGCTTAACGCCTCCTCAAATTGTGCCTTCTCCTCTGGAGGCACACCCTGCTTAACTAACTCTGCATCATCTAGCGAGAACCTGAAGAACTGCTGAGTTGGTGGCAGCAATGCAAGAAGCATTCTGCTCGCCAAATTAAGACAACCGCGAGCCCCGATTCCATTCCAAGGAACTGGATATGTATCTTTATTGTTCGCTCCAGGATCATTACTCGCAGGAACAATGTACGGAATTGTCAGACGAGCTGATGTCCTAGCTCTTTCAAGGTGATAATTTCTATCACTCTCTCCGGCTCTATAGCGTTGTTCAGCAGTTGGCATAATTAAACGGAATAATTGGTTCCAGAACCAGACCCTGATCGGCCTCCACCTAAGCGCAAACCAGCAGTGGTGCTGCGTGGTCTAGGTGTTCTGCCTTTCTTTTGAGATGTCTGAGCAGTTGGGGCTTTACTAGATTTTTGAGACAATATCCTTAAAGAATTAGTGACTGCATTACCACGAGCACGAGCCTCGCTAATCCTTGTTGCCTGATCAGCTTGTAAACCAGCAACTAACTCTCCTTGAGCATCACGTTGTTCAACAAGTCTTAATTCCTGTGCTTTTAACGTGGCTTGTTGTTGTGCCACCGTTGCTTCTCTTTCTCTAGCAAGACGGTCTAATTCAGCTTGCTTTTCTTTAGCCATTCGATCAGCTTCGGCTTGCTTCTTCTTGTATTCTTCTTTCGCTTTTTTCTCGGCTGCAGTAATACCAGAAACATCTTTTACTGTATTTTCGACCTTCTTGACACCATAAGAGACAACATCAGAAGCAACATTAGCGACTCCTTTAACAGCTCCTCCAACAAAACTAACAACACTTTTAGGGCACATAATTAAACTCCGTAGTTAGTACCAGCACCTGCAGAAGCAACAAGACCAGCCCGATTAATCTTCAGGTTGGACTGTGATTTCTTCTTCTTAGTCACTGCTGCAGTTGTTTGGGCTCCTTCAGGGGTTCCTTCACTCATCTGAGCAGAGGCTGCATAAGCACCAGTTTGTTGTGCAGCGATGGCAGCTTGAGCTGCAAGTGATTCCTTCTCAAGCCTGTCTTGTAAAGCTGCAGTTTCAGTATTTGCAGAATCAATCTGAGCTTGAAGTTGAGTATCGAAATCAGATTGTTGCTGACTAATACGAGCTTCATACTCATCTAATGCAGACTGATTTTTTGCGATGTCATCATCGCTAGGCCCTTGATAAATAATGTTTGGCGTTTTAACGCCACCACCGAAGCACATGATTAAACCTCCTAAGTTGTTTTGCTAAGGGTTAGTTGAGCCCCAGAGCCTTTGCCGCCTTTTGTGGCAGTTGCCCTGCCAATTCGTAATCCACCTTTTCCTTTTCCTCTTAATCCCCTGGCTTTTGCACCAATGACAGGAGCTTGAGCATGTTTTTCTGGAGGAGGTGGCCCAATGACTTGTGCTAGACGCATTGCCTGAGCATTTGTATTTTCAGCTAATTGACGTTGGGTATTCGTCAATTGATCTAACGTGGACTGTTTCTTCTTAAGTGCAGTATTTAATTGTTGCTGGACAAGACGAGTATTACCTTCCATTGACCTTTCAATTGCGTCTTTTTGCAATTGGAATTGCTTGTCATAGGCGTTGTAGTCAGGCTTCGTAATTGTTGCCGCACTACCACCTCCACCAAAACACATCAGATCACCTCCATAGACAAAGCATCATCTTGTTGTTCTTCGTATTTGCTGCGAAGCCAACGAACGACAGAAGCCTGACCAGCTTTAAACCAAACTTCATCTCCCGACTGACCTAAATCAGGACATTGATCAGGAAATTGTTCCGCGAGTGCAATCACGAGTCGTTCGTCAATAGAAGGGAAATAAACCACTCTCCAAGGCTGTAGACATTTATAGCCTACCGATATTATGTCTTATAGCCCATACTAATAGTATTATTCTACGCTGTTGTAAATGACCGACTTAAATTCAAAACTTGCAGAAATGCACGAAGAAGTCATCGAACAAGTATTAGATGACTTACGAAATGGTGATCGCAAAGCAAGACAAGAAGCAATGACATTGTTAAAACAAAACAATGTAACTGCTGTTGCTACCAGTAGCAGTTCGCTTGGAAAACTTGCTAAGAAATTAGACTTTTCAAGTATGGAAGAAAAAGTTATTCCTTTGAAACGCCCACCTGTAGCCTCTGTACCCCGCCATGAACCTTCCCCCTAGATTTACGACCACCCCAACCCATAGCAATTGAATCAATAGAGCCAACAGTTTCATCCATCCAGGCTTCTAACTCATCTTCAAATAATTGATCAGCACGAGATTTCTTAGCTTTCTCCTGATCTTGTGCTGCAGATTCGACAAAGAAACCACAAGCAATAGCTAAGGCATCCAATCTGTCATCGTGAGACAAACAACCTCTTTCTGCTGTCAACCTTGAAGCCTGGAAAAATAAAGACCGAGCGTATCCATGTTCAGGATCTTCATCCGTCAACCGATAATCTTGTTTAATAACGCGACTATTAACAATAAGACGATGCTGCTGAATTAATGGACCGAGCGTGTCACATAACCGTTGCTCTTTTCGAATATTATGTCTAACTTCTTCAATAGTGACGGGATACTCGCGAAGCAAATGGGGCTTCAATAAAGCAGTAAACATTCCGTCACCCATATTACTTTCAGCGACTACATAATTCACTTCCCATTTCTTTGCTGTCTTAGCTAAATACTGCAGAACTTCATCTGCATAACCAAGAGTTGAACCACCTGATTCCAGTAAAAACATATTTCCGTTTAACTCTGCTACAACAGCCCAAGCCAATTCATCAGCACCACGACCAGCAGGGTCAATAGCTAAGACACACCGCCAAGTATCAGATTTCGGAATCCAACCATTTTGAAAAATAGGACGATGGTAATAACGATCAGCACCAAGTCCGACACAAACTAATTCTTGCAATCTGACATCAGGCTGATTAGACCAAACACATGTTTCAGGTAGGGCTGTTCCATCTAAATCAACAACCATCAAATCACCAAGACGAATTGGGAACTTATCTAAGGTTGCCAATCTCGTATTCAGCATGAACTGAAGTTCAAAGCTGGCTTTGGTCATTGATGCTTGTCTCTGGAGAATATCTTCATGACCAAATCTTTCTGGGTCCGTCGGTTGTTTCACGAGGCTGCTATTCGAGAAGACCTCTTGTTCAATCGTCGGATCGAGGTTGCCCTCGTAGCAATCAAGCTCGTCGGGATACAACGCAGGCCAATATCTAGCCGCATAGTTCCTTTCTCTCACAAGCCTTAAATATATACTTGTCTCCGTATGTGGCGTTCCTAAATATAATATTTTACGGGGTAAAACCTGCCCCTCCTCTGGCTTTATGATACTTTGTATTTCTTCAACAGCGTGTGCAACCCTGTCTTGTTTTAACTGTGTAATGACATTAGCAAGTGTTTCTACATCATCAAGAATTGCACAAGTACATCTTTGTCCGGTTGTCTGACCCATAATTCCCATCGAACGAACAGACGGAGACTGTTCCACCTGGGCGGGGCCCACATCAAAAGCTACATTTGAAAATCTATTTTCCGTCCCAGGCATAAGACACTGGAGAATATCTATTTCACCAATACAACGCAGCATGAAAGACGAGAAGTCAGTTGACTTCACTGCAGTTGCAGACACAATCAAAATCTTTTCATTCGGGTCTACTCTCAACCTCCACAACGCATAAAAAGACGCAAGAATACTTTTCCCTAATCCCCTGAATGCAACAGTCAGACTTTTATCAGGCCCTTCTTGCATCCATTGACACACAGAAATCTGCTGCTTCGTTGGAGCATCTGCTAACCCCAACTCTCGCAACAGATAACAAGTGAAATTTGGAAAACTATCTCTTAATTGTGGAGGTAATGGTTCCCAAAGTTCCTTCATTCTTCCTCTTCTTTCTTCTCCTCTTCTACAACAGGAGCATCCTGCACATAATAATTAGCAGGCTTAACTGCTTTCAATGTCTCGTCTTTGACGACGCATGAACCAACAAGACCTAATTCAAGTCTTTGGTTATTTGTGAGATAAGGCATAGTTCCCCCATGAAACTATTTCCATTGTATAGACAAAAACAACAAAACCCCCGACTTGTGATCGAGGGTTTCATCTTTAAAGAGATTGAGGCTACGCCCTACGCATACCTGGGGATTCCAGGCCTAGCTAATAGGTGGTTTCCTCAACAAATTCACAATAAACTATCTTTTCTAATTTTTCAAGTATTAGCGACAAAACCCTCAACTAAGAGGGCCTCATCTAACCCACGCTGACCACGACCAAGCAGCAAGCTTCAGGGCTCCTCTCATCTTACCTATATCCTCTCGCTTTCTCATCTTCTTCTCTCCTCTTCCTCAAATATTCACTAAACCCTTCCCTATCTGTCCTTAACCCATCCACTAATCCAAACTTTGCTCGATACTCCCTCATGCAATCTCCATATATCTTTCTCTCACTACTACTAAAATCCCTAGTCACCTCCCCACCCAACGGATCTCTATCCTTCGATACACCATCCTTCATCCATTTCATCTGATAAGTAGGCTTCCTACTCATAATTAATACCTTGGTCGTGGTCTTTAAACATACACCCCTGATGAATAAACTCAATATAAACACATAATATGTTTCACTATGTAAATATGGAACATTGACTTTCAATCCGATTAGACATATAAACAGACGGCAGGGTTTTTAACAACACGCGGCACATATATCCAACAATCCGTTACCTCGATATAACACAACAACCTAACTATATCCACACATAATTCCCAAAATGCCTCGCGCGATTAGGTGGGTATTTATAAACGTGATGATGGCCACTCCCCCGATACCCCTTCAGAAATTCGAAAATACTATATATTCCATCAAAAAAAATAAACTATTAAACAGGGTGGGGCCTGGTCCATTGCTGCAGCTAGGTTTGTATCGAATAACATATTCGTTCAATTAATTTGCAGGGCTTGAGGGCTTGGCATCACTGACGTTTAACGACTCACCCGCCGAAGGTGTGTTGCAATTGTCCCTAAATTATCTGCGAGGTTGCAGAACTCGTGATAGAATGGGTTCAACTCTTCGGAGTTACCACGACCCTAGACAATTTAATTATGGCTTCTAAGAAAGTTTCCTCGACTGTTCTGTTGTCACTGATTCATGAGGCTTATAAACATGATCCTGAAGGGTTATTGAGTGACCTTGAGAACACAGTGATAAGAGAAGAGGGCCTCGTCGAATTTGCTCAGAGTGCAATTGATTGCATAGAGATGGAAGACGAGGACGAGGATGTTGAGTATGAGGAGACTCTGAAGAGAGTTCCGGCAATGCTCAACAAATAGAACCTAACCTGGAGGGCTTTCGAGCCTTCCATGCTGGGTTCTCCAGCATTTACCACGACCAAAGGTTTTAAAGATGCGACAGTTTGCTTTTCATCATGACTCTGGCCATGGGTGGCTACAAGTTCCTGAACGTCTTTTAAAAGAACTGGGTATTGAGCATTTTATCTCAAGATTTAGTTTTAAAAAAGATGATCAGGTTTGGCTTGAAGAGGATATGGATGCGAGCTTATTTATTGAGGCTTTCAGATCTGAAAAGGGAGAGATGCCAGATTGGCATGACTACTTTGAAGAGGGAGAGTCAAGGATAAGAAGTTTCGATGCGTATCCAGCCAACTATGACCGGAATTTTGGAGAAGTAATGAGAAAGATTAGTCAACTTAGAGCTGGTCTTTAGATCTCATCCTGGAGCCCTTCGGGGTTCCATGCTGGGTTCTCTCAGCATTACCACGACCAAAGGTTTATTTATGACTAATTCAGCTCTTGAATTAATGCCTCAAACGGTTATTGATTCAATGCCAAGACTATACAAAACAGATAGTCAAGGAAAAAAAGCAATGGTTCTTTGTCATTTATTTGGACCAATTGGAGACTTTTATTTAACTGAAGTTAATGAAGAGGGCTCTGAGGCTTTTGGATATACAAAACTTACAGCTCATCCTGATGGAGCAGAACTGGGATATATCCCACTAACGTCTCTCAAGGAATGTGTTGGCAAGTTTAAAAGTAATCCATTAGTCAATCTCAAATACATGATTGAAAGAGATTTGCATTGGTCACCTGTTCCTCTTGCAGAGGTTATGTAGATGTCTACAACAAAAACAAGACCAGCAGCTCTTGGCAGTGGAAAAAGATTTAATGCTTATTTCGCTTGCTTAGCTGCATACAATCAAGGCGATTTGCATGGTTCCTGGGTAAACCTGGAACTATGCGAGAGCGTTGAAGATATTCAAGAATGCATAGATCATATAATTGCTAATTCTCCAGCTTTAGGGGCTGAAGAGTGGGCAATGCATGATCATGAAGGTTTGTCTTGTAATTGTCTAGTTGGTACTGAGTGGCCTGATTTTCAACATTTAATTGATTATGTCCAAACAGTAAAAGACCTTAATGACTCTGATCTAAAAGCTTATAAATATTTTTGTGAGTGCTGTTGGTCAGAGCAAGAGCCACCAACTGAAGAACAATTTCGAGATAAATATCACGGCATCTGGGACAGTGAAGCCGACTTTGTAGAAGACCGGTATGACAGCATGACCCGTGAAGAAGAGAAGGGGCCTTTATGGTCTTATATCGACTGGGAACAAGTCTGGCATGGTGAGTTTTACTGCAATAGTTGGTCGGCTGAATTTATCCAAGGTGAAGGCTATGCAATCTTTGAATGACGACATCCTGGAGGGCTTTCGAGCCTTCCATGATGTTCTCATCATTGAGACATCAACCACGACCAAACTGGAGTTTTTTTCTTATGCCAAGTATTACTTTTGTAAATATGGATGGTGACTCAAAATCTTTTGATCTTGAGGAAACATCTAATCAAGAGGCACTTCTAGGAGGGTTTGACCATTTGGACAAACCAATAAAAGAAAGAAGAGAAGAGGAAAAAACTAATGGACTTTGAAGTTATCAAAGAACAATTGCCGAGCCCCTGGGCTTCATATTTAGTCAACGGGGTAGCTGATTCTTTAGAAGAGGGAGAAGAGAAAGAGATAGCAGAAACATTGGAACATTTAGACCTAAAAGGTGCTGAGTGTATAGATGTTTTAGACGATGCTCATTTCCATAAACCCTGGCGATTGAATTGGTTATTAGCTGGCGATTATTCCACTTTTGTCTTTCATAAGTGGATTAAATGATGACATCCTGGAGCCCTTCTTATGTTGGGTTCCATGATGCCTTCAAAAGCATCAACCACGACCTTTTACTTTTTTACTCGTGAAAAAAGAACTAAAGCCAACGTCTTTAAGAGCTGATCTTTACGCTGCTTATTGTGAGCAGAGAACAGAGATCGAACTGTTAAAGACTGACCTGGCAGCAAAGAAAAATGCTGCAAAGTTCATTTCTTTTGACCAATATAAAGCTGACATATTGTTACGTTGGGGGGTGCATGTTAAAGAAACAACATCCCTCGGCTGTGATATGACTAAAGCTTTTAAATGGTTAAAAGTACAATTTATTTCTCTTAAGTCACTTTCTTTACGTGCTGAATAATGGTCTATAAAACTTCTGATTACTATGGAGAACACTGTCCTGGTTTAAAAGATTTATGGACTAAATACCTTGAGCATAATGATGTTATGACAGCTCATCATGCAGGGCCTCAAAAAGAGGCCAAAGATTATGATCCTACTAAAGAACCTCATTTCGGGTTTGAAGTTGAAGATCATACTATTAACTGGCATGACAGGAAAGAACGGGTTTTTTTCGACTGTTATAGAGACAGAGTTCACGTCATTTATTTATTTGACGAGGATTTCAGAGAAGACCATTACATGACACATGAAAATTGCTTGAAGTATTTAGCCCAATTACCACGACCCTGGCATTCATTCTGTGAGGAGGAAAAATGACTCGTCAATTCAACACAGATATGGAACGCGATATAAATCGCATTGCCATTGCTACTGAGAAGATACTTAAACTTCTCAAGGATCTAAAGGAGGAAAAGAAATGACTGATGCTGAGTTCTATGAAAGCTATGGCATTACCTATGAACAATGGGAAGCCAGCATGAACCTCGCTCAAGAGGAACATGAAGCTGAAATGGAGGAAAAGAAATGAACGCAGGTCTAGTGATCGGAGCCCTCTTTATTGGGGGCTTTTTTCTTATCGGTTCCTGCTTTAAAGGTAATGAACCACCTGAGTCGAAAAGACTAAGGAAATTACGCTCGCTCAAGATTAAAAATCAAAAGCAACGTGAGTATTACGTGAAAGAACTGGCTAAAGAAGTTGAGAGAGTAAAGGACATTACCAAACCTTTGCATTCTTCAAAGGAGGAATCACCATGAAAAATCATGGAATTGATAGCCCTTATAGACAATTTGGATGTTACTACGAAAAAAACATCAAAAAATATTTGGAAAGCTGTCAATTCATAACCTCTAATCAACCCACCTGCCAAACTGGGGCAATTTTTACTGATGGCAAGAAAATTCTTTGCTTATCAAATGGACCTTATTGTTTCAAAACTGGAGCATTTACCACTCAGGTACATAACCCTGATTTCAAATGGGAAGAGCCAACACCTGAAGAATATTGTGAATGGTATTTCAAGAGGTATGGAAAGGAGGAAGTATGACCAACTTCACTGCATTTGCAAAGCTGCTTTCTTTTCTAAGGATGAACTCTCATCATCAGATGGGTGTTTTGTCTATTGAATCACTTCTATTGGTAGCAGATGCACCCAGGACATTAGAAGAATTGACTCACCTAACAGGCGCACATAACGGTAGTGTTTCTAGAGCAATTCGTTCTATTACTCCTCAATGGAATGCTGAAGGTGAAGTAATACAAATGCCTCACCTTCATTTGTTGACCAGGAAGAAACGTAAATCACCCTTAACTGGCCATGAATACCGTTTGGCTAAAGGTGGTAAACAATTACTTCAAGAAGCAGGGCTAATTTAAAAAATGTATTGATTAAAACAGTTATTAACCAATGAGAGCGATTATGTTTCTCTTATAAGTACATTTTATACATGGGGGCGTAGTAGTCCTCTTTTTTATGTACTCCCACTTTACGGAAAGTCAAAAACCGTGTAGATATATTAAATAGTCGATCTATGTTTGATGAAAGAAGGAATCATAGAAATGGTCGCATCGGTGATTTGTCCACACCCCAGAGGACAAAGGCACTATGCTTGTTATATTCATTTTCAAAAGAAAGGGCCTATCCTATGTATCAGCTCTACCGAAAACTATCGGGTGGCAAATTGTCGAAAAGATCCGTTTGAATCATGGATCTATCTAAACTTGCCGCTGCTCTTGAAACTGTGGGCTCATTGGCCCCAGGTAATTTTCCAGTTCATCATGCACAGGTATTTCTCTTCATATCTGAAAAGGAGTCCTGCACGTACAGAGAGATAGAAAACAAATTTGACGTATCAAATGCTTCTGCCTCTCGTATCGTTCATTCACTAGGCATGAATGCGAGGCATCGTGAAACCTGCCTCGGCCTTGTAGAGATCTATATCGACCCTGAAGAAGGAAGACGTTACAGGGTCAGACTTACTAAGAAAGGTAAGTCAGTAATCAGATCTTTGGAGGCTGTCTAACCCACAAACCACGACCAACCACGACCATGAAACGAACTTCATTAGGTGATCGGTTCACCATTCAGCAATCCTTTGATAAGGCAGATAAGTATCAATGGAATGGACAGGTTGGTGCTAAAACAACCGTTCAAAGAGCATTAGAAGCTGTTAATTTTTTTAGTCCAGGGATGCCAATCGTTGATATAACTGCCAAAGAAGTAATCAGATATAGAAAGTTTCTTGCCAAAGAACTAAATAATTCTCCTGCAACCATTAATGCAAAGGTAAGCACCATCAAAGTAATGCGAGAAATGGCTGTTATTCATGGAGAAGTAAAAATTTTACCTGAAATGCCTAAGAATTTACCTGTTGATAATCACAAAGATATTATTTGGGAAGATCTTGAACTTGGAGCTGTTTGCGAAGATTTAATGCAACGCAACAGGGAGGACATCGCAAGGTTCTTGGTCTTTTTATGTGAGATGGGCTGTAGACCTGTTGAGATGAGAAGACAAACTGCATCAGATTACAATTTTAAAGAGAAGACAGTTACATTTTTTAAAAGAGCGCATGATAATAAAACCTCTAATAGAACACTTCCTCTCACTCCTGTTGCCTTCGATATTGCCAAAAGACAGGTGAAACTTTTTTCACAAAACAAAGTATGGACAACGCCTGAGAGAGAATTAAATTATCAAGTCACGAAATCTCTAAATAGATGTGGAATTGAGAAAAGTTTTGTTATCAAAGCAACAAGACATACCTGTGGAACGAAACTTGGGAGGCGTGGATGTACTAGTTTGGAAATAGCTGCTTGGCTTGGACACAGTTCGGAACAAATGTGCCAACGATATGTCCACATGCCACACGACCAGCACGCAAAGGCTTTTAATGCTTTGACAAGGTTACGCGCAGCTTGAGAAGGGGGTCTAGCAATCTGGTGAATGCACTGAACTCATAATTCAGCTAAGGCGAGTTCGATCCTCGCGACCCCCATTGCAACTTTATTTGTAAACAATATTCGCTTCGTACGACTGATTAAAAAATATGCAGAACCTCTGCCCAGGGATAGAATGTAAGCAACAAAGATCCCAGGCTATGACTAGCTTGGAACGAACTCATAACTCGATTATACATCGTCAACGCCCTCGGAGAACAACTCATTCGATTGCAGTAACAGGGATAAGGGCTGGTCATACGCCCGTGTAACGAATAACTTGCATGTAAAGGTTATTTATTTAGCGTTTGACAGTTATAAATTCATTCGATGAACAGATTCAGCGACAGTTAATTGCTGAGTCCAGGGCCAAGGATTCTTTTGATTCAAATCAAAGGAGGTTAAAAGCTGTTGGGAAAGAGAGTGCTCTTTCTTATGGGCAGCATCTTTACAGTTCGTTAGTTGCTGATGTTGCTGATGCCTTAGATAAAACCTTTACGGAATATCTGCTCAATCCTGATCAAGCACGAATCAATGGAGCTGCTATTCCTTTCTTTGATCCATTTAAAAGTGTTGATCAAATTGCTTCTATTGCTTTAGTCGCAACGATTGACCAACTCAGCAGGAAACAAAGGCTTGCAGCTTTCTCGCAGAACTTAGGAGCTGCCATAGAAAAAGAATGCAGGTTGATGAGACTTGAAGGGAAGAGCCCTGTTGAGTTACGTCATTTAATGAGGCAGGGAATCAGCCGGAACAAAATCAGCAGTACCCAAATAATGAGACAGCTTGGCTGTCCTGTCCCTGTCTTTAATGATTTAACCCGTCTACATATTGGTCAATTCCTTTTAAACCACATCCTTCCAACAGGTCTTGTCAAAGTAGAGCTTCACAAGGTTGGCAAAACTACTCCAAGGTTTGTTCTACCGACTGAAGAAGTTGAAAATATTATCCGTGAATGCAGGGTTCATAAATACAGAATAGCTTATTCAGCAATGGTTTGTCCTCCTGAAGAATGGGAAGGACTTTATGGAGGTGGAGTTCTTGGAAATGAGGAATGCTTAATCCGAGTACCAATTCAAGATGCAGAAGAGAAAGACACAACTGCTATTGAGCATTACAGAAGAGCTGATCTATCTAAATACATTGCAGTTATCAATCATCTTCAATCGTGTCCCTTAAAGGTCATTCAAGAGATCGTTGAGATTCAGAGGATTACATGGGATAACGGATTTAATGGTCTTTGGCCTTGTGCCAAGATTCCTAAAGCTGTCCCTGAGAGATTAGGTAATAAGCCAAGTAAAGAAGATTTAAGAGAAAGGAATCGGATGGCTGTTATGGCCCATCGAGATCGAGAACAAAACAGACCAAGGCGAATCAAGATTGAAAGATATATGCAACAGGCAGAAGAACTAGCTGGACGGACTATATGGCAGGCATATCACAGCGACCATAGGGCAAGAATTTATACATCAAATAAATATTGCACCACTCAAGGGCCTGATTATGAGAAGTCAATTCTTGAATTTGAAGAAGCTTTACCTGTTGATGAGGCAGGTTTTGAATGGTTGTTAGCAGGAGCAGCAGGACATTACGGATATAGCCGATCACCTTGGGATGAGCGTGTGAAGTGGGGTGAAAAACATATTGAAGAGATGAAAACAGTGGCATCTAACCCATTAGGAAGGGTTGAATTATGGAGAAATGCAAACGATCCTTGGCAATACTTACAGGCTTGTAAAGGTGTTAAAGAAGTTTTGGAGGAAGGTAAAACAGGGGTTCCAGTTCGCTTCGATCAGACCACATCAGGGTGTGGAATATTGGCAGCCCTGTTGAGGAACAGAGAGATAGGCAGATTATGTAATTTATATGGAGACACCCCTGCAGATCTATACAGCCTTGTAGCTGAGAAAGTTGTCGAAAGACTGACCCATGATCTTCAATTCGGAGAGCATAAAGAAAAGGCACTAGCAGGGCTTTGGTTGAAGAGAGGTATTTCTAGATCTCTTTGTAAGAAACCAATACTTGCAGCCCCATACGGAGGCTCGTTCATGTCTTTATGCGATTCATTGGTAGAGAACTTGGATGAATACCTTGGTTACGTTCCTTTAGAAGACTTCACCTATGAGGTCGCAATTCCTTCCAAGTATTTAGCTAGTCATCTATGGGCTGAGATGAAAGAACATATTCAACCTTGCCTTGATTTAAAGAAATGGTTGATGCAAGTCACTAAAAAAGTGATGGCTAAAGGTCATCCAGTTGAATGGACAATGCCTAATGGTTGGCCCATGAAGATTGCAGACAGAGAACCTACGAAATCCATTGTTAAAACAATTTTATATGGAAAGAAAATTCATATTCATTTGAATGATCAACCAATTACTTCACGTTTTTCATCAACACAAGCAAATAAAGGAATTGCTGCTAATTTCACTCATGCTTGGGACGCTACTTTTCTAAGCAACTTTTGTTACGAGGCCGCAGAGCAAAATATCCCAGTGATCACGAATCACGATTGCTTCGCTTGCCATGCGACCAATGCAGGCAGGGTTCATACAATGTTACATGATACTTTTGGGGCTCTATATGCACCTAACTGGCTAATAGGAATTAAGGAAGAAATTCAGTTAAGTACAGGAATCTCTCTTCCTAATCTTCCTAAGATGGGAACACTTGATCCTGGAAAAATAGGAACTAACCCTTATTTATTTTCTTGAAATAACAACTTTGAATCATAGGACTTGCACAGGGGCGGAGAGTAGTTTACCTTTATGAAACACCCTATATATGGAGTCTTTTGGCCAAGGAATTAATCAAGACACCACAAGGAGAGATCCGTTGGTGCAAACTCTTAGGCGACGCACGACCAGCCTATGAAGAAGGAAAGCCTGATGAATGGACGGCTGAATTATTCCTAGATGGCAGGGATAAAAATGTCATCGAATGGACCGAAATGATGGAGCAAAAGTTCTATGAATTGCATGGAACTCAAGCCAAAAAGAATACTTATTGGTTCAACTGTCTTCCTGATAAAGATGACAGTGCAAAGCTCGTCGTGAAATTCAAGTTACCTTGCTTCACTCGTAAAGACGGAAGTAGATCAGAAGGTCCAACAGTATTTGATTCCAAAAGAACTGCTTGGCCTGTTTCTACAGAAATCGGTAATGGATCAAGAGTGATTATTGCTTTTGATATTTATGCCTGGAACAACAAAGCCGGATCAGGAATGACCTTGCAACCAAAGATGATGCAAGTCATTGATCTTATTGAGTACACAGGTGGATCTTTACCTAAAGAAGATGATGTCTTCGAGGAAATTTCAGGCGGTTATTCAGTAGCTGAAGCAGAAGGTGCTCCATTCTGATGGGCGTTAAAACAGCAGAAGTAATTCTGCCTTTACGTCCTATTTCAAAGCCAAGACCTAGATCCTTTATGGGTCAAAGCCGACCATACAACGATCCTGTTTACAAGAAGTGGATCAAAAATGCCAGAGCACACATGACTGAGTTCTGGACTAGAGAACCACTTGAGTTTGTAAACAATCTGCATATCAGTTTTCGCGGCCCTGCTCGTGGAGATCTTGATAACAGAGCCGGATCAATTCTTGATGCAGGTAATGGTCTGATTTGGAAAGACGACAACGTAAAAGTTATCGGGAACATGACACTTCAATGGCATCACACAAAGGAGAAAGAAGCACACATCATTCTCCATATCACATGGGAGGAAGATGAATGATTCCTTGCCCTCACTGTGGTCACGACAAAAGCACTGTTCGTGAAGTCCAAAGCAAAACACAAAAACTAAGGCGTTATCGCATTTGTAAAAAGTGCGGTAAGTCCTTTACTACCGAGGAATTTCTAGCTGTTTTTGCTGGTCAATCCAGAGGTTTAGTTGTTGACAAACCTCCAGGGGAGGGAGATGGGTGAATCCCGTTTTGTTCGTCACGATTCTTGCCCCGACTGCGATAGCTCTGACGCTTTGGCGATCTACACGGACCACACGTTCTGTTTCGCCTGCCAAAAGTTCACGAAAGGAGAAACCCCTGAAAAAGCTCCCAGACAGGAACCTTTTCGGCCAATGAAACCTATTGAAGATTTACCACCTTGGGAGTCTGACCATTATCGAGGCATACCTAAACGTGTACTTGATCAATACAACATTCTCAAGACAGAAACAGGCGTTGCTTTCCTTTATCGAGACGACTCAGGAAAAAACATTGCAGTTAAACAAAGATCTAATGAGAAAAAAATCTCCTGGAAAGGTGACGCGAAATCAGTCGCAGGGTTTGGTTCACATCTCGCAAATCCTACCCACCATGATGCAATCGCTATATGCGAAGGCGAGTTCGATGCCCCCTCAGTCTATGCAGCCACCAGTGGAAAAATAGTTGGAGTCTCTGTTCCAAATGGAGCACAGAATGCAGCTAATTTTGTAAAAAAGAAGTTCAATTTCTTCAGTCAGTTCAAAGTTATTTATGTCTGCACTGATAACGATGATCCAGGTAATGCTGCTGCTGATGATCTTGTCGCTCTCTTTGAACCAGGCCAAGTTCGTCGTGTTGTCTTTCCTAAGAAAGATGCCAATGACACTCTCCAAGAATTAGGTGCTCACGCTCTAAAGGAAGCAATTTCTGCAGCTAAAGAGTTAAGACCTGATGGAATTAAACCTGCCTCTGCTTATGCAGGGATAGCAAAGAAACCACCAGATCGAAGAGCAACAAATTGTGCTTTTGGTTTCTGGAATGACAAGACACCTTTCTATGACAACCAACTCATCGTATTAATTGCGGGGTCAGGCATTGGTAAGACAACCTTTGCAAGGGCGTTGGCATTACATGATATGGAGAGAGGTATAAAAGTAGGCTGGATTGGATTAGAAGAGACAGCAGAAGAAGCAGTCTTTCGCTTCGTTGGAATGGCCTCTGGTTTGCAGCTTCACGCTCGACAAAACTATGCAGGACTAACTGATGAACAAGTTCAGAACATCGCACAAGCTGACAAGTTTGTTACGGGTTCTGGAAACCTTGAGTTGTTTGATCATTTTGGATCGCTTGATGAAAAGGTCATCCTCCAAAGGATGAAGTACATGGTTATGAGTCTTGGTTGTCAGCATCTCTACCTTGATCATCTAACGATTATTGGTAGTGGTTTAGCTCAAGACACAAGACATTTGGATTCGATGATCACCAAGATCAGAAGTTTCATTGCTGCTACTAAATGCACAGTGTTCGCTATCAGTCATCTCAATCGCTCCTCTAGTGGAGAAAATTTTGAAAACGGTAGTTCACCAGAGCTACATAACATTCGCGGTTCACATGGAATTGTCCAGTTGTCAGACACGATTTGGGCCCTCTCTAGAAAAAGAGGAGAACACACTACTCACTCCCAATGCTTGAAAAATCGAATGTTGGGACGGACTGGGTATGCAGGCTCATTTCACTTCGACGAACAAACCCAATCTCTAAATCACACATGGGAAGACCAGGCCATCCCGTTCTGAATTGGAATCAACTCAGAAAAGCACAAGCTGTTTACTTCTTCTTTGGTTCTACCTGGAAGAAAGCAATGGTTACTGAAATTTATCCAACATCTTGCACCATTATTTACAAAGAAAATGAAAGAGACTATGCCAAACGAGTCGCTGATCTCGAAAATATACGCTCCGTTCTTGGATACGACTCTTTTCCAAACGACACCGCCGAAAAAGACTCCAGTGAAAGTAAGTCAGGAGACGATCAAAGCCATGATCATTGACGCTAATGAGTCTTACTGCGATGAGTTTGATAAAGGTAACAAGCTCAAATCTATGTGGTGGGATGGCTATTTAGAAGCCCTTCATAGGATTAAGGACTATCACGAAAAATGACTTCTACTTCTTGGCGAGAAGAACAACTCAAAGCTATTGATGATCGGATAGCTGAACTAAAACTCCTTAAAGCAAAACTAATTCTTGCGAAACAAAACCATGACCGAGCCGAAATTGATCTATGACGTAGAGCCTGATCTTTATCGTTGCGCCTCTAGCGCGGAATATGAAGTTGAGTTCTCTCCAGATGTCTGGACTTATCAATGTCGTATCACTGAAGCCAAAGATGCCATCACCTCAGAAATCGAACGTGTTCAATCATTTGCCCCCAACCATGAAATATTCTTGGCCGTGGGTGACAGGACGAATTACCGCTATTCGGTCTATCCCTTTTACAAATCAAATCGCCTCAAATACAGAAAACCTGCAGGGTATTCAGCATTACGGAAGTGGCTTAATAAAACATGGCCCATCCTCACGTTACCCAATGTCGAAGCCGATGATGTAGTTGGTATTTCTTATGAGGAAGATGACGTTATCTATTCAAGAGATAAAGATCTAAGAACTATTCCTGGAATCCATATTGATTCAGAAGGTTCTTTGCAAGAGATCTCTGAGTGGGAAGCTGATTTGTCTTTCTATACACAGGTTTTAACTGGAGATGCTTGCGATGGATACCCAGGCTGTCCAGGTGTAGGTCCAAAAACTGCAGCCAAGATCATTGCAGGGGCTACTGATCAGCATGATTTATGGGAACTCGTAAAAGCTACTTATATAAAGACAGCAAAAAAGAAACCAGAGGAAACACCTTCTGTTTTAACAATGGCTAGGTGTGCTCGGATTCTTAGAAATGGAGAGTATGACCACGAAAATGGAAAACCAATTCTATGGGAACCTCCATATCCAAGAGAAGTATTTATTCCAAATTTCCACGACTAACAATGCCAACCCCCAGATACAAAATTAACGATCAAGTTAATAAAAAAATAAACACAGGCGTTTATTTAGCAACAGGTGCAGCAGTGGGTACGGTCATTGAAGTAAAGGACAAATACAACGTAAGGAATCGTATTTCCTACTACTACGTTGTTAAATGGCCTGACGGTAGAAGATCAGAACATGCTCAACACATCCTCGTTCCAGCCCCCTAGCCCTTTTCCCTTTGCTCCTCTTCTAAATGAAGACCAGTAAAAAGGCAAGTCATAGGGTGAGACGGATCTGATCGGCCTGATTTTTCATATAGATCGTTTTGATATTTCACACGATCCATATTATTTTTTAACTCATTATTCATTTCTTCGTTTTCATTAAACTTCGCTCAATCAGGGCCACTGCTCCATCGTCGAGTGTGTTATCTGTTGACTTAGCTAACGCATGTAATAAATCAATGATTAGTTTTTTAGTGCTTTCGCTTTTAAGAAAAGCAAAAAGAATTGGTCGTACTAAAAGAAGCATAAATAAGTTGCACTTATCATTAGAATAGTAGCTACATGGCCGTAGAGCAATTATGGATGAACAAGAAGACGTTAAGAGTAGCGAAGAGAAACCATCCCTATTAGCAAGTGTTTTTTGCAGTATTATTCTCTGTTGGTGCTTGGGGGTCATATCGTATTCATACCTTTCGCCTAACACAACCCGTGTCATAGACACGACTTTTGCAGCCGGCTTATTATCGCAAGTGCTTTCGACAGTAACAGGAATTAAAGTTAAAAAACCTGGCAGTGGGAATGGTAACAATAAGAAAGATAAAGTTATACTAGACAATAAGACTACGACCACGACGAACAAATGATTAAACCGTTTGTCCTTTTTCTTCTTTTAGCTGCACCAGCTCAAGCTGAAATACGACACTCCATAGTCTCTTCGGCTCAGATTACAGTTGGAGCTGCTTCAACCAGTTCTACTAGGATGCCGAGTACGTTTAGCATTTCGGGCAGTGGGGTGGATACTGCGATAGGTGATAACGCTGGGCAGCTATCAGCAGGAACAATCACATCAGGAATATATAACCCCGGTACTGTGGTTGCGACTCAGAACGCTACTGGAGGCGAGTCATATAGTTTTCAATCTAGTTATTTTCAGGGCGATGCTCTGAGTGGTGCAGCTCCAACAGTAGGCACAGTGGGCAATTTCAGTGATCAAACAAGTACAAAAGGAGGCACAGCAGGTTCATTAGCTGGTGGGGTGACATCGGCTGGTGTTATCTCGCTTACGGCGGGAGGCGAGAATACGACAGCTATTGGAAGTATAAAAAGTGAGATATTAATTGATTAAATTAACGCTGCTACTTATATCATTTATAGCAGGTCAAACCGTAGTAGCAGCACCATTAGTTCCAACATTTAGGTCAGGAGAAATGCGTGTTTCTAGCACTAGCCAATCTGTACTGACGGAAACAGTGACCAGCCATTCATTTAACACAGGATATACATATAGTGCTGCTGGTCAAAATATCAAACCAAAAGAAGGAACTGTTATTAATCCTTCTGCAACATCCACCACGACCCAAACAATTAATGGAGTTAATTACAACTGGACAAGTCCACAAATGGAGACGATTCCGCAATGGCAAATAGTCAACGAGGCCGCCCCATTTTCTCTAATCGAACATGTAACTTCACCTGGTCTGGAGTCAATTGTAAACGTATCTCGAACTGTCGAGACAACGCAACAGAGCGAGTCAATAAGCATCTTCGGTCAGTAGCAATTATATTATTAATAGGGGGTCAAACTCCTGTTATAGCAAATACAACTGTGGCTTCGCCGAGTAGTAATTCCTCTGGAGTCGTTAACAACAATGCTACGCAAATAATCCCATCATCGGGTGTAACAAATAGATTTTCTCAAGGTATCCAATGTGTTAGTCCTAATGTTAGTTTGTCGCCTTATGTTGTAAATTCTCATAGTTTTGCAAGACCTAAAGAAACAATCACGAGAACGCCTATCTATGACGATGATACGGGAGAGATAAAGTATTACTCAGAGATCCCAAGATTTGAGAAGGACAATTACGCATTAAATTGGGGTGCATCCCTGCAATTCAATATTCCATTTGGACGGGGTGTTGACCTTTGCCATCAATCTGTCAGAACGAATTTAAAAAACCAAGAGTTGCTATACAAGAAGACTACTCTTGAAGTATCGCTTCACCGTCTCAAAATATGCGCCGAACAATATCGGTTGGGCGTTCGCTATACGCCAGGCAGCCCATCAGCAGTGACTTGTGAAGATATAGAACTCTATCCAGTTCCAGGAGTTGTTGAACCTCATACTCACTCAATCACTTTCGAGACTCCCTCTGATTCTTCTTCCTCTCAGAAACAGAAAGAACCTTAGTCTTTTTACCAATTAGTTTTTTAGCTCTATTAATTAACTGTTTAAATGCTGGCTTGAGAATCTTATTGAGGATGGTTGGTGTCAGAGCAGCAGCCGAAGTAGCTACAACTGTGATGCCAAAAGTTGTACTAACAGTCGTCAATTTTGGAACGTACTTATCTACGAATGTTGTTGGCTCATAGATCTCTATACATTTTTTATCAACGACTTTATGCCCGACTACTTTCTCCCTAGATTCTGAGTTCCTTATATCGCCTACTCTTAAATTATTTGGCCCTGGACATTCAACAGGAATCTCAGGAATAACAGGTTTCTGATTAGAAGACTTAGGAGTTTCTTGTTTTTTTGATGATTTTAATTTGTCCTCAACGATCCTTATATCCTTCGGGTTCCAATCCATTGGATAAAAACTAGGGATTCCTGCTCCACCAGGACAATTAGTAAAGACCCCATTGGGATCTGTGACTAAAAGTTGTGGTTGTAGATTCTGATCTCGATGTTGATAACTACAACCTGGAACTTCTATATCTAAATGATTAGGCTGACGATGAACTCTTATCGAGACATCGGGGATATAGATCTCTGGTATCTCTGGTATCTCGCTCATATAATTCCCCGTGACGAATCTGCTGTCTCCTTACCTCTCGACAATGAGAGCATTGACAATCCACTAAAACTTAGGTGGTGAAAAGCTTTTATTCGGTGCAGGCATCGCTGGCCCTGACAAGTTAGGAAGCTCAATAGATCCAGTGACTTGTTCTATTAGGTTCTGCTTTAATGTGTCCTTATTATTTTGGAACCAATAGTAGCCATAAGCACCAGAGCCAAATATAGCTAGTAGTCCAACACCACTAGCTATTGCAATTCCATCAATGACTTTACGCATTTTTCACTGGTGCAGGAACTACTTCCTCAAACTGTGTTCCATCTGGTGTAGCTTTAACAGCATTTTCTTCACCAGTTAAAACTGCATAACGCTCTTTAAGTTGAACTTGTGCAGATTGAGCAGCATTAAATT
>Ga0208158_1000089_pt1 | contig 42407 bp, 65 predicted proteins | sample 8_EtaG_FD_184081 | JGI IMG/M metagenome (GOLD analysis project Ga0208158, IMG submission 184081) | Marine viral communities from the Subarctic Pacific Ocean - 8_ETSP_OMZ_AT15162 metaG (SPAdes) (version 2) | ecosystem: Environmental > Aquatic > Marine > Oceanic | place: Pacific Ocean | collected...
ATATGAGCAAGGCGATCCTTTCAAAGGTAAGCCAGCAGAAGAAAAAGAGCCTGCTTGTGGTCTACCTCCAACTAAGCGAGATGATTACGGGGCGGACACTGATATCGCGAGTGCTTCATCTAACAAAGATGAGATTGGCGACGACTGGAGCTGACCTATGTACCTTTTATACATACCAAATACAGGGGCTAGTATTGCTAGTTCCTCTGTGTTATCTTCAGTTACCAGTTACGTGAGTCCTATCTCTCAAGGTAAGTAGATTGAAAGAACAAAACAACTTACCTCCTGAGGCAGCGATTCACTTCAATCCTGATTGTCTGTACACCCTCCAGCAAACGCCCTTCTTTCCTTTGCCGGGCGATAGTCTTAAATGCAAAATTGTTGAACTTCCATATAAATATGCAGATAACTGCATTTCAATAGTTACATGGACGGAAGTTCTAGAAGAATTAAAAGAAGATCACACAATTATTTCTTATAAATTTTTACCAGAACAATTGCCAACTTCTATCCTTGTCGAATACCCATCATCCAGTTCTTGCAGCGCTTCAATCGGCTAAAACTAGTAAAGAAGTCAAAGGACTTCTAGATGCTTACGGACACCAAATATGTAATGCTGCATGGAAAGAACTGTCCGAAATTGATAAAGCATCTTTACTTTTAGCAAAAGAATTTAACGGAACTATTATTCATGACATCAAAGAACAATGATGATCCAAAGAATCAGTATTCCTTGCATCTGGAGCAGGTAAAACTGCAACGTGAGACTAACCAATTACTAAAAGAATTAGTAAACACACTGAATGGTTTCACAAATAGTGGAGCTAGCTTGCAAACTGTAGTGCCAGATAATGCATTCCTTGCATACTTAAGTGTCGTTGGCCCAGCACTTGCGAGACATTTGGATAACACGATTGGTGCAGAAGAAATTAAAAAAGGTGGAGTTCATTTAGGGCAAAGCCTAGTAGATGAGTTCTCCGCCTTCAGCTCCTGCCAAAAGCCAGAAGATCAGATTTATAAGTCCCTTGAATTCCTCAACAAAGGAACTGACGACTAACTTATTGGGCTTCCATTTATAGGGTTTGCATGGCCTAAACGTATACCTGCCTTATCAGAATGCCTCCTTTAGATCCTTAGTTATTCGAACCGATAATTAAGCTCAGTCACATTAGCCGTTTCTAATGTTGATCGATTGGAGCCAAAGTATTTGTTGTTCTGATTTGTGTTCTGTTCGCGGATAGCAAGTGGTTTCAGGGTTGAGATCCCCATTAGGGGCTTGCTATAAGGATGCATTAAATGGAGTAAGTCCCAACTATTATTGACTACTAATCGTTACATTCTGTAAGAAAGCGTTACATTATATGTAACAATTGTCTTGCAATATGCCTGCTACACGCTTTGAGATTAATGGCGAACGGCATTATAGAACTGATAAAGCAGATAAAGCATATCCTTCGGTTACAACAATCCTTAGTAAATGCGCCACTGAAAGTAGCAAAAAAGCTTTAAAGAATTGGATACTTAAGAATCCTGGGGGTAGCGCAGCCGCAGCCAAGCGAGGTTCAGCGGTACACCAAGCCTGCGAGGACTATATTCGAGGGAAAGAAATAACAATAGAATCAGAATACCAACCATTTTGGAACGGAATTAGCCAACATTTAGATAAATACGATTCTTTTATTTGGAGTGAAATGCCACTGCGACCAGAGTGGTCTTATTGCACGGGAGAAGATGGAATTTCTAGAGTTTGGTCTCACAAGTATGGGTATTGTGGTTGCCCTGACTTGGTTGGAATTAGGAATGGAACTTATATAATTGCTGACTTCAAAACTAGTAATCAACCCTATTCTCGGTATTATCCCAAAGCAAAAGCAGATCGTTCTAGGTTTACTGGTTGGAATAAATTCAATAAATGTGCAATGCAATTAGCAGCATATGCACAAGCACTAGATGAAACTCTTGGTATCAATATTGACTGCGCTCAGATTATTGTTTCCACTCCAGAAATCGATCAAAGTTTTATTCTTACAAGAGAAGAATTAGATCGACATAGAACTAAGTGGTTGCAAAAAATTAGACGCTATCAAGAGATAAAAGAGGAAGAAGAACAAGCCAAACATATTCTTAAAGAACTAAAACAAGAGTTAGAAGATTCCGGGGATAATCTGCCCAGTAGTGAGGTAAGCACCGAGAAGGCCGATAAAACCAATCATTGCCCAGCGACCGTTAGCTAATTCAGCTTCCTTGATATAACCCTTGTACTCTTCCACTAGTTGTGGCTGAGTTTCTTTGCCAAATATATTTTGCTTGCCGTATTCAGTTGTAATGGAAGAGTCAGTCATTAGAAAACACCAGGAACAAGTTGACCACTAAATACGTAAGAAGCTGTCAATATCCAGAAGATCATCATGGCAGCACGGCCATTAGAGCGTTGCCAGATTTCTATGTTTGTATCCTTCATTTAAAAAACTCCTGGGATAATTTGACCAGTAGTTACATATGCTCCGAATGCTGCAACGATTCCAAGCATTGCGGCCCAACCATTAAACTTTTCTGCTTCAGGTGTCATTAGACCCATCCTTGAATAATTCCTTTTTATTGTAATAGGTATTTATACTGTGTCGTTAGTCTTGCAATGTGAAAGCCGAACTGTTTAATAGAATTAAATTGACATCCACACAGTATTAATGGACAAGCCAAAGCTTCTATATACAACTGACAAAGGCGGAACTGTTCATACCTATCAACTCACAGGCGGCAAAAGCGATTTCAACCGTTACTTAAGTTGCTATCTAGGTAGTTGTAAATTCAATAACGACTTAGATGAGGCAGCTAAACATTTAAGCACCGTTGAACCTGAGTAGTTACGAAGATATTTGGTTGTGTAATTGTCCAGTTAATTTATAGCAAACGGAATTCTCGATTTTGTCTTGCAGTCCGACCAACTCATTAGGCATAGGTGTTTTACTCATTACTCTAAAAGTAGCAACTATGGGGCATCTCCCATAAGCAGCGCCAAACTTTTCAACGATCTTTGCCGTTACAGGCATCTCTCCCGTGAGAATATCTTGTACATCATTAAGGTCATCCTGTTTGATACCCTTCGCGTAATCTTGATCAGTAAATAATTGCCATACCTCTCTTGTGTTTAAGACCTCGTACTTACGTATAGCTTGAAAATGTTCTGCCAATAAAGAACCGAATTTCTTGAGTTCTTTCGCTGTAGGAACAGGTGGTGGAGTAACAACCTTCTCTTCTTCTTCTGATTCTTGCTTCTGGATATTCTTCTGACTAGCAGACAATGCTGCAAGTATCCGAGGTAGATCTTTTGTTTCGCTTGTGCTCCTAATCCAACTCTCTACATCCTTAATAGTAAGAGTGTTTTTGTACTCACCAGTATCGTAATAATCAAAAAGAGCATCAGGTGTTATTCCTAATAATCCAGCTAAGTTTCTTGTAATTCTTGTCCGTACATCAAAAGGATTAACTTCTCCTCTTAAATATTTAGTAACAGTACCAATCGATACTCCCATTCTATCTCCAAGTTTTCTTTGTGAGATATCATGCATAACCATTGCTTGGTTAAGAGACTCAATAAATCTTTGAACCTCTTTTGAGTGGTCTGGATTTATAAAGTTCGCATATTTATTTTTTGCTTTAGATATGCGTTCTTCTTGTTTATCCCCTTGGGGTGATTTTTTTACTTTTTTAGATTGCATGATTAGAGAAAAAGAATGTGGTGGAAATTGTTCTCCTCAGGTCGAAGTTCACTCCGTAGAAGTGACAGTTGGAGTATGCAATGTGCGACCTTCATGTACGAGCGTATAGCACCTGTACACTTTTGTACGATTTGCTACACACTATCTACATAAAGCAGTGTACGTGTTCAATAATACGGAAAAGCTAGTCATAGCGCTAGCCTAAGTGTGCAAAACTAGTAAATATTCTGTCATTAGTAAGAAAAATTTATATTTTAATGGTGTTTTCCACAGAAAAACCTTCAATATTAGCGATTTAACATGCGCGTTTATACTTAATTAGTCATAATCTGTTACTTATAACAGGTCTCAAAAAACCTTAATTTGTTCTTTTCACGTACCGAATACCATAGAAGGTGTTAAAACTTGTTGTACCTTTTTGACAACCAAGGCACACTAAGTATCCGTAGAGCATTGTTATCCGTGAGCGAAATCAGCTTCAGTATTCATCCTTCAATAAAAAATAAGCCGCAACATTGGGAAAGTAAATTTGCTTTTAACTGGCAAAGACAAACAGGAACATTAGAAGACTTACGTAAACAAGTAAGCAACGGATCTGCTTTTGTTGCAGCAGCAATGAAAGGGGATCATCGAACTAGTGCCGCATTTGAAGGAAGTTCTCTAGCTGTTGTTGACGTTGATGACGGTCTAACTGTTGAGGGTTTTTTAGCTAAACCATTAGCAGAGAAAGCAGCTTGGCTCTATACAACAACCAGTCATGATCCTTCTAATAGCAAGGAAAGGTTTCGTGTCATTTTTCAACTTCCAGAATTTATAGAAGATCCCGACTTATATAAGGAGATAGTTACTTTACTTGTTGCTCAAACTGGAGCAGACAAGCAATGCACTGATTGCTGTCGTACTTTCTATGGCAACGATCAAGCAACTGAACCTCTATTCAATCAAGATGCTGTCCTAGATAGCAGCATTATCGATGAAGCAAGGAAAGCATTAGTCATCAGACGTAATACATACGACCGCCGTAAAGAAGATATTGATGATCATTCAATTCAACTTGCTATCTACTGCTTAGAAAATGTCATTGAACCAACTAATGACGGTGAACGTGATAAGTTCCTGCGAATCACAACTGCTGCTCGAGCTGGTGGTGATGAAGTATTTCCATATTGGTCTGACTGGGCAAGTCGAGGACACCATGGAAGAAAAAGAGGACAGACTAGTGAAAAGTTTTTCCGTGGATTCAGAGGTGATCATTTAGGAGCAATCTTTACTGCTGCTACCGAAAGTGATTCCGAATGGAGAAAAAACTTACCGCCTGAACTTAAAAGTGATGGCAGTAATTATTTGACCGGTGTCTACGGCAAATCTTTTGCAGGCTATGAACACTCTGCTTTCTTAGGACTAGATGAAGATGACGACTTCACTCCTGCCGATACTGCTACTCAAGGTTTATTTAGCGAACCTGCTTGGAGTCGGACAGCAGTTATCGAGACAGAGGAATCTAGTGAAGGAATGGATTCATTCTTCGAGAGTCAAGAAGAAGATCCAGATTCTTTCGATCCTCCAGATGCAGGTCGAGGTCGTCGAGGAGAAAACCAAGTTGATCGCATAAGAGAAGTAATCACTAGAAACTTCAATGGCTTAAGACTTAATGTCATGAACCAGCAGTTGGAGTTCGGACCAAAAGGAAGTCCACGTCCAATCCATGACCCGACGTTGATGTATCTCAATGTCAGCAGGACAGAAGGAACAGTCTTCCCGAAAACATTAGTCTTTGATATTGCTACTGAGATTGCTTACGAAAATAGATACCACCCAGTTAAGAAGTACCTAACTGCTTGTGCTTCTTCCACTGATCCTTGTCCTTACTTTGACCGCCTAGCAACTGAGATATTGGGAGTCTCTCCCGATCCAGTACAAAATCCACTCATGCCTTGTGGTACTCGATTAGCCGATCTCATTCTTAAACGATTCCTTATTGGTGCTGTTAGTCGAGTGATGTCTGAAGGCTGCCGTCATGACTGGATGCCAATTCTTATTGGTAGTCAGAACTGCGGTAAATCAACTTTCTTCCAATACTTAACTCCACCAAATCCTATGGACGGAACTTATCCATGGGTAACAACAATGCAGCAGTCGATCGAGTATCTAAGTTCTAGACCTCATGCTCTTCATGCTGGCTTTATTGTTGTCATGGATGAATTTGAAAGATATACCAAACGCAAATTCTCTGAGGAATTAAAGAACCTTATCTCTGTCAGTGTCGATAGATCTGCTCGTAAATATGAAAACGAAAAGTCTTATCCCAGAGCTTTCGTATTAGCTGGTGCTACTAATAGTCCTGACTTCCTCTCTGATCCAACAGGTAATAGAAGATTCCTTCCTATTCAGGTGCTTGGTAAGGTTGCTTCTAAAGAAGACCCCAATATTAAGATCATTGATTTAGATCGTCTCAAAAAAGATCGTGATGCTATTTGGCATGCTGCTTACAAGCATTACCTAGATAAACCAGAGAATGTATTTACCAGTCACGAGTTAAGTCACATCTCTGAGTACACCGATTCATTTACTAAGGACAGTCCTGTTGAACTTGCTGTATCAAATGTACTAGCTAGGGAAACCAGTGGTTGGCATCAGGGCGCACCTTACGTAACTCTTGCTGACATGTTTAAACATTTAGACGTTCCTGTTACTCAGCATGGTCAGATGACTCAACAAATTACCGATTGCATGAAAAGAATGAACTGCAAACCTAAAAGAATTAAGGAGAATGGCTCTCCAAAACGAGTTTGGATGAAGTCTTAGTCGTCCAATATCACTGAGTCCTAATATTGTTTGCTTTAAGACTGCTGTAATAGTGGTCTTTTTTATTGTCTCGGTACCAGGCTTTTATCTTCAGGTACCACTATCGCCTCCTGAAAAGAGTTAATACAACATGAGTCTCGTTTAAGGTGCCAGAGTTCCAGACTTCTCTTAACCTTTATTAGGGAAATAAACAATCTGCTTTCTCTTTTTACCCTTTACAGATCCTCTATGATTAAAGAACAAATCGAACAGAAGGAATAAGAAAAGGAGAGGGAATTACTCAGAAAGGTTAAGAAAAGCACGGTACCCCGGTTACCCTGGTACCTTTTTAGACAAAATGTAAGATATAGCACGCACTAAAAATGAATGGTTTGGCTTCTCATCCTATGCATCTTTACGATCGACCTCTTGTTGAGGAGATAGTTTCTAAAAGCCTCAAGGATTTAACCAAGCAGAATATCGTTGACCTAGCCAGATTGCTCAATCGCTATAACCCAACGAACGATAATCTCAAAGATATCATCATTGCTTATTTGCACGAGAACCATAAAACACCAGAGCAGCTCCACATTAAATCAAGGGAAATCTGGCAAAGCGGCTGGCGACCTACCTCGCTTGATTCTGACGAGGTTGGATCTGGTGCTGATGTAGAAGCCGGAGCTGGCTAATGTTTGTCTATTTCTAGAGGAGGTCCAAGAGATTTATATTCCAATTGCTTCTTTAGAAAACGTACTTCTTTTTCAAGTACATCATTCTCTTTCTCCAGCACATCAATGTGCTCTTGATAGATAATAATCATGGACCTAGTCTACTAATTAGAAAAGGCCAAAATCTTTTCTTAAGCTATTTGGATTTCAGACTATAGATTTCGACGTAGGATTTGCAGCCTTCGCAAATCAATGTTGTATGTAAATTGAATTCTCCATCGGGAAAATCTTCGGCACAATTACTTTCTGCTTTCCAGATTAATTGCCCCTTGCAGTGATAACAGTTCATCTTCTTTTAGTTTCTAGTTTTCTCAGCCTGACCTCGTGATCTCTTAATTCTTCTTTTACAATAACGATATCTTTTGCTACTTCACTTCTTAGTAATTGAACCTCTCGAAGTATTGCCTCCATTCCTCTCTTCATACTTCCTTGCGTGAAAGCAATCCGCCAGAGAGCTCCAGCAGTGGCGACACCAACAACAGCAATTACTTCAATCATTAATTAACCTCCCATATATATTCTATGTCAAACCTGAAGCCACCTAAAGCACCAGCTCATTGGGATCAACGATTCCTTGTTCTTGCTTCCAATATTGCTGGTTGGAGTAAAGATCCAAGCACAAAAGTAGGAGCAGTTGCTGTTAGAGATCGCAGAATATTAGCCCAAGGTTTTAATGGATTACCAGTTGGAATTACCGATAGCAATGCTCGCTTACAGGACAGAGATACTAGGTTGCTAATGACAGTTCATGCAGAGATGAATTGTGTTGCTTTCGCTGCTAAATCTGGAGTATGCCTAGCAGGAGCAACAATGTATATTTGGCCTCTAATGACTTGCAGCAACTGCGCTGCTGTTTTAATCCAAGCCGATATCAGCAAGATCGTTGTTCCTGATTTTGTAGAACCTCTTCGCTGGCAGGAATCATTCGATGCAGCTCGTGAAATGTTCATAGAAGCTGGTATTGCGGTACATCGAATTCCTATTCGTGGCCCCTTAGAACCAGAGGAAGATAACGACTGATGCTTGCGAAATCTATTAGATTGCTTACTATATCTCGCAAGACGCAAGATCAGCAATGCAATGACAGACTTTAAGCTGGGGCATCGGGTTAAACATAAAGCAGATGGCCGCAGAGGAATGGTATTTGGACACCATGAAAGCACGGGTGTAAAAGATCTTTTATTTCCAGTTGCTTTAGAAGGTTCAACACGAAAAGAACTTTGGCCGATTGATCAAATCATTTTGATGCCAAAAGATCAGCAGCTAATTGCATTAGGTGGAAAATTTGATCCACCAAAAGGGTTTCCTCTCAACATTAAATAACTATGGCTCAATGGGCTCTGCCTCCTAATCTTCATTCGCATATTGAGGGTGGCCCATTATGTTTTCATTCCGATCACAACATCGGATCGAAAGATGGCAGAATTCCTCGCTATGCAGACAGTCATGCTTGCGTTAAATGTATTAGTGCATTAACTGAAGGACGACTAGCTCTAGATGTTCATCGCATTGAAAAACTATATAGAAGACGCTTCTTAGAATTCTGGTCTTTTGTTGAGATGGCTGGTCCTGACGAATGCTGGCCCTGGAGAGGTAAATATCATTCGCGTTGCAGGTCAAGTTACTTCTCAATCCCTAGACATTGGGGCTCTGGTCGTCAATATTCAGCAGCTCGTGTTGCCGCTTGGTTTACTTGGGGTGACCTCGGAAGACTTCCAATTAAAAATGTATGTGGAGATAACAACTGCTGTAATCCATTGCATATCCGCATTAAAGGAGTACCTCATTATTTCCATAGGAGAACGATTGATTCAATTGATATTGACTTCAGTACACGTAAGTTAGAAAGCGAAACTCTATGTTTCCTCGAAACAACAGCCGATAAAGATCCAAGAACATTTGAACGATTAGAGAAGACAAATAAGATCTGGATCGATTGGCGGATGGGCAGCAACGAACCTGTTAACTCAATGATGGTTCCTAAATTTATGACTGAAAATAATTCCTAAAATAAAACTATTACTGTTCAGTTCAAGTTAGATGACGTTCACGAAAGACAATGAAGCATATTTAAGAAGTAAAGGATATTCTGGCACAAGATTCGACTCCCCTAGAGATGGTGATTTAGTCGAAAAAAATAAACATTTATACGACTCAATCATCAAAGCCGCTGGCGATGACGGTCAGTTAACACAAGCAGAGTACGAGACTATTTACAACGACCGTGGTCCTTGGGGTAAATATGCATACAATCAAGATTCAGTAACAGATGCTTTGGCTAGGGCAGCAGCAGATAAAGGCTTTAAAATTGACCAAAATACTTTAGATAGACATGACCTCGCTTATGACGGCGATGACATCATGGCAAAAATCGAAGCAGGTGATTTCGCACCTAGCATGCAGGACAAAGACAAATATTCCTACGAAAGAACAATTGAAGATGGTGATGATCCTTACAATGTTTTTAGATATAAAGCACAAGAACAAGAAGAAGAAAAAGAAGATGAAAAACCTGTTGAACCAGAAGTTCCAGAACCAGCTTGCCCTTCTGGACAAGTAAGAGGCACATCAGGAGCATGCATCGAAGACAAGGAATATGCAGATAATCCTTGGGAAGAACCAAGAAAGATTCCAAAAGCAATAGATGATTTAAGGAAAGAATTGGATTCGTATTCAGGTACTGGAAGTATTGACTACCTCACTCCACACATGAGCGATCAATACAAGCCTAAAGTTGGTAGCGGTAAGTTCTCAGGCTTCTTAAGAGCTAATCAATATCAGCAAGATCGATCTAACTAGAATAAGAAAAAGTATTTAATTTCTGTAGATAAATAATGTCAGCAATCAAGATAGACCCCGAAACCGAGAAGAAGTGGGCTAAAGAAAGAACCAAAACGTGGCTTCAAGAAACTTATAAAAACGAGCTTGGTCGCGATCTAGGTGATGAAGGAGAAAAATATTGGACAGCAGATATCCATGATCGAGGTCAAACAGAAGATCAAGTACTAGCAAATATCAGACGCAGTGATGAATACAAGGCATATCAAAGAGGCAAAGGAGAAGGAGATGCAACTCTTCCTGTAATTCCAGGTCCAATTATTGATGATCCAACAAAGCCAGTTCCAAAGCCAAAACCTCAAAAACCAAAATACGATTACACCCCTGACCCAGACAGGAAATACAACAAGTATTGGGATTCAATAGATGCAGCAGCAGACACTGGGAATCAGATGACTGATGATTATTATCGTCGCTTCCTGCCCCAGATGCGTAATGAAGTGCTTCTTGGAATTAATGAAATAGGCGCGGCTGATCGTTATCACGGAGATAGGTACGAGGGAAAACCTCCTACTTATTCAGATCCAAAGGAATTATTCGACTACTACAAAAGCAAAACAGGTGACTCCGACGACTCCAGCAACGATACAGTTAAAGAATTAGAAAAAAGAATTAAAGAGTTAGAGGATAAGTACACCATCAAGTAATAATCCTTGTTAAGGTTTATTAAGTATCTTGCGGAATGTATGACTAAGCAGACAGTTTCGAATAAAGAATTTGTCACCGAATCATATCGTAGTTTGCTGAATCGAGAGCCAGATTCTGAAGGATTGCAGTACTGGATTGATGATATAGAAAAGCGTGGGCAATCCCGAGACGATGTTGTTGCCAATATCAAGCTCAGCGATGAATATCAAGCGATGGATTCTTAAGGATCAATTTATCTAATTTGCAAGATACAGCTTGCACTAGCTAACTAAGTGGTCTAACTTCCGCATAGAAGTTTAGGCTGTTCGTCGTGTCCTTCGATCAATTTGCTGTCCAAAGAATTGGTGGAGAAGAACAACCACAGAAGCTTTTATATTCAGTTTTTAAAACCTTAACCGATCGCACCCATAAACCAGTTGCAAATCTTCTTAAGGAAGATGACGAGACCTCCTTAGCAGAAGATGAAAGTGGTGATCTTTTTATAAAGCAATGGGCACCAGCAATTAAAGAACAGACGAAAATAACCCAAGAAGCTTTTATCCCTTTCGATCATCCTCACTTAACTCTCCATATAAGAGGAGATAGAACCACATTGTCTGATTTGAAAGAGATGTCTCAATCTCTATGTTTTAATTCCCAGTCGATATATGAGACTGCTGATAGCTATCGTAGACCTGTTAAAGACTTCAACCATTGCCTCGAAGAATTTGTTTATTCAAGAGTGGTTGGTTTTTACTCGCCTGAAGATGAGGCTGATTTTAAATGGACTGAACAAGATAGAAATGAACAATTAGCAGCCTCCTATTCACAATTAATTGACTTCAATGCCGCACGGGAGAAAGGGATTGCTAAAGAAGTCGCTCAGGAATCTTTGCCACAAAATTTGTTAATTAACGCTACAGTAACTGCAAGTCTCGGCGATTGGCTACGTCTACTTGAGCGAGCAAGCTTGATGCGTAGCAGCTTCGAAATGAAGACGATCGTTGACAAAATTGCAGAAGAAATTCGCAAGTGGGTTCCCGAGATTTACAAGTGGTGGTATTCAGGATTTGAAAAGAAAAGAGCAAGGAAGAAGCAATCTAAATCAATCGCAGCATGAGGCTTTCTCTATGGAAAGCACCAACGATCTATTTGAATTACATTCATCCATCAGTTTATTAATTGATTCTTTTCTAGAAGATCCAAAATACAGGCAATACGTTCCCCTTCTAACCCAAGCGGAATACATAGCAGATCATTTGTTAGTTCAAACGCAGAACATGAATTTGCATGGCAAGACCGAAGCCTACAGAACTTTTAGTCAAGTTCTTTCCAGAACTCATTGACAAGTCTGTACCGACCAAGAATAAAGAAGCATCTAAAGAATTAAACGTCAGAGTCTGTGAAGCAATTATTTCTGATCTGATCGGGAAGTTTGATTCCTTATTTAGTTACATGGGCGAAGGGGCTTTGATCGTCAAGCTCGCTACTCGTCACGGCAAAGAAACCATTCAAACGCAAAACTATATCAACCGATTCTCACTTGAGAGAGATCTAGCAGAAGCAAAGAAAGCAGGCGATGCAACGGTTGAGGAGTTCTTAAAAGATGTCTTAGCGAAAGTCAAGAAGTGCAAATTTGACGATGAAATCTGCATCCTCCTACTAGACAACTCTGGAGGATCTGCTGCAATTCTGCCAAGAGATAATCCGGCGAAACGAATACAAACAATGATTGATGAGCTGTAATCATGGCTCAGACAGAAAGACTTTATAAATGTGACTTAGCCCCACCAGCCCCAGTCATTCAGGGAGCTCGTAGTGTTCTCGGCACGATTGATCTTGACCCCTACTCAACGAAAGACATTAATCGTTCAGTCATGGCTGCTCGATTCTTCGACCGAGATAAAGAAACCTTAGAAAGCATTATCCATAAAACATGGGATACGCCCAATGAAGGAAGAGTCTTCGTTGGGGCTCCTACGGGTGCAGCCCTAACAAGAAGACTCATCAATAAGACACTAGCTGAATATAGACAAGGTCGGATCAGTCATGCCGTGATTTGGATGGCTCATAACGAGGCAATCATTCGAGCGCCTTGGCTATGGGACTTTCCAATGTGCATCCCATTTAGAAGGCTTCGACCCCAGTGGTGGGATGACGAACTGGAAACATTCAGAGGGGTTTCTCCTTCTGATTGGTCCGCCATCGCGTACCTACCACCGACTGATCCAAACAAATTTCATACTGCGCTATCGAGATTCCATAACGTCTTTAGCCCAATCGGCAGAGTTGTTTTCAACGAATACAGCGGTGAGGGTGACTGGGATGAGTCCTACAAAATTGCATTCGGGAAAAATTATGATTACCGAGGTTGATACAGACAGAACGGAAGTAGATAGTTTCCTTGCTCCAGACGGAAACACATACTTAACGATTCGATCTGTTGTTTACGATTCGTGGATTATCTGGCAAGACGCGATTCCTTTTGAAAAAGATTTGCGCTTGATGTTAACTCAAGAGATCTACGACAACATCGTTGAGCTTGGTACTCGTGTGCATAAACTACATCAATCGCTTCCTGGCTATAAGGCTCTAACAGAATCTCCATTCGACTTTGTCTTATGGTTCGATCCTCTAGACTCAGATCCAGATTGGAACGAAGGTAAGAAATGTAGATTTATGATTAAGGATTTCACAGCAGATGAACTCGTCTACTTCAACACGCTAAAGAAAGCAAATAAACTAGAAGTCAAGCCGATGACCAGTCGTCTGGTCGAAGCAAAGATCCCTGTCAAGTAACTATGAATTGCTGGCATTGCAATACGGAGCTGGTCTGGGGAAGTGATTCGGATCTTCCAATTCCAAGCGACGAATATGATTTCGTTACTTTTCTGTGGTGTCCAAACTGTGAGTCAGACACTGAGGTTTATCACAAGAAACAGGCTTAATCAGGTTCCTAAATTTCCATACCTTGCTTCGAACAAGGCTTTTCTTGCGCCGTATTTCTCCAAGTCTTCTCTAAATAATTGATTATCTTCTCCTTGCTGAGCAGTTCGTTGATTCATAACTCGGATGCCACTTCCACCATCGAGAGATCTTCTTCCCCCAGTAGAACCTCCATAGTTCTGAGAGTCATGATTAAACTTCCTAGCCTTAGCCAGATGCCTTTTTACTAAAGCACTTTTTCTATTAGTCAATGCCATATTCAGCTCCTAAAAGTAAAAGTTTTTCCGGCCATTGATCTCTGGGGATGTACTTGATCATTAAGTAGAAATGAAAGTTATGGATCAATGTGAACATAACAATCACCAGCGTTGGATTAATCCCTCTTGATTCATTGAGAAGAGCATTGCATAACGCAAATCCCTCTAAGAGTTGACGCTCCATTACAGCAAGAGTCAGAAGCTTTTTCCTGTCTTTGTGATCTATGTCACTCAATACGCTTGATCTGTCTTACACTTAACACTATCCTAGGCAGAATAGAAGAGGAACTAAGTGAAGACTCGTTTTGATCTTGTGCCTTGGGATGCTGTTGCAGACATCGCTGATGTCCTCCAGTATGGCGCTGCAAAGTATGGGGCGCATAATTGGTGCAGAGGTGCCCACTGGAGCAGATACTTCTCGGCTCTATGCAGACATGTATTCGCATGGTGGAGAGGAGAAGACAGGGATAGAGAAACAGGGAAAAGCCACCTTGCCCACGCTGGATGCTGCTTGCTCTTTCTAATGGAATACCAGCGAAATAGTTGGGGCACAGATGATCGTTTTACTGGTCCAGATGATCAGATATTCAACAAAGATGACGGCCTCTCGAAAGATACATTTAGCATGGAATTATACGAACAAATTAGCAAAGCTGATCCCATCGATTTAGGTTTGGAGTAACCATGAAATCAGATCATTCAAGCTGTCAATGTACACATTGCAAGGAGATTGTATGCCAACAAAAACGTATGGAGAACTGGCAATTAACTCGCAGAAAATTTAATTCATTCGTAGAAGAGAAGGCACTATCAGTAAGGCCAGATATTATTGCTCAGCTCTCTTCTTAGAGAGTATTTGTATTTGTTTCCACCAATAATCTTTCTCGCCTTCTTCTATCCAGGGTGAATGGTACATCACGTATGCATTCTTTATCTGTTCGTAAATATTGGATTCTTCTTTCACTTCTTCTGCTTCCTAATCTCCACAGAAATTGGACTATCTAATATATTGACGATTTTCATGTACGCATAGGCAGTAAATACCTGTGGAACGATGAAAGCAATCATTGCGATCACCCAAAACACGTAATAATAATTCTCCTTATTTTGTGTTCTCAATGTTATTTACTGGCGAGGCTTTCTACTTCTAGGCTTCATTTGCTTCTGTAACGCCTCCATCTGGGGAAGACTCATCTGTGTCTGAGCTGGTTGCTGGATTGGAGAGGATGCTTCTTGTATACGTGCCTCTAGCTCTTTCATTTTTGCTACGTTCTGCCTGTTTAATTCTTCGTATGCTGGCGGCATTGGAGGCATCTGAGCAGGAGCTGGTGGCTGCTGAACAGGGATCTGTGCAGTTAACTGAGCAGCCATTGTTGTTAGTTCTGACTGAACTTGCTGAGCTACTAAAGGAGGAACTTTGTTAATGACATCTTGTACTTCAGTTCTAGAAATGTAATCAGGTAAAACCTTCTCAACTTTCTCTATCCTTCTAGCTAGTTCTGGATCTTGCGTTGATCCTTTAAGACCGATCGTGACGAATTGACCTGTTGCTAAGCCAACAACAACCGCTGCCGCACTGGCAATGAGTACTTCCATAAACTATGTCTTGCAGAATGTAATCTAATTGATACGCGCTCAAACTGCCACTATTCGTCGTTTCCTAGGACAATCGCATCCATGTCTAGCTCAAAGTTGGTCGAATCAATAATGTCCTGCAACGACTCTTCCTCTTCTTCACAGAAGGCTAAATCAGTATCATTATCTTCCATTATTCTTGACGGCAAGGAAGCTGTTCCTTCTGTAAATTTAAAAGCAAAACCAGCGTCCTTGCTAGCCATAAGAAAGACTTGCTTCTGTGTGAATCTCCCCTCCCAACAATCTAGTAATGCTGCGATCAAGTCTTCCCTCGAGTAGTCCCTGATCTCGATTGCAATCTTTTGAAGCAGGTATGCTTGCTCCATCGTTAGATCTGGGTTCATAATGAATCGCTCCTGATAAACACCATAGATCAAATAGATCGTTATTCAGAGGTGTAACCCATTCCTTAATTCTGTCTGCTTTTTCCGAGCAATAAAAAGTTTGCTCTTTATACCAGACCAACCAATCACGTTGAGAACCTTTTGCTGAATTACATGGTAGACATGCTGGCACAAGATTAGTGCGTAGACTGCTACCACCAAAAGCTTTCGGTTTTAAATGATCAATCGTTAAGTGAATTTTAGCCCCTTTACTATCTACCCCGTTTCCGCAATAAGCACAACAGCCCCATTCGTCTTTGATTGACTGTCTAAAACGTCTCAAAGCAGCACCTTTGGAGATCTCTACCAACCCGAAACGGTAGCTCTCCCAACGATCTGGTATCAAGGAAAATATTCAGTTGATTCAACAATAACTAGTTTTATACGTCTACTAATCGAGTTTAGATTTTAAAACACCTACAATTAAAAGTATCGCTCTAAATAGCATGAAGGTTTTAAAGATCGTTGCTATCACTAGTATCGCCTTTAATATCTCAATTATTGGTGGAACTATTGGTGCATACTTTTACGTCAAGACACCAGCCGTTCAAGAAAAAATAAAGAAAGCATTAATCAAAAACTTAACGCCAAATATCGAAAGTCAAATTGGCAAAGCAATGCCAGTAATACCTGAGATTCCTGACTTTACTGGAGGGGTATCACCGCTTAAGTTCTAGTCGTGTCTGAGATACGAGAGATAAAGCTTAGAGAAATTGACGTTCCTGAAATACCTAACTGGGCAATAAATGTACCGGAGAGCATTCCTGTCTTTTCGCCAATTACTCAGCAGATTATTACAGGACAAATAGGTTTTCCTGTTATGGACGTTCCAGGCTGCGTAGAAGCCAGAGAGACGGCCAATAACGACAACCTAGTAATAGATGCAGAGAATACAAATCTTTTAGTCTGTGATCCCGGTCAACAGCCATCGTTTAGTGCGATGAACTACAACCCTGACAGCACACCGCCAATCGGTAAGAACGTGATGCTGCCGCCCCCTCTAGATCAACCAAAGTCAGAGAGTAATCCAACTAATAGCAATACTTCTACCGGCGCTCCTGATCCATCTGGAGGACCACAATTACCAGCACCTAGAACCCCCGAGCCATGTCCCCGCCCAGACGATCCTCCAGTAGGAAGTAAGGGGAAGTTTGGTACCGCTCGCGTTGAGTCCTATTACCGAGATGCTTCGGGAGAATGCAAAATAAAATGGACAGCAGAGAAGCCGCAGGACGTTGCTTTTACATATTTACCCCCACCGCCCGTCGCATTAACAACAGCAGCAATTGCAGCCACAGCAGTAACCAGTTCTGTGTTGATTAAGCCCCTATCGGATGCCTTGCTAAAGATCGTGAAACCCCTCACTAAAAAAGTAGTTAAAAAAGTGCTTAGTCGTCTAGGGAAGAAGCCCAAGGTGCTTTCCGTTCGTGAACGCCGATTAGAGCAGAAGGCTCTGAAGAAGTAGATGCGTGTTGTTGTATCTCTGTATCTGGTTTGCTTGATTGGATTTGCTCTTGTCCTGTTATGGCTTCTCCTTTTTTGACATTGATTTTATGTGAATGATCTGGAACCGATGAAGGATAATTAGCAACCTCAATATCCGAGCATACGGCAAAATATTGGGAATCTCTAGAATGAGATATCCCGCTCTGTTTCAGAGTTCCGCAGTGTTTGAGTCTTGAGATTTCGTAGTCCAGTACCTTTAGATTCAGCTCTGCTTTACGAAGCGCAATCTCTGTACTGGCTGCTTCTTTGCACAGTCCTTGTAGCTTTGAATCTAAGGGCTTAGACCATTGAATTGTTAGACCATAGTTAAGTCCGTGATTATCTTTCTGCTGGGTTAATACATTTTTCTCGAATAAAATATTACCCGGATTATCTGGAGCACCGTCACCATCGATATCTCTCATGTCGTAGACAGGCTCTTTATACGATGTGACGTATGGTCTTTTAATGTTATGGCTTAGTCCTACATAGGGTGACAATGTCATCGTTTCTGCTTGGCATACAACCCCGTTTTGACCAAACGTCGAGTTAATGAAATTTCCAGTCAACACTTGATATGCGTTCACAGTCGCTGACCCTGAACTGTTCGCGACAGGATTGGAAGTAGCAGACACGCCGCCTACATCTGCCAACGCATTTACAGGTAATAGGAATATACTGAGAAGCCCTGCGGCTACTGACTGAATACGCTGCTTGAAACTATCGTGGTTTCTATTTCTTGTGACCTCGTGATGGTTGTGCGGTTCCGAAGTCCTGGTCCTTGATATGAACTCGTGTAAGTAAAGGTTCCGCCCGGTGTTGTTAGTGACCAATTTGGTGCCGTATCTAGATCTAAGCCTGTCCATGTGGACGTACCACCTGAAGTCGTCGTATGACTAATTGTAGTTAAACCCGTGGGATTAATGTGACCAGTACTTGGCTTAATACCTGTCCCTGAAACAGAGTGAACAAATCCAGAATTATAATCTTCTGAAACGATCACCTCCGATATCACTTGGCGTTGAGTGGTCGTGCTATCTAATTTTCCAGATGTATAATTTGGGACCACAGGCACACTATGACTAGGATCTGCCCAGCTAAGCAATAGAAATATTAAACCAACTAAACGTCTCACCCTAACGTATTGTCAGCTCTTGAACGTGTTGAGCAATCGCAGTAGTACCCGCTCCACCACCTACGATCGCTGTTGTACCCCCACCTACGCTGGTCAAAGTTCCAGCCAACGTAGATTTAGTTCCACCAGCAAAAGTCGTAGTCTGACCATATGAAGGAATTGACTGCACCTGCCCAGTCGTTGTGCTTACCGTTGACCCTGCATTCAAGGTAGCTATAGGGTCACCCTGCAAATATGAATTACTAAAACTGAAACTTTGTCCGGCGGTGTGTATTCCATAATTTCCCATAATTCCTGTCGGTGCAGCAGTTGCGGAACCAACAGTTAGTCCTGAGAAGGTATCGTTATTTCCTGAACCCACTGTAATATTACTTCCACTTACGGATATCGTTGACGGCACCCGTGTCGCAACTGAACTAGCCCCATCCACAGTTAATTGAATACTCGATTGAATCCGATGATGAACTTCGGAATTAGCCGGTCCACATATCGACAACAACCCAACTAAAACAGCGAACCGTTTCATTACTTAAATACAACTCTCCCCTACACTTTAGAGAAAAATATTTATCGAAAAATTTTTAGAGGTACGCTTTACTGATGTTAGTAGCAAATCCTACAACTGTGGTTCCAGCAGCAATAACAGCAGCAGCTCCAATTACCCACTTCTCTACGACCTTTAATCTCTCTCGAAGGTCTGCTTGCTTCTCCTCTAGACGCTCTATTTTTAGCTGCATCACTGTGATTTTGACCTCTTGTGAAGCATCAAGATTTAAACCAGAATCAGACATTATTTTCTTTAGTTGGCTTCTCTGATTTTACGAGTTCACCGCCAACGATGTGGATAGGTGTCTGCACACGAATAACTTGTTCGTTACTGTTTTGCATGGCGAGGATTTTTAACAGTTTCTCTTCTGTTAAGCCTCCTCCACCGCCGTTATTCTTCTTCTGATTAGCAGCCTGAATGCCGAATCCAGCTAAAATCGAGCCCAGGAGCGAGGCCGGAAAAGTTGGATCAATATTTCCTTGCTCTGGGATTGGGATAATTGTCTGACCAAACGTCAACTTTTCAGGTAGACGAACGTAGGATAATGTCAACATGGTCATCGACCACCCAAGCACTAAGCATTTTATTGAGGCTGCCAAAAGATCATGCCATAGTGGCTCGTCTGCTTCTTCCTGTTTTCTCTTCTTAGCTTTAGCAGCTTCTGCCTTTTTCTTTTCTTTCTCAGATAGTTCCTTCTTTTCTTCGACTTCGGCCATTTTCAGTTTGCAAGATACTTATATATTAAGAAAGTTGCATTATGCAAGATAAAGCATACACTAGATAGACCAAGAGGTCGATTCAATGGCAGAAGCTTGGATAAGTAAAACGCAAGTATGCAAACATTTCGGAATTTCCGCGAAAACTCTAGAAAGGCGGTTTTACCCGATTGCATCCAAGGGAACTCATTACATCACGAAAGACCCTTTAAATGATGATTCTCAAAAGATCTGGAAATTATCAGAGGTTGAGCGTTTAGTTCGTCAATCGAGTGGCTCATTGCAAAGGCGCTTAGCTAAAAAGCAAGCGGCGGCAAGATGACCAGCTCTAACTTCGAGGATCACAAGCCAAACAAAAAACGCAAGAGGCAATTCTCGAAATCTGGAATCCCGCTTCACCAATTAGATGACATTCAATACATGGAATTTGCAATGGAATTCCCAGACGAGATCGTAGACCCAGAGGATGACAATGGAACTGCATGAAGAATTTAGATTCTGGTCATTAATAAAAAAGGCCGAGAATATTAAAACCTTAATCAGAGATCAGCAGAATCCTTTGTTGAAGTTCCTCCTGAAGCTGTTTTACTACCGATCTTTTATGAATATTTGCCAAGCGATTCAAGATTGTTTCTGGTGTGGAGAGGAAGTAGCAGTATCCAAGCTTGATCAATTGCCCTCATTTATTCGCAGGGATTATTTCTTTCATTAATTATTTGCAATGCCAAACCACGAAATTAAATTCATCATCAAAGATGGAATTGTCACAGAAGAAGTTCTTGGAGCGTCTGGACATATTTGCCAACGAATCACTCAACCAATCGAAGAGGCATTGGGAGAAGTCGTGAACCGAAAGCACAATGCTGCTTATTTCATCACTGATTCGAATCCGAATGAAGAGAGGATTCAATTACTAGAAGAGGAAGACTGGAGAGGTTGCTGCGGAACCTTTAATTGTGCTCTTTAAGGAAGCTGCAATTTCACTTCAACTGTTCTGGATTCATGGTCAATTTCTCCATGAGAAAGTGATTCGATTTTGATACCTAATGTGTTCAACGCCTTGAGATAAGTTTTCACCTCTCCCTCGAATTTAATCACATCTAGTTGTTCGTACATCTCATTTACCACGAGATCTTGCATTTGCCGCATTGGTTTGCTTTTCGTAATGCTTTGAGCAGATTAGCGTCAGTTCGTGACAATATGAGCATTTTTAACACCATCTATGGTGTATACCCTGAATTTGAGTAAATATACTTAGGCTGCATACGGGTGTTGATGGTTTCTGATCATCGCCTTTTTCTCATCTTCTTTATCTAGCCAAAGCAGATATTCTTGCTTGTGAACAGCTAAGCCATGCCCCATCGCTTCAGCGCATTCTTCGATTGTCTTCAATCTCTTAAAGGCTGGATCAGTATGCATAAAGACTGCCCATGTATGTCGAAGGTCGTATGGTCGAACCTCTATTTTCTTCCTTGACCTTTTGACTGGAGATTTAACTAGTAGTGGAGGCATTGAGCGTTCTGCTCTCCCTTTCTTTCCGTAAGAGGTAGGTCCAGTTTTTCCAAATCTTCCTTTCAGTGTTCCGTATCTAATGTTTTGATGTTTTATTCCTAAAGTGTTGCGAGTTAAATATTCCCCTAGCTCGTCGTTGTTATCCCCTATCCCATCAAAATAAATATCCTCATCATCAATCGAATAAGTTCGAGTGAGTGGATTTGCAATGCTTTTGATACGTGGCTTTCTTTTCCAGCGTAAATAAAACTGATGCTCATCAAAATTTTTAAATAATCCATATCTCTCATCCCACTCAGCAAATGCAGGCCAGACTATTCGATCTACGTTTGACTTAGTAAGTCGCCTCGGTACCTCAATAAAAAGATTTCCCAGCTTTTTGATGTACCACAGTTCATGATTTCTAAGGCCGTAACACATCATCATTGCAATAGCCCAGCACTGCCATGGAAACTCTTTGTAGTGCTTGTCTAAATATTTTTCTGCTTCCTCTCTCGAAACGATTCCTCGAACTTGTCTCAAATCTTGCTTATCTAAATTCCTAGTCAATTCTTTACGTTGTTCTGCATGAAGATCTCGAATTGCTCGATACTGTTCATCTGTAAACCAAGCAGGATTTCCATAGAACTTTTGAAGTTGTCTAATAAATTCCAATCGGGTCTGGAAAGGTTTTGTTCCACATTGTTTTTCTTTTAACCATTCTTTAATTGCTTTATGAGATTGTTTGATTTGTTTTTCTTTTAATTGTTTTAATAAAGAAAAATAATTTTTATTCGTAGATCCTTTATTTCTCTTTTGTAAAAATCCTTTAATTGCTGCTTCGTCTTTTTGCCAAATATTAAGTTCTTCTTCTTGAATATCATCATCACTCCAAACACCTTGATCAATAATTTTGATTTTGTTGCAAACCCATTCACAATCTTGATCGCTATCTATCCTTCTTGGTTTGAGCGAAATTCTTGTGTTTCGATTTCTATTATCTCTCACATAAATATATTTACTGTCTCCACGAGTAAGCATGCTCCAGCGGTAATTGCATTCCTCTAAAAAAGCAATGTACTTTTTGATGGGTAAATTCATATCACGCGGCCCAGTTTTAGAGAATGAGCCCTACGGACTGGGCCAAAATCTGGGCAATTAGTGGGCCAACGGCCCAGTTTCTTGCAAAAAGTGGGCCAAAAAAGTCCCATCAAGTACGACCTGAACTCATGAAGGCTTTGATCCATTTACATAAAATATTCCTTCAGATCCCTTTATAGCACTAAAAAAAGCCCAGCGCTAACTGGGCTTAATATTTGGTGGCGGGGGGAAGATTTGAACTTCCGACCTTCGGGTTATGAGCCCTATGGTTGCGGGGCAAGAACCCAGTCCACCACTCGCTACGAAAAACGACTGGGCCGTAAAAGTGGGCCAAACTGAGACTGTAACAATTCATCGGATGCATAGTCCGAAGTTTAACTTATTTCAGGTTGGATACCAAGCAGGCTGAAGCATACCTCTATCGTCATCATCGTCATCATCGTTCCGAGTGTCATAGCCCAGAATAAATGTCACTAATGCCACGCAAATTAGGGGCAAAAACGGGAAGATTATGGCTAATTGAAAAGCCTCTGGATCGCTGAAAAAGTTCATTTAGTTAATTGTTTGGATTGGATTTTCTTTTGAGCTTTTAGTTCTTTCTTTAATAATTTCTTAGCTTCTTTTCTGGATGTACAAGCTTGAGCCTTCAGACTAAGTTTAATTAATTTGCGTAATTGTTTTTCGATAATTGTTAACTTACGACTTGTGCTAATAATTCAGCAGCCGCTAATTTAGCTGCTTCATCTTCATCAATTGGAGCTGGCATTCGCTCTGCTTCGTTATCACTTAAAGCATCTGCTAATAGATACAAACCACTAGTACCACCCAGTAAAGGCACGATATATTTTGCATATTTTCCTGCCATTTTTATACCCCCTTTAGACACAGGAGTTGGTGTTGTATCTTTTACTTGCTGAAGCTTGGCCTGCAAATCTGGGCCAGCAGGTGTGTGTTGTTCAGGAGTAGTAATTTTTCCAATAATTCCACTGGCGTAAGTCTTTGCTTCTTCCTGACTTAGTCCTAATTTATTGACTCCATATACAAACGCATTATCAAAAACTTCATCAACTGTTTTTCCTACGCCCTTTTGATCTTTAAGAATATTTGATAGGAATAGTTCTTCATCAGATAGTGACTGTTTGGGAAATTTTTGATAGAACTCTTCCTTACTTAATTGATTAACTTTTTTAGGAGTTACGTCATCAGTGTTAATTCTTCCCTGCATTTCATCTTCACTGACACCTGCCCGATCTGCTAATGCTTTGATCTCGGCCTGCTCAATTGCTTGATACATTTTTGGCCCAGTCATTTCCTGCAATTTGTCTATATCTCTAGCTGCTTTACTCACTACACTTCTTGCAGTCACATCTCCGAGCTGAGCCGCTCTCATTATTCCTTCACCCGCACCTTGGGATTGCATTAACGAATCCAGCGCGGCCAAAATTTTATCTACGTCATTCATATCAAGAAACCACCGGCTCCAGACCTAATTCTTGTCTTTTTCTTAAATCTTGTTTCCAAAGCTGATCTCTTAACCATTGAGGAGCATTTTCATATCCTCCTTTTTCAATTCCAGTTCCTTCGTTCCAAGTTTCAGGAACTTCTGCTTTTTTAATAGGAACTAGAAAATCTTGAATATTAAAATCAGCAGGTGGTCCTCCTTCCCCAGGTTTCATTTCTTCTTCAAAATCTTTTCGACTTGGTGTCTGATAAGGAGAACCAGTATCTAACGAAGTATCAAATGGATCACCTACATCAAAACACTGAGGAGGATCTGATTGCAGGCAAATTTTATTTCGCTCTTGCATAACTTCTGGTTGCCCAAGGTCGGGGCCAATTCCCAACAAAGGACCAACCTCTGATCTACTTCCAGCAAAGAGCATGGGAATATTTACTAATAGGCACTTATTCCCTATTCTATATAAATTTATTTTCGAAAAGTTTATCTAATAGGGGTCTTAACTCATGTGCTGGTGGGTAATGTCTCATGATCGCCCTTGCCTCTCTTCTGACTTCTCGAGGAATCCTTGGTGTTTCCTTTGTATCAGTTAAACGAAGCAAGAACTCCCTAGCACCAACCATTGCTTCGATTTGTTGATTTGGCTGACTAATTCTGAGTTTCATCTTGCTTAAAAACAATCTTCTTTGTGTTGTCTTTGAGCTTTAACCCATCCCTTACATTCTTAATGTGCCAATTATTGGACATATCTTGCACAATTTCTCGACCCAACTCCAAAGCAAAGTCTTCTGCTAGCCCTGTAAAAACAGCATGGGGGTGTTGGCCTTTTGGTAAATCATGACGACCAGAGCGGTCATATAGATAATTAATAAAATCACAGCGGTTCTGCTGCTGTCTGACTTCTTGTTTTGCTTGCTCTCTTTGGTCAAGTAATGTCATGCGAGACTTGGCTTACGTTATGTAAGCTTAGTCTTATTTTACTGATACTGCTAGTTATCCTTTGATTAATAGCTTAGTTGATGAAATAGCAACACCAGCTACCACGCTTGGGTCATCTGCTGCCATAGATACTGTGCCTGCCTTTTGAACATAGTATGTTTTAGAAGGAGTTAAACCAGATTGAGTTGTTGTATTACCAGTTACTGCTACTGTCCCTGATGCTGAGTCTGAAATTGCAGCACTTGAAAAACCTATAAAACCGTCTGCTTTCAAGTTTGATACTGTAATTGCATGTTGCTTAAGCCTAGATAAAACATCTGAATTATCTGATTTATCTACAGCAGTCAATAGCAAACCTTCCCCGCTACAAGCAAGAGCTTGTCCATGTTCTTCCTTATGACTAGCTATTTGTTCAGACGTAACACTAACCGTACCATTAGCATTAAAACTAATTGTTAGGAGTTTTGTATCTTGTTGTCCAGAAGTGTCGTCAGCAAACGTATAAAATGCTTTATTTAAACCTTTGTCATAGGCACTGAATCCCATATAATCTTGTCTTCCAGCAAACAAAGTTCCACTACCTCCACTAGATAAAGCTGTAACTCCAGCATTCATTGTGGGAGTAGCATATTTCAGATCATTATTACCTGAATTACTTCTACCTACAATTAAGAATCTCAATTCAGTTGCGATATATTCAATATTAACGTTACTAACAGCGACACCAGATATTATGGTTGGAGGTGTACTAGCACTAGTTTCAGTAACTATTGTGCCTGACCTAGTAAAAATTGCATAATCTATATTATTGTTGAATATACAAATACTGACCCAAGCATCTTTAGTTGAGTCGTAACATAGTCTCGTCGTATTGTAGCTATTTGCAGTAGTGCGGCTATTAGCTACATTAAGATTAGTTCCAACCGATATTGCTCCAGCAGTAGTTACAGTTCCCGCTTTTACTTGCCATTGTTGACTAGTGTTCACCCAACAAAAAATGAACCCACCTTTATTATCTGATGCAATATCTATAGTGTTACATTGATCATCTAAATCATGACCTGTACCATTTACGGTGATTGTTGTTCCACTAACTGTCAGTCCTTTAACATAACCACCACTATCCAATCTATTGTAAGCAACAAGGACAACATCTAGTGAAGAATCGTAAGAAGCACTAACTCTATGTACTTCAGAATTTGTTGCTATCTCTATTCTGCTTCCATAAGTAATACTTGTTCCACTAGCGGTACCTACTGCTGCGTTTAGTTTATCGTTGTTATTATCCGCTATCCAGAATAATATAAATTTTGTACTTGAAATCCATACGGCAGCTTTAACTTTAGGATCATATTGATGTGGAATATCGGTATTGGAACCAGTAGCAGCACTAAGGTTAGAGTTTCCTATTTCACTAATAGTGCCATCTTCGTTTACACGTACTGGTTTATTTGCTGCAATAGCTCCATCTGCCGTAGCTGTTATTTCTGGAGCAGCCGATATTGTTGTCCAACTAGGAGCCGCACCAGATCCTCCAGATGTAAGGACTTGTCCAGATGTTCCGTAAGCTCCACCAATACCTAGTTTTGCACTGTTGGTTATATCGACATCTTTTCTGAAGTCAAACTTAGTATTAGTAAAAACTGCATTAGTTGTATTGCTTGCAGTACCTATTCTTAATTCATCTCCTTGAACATATCCATAAGTCCCGTCTGAATACAGGCGCATATCATCGCCAGCTCCAACTAATAACTTCTTGTTGTCTATTAAATGTATATGTTCTGAAGACGTCCACGCATCCGTAGCATTAACCCAGTTAAATGTTTTTGTAGTAGAACCGAGTAAGCTCCAGCCTCCACCATCGGCGGTAGTATCTGAAGGACTGGCTACTTTGCCTATCTCAATATTTTTATCTTCTACCTGAAGTGTCGTCGTATTAATAGTTGTCGTTGTTCCATTAACAGTTAAATCTCCACTTAGTGTGAGATTTACTCCTGTTGCTGTTCCTGTAAATGCTGGATTAGCTTTAGGTGCATAAGTACTAGTAGCTGTTGCTGTTGTTAAATAATCTCCTAACTCTGTTTGAACGTACGCAGTAGATGCAGCCTTTGTAGTGTTGTCATTAGCACTAGCAGTTGGGACTGTTACCGTTCCTGTAAAAGTGGGACTAGCCTTCGTCGCTAAGTTGCTGAGAATAACTGTTATCTCATTATTAGAGGCATCCTCGTAAATTAAATCTTGAACTTTTAGATTACCAAATGTCATGAAGAGATCTCTTCTTTTCCCAATACCCTTATTTTAGTAGAAGTCGTTATGACTACTTGTTTAACCTTTGATTAGTAATTCAGTTGCGGACAATGAATAACCAGCTTCTACGCTTACTTGTCCCGCCGTAGTACCTATTGTGCCATCCATTTGGACATAATATTTTAATCCAGCGGAAAGAGATGATTGATTGCTGTTTGTATTTCCTACAACTTGAACTGTTGCTGTAGCACCAGATGAAACGGCAGATCCAACAAAGCCTATATATTTATCGTTATTTGAACCAGCAATAGAGGATTTTATTTGAAGATCCTTAGTTGTGTAATTACTAGTAATACTACAAGAACCATAAGAACCATTCCATGTTCCAACATAAACAGCAGCTCTTTGTGTCACAATACTTTGAGAATTTGTGTTTAAACCTACTTTCGTACCTGCACTCATAGTAGAACCACTAATCGTTAATGGACATACTGTTATTCGACCTGAGTTATTATTTTGATCTCGATAAATTGCAATGACTTTCTCTCCATTACTATCGTAAGCTAGTGCGTTTTGAGAAATATTAGTATCTACAGTTAAATCAGAACCATGACTAATGCTTGTATTACTTGGATCGTAAGTTATTACAGCCGCGTGTGCAGCATTACCGCTGTGCCTCCACAAACTAACCCATTTATTATCTTTTGTATAAACTAAAGAACTATAACTTGTTTCACTAGACCTAAGATTTTCATTAGATCCGACAAGAGTAATTGCAGATCCATTATAAGTAAATGCTTTAGCTACAAGGTTGGCATTTGTACTATAAGTAATTATTCCTGCATTGTTGTCATCGTTTATTCTTATGTTAATTACTTGATTTTCAGCATTTGTAGCAACAGTAACAGTCGATTCTGAGACTGTGGTACTACTTACACTTAATGCAAATGCATAAACTGTATCCCCTGAATGTTTTCTAACAACAGCAACAGCTTTATCTGTTCCTGCTGCATCTACATCTACTCTAGTGCATTCATTTGAAGTTACAAGATCAAGTTTAGTACCAAGACTTACAGAAGGAGCATCATAATCAACAGTGACAACTCTTGCTGCGGCTCTGGTAGAACCTTCATTCCATACTAATAAGAATTTACCAGCAGAACCTAACCAGCAAATTGAGTGCCCTTGAGGAGTAGTCGTATTTAAATTAGTAGTAATATCATCATTCCAAGTAAGTGTATCCCCACTACCTTTTGTTCCAAACCATATTCTCAAATTACCTGAAGATGAACCTTTGTTTGGTACGGCTACTATCTTATCGCTCGTAGCATCATAAGCATTCTGAAGGTTATGCCATGCTTGGGTGGCATTAAGATCAGCCATTGAACCAGTCACAGGATCAACAAGAGTTGATTCGTTTTTTACTTTTTCTACTTGACCGTTTGTTTTAAGAGCTATAGCGTCACCTGCTGCTAAAGCTTCTGCCGCAGTAGCCGTTATAGTTGGAGCCGCCGATATAGCAGGAGAAAGTTTGGTAGAATCTAGAGTGCTATTAGATGTTAAAACTGAGTAGAAAGTCGTTCCATCAACACTAAATTTAAGATCGTCTTGAATCCTTAATTGTGAACCATCTTCAGAGTTATTAAGCTTTAAATAACCATCAGAAGACCAAGCAACTTCAGCTTTATTAGTAGATCCTTCTCTAAATTGAATATAAGGATTATTTGTGCCTTGAAGAGTTATTTTTGCATCATTATTATTATCAATCTTTAATGGAAATGCACCAGCCATAGTCAGGTTCAATTGACCAGCCATTGAACTAGCGTTATCAGTTCTTACAAATTTATCTTTAGCATCTCCATCTAAAGTTGCAGCATCTACATTGGTTAAAGTTGAACCATTTCCAATAAAGGTTTTACCGCTAGCAACTTGAATATGTTCTGAAGATGTCCAAGCATCAGTAGCATTTAACCAATTAAATGTCTTATCGCTTGAGCCCTTTAAAGTTATACCCCCATTATTTGCAGTCGTATCACTAGGCGTTGACACCTTGCCCAGAGTGATATTGATATCCTCGACATCAAGTGTCTGCGTATTAATCGTAGTTGTAGTCCCGTTAACTACTAAATTTCCGCTTAGTGTCAGGTTGACTCCTGTAGCTGATCCTGTGAAAGCAGGTGCTGCTTTAGTTGCATAATACGAATCAACGAAAGCCGTGGATGCAGCTTTCGTACTTACATCAGAAGCAGGTGCTGTTGGAACAGTTACAGTTCCTGTGAATGTAGGATTAGCTTTCGGTGCAAAGTTAGTCGTGACATAGCTTTGAGTCGCTAATGTACTCAGGACTACTGTGTTATCTCCAGAGCCTGTATTCCATATTAAATTTCTTACCTTTAGGTCACCGTAAGCCATGAATAGGTTTCTTCTATTTCCCTATCAGTAGTTTAATTGAACCGAAGAACCTAACGTCTACTCTGGAACAACTTCAGTAGGTGTTGCCTCTTCTAATGCATTTATTTCTTCCTGAGCAATTGCTGTCTTTAATTCATCCACGGCTTTATTAGCTTCTTGAAATTTAGCACCTACTTCTTGCTGCTCTTTGACTTTCTCTATAAGTTGACGTACTAGTTCCTGGTTTGCCATAACAATTAATTGACGTATTCAAATTATAGATTATTTAGATCCTGACTGCGTTTACTGGTTGCTATGCCGACTCTAGGCATGAGCATAATATATGTATTTACCATTTGATCCATTCAGAGCGCCATCTGTCGATACTATGTCAAATCCAGTAGAAGTAGGATCGATTATGTCATGGCCTGTTATTTGTGCTGCACTGCTATTAAGTTTCAGCATTGGATCATTACCACTAGCTAGACCACGTAAAGTATCAAATACTGCCCAATAATCTGCTGCATCTGTTCTCTTTATTATGATATATCTTGGACTAAACCCAGTCGTCACGCTGAATCCAGTAGATCCTGATCCTGTGTAATAACCAACCTTGCTGATACCTGAAACGCTGCTGAACAACATAGCCAAATAATTGAAAGTGGCTTGATTAACCATCCTATCGGTACCCAAAGTAAAATGAGTTGACGTAGGAGCAGTGTCTTGCCAAGCACCTACATTATCATCGTCCGCATTAGTATCTTGTAGTCTTATACGATATTGTTCAGGATTAGTACCACCATTTAAACCCTTGTGATATACAGCCCAACCATTATTATCACCATAGGTTCTATTCTTCACCATTATCATTTCTGGGACAGCGTTCAAATTGTGCGGAACGGAAATTGAACCTACTCCTGTTGCGCTATAAGTCGATGGGACTCCTGCATAGGTCACCACATCAAAGCCCTTGTGGCGTTTCCACATAGCTGCAACCCAAACATCAGTATAATTTTTACCAATACCGTCGTTATAATCGGTAGTATTATTAGTTTCAGCACCTTCTGCACTAGTAGTGTCAGTTGCTAGATTTCTTTCTGCGGTAAGTCTTGAAAACACTCTCCAATCTAAAACAGCAGCAGGTTGTTTCATTATTGCAAAATCAACAGCAAAATTAGAATCAAATGCTGGTCCTGTAGAACTACTATTACCCGTATCTAGAGCGAATAGCTCAGTAGCCGTTTTTAGCTTGCCAACGTATCCATCAGGTCTTCTAATGGCACAATAAACGTACGTGCCTGAGCCGTTATATTCAGCATTAGAAGATGTAAGTTTAAATCCAGTCGAAGTTAGATCTATTCGGTCATCAAGTTGTGCCTCTGTACCATTACTGTCAGCTTGTAGTCTTGCATCATTTTCACCTGTAACAATGCCTCTCATAGAGTCTACAATAGCCCAACTTTCAGCAGAGGTGCTTCTCTTAATCATCACCCATTGAGGCTCGAATCCTAAGAAGATTTCATTTGAAGACGATGAACTTCCAAGATAACTACCGCACTTGATTATCCCTTCCTTATTGTCTCCAAAGTTAAACGCAGCAGGGTCATCGAAGGGGCTATCTGTTTTTGCTGTTACTGTTCCCCATGCTGTAAGTGATGGTCCGACAGTTTTACCAGTAGTTGAAGAGTTATTGCAACATAACATTGTGGTGCCACTTATGTTTGCTAATGGCTCAGTTGGCGGTCTAAATGATGACGTATAAACTGCTGTTCCTTTTACTACTCTGAGATTAGATATTTTCCCATTAAAGGAATAATTACTTGAATTAGCATACGCCCCTACAGCTAGTGCTCTGTTTGCACTATAGTTAGTTGAATCAGTAGCTGAAACTACTGCAGTACCGTTTACATATAATGTTGTCGTATTGCTGTGTCTAACATATGCAACGTGATACCACTCACTTTCATTCATTTTGTAAGCTGAAGGTGCAGTGTATTGACCACTAACATTGCCAGCATACATTACCCAAATACTACCATTCCATGCAGCAGCTATACCATCTGTAGCACCTATTCCAGTTCCAGTATCAATATTAAAGAAACCACCGTTATTATTTTCATTATCGTTCTTTACCCAGCATTCAATAGTGAAATCTCCAGTTCCAAATGCAAAATCTGAAGTTGCAGGTGTATTCATCCAATCATCCGAACCATCAAAATCCACGCTAACTGCTTCGCTGGCTGTGGACTCACCTCCGGCGAATATGTACGCTACATAATTTTTACTATTTGCATTTGATGAACTAGATGAATTAACAGTGAATTGGGTAGCAGTAGGGGAGGTATCATTCCAATAATTTGAACTCGTTGCTGCTGCTTGACTATCATTTAATAATAATATTTTTTCATTACCTACGTCTCGATGATAAACAGACCAATGAGCAGTATCAGTAAGATTCTTTATTAGAATTAGACCTGGAACACTACCAAGAGAATGAGAAATATTCTGAGTACTACCTGAGCCTGTATAGGTAACAACATCAAAGAACCCAGGTGCCTTGCGGAAATTCCATGAAACATAATCCCCAGAAGCGTCATTAATACCGTTATCGGTACCTAAAGTAAATCCATTCGAATTAAAAGCAGTAACTCTCTGTGCGTATGGTCCTCCAGATAATTCTGGATTGGTAATATTTGGACCTACAGTTTTTCCAACACCTCTTACTGTGTCAGTGATCATGTGGTTATAACCTTGATTTCTAGATTTACACCAGACTGCACCTCCCTCACCATCGAAATCGATACCGTTATTTATAGATTGGGCACCTCCCGTTCCGTCGTACAGGTAGATGCTGAACACATCCTCCATATACGTCTTCTTTGCACCACCTACGCCAAGAAAAATTTGCTGCATTGGTGACATATCAGCTCAACCCCGCGCCTGAGATATAACAGCTATTGGCATCTGTGAATATGATAGTTGCCATTCCTTTTCCAGCTAAGGTTCTATTCGCATTTGAACCATCAGCCGTATAGTACATATTTGTCGGTTTTATAATTGTTAAGTCAGAAGTCATATGATTGATAAATGTCACCATCTGTCCAGCAGAAAAGACACCGCCAGGCACCGTTATGTTGCCACCACTACCTTGCATGAGAACATATTTTCCTGCATCAGAAGCAACAAGAGTATAAGCAGAACTTACAGTGGTGTTAGTTAATGATCTTAAATCGCCTTTGCTGTCTGATACCGTTCCAGTTACCGTAACGCCAGTCGCTGTGGTTTCTATTTTTTTCGTACCATTATGGTATATCTCTACGGCTCCGTCTTCTATAAGTTTTAGGAATGTCTCAGTATTGTCTTTTCTAAAAACTACATTACCTACATAATTATCTAGATAAGTACTAGCTCCGTCATGAAAAACTCGGAAATCTTCTCCAGTCCCAAGTAATAACTTCTTATTATCTCCTAAATGTATATGCTCACTAGATGTCCACGAATCAGTAGCGTTAACCCAAAGGAATGTCTTGTCTGTAGCGCCCTTTAATTTTATACCTCCCTGATCGGCAGTCGTATCACTGGGACTTGAAACCTTGCCAATCTCAATCTGCTTGTCCTCGACATCAAGTGTCTGAGTGTTGATTATTGTCTGAGTTCCGTTTACGGTGAGGTTACCGCTAAGAGTAAGATTAACTCCTGTTATCGTTCCAGTAAATGCGGGGCTCGCAGGTGCATACGTAAGTGCTACTAATGATGTACCTTCTTTGATATATAGCTTGTCTTGATCCTCGGCATAGCTTATCTCCCCATCTTGTAGGTCAGAGACACTGCCATTCAAATTTGAATAAGAACCTCTTGCTATTCTTACTGGTGTTCTAGTGCTGGGGGTTGGCATAGTTAGCTACCGAAATCGCCTCCGTCAAATACTTCTGCTGTACTTATCGTAGACGTTCCGTTATTGAAGTTACCTCCATCAATCATAATTAAAGTTCCACCTATCTCGCCCCAACTAGATGTATAACCTTCGAACTGGGAAAGGGTTGAGTTATACCTAAGCATCCCCGCCGCTGGACTACCTGGCCTTTGAGCAGTTGTCCCAGCATTTAATTTCAAAGCTCCAGTATCAAAGACTTGGATATTACTTAAACCAAGAGTGACATCTGTACCTGAATCGTTGTACAGGAACTCGTCAATTTTTAACTTTCCGTATTGTGGCATTTAGAGGATCACCCATATTCTGTTAACTGGAACCGTGACAGTGGCTCCGTTTTGAATCGTCATTGGTCCGACAGAAACGGCGTTTTTGTCACCATCACCATCACCAATTGTGTATGAAGTCGTAACTGTGTATTGATTCTCAAGGAACGACTCATCAGTTCCGCCACCAGAACCAGCTCCGCCTCCACCGCCTACAGCAGTCCAAGCGTTAATAGATCCAGCTAGATATATTTTAGTGCTTGAGTCAGTTGTGTTATGCCACCAATCACCCTCGTTCATTCCTGAACTAGGAGCTGATGTTTGGATATAAACTTTGCTGCCACCTACAGATTCCCATGCACTGCCATTCCACATCTTGAGCAGACTGTTCGTGGTGTCGTACCACATATCTGCTGTCTGAGCAGTTGGAGCAGAACCAGCCCTGTAAATCCAAGGAGTATTTAAACGATCACTAGCAATATCCAATTCACTTGGATAGCCATTGATATAAATTATCGGTTTGCGTGTTGCCATTTACTTCAGTTGTACTGGGACATCAATGTTTAAAGCGAGAGTATTAGCATCCAGAGCTTCTCCCACCAGTACGACATAATGATTAGCGCTAGATGGAGGAGTAGCCGAGACTGCTCCTGATCCATTCAAAAAGTACCTGCTGCCTGGAGTTAAATTTCCTCCGCCCCAGCCTGTTAAATCAATTTTTCCAGCAAAAGATAATTTAGCAGTAGCGTTAGCTGAGACTGCTTCCATTACCATCCCCGCAACAGTTGCGATGTCTCTTGTTGAACTGTGGATTGCTTTTGCCAGTTTTCCATTGGCATCGATATAAACGACATCACCAATTGCTAAATTCTCTGCGGCTGTTAATTCAATCTCCAGAGCAGAGCCACCACCCATTCCAGCAATTGCAGTTTGCAATGCTATTAAGGCTTGTATTACGCCTCCCGTATTGCTGAGATACTCTCCCGTCACTGTTCCTCCCGCTGCGACAATGCAAGCTTTAATGGCTGAAATAATGCCACCAGTATTTTCAGGGTAAGCCGCCATACTCTTTATTCTAAAGACTTCTAAGGAATGATTATTGGAGCGGTGTTTGACCCTTCTTTTACTACTTCAATCATCGGGTAACTTACACCTCCAATTGTTACCGTGCTTTCGAATTGTTGTGTCGTTGAGTTGAAAATTCTGATCTCTTGCGTACCTCTTTTACACCACCAATCATTTTGTCTACACCAGCTCGCTTCTGGTTCTTCGTGGTCGTTCCAGAGCATTGGCCTGATGTCAGTCCTGATATTATTTCTTACGTCTGTACCAGGGAACAGTTCTAAACCTACGACTTCTGCTAATGCTAAAGCGTATCTATCGTAGTTAACTCGATGTCTTGCATTGTATTCGTCATACACTTCATCACTAAATTCCCTTTCCATGCTTGAGTCTGTCAACAATCCACTAATGTTGTCACCGTAATATTGAGTCGGGAAATCGTTTGGTTCATACCACGGAATACCGCATTCCCATCTCATCGCATGCATGTGTTTACATTCGCGACGTTGGTCAATTCGACTTTGCAAAGAACGCCACTGCCTGTAATAGCCAGCACCTTGTCTTTCCCAAGCAGCTCGAACAGTTCTACTGGCGTTTGGTAATGGGAACATATCTTGATCTACTTCACCTTTTGGAAATTCAAGGTTTGCCAATGCACCACCTAGATGATCAGGACAGCAGCAAAACATCTTCGTTGAAGAGCAAAGATGACGAGTTCCATCCGTCTTCCAGATATTTGGAGCAGATGGATTGTAATCAAGTTTTTTCCAATAAATTGTATTGTTGTACTTAACTCGTCCATACGCTTTTGAGAGATCAAAAACCAAAGTCAGTGATCCTGAATTCGCAGCAATTAAAGTTAAAGCAACACTTCCTTCTGGTTTAGTGACAACGTCATCTGGATAATTAGGTCCAGATGCTGTGTCTTCAAATTGATCACCGATAAAAATAGAAAAAATACCAACTTGAGATGCAGTTAATACTCCGCTGACGTTATAAGTCAACGTATGATTTGCAGGATCAGGATCACTTGTATTCGTTGATATTTGCGACGATGCCAAAGCACTGGGAAGGATGATACTTCCTCTCGTTCTTTGTCCTACGTACCAAGTTCTCTCAGGACTAGTCTCACTTGGGAACATTGTGACAATGTCCTTCGATATGCCGCTAACAGCACCTGTTGTGAATCGACTATTACTGTATATCGATAAATCATCCCAGCTTCTACCCGTACCAAAGTAATAGGCTTGACCTAGCTGCCATCTCTTGTAATCACTTTGACGATTATACGACTCAAGAATTGTAGGGAACTGAGCTGTTCCATAAAGACCTAATCCTTTACCTTTACTCGGGTATAAACCTTTTGCTTTGTTTAATCCAATTCCTTTTGTAACAGGTTGAAGCCCGAAACCTGTTCCTAGGTTCCCGAGACCTTTACCCATTATCTAAAACTACTTGATGGATCGAAGTAAGTACTACCTCGCTCTTCTCCAGATCTTAATCCTGCTTTTGCATATGGTCTGTCCTCTCTCACTCTTGGACCAGCAGTGATTCTGCTTCTTTTCCTTGAGCGATCAGAGGTTGCAGTTGCTCCTGAAGTTAGATCACCTCTTCTTCTCCCTGGGAAGCTTCCGACACTGAACCCCCTTGTCAACTGTGATGTCTCGTCAGCACGTTGAGCATTGATATAAGAATCTGCTTCTCTTCTTGCGTCGTCGTAATCAGATTGTAGTTGTTCATATTTTTCTTTATTCTCATTGAGTGCATCGTCGTACTCAATTTGAGTACCGCCGTCATCTGAATCGTCTGGATCTGGATCAGGATCTGGACCTGGGCCTGGACCTGGACCTGGGCCTGGACCTGGACCTGGGATTCCTACGCAATTCCCTGCGGCATTTTTCTGTGTACCAACAGGGCACAGATCGTCATCATTGTCAGAGCCAGTATTGCAATTAGAACCATCCCAACTACCGCCAGACTGAGCACATGCATACTCATCGCTTCGTCTGATATTTGCCAGTACATCCTCCCTAGTCTGACCTCCTTTGATATCTTTTAACCAATAATCTCTACCCTCGTCTCCTAGTTCACGATAAAGCTCATCTTGATAAACATCTCGTAACCATTTCTCGTTACTGAGCTTGATATTTGATTCAACTTCTTCACGAGTGGCACCTCTTCCTAAGTCTCCTAGCCAATATTCTCGACCTTCATCTCCAAGATCACGATTTAAAACTGTTTGATAAGTACTCTCTAACCACTCCTCATCATTTTGACCAGCACCTTCTGTGTCATTAATATTTTGATATTCATTACTACGTCTGAAATTGTCTACAACTTCTTGCTGCGTTTGTGCCCCACTATTGATTTGTTCAGCCCAGTAATTAGCTCCTGCGGTGTCCGGCTCTCGATCTAATTCAATCTCGTATGTATCTTCAATAAATTGCCGGGTTTCTTCTTCCTTGTCTTCTTTGATTTGTTTTGCCTCGTCAGAAGCATCAAACAATTCTGCAACTCGATCTACTGACGTTTTCCCAGAATCTATTTCTGCTTGCCAATAAGCCTTACCTGCCGCGTCAGGTGCTCTACCAAATTTCTCTTGGTAAAGCTGATCTAAATATGCGCCTGTATCAGCAAGTGATGCCATGACTTAGAAGAAGCCTCCTTGAGCGAAAACGTGAACTCTTGTATTTGCGCTAGGAGCAGCAATAGCTGTATCAACTCCTACATAAAGCAATGCACTAGATGGAACATATAAACCTGTATTTTTCTTATCAGTTTCAGTTGGATATGCTGCCATGGTCGCTGCTGGGCTCGCCAAGTTAGGCACAGGAACACTCAATGGAGGTAAAGGAATATTTGTCCTAGTACCAACAGCCGAGGAAGCAATTGCTGCTCCTCCTACATATGCTGAGTTTGCTGTCGTTATAGATGTCGCAGTTGTCGCCGTGCTCAAGAAAACTAAAACATTCCTAGCAGTGGTATTAGCTTCTAACGCAACGATGGACAAACTATCAACTACAGCTCCATCGTTTCCAGAACAATCGACCAGAACAGTAAAACCTGCTGGTGCTGGCGTATTGAAATTGGTTGCTGCTGTCAGTGCAGCAGTGCCACCAATTGTTGCGAATGAATGCAGAGGTCTATCGACCAACAGAGGCATTTTGTTTGAACTACTCGTTGCCATTTAATTAACCATCTATAGAAAGTTTACTGAGAAATCAATACCGGAAGATCTCAATTAGACAGGAGAGATATCCCTGAGAGGTCCGCTATTCATTAGACCTAATGATGTACTCATACCTCTTTTCTGTGCCTTCTCTTTGACAGGCTTAACCTTGCCAGCTCTTTCGATTGGAACTGGAGGAGGGTCAAACGATGAACCCCTCTGATTAGGTCTCGTTAATGTAGGTGTTTCATTGTTTATGATCTGTTCACCGTCACCATATGGATTTCTTCTGATTACCTGATCTCCTTGCATAGAACCAGCGGGGTCTGCTGGGGCTGGTACTGGCTGGAATGATTTTATATTCTGAGGATTATTAGGAACCCCACCTTTAGATCCAGCTAAGTAGTTGTTAACTTCTCTTTCTTCCTGCCTATTGATGTACCACTCATTTGGTCGGAAAGATCTTTTAGCACCTTCTTTATACTTCATGTGCTCGGCTTTTCTGGTCATGCCACAGATCCTCCGCCTAGAGCTTGGAATACATAATTAGGAACTCTTCCTTTTGTAAATGATGTAACTAACTCGTCTGCTGGATTAGGAACATTTCCGGGTTGTCCTCCAGGGGCAGGTAATTCTAATCCTGATTCTCCGCCAACTTGTGGTTGCATGTTGGAGTTAAAGGCAGGATTGAAATCATTCTCGGTTGTTGTTTTATATGACTGAGCTAGTAACGTAACGGGATCAGCAAAAGCATTCGCTCTATTTGCACTTGCATCAGTCAGGCTTGGAGCAAATTCCAACCCACCTGATTCAGGATCTATACCAGAAATATCCGCTTTCTTTTCATAGACTGCTTCACTTTGGCTAGGTACCTCATCTCTGCGTAACTGAGGTGCTGGCTGTATTACTTGCTCATTCCCTGGCTGATTTATGGGCTGAGTGCCTTCTATTGCCTGACTTGCATCAAATGGCTTATTTCCTCTTGGCAAGTTAATTGTATTTGACCTTGCTAATAAAAAACCAGCACCTGCTCCTAACGCTGTCGGTAAAAGTTTTCCCCCACTTGCAAGCATTCCCAAGCCTGCACCCATAACAGCACCACCAGCAGGATCAAGTAAAACCTTCCCATGCTGCTGAAGCATTTGATTCATCTGACTCTGACGATTTCTTTCTGTCTGAGCACCAGCGTTGTAAGTAGGTAATACTTCTGTTTCTTCACTACCTCCACCTTTGGAAGCACCTTCAATATTCTGCTTTACCTGATCTATATCAACAATTTGTTTGTCATCGAAATACCCAGTCTCTTTAAGGACATCTAATGCTCTATTTTCTTTCCCTTCCCTATTGCGATCTCGGTAATGCCTGTAAAGGCTTCCATGCCCTCTGATTTGAGTGTCCATTTTGAGTAATTACCTCCAGTTTTGTGATCCAACGGCTTGTGCAATTCTTGTTCCAACCGCTGTATCAGCCGGACCTTTAATTGCCATGATGTATTCAGATCCAGATCGATCGAATGCGTATCTCCTTACCTCGTCTCGTCGATAGTTAGCCACATACAGAGTTTCAGCTAAACGATCAACTTCTCTGAGGTAAACCTCTCGATAGGTCTTATCTGCCTTAATAGGATCTGACTGCATTATCTGCCTGTCAGTATCCCCAGTAATCCGTTGGACCATATTGGGCTGTGGAGCACTCTCAGTCTTGAAGATCTGAGAAAGCCTGTAGACCTTATCGCAACGATTTAGATGCTCAATGATTCGCTCATAGAAATAACTATCAGGAACCCGAGCCATTGCTTCTTCTAAACGAGCAATATCACCGGCAGGCAAATTCGCTCCGGTGTTATAGCCAAGATGGAACCTTGTACGGCTTTTGTCGTAGTCGTTAAGTTCCAACCGTAAATAAAAGCGACTTTCGCTTTATTCTAGGCAATGTAGATAAGGTCTTCTTTAAATACCTCTTCCCAGTCAACTCTTGCGATCTTTTTAAGCTGATCTAATTTTGAGAATCTTTCTCCGGGCAAAGATAGTCTTAGTTCAATAATCTTTTTCGCAGTTGCGTATCCAATCCCTTTAACTTGCTTTGCTAATGATTCTGCTGTAGCAACATTCACATTAAGCCTTGTATCTAGTGGGATTACAGCTTCTGGAATCTTATCCTCATCCTTCTCCTCCATGACAACTGGTTCAACCTTTTGACCTGTTCGACCTTTGTTCGCTTCGTAAGAAACAAGATCATCTAAGGCAACATATTGAACTACGCCTGTTGCATTCTTGACCATTGCCCAGTCTTTGTCGTGATGTCCAATGAACTCGACGACCTGACCGTTCCTTTGATTTTGATATAACGCCATAAATAAAAAAAGAGCACCCCGTTGGAGATGCTCTTATTGTAGTGAGAAAACCTAGTAATTTAGGTCTCTGTGATGAATGGGATGTATGTATCATCCAATCCAGCAACTTCATCGTCTATGAAGTATGAGACTTCAACGATGATTGGTGTACCACCAGTTTGTGTAGAAGATAAAGCACTTCCAGCGCCGTTACCTGCTGCATTACGAACATAGACCTTAAGAGTCTCTGCTCCTGCAAGAACTGCTGCGGTTACGATTCCTTTCTTTGCAGATGCTGGTGCAATAGTTGTACTAGCAACTGCGATAGTTGGGGATGAAACAACAGAAGTTGAGATGGTGGCAGCCGCTGAACCAGCAGCATCCTTAACAGCAATTGTGTCTGAGTTAGTACCAACTAGACCAGAAGCAGCAGTGCCGACTCCTAGATCTTTACGCATATCAGGAACACGAATACCAACGTGGTATACACTTGCTCCTGCTGGAACTGTTAGTCCTGTGATGTTGGCACGAACTTTGTCGTCGCCACGCATGTCAGGGCTAGGGATGGTAATTGCAAATTCAGTAGCTCCTGTAGAAGTTACTAATGCATAACCAACCTGATGGTAATAAACACGACCTGGGCAAGCCACAACTGGCTGGCCTTGGTAACTACTTAAGTTTGTGACCCAGTTACCGGGGTATATCTTTTTAGCCATTATTAGTTACCTCCTCAATATACGAATGAGTAAGCAACGGTTATGAAGTCCTTATTAAGAATTTCAAAACCAGCAAAGAGACTCCAAATCATAATGATGAATCTTGAAAAATCATCATTGTTATTAAGAAGAATCTGTGCGTTGTTACCACCAATACCTACACCAACTGCCTGTGGTCCGAAGAACAACATTGGAGCAATTGTATAGTTAGCAGCACCAGCAGCGGCAACAGTTACTGTCGCGTTGATGGTTTTCTCAGGTAGGTTGGTTGATTCGAACCATCTTACGCCCTCGAACAAAAATCCCGTCGGCATGACAGGCTGTCCGGCAACGAAGCCAGCTTGTCCATAAGCTGGACCCATACCTTGGAAGAAGTTCGCATTAGGAGCCTCGGATGGGTTCATGGGGTTAACCATGCCATTACCGGCATACCTTGCGATCTCTCTGAATGCGTCGTTCTGGCGAAGATGCATCATTGCTGTTGGATCAGCAATACATCTGTAGTAGCCATCGCTGAACGTAGGTACGTTCCGCTTACGCATATCCTTGACGACCTGAAGCAGGTCAGTCTTTACGTCGAACTTAGCTGAAACGCCTGCAGCGTATGTGAAAACAGGGTTACCTGCTGCTTTTGCAGCTCCACCAGGGAAGTAATAGCCACCCTGACTTGAAGATGAAAGACCGTTAGCCTCTGCTTTAAATAGTTCGTCTGCAAATACTCTATCTCTCCAACGTCTGTAGTCATCTAGAAGGGTAAGACTACCTATGCTCTGATGAAAAACGTTGAGATTACCAGTGTCTAATAAAAGACGCTGTGCTGTTAAGAGAGTCTCACGTGCAACCTTGAATGTTGAAGGAGTAGTTGGAGCTGCTGGATCAGCAGGACCGGTGTACTCTTTTAGGTTGACGAGGACTTTGTCCTTAACAATATTTCTACTTGAAGCCGTGCCAAGAGTCTGATCAGCAGTACGCTCTCTGGAATCCTTATTACCAGGATTACCCCAGAAGCGATATCTGTCTAACTGAACAGTTTGACCAGGTTGTTTCGAACAAAAGTTGACGATGTAGCTCTTTATCTACATCCACAAGATTAAGGACTCTTGTGATCGGACTATATCTTCACCCTTTAGCAGGGGTTGGGCGCTCGTGGACGAATTACCGAGTTTCCTCTCGTCGTCTAGTCTCTGAACCTTCCAGATTGTCGTCTGGCTTGGCTGCTGATTAACCTTCTTTTCAGATCCGGTCTTCCAGCAATTCACCCAATTTTTCAAACAACTTACGTTGTATGGACTCCATTGAAGTCGTGAACAACCACAGGCTCTACAGCCATCTCGATTATATAACCGGGATGCGGGCGGTAGAGTTCGGCCCCGAGTAGTTTTGGAAAATCATTATCAATCCACATTGGGATTTATAACTCCGAAACTTATAGGGAACAAATACACACCTATTGTGTGTTGTCTATATCATAAGTACATCTCATAGGGTAAAACTTTTGGAGGC
>Ga0208158_1000092_pt1 | contig 42246 bp, 64 predicted proteins | sample 8_EtaG_FD_184081 | JGI IMG/M metagenome (GOLD analysis project Ga0208158, IMG submission 184081) | Marine viral communities from the Subarctic Pacific Ocean - 8_ETSP_OMZ_AT15162 metaG (SPAdes) (version 2) | ecosystem: Environmental > Aquatic > Marine > Oceanic | place: Pacific Ocean | collected...
CTAGGTTTTTGTTAGGCAAACCAGTGCCTGGCGCGTAAGTCAGCGTCCGTAGCGACTTGATCAGCTCTTTGCAGCGTGGATGGATCTTGACTCGACGCGCTCCAGAAGCATCCATCAAGCCAGTATTGACCGCTGTGATCTTGTCGCGGATCTTCCACGGTGATCTAGGGCTTTGAACTGTGAAGCCACTGCGCCTGAGGATTGCGTGGTCCGTTACGCCCACACCACTGGTCTTTCTTGCGCCGCCTGTTGGGTCAGGACATGCGATAACTCTGCGATCCACACCGTATCTACGGGTTACTTCGTCGGCAAAATCCCAGGTTGTGGCCCCGCCAGTCAACGTAATTTCGTCAAACACGTACAACGTGTCGCCATCCTTGACTGCGCAGATGCCACTCATTGGATCCACGTTGAAGTCAACGCCCAGCAGCAATGGCTGGATCGAAATGTCTTTGGCGTCTGTTGAAATGTTGTCGTCTGAAAAGCTGATGGCCACCAAACCAGTCAGGTTCTCGAATGACGCTTCGAATTCCTGGCGGAACGTGCGCGTATCAAGTTGAGCGCGGGCTGCTTCGACCTCATGCTTACTGACGTTTCCGCCTTCAATCGTTGTATAGCTCCATCGTTGCCATTCGTTTGTTTCGTCGTCTGGGACATAGCACCACAAGTCATAAAACCAGCTAGCTGTACCGTCTGGCGTCGAAATAAACAACGCCCAACCCTCTTTATCCGCCAAAGCAGGTCGAATGACCTCAAACCAGACCTCTGAATCCATAAATGCCGCTTCATCAAGCACTACGCCCGACAAACTCCGGCCCCTCAACGCCATTGCGTTCTCAGTACCCTTCAATTCGATGGTTGAACCGTTAATTAGCTCGATTCGGAGGTCCGTCTCGTTCTTAGTCCTAATCCAAACCTTTGGAACTAGCTTTTTTAACGCTCTCCACGCAATATCTTTGGCCATCCGATACGTTGGGGCGCAATAAAAGAACGTTTCGCCAGGCTTGTTGAGCGCTCCACGAAGTAGCTCAACGCATGACAAGTACGATTTGCCGAATCGACGACCGGCAACTAAAACTCGGAAACGTTTGTCGCTTGTGAAAACTTGGCCCTGTGCCCATCTCAGGCTTACGGGCTCTGCTTTTGTACTCATGCCTAGTACATTACACAGGTTTTCAACCCCTACCCCCCTTCAAATGGCCGCAGCACGGGGTAACATCAAAGAACAGCAGTCAAATATGCAATGAATCCCGGACGCTCGCCTGATGCTGTTATCGAAGACCGTAGGCGACGTTTATACCGTCGTCAGCTAGACGGTTTGTCGGCTCGGGCGCTCGTTTACGAACACGCTGAAAAAGAACAGATCGGAATCGCTACCGCTTGGCGCGATTGGGCAGCAATCAAAGAATGGAACGAAGAAGACTGGCAACGTGATCGCGAAAATATGCTCGCGCGTCTTCAACACATGCGCACCAAACTGTTTCATCAGGCTCTGAAGAAGGGGCAACTGCAGACCGCTAGTCAGGTGCTCGACTCCATTGGACGTGTCATCGGTGAATCCGTTGAAACCGTCAACATCCAAGCGCCTGAACTCAAGATCTCGATTGAAAATAAGGACGACTGACTCGGCGTTTTAAAAACTTGACCCCTGCCCCCACTTAAGGGGGCTTTTTTATTACACGAATGCTGTTGCGCAGAAATATGTTTAGGTTCCGAGGCGGGCGGTGTGCCACATGTAGAACTGCAACACTACCCCCCGTCAATGCCTACTAATGTGATATGATACTAGTATCAACAAAGGAGGAGGAGGTTCTACCTACTCAGCCAGCGTTGGTAAGTAATACCACTTCTGTGGTACAATACAAAGCAAGGCGGGGAACCAGTCCCGACCCAAAACGCATACGTCGAACCCGTCAGCCACAGCGCGCGGCAAGCTTCCTCTGTGCTTCATACAGTCTGATCGCGATTCGCTGGATTCAGCGGCTGGCCTGGGTTCATCCCAGCAAAGCCCACAACTGTTCCCAACGATTCAGCGCTCTCAAGCGCCGCTATCAGCAACGAACAAAAGCCAACCCTACGAATCCACCATGGAAACCAAGGTAAACACGGTTCATGCCATCTCAGCCGGTACGGTTGAGCTGCGAGGCGGTCGTATTACGACTGTTTGCGGTTCATCAGGTGACAGCGTGACATTGGAGCTTCCCTACGGGGCTCTCAGTGATGCAATCACCAAGTACCTGGAGGAGATGACAACACGCTGGGATCGCGATCGGTTCATCAAACTGCTGACTGATCTCAACCGTGCGGAAGATGCGAAAGCAGAAGCCGCCAAAGCTTGAACCGTACCAATCAACTCAAACCATGAAATCGTTTCTGTCTGTGCTGGCTGCCTACGTGGCAGCCGGTGGCTTCGCTGTTGCAGCAGTCAACAGCATGACGCTCCAGAGTCACAGCGGCTCCCAGGTTTACAACCGGGTGATCCGCTGATGGCTTATCTCGTTCAAGTCTGGCGAGGCATCCCACAATCGGGAGGCCTCGGTTGGGTGACTTACGGGGCACCACGTAGCAGGAGGGAAGCTGAGAAGCTTCTCTTCTACGCTGCCAGGATCCGCCCCAATTATCCCCACAAATTGGAGACAGTCAGCCAATGACTTACAAGATCGTTCGCTTCTACGCTCCACACCTAACCAAGAGCAACCGCGTGATTCAACGCGGTTTGACTCTTGAAGAGGCCCAGGCGCACTGCAAAGATCCTGACACCCGAAAAGCTGGCGAATGGTTCGACGGTTACGACGCGGAGTGAATCAATGCAACTGTTACAAGGACCATTGATCCGCACCAAACACCACGCACCAACCACTTATCGAGACGCCCGGATCTCAGCAGTTCACAAACGAGATAGTGAGCGAACCTGGCGCGTGACCCTTGAATGGGATCACGATCTAGACGGCCTGGAGAACGCTAAGGCTGCTGCACTTGCGCTTTGCAAGCAGTGGCCTTACGAGCAGACCATGACCTTAATCGCTTGCGGTTTCGATCATGATCATTACTACTTCATCGCCAATAGCGAACCAATCAGCGACCCGGCCTAGCGCCGGGTTTTTTCCTATGTATTTTGATCGTTTCGACATTTGCGAGGCTCACTACATGTTCGCCATGCTCTGGCATGACGGAATGTGGGGGGAGATCTACGGCAAGTTTGGGCAGTTGGAGCGGATTAAGTTTCGCCCCAGTCCTTGTTTGAGTGAGCCTAAAGATCTAGGAGAAAACGCCCGCGAGATTTATCGCCAGCTGGTTGTAAATCATTGCGGCATTAAATCCACCGCTCCAAAATCATGATCACGTTTGACGAATTGGCCCGGTTGAATGGATACGATCCAACAACACCGGAAGGCCGGAAGCACGCCCGATACCTATGGGAGGAATTCCAGTATTGGGGCGGAGACTTTCCTAAGCCTGAAGAACTAGAAGACGAGGCCCCAATCTAGGGGCTTTTTTTTATGCGCTGAGACGGATTAGGCATTCTTCAGAGCGGCAGTCTTCGAGCTTGGCTCTGACCCAGTTCAGGCGACCAGCGACCCTACGGCCATCATTGGTGTCCTTATAAACGTGAAGCGCCTCAAGTATGAGCGCCCACTCATCAGGGCAGAAATGAATGGTCTTAGTGGGCTGAGTCATGGTTGGATTCGTTGCCTTGAATGGATTGATCCTGTAAGATTCTACAAGTGGAGTCAAGGCCAAGCCCGCTCCGCTCCAATCAACATCAAACCTACCAATGGCCTACTCCCATTTTATATGGGGATCTGAACCACGGGGAGACGGTACGTTTCATCCGTGGGAGATCTTCAATCTTCTTCCTGAGATCAAGCCGGGCAAGCCATGCCCTGAAAACATTGCCCTGCAATGCTTTGTTGATGCTCAACGCTGCAATCCGGGCTTTCAATTCGTGATGACAAAAGAGCCCAGAATCCCCGCTAACGCCTTGGGCAGACAATGTTCAAGCCTTCTGCGATGAAACGTTCCAATGAACAGAAGGAAGCCCATCAGCAGCACGCCAAACGTCTTCTAGACCTTGGTTTCCGCAAAGCCGATATATCGGCAACGCTTCAACGCAAGTACAACCTCAGCCGCGCCACTGCCTACCGTGACGTGGATGAGGCAGACCAATCCCGTGAGATTGAAGACCTCACAATCGAAGCGGATCCCGTTCCAATGATCAGTCTGGAAGATCGTGACGCGCTTATGCGCATGACCCGTCAGATGCTCATTGACGCTTACAGCGACGGCAACGTTCAAGACTTCTCACGTCTTGTTCGCGAATACGAAAGGCTCGCCCGTATGGGTGGCCTGTCTCAAAAGTTCTGAGACGTTTGTCTCACACCGTTCCAATCATCATCAAACCAATGGCACTTGACTATTACAACTGGCTTCAGGAACAACCCGAACGCCAAAAGCTGGAAAAGCAACGCGATGGATTGCGCGAGCAGTTCCAAGAACATGACCGTAATGCCCTTGCGGCATTGCGTAAGTCCTTTTCTTATTACGCTTCAGCTGAACGCGTAGAAGAGGCTTTGCACGAGTGGCAATGCACTTCTGACACTGACGACGACTCCATGCAAAAGATCTACGGCATCCACCCGGAACTGTTTGTTGACGGTCAAATGGATGTTGTCATCAAGCTGCGGCAGTTGGCGTTCCAAGAATCAGAACATGCTGCCAACGTCAACAAAGCTGCGCGTGCAGCTCAAGAAGCCTTCAACAAAGTGATCAACGAGATCGGCAAGCAGTACGACGATCTCAAGCCCAAGTGGGAAGCGCTCCAAAACAAAGAAGACCAAATCGAATCTAAGGAGGAATCCAAATGACCATCCGCACTGACGACATCGACGATCTTCTCCCTTGCGAGTACAAAGATCCCTGGCCACCCTCTGACGAGGAAATCGAAATGCTCGAATGGCTTGCTGAACAAGAAGAACTTGAGCGCTCAATCCCCAGCGCTGCTGAACGTAACCCCAACCTCAAATGATGACCCGCCAAGACTGCACACGCTCCATCAATCAACTGCTCTGCCTCATCCTTGGCAGTCAAAAGTCCAAAGCTTCTGGTCATTTGGCCTACAAGCCTTCAGAACGCATTGAGTTCTGCTTCAAGCTCGTTCAGCAGGAAATGGAGCACGCTGTTAAACAAACCGATCCTGAGGCCTTACAGAAGGCTCTCAGCGATGGTCAGCGCCAGATCTCCAGCCTTCAATCCCTTAAAACCCTCAATCAACTCATTCAAGAGGTCGAATGGTGATGTACCACTACAAACCAGTTCAAGAATATGAGTGCGACAAAATTCAACGCGCTCTCGACATCCTTAAAGGTGTTATCGCTCGTGAAGATCGACGACACCTTATGGATCAACACCTAACTTTTTCGATGAGAGATCTTTTGGAGTCTGAGGTTATACCTCAACTCGAAAATGAATTGCACTTTGACCCAACGCCTCAATACTGATGAGCACCAAACTCAATGGCAACAAGTATTCCCCTCAAGGCTCCCGCGTTCCAACAGACCTTCTCCCTACTGCTATTCGCTATGAAGCAGCTCGGGCAGTCATCTTTGAAGATCAAGGTAACTTCGTCCGCGCCAATGAATGTCTGCGCCTAAAGCGCCACTACGAACGCCGTGCAATGGAGGAATGCATCTCAGACCCAGGGCCAACCTAGCTCCACGTCTCCGCGCCAAACATCCTCATCGATAGGGCGCTTGACCGCAAACTCCCGAAACAGGCGTTTCAGCTCTTCTGTTGAGACGCCTATTTCTTTTGCCTTCTTAGCAACATTACATTGACCCCGATATATAAGTTCTAACGCTTCCTCCACTAAAACACTTCTCCGCTTAACAACATCTCCTTGTAGAGGTTGTTCCGTTCAGTCCATCGAGCCTCACAGCCTCTCATCTCTAACTCGTTCAGCATCCTCAACTGCACCTTGCCGCCTGGCTTCGCAATAACTACCGCTCCAGCAGCAACACGGATCCCAGCCCTCTCGCGTAAACCAAGGCTATAAGCGCCTAGCTGATCCTGATGATCCTTTAGCCATGCCTCTGGCTTGTCAGCCTCACGGCTGGTCGTTTTGAAATCACAAATCGTTAGACCCAGCTCTGTGTCAATCAGGGCGTCTGCCGTTCCAGCAAAACCTTCGTCACTGCTGACGCTGAACTCTGAAGCATGAATGGCCGTTACGCTTCCACTCACCAACCAGTCGGATAAACCTCTGGCGTACTCACGGGCTGGCCACGCCACTTTCGGTGAACTCTCTTTCGCTTTCTTGAGTGCCCAGTTGGTAACTGCTTTAGGAGGGCGAGCCAATCCATCATCCCAGACCTTCCATGAACCTTTCTTGTTAGCGCTCTGTCGAGCCAGCTTTGCTGCGGTCTTGAGTACATACTCGCAATGCTCATGAGCAACGGTGCCACGGTCACAAGCAATGTCACGCTCCAAACCACTGCCAGCACGTTGTGACCAGCGCTCCAAAGCATCCTTCTGTGATTGAGGGGCAGTGTTCTTCAGGATATGGGTGACAGAGTGGTAAATCTGCCCATGTTGATCCCTGTAAACACGGAATCTGCCTGTGTTGTCTTGCTCCAACTGCCATCGGCGCATTGAAGCTAGAAGGTCTTGTGTATCAGTCGTCATGAATGGCGTTTTCTTCCAGCCACCTTTGACGGAGCTGATTTGCTTTGGGCTCTGCTAAGTGGGCGCTCGAAACAACCCCAGTGAGATTACCAACAGTCACGGAAACAGTACCGTCCTCCATGAATGTTGTAATTGTCTCGGGTGCTTCCATAGACGCTCCTTCCCAAAACTAATATATACCTAAAAGAAGGGGGCGCAAGGCCCCCGCATCACATTCACCGTTGCAGCAACTTGAACAATGGCAATGCTGCTTTGAAAAGATCTTCAAAGGCATCACCCTTGTTTCTGTACTTGTCACAAAACTGCTCTAGCCACTCAGCCTCTTCGCCTTTGAACTTGGCCGTTCCAAACGAAAACTTGGTCTCATTTGTACTGGTCAAGCTGTCGCTAGATACAGTTACGACTTTTTCATCGACGGACGGAGTGAGTTGTCGCAGATTCTCAGGTTGATCGTGATTTGGCAAAGCCCAGGTGACTGGGTCAACGCCACGACCTGGCTTTAATGGCAATTCAACGCCAATCTCATCGCCTTCCTCAAGTTCATCAAGCATCCAAAGTTGCTTGCTTTTATTGAGAAAGCAGAGGGTTTCTACATCGTTGTACTCACCGATGGGGTCTTGAAAAACCTCAACGACAAGCATTTCTTTGTGAAGGACAATGCGCTTGACCCTTGCGAGGCCTTTACGCTTTGCGACTTGGTTCATGAACGCTCTTGGTGGAGGACACAGTGGGGCTTACACAAAATTGATGCCCACTGTCCTCAAGCCTCCTTAAAAGGATCGCCGCCAGTAATCAGACGATTCAGGTCAAAACCTGCCTTTTGAGCAGACTTCCAATCCTTTGCCATCTGAATATCGTCATTCTCGTCTTCATCACGAGGAATGACCATCAGGTCATATTTGGTCTTACCGCCAACATTGCCTTTCTCCATCTGGAAATCCCAGTCGAGAAGGTTCTTGCTGTAGGTCTTATGCAGACCATATTTAACGAACTGGCGAGAGATTGAGATCTGGGTGACCTCAAGCACTTGAACGCGCTTTTCCTCCCAGTTGTAAACCGGCCAAGTCAGACACTTATATGCCTTGTCCTCAGCAGTCTTGTCGTAATTCAACGCGCGGGTAAAGTCACGCCCCAATTCCAGCTCAACGTCCTCATCAGAGGGCTTTTCAAGGAACCGGAAAGGCTTGTTGTTGCCACCCTCTTTTGGGGTGCCCCAGACCAACCAATACTCCAGAGGATCTTCCTCAAGCAGAGCAAAGACAGCAGGCTTGCCAGACTCAATCTTGTTAGGACGCAGATAGCTGTCACCAGAAGACGAACTGTCAGTTTCTGGATCTAGTGTTGCCAAAAAGTCTTCGGAAACTTTCACGGTGGTGTCTCGGTAAGTGTCGCGTCTCATTTGGACGCCTTGATACTGTAAGCATGGATTGACCCAGAGTCAACTTCCGGTAAAATAAAAAAAGACCCGACCCGTCCCGCAGCTAGAGGACGAATCGGGTTTGTTTTACATTCCGTTCCAATCTTACATGATGCTTCAAGATTTCGTCAAGACCCTGCCTGAAGGGCTTGTTTACGCTCCAATTCATGCCAAAAGCGCAGAGCGTGGTTTCTGTGGCAAGCAGCCTTTAAAAGCCAGCTTTGATCAGAAGTTTGGACCCGCAGACGTTGCCCTTGCGATGCAACGCAACTCTGATCTGAAAGCTGTTGGTGTCTTCACTGGCATCCGTGGCAATGGCATCGTCTTCCTTGACGTTGACCGCAATCTCAAGCGTTGCATGAAGCAATGGGGCGAGTCACTTGCTGGCGCTCCAATGGTTACTTCAACCAAGCAGAACGCAGCTAAATTTCTTTTTCGCGTTCCTGAAAAACTCTGGAAAGAGGTCAAGGGCCGTGGTCTGGGCAAACAGGATTACGAGATTCTCTGGAACTCAAAGAAGCAGGGTGTCATCTTTGGCGCTTATCCCGGTGGTGATAACTCTGAGCCTGGTGAGTACAAGTTTGAAGGCGACCTCAACAACATTCCTGTTGCTCCAGACTGGCTGCTTGCTGAAATGCGTCAACCGCCTAAGACCATCATCAAGCGTGATCTCGATTTCTCTGATCGCTCTGATGATGAGATCTTTCAAATCGTCAAAGACTGCCTTGATGTAATCCCCAATAAGGGCAAGGGGTCTAGAGATCATTGGGTCAAAATCGGAATGGCAATTAACTCTGCTTTGCCCACTGAAGCAGGGATGATGCTTTGGTCTTCTTGGTCTGCAGACGATCCAGACTTTGAGGACGAATGGAAAGACGACAACCCTTGCGAACATATATGGCATTCATTTAAGGGCAACGGCGTTGGCTTGGGCACTTTGATTCACTTGGCTGACCTTGAGGATCCTCAGCGCCATAGGTTTTCGGAAGACTTAGCCAAAGCAGTTAAGTCCGCAGAAGACAAGCAGGTTCAGGAGTACAGGCAGTCAACCCTGGAATACGAGGAGGTGATGAAACGCGCTTTCGCAATCCTCAAGCTTGATAACCCTGCTGAGGTCAATTACAAGCTCAACTCTCTTGCGCTCCAAGCCGGTTATCGCGATCAAACCGCGCTTGAAAAGCTGATCGTTGATCAGATGGCCTACGAGAAAAAAGAAACCCTCATGACTGCTAAGGAATTGATGAAGCTAGAAGACAAGCGTGAATACCTCATACCTGATGTCCTTCCTCACCCCTCAACCATCCTGATATATGGCGCTGGTGGCGATGGCAAATCAACCGCTGCATGGGCTCTCGCAAAGCACATTGTCAGCGGCAAACCCTTCAGGGTGCGCGGTGCTGACGTTCCAATTCAACAAGGCCCTGTCTTGCTGTTAAACGGTGACCAGCCCCTGATTCAACTCAAAGAACAGTTAATTGAAGCTGACTTTCCAATCACGGATGAAACCTATATCCAGACTGACTGGCAGCTTCAACGTTATGCACAGTTCATCGAGTTAATGGAGAAGTACAAGCCCAAGCTTGTTGTCATTGACTCTTTGATCGGTTGCTCTGGTGGTCGGGCTTTTGATGAAAACAAGTCTGACTTTGCGACTCCCCTGTATTGGCTCACCAAAAACAACGGTCCACTGTTCCATGCGACAACAATCATCATCATTCACCACGCCAACAAGAACGGCGGCTTCCGTGGCACTTCAGCCATTCGTGACGCAGTAGATGAGACCTGGAGCCTCAAACGCCCTGAAAGCGACCCTCAGAAGCGTTCCAAAGAGCAACAGCAGCTCCAGCCTCATGAAAGGTTGATTGAAGTGGAGAAGAGCCGCTCAGGACGTTCTGGTACGCATCTCATTCTTGGTCAAACAGATGACTTGGATTTCTACATCGCTGACTTCACTCCTGAAATGGATCCAGACAGCAACGCTCCATCCTCCGTGCAGGGCAGAGTGCTTAGTCGCTTGAGGACCGCTTACCCCGAGACACGCACCAAAACTGATCTCATGGCAGATCGGCTTATTGGTGGCTCTCCAGCTGCAATCAAGAAAACGCTCCAAAGGCTGGAAGCTCAACAACTCATCGTCTCAAGCGTCTCAGAAGGTTCCCGCACTAAGAACTACAAAGCTAATCTCGCGCGTGGAGAGGGTTGGAACGTGTCCCCTTTACCTAAAAAAGCTAGTGATGGAGCGGTTTCTGGTACGGGACAACAGCATGGGGACAAACCTCTATGTCCCCCTTTAATGGATGGTGCGGTTGAGATTGAACTTACCGAGCAAGAAAGGGGACAAATCTAATTGTCCCTACCCCTTGTCCCCATGCAAACCCATTGGCCTGACTAGCTTTTGGGGCGTGGGGACATATCTTGCATCTATACGCGCGTGAGAGATGAACTGGACCAAGATTTTGGAGCGCTCAGGCGTACCAGAACCACCCGGCTATCACGAGACCATTGCTCGCATAAAGTCCAAACCTGACAAACCGCGTGTCAAACCGTCTCGAAAGACTAAAAAACGTCCCAAGCGTAAGTAACATCTCCCCATGAAAGAAATCAAAACTCTCCTCCCAGAAGAGCTGGTCGAAAGACTCTCTACTGAAGCCAAAGAAAAAGGCATTCACAGGTCAGAATTGATCCGTGAGCGTCTTTCTCAACCGCCCAATCACTTCGGACTTACAACCAGTGATTTTCATAAAGCTGTTACGAAAGTGCGTCGTCGATCCAGCTATGGTCTGGATAGGCAACAGGCTGAAAGCCTTGTCGCCACAGTCTTCAACGAACTCTTCAGCCCCGGACATGGCGACTAAATCAGTGCATCTTCAGTATTGTCAGATCGAAGACGAGAACTTTCCACTCGCTATAACGCGCTTCACCTCGTTCGACCTAGACGACAAGCCCCTTAGCGTTGAGCAAGTGACATACGAATCCAACATGGATTACATGGAGCGGCAAATTATCAACGCATTGCGCTGCAATGTTGAGGTGAGCATCCTCACGACAACACCAATTCATGAATTCAAAAGGCTCTATCACATCTTTAAAAGTGACGAATGAACGTACAGATCTTCCGTCATAGGGATGAATGGATTGTGCTAAACGAAAGTCATGAGATAACGTTCCATCAAACCCTCAACAGCGCGATGAACCATGCCGCAACCGAAATCGGGGCGTCAGATCATCATGGAGCGCCTCAACAAAGCAATTCAACTGGCTACAACAGCTGACCTGCAGAGGGCTGCAATGTTCCTAGAAGGAGCCAGAGAAGTCAGAAAAGGCTCTCGTCGTCAACGTACCAATGCACGCTCTGCTCAAGCAACTGCGTGGAAGAAAAAGGTTGACAACTCGATAACATGGTAACATTCGTCTAGTATTTTAAAGCCGATGGCTACAAAGCACGGCAATCGGGTATATATCCAAGTCCTACTTGAGCCCTTTCGTGGTGAACTCTTCATGCAAGAGGCCAACGCTCAAGGCATCAAACCATCAGCCTTGATCCGTCAGCTGGTCTATGACTATCTCGCAGAAAACACGAAAGAAGAAACCTATTGCGAAGCTCTAGTCAACGACAAGCAAAAGTGGCAAGACGCTGTAGACGCCAGGCTCGAAGGCAGAGCCAGAAACCGCCGTTCTAAGATTGATCAGTCAGACGAAACCATCGACGCATCTAGCTCCCCAATGTGACCTACTGCTTGCCTAAGCAGCTTGGCTTGATGCCAGTTGGTTCGTACCAATGACACGCATAACGCCCTAAGCGCACTCTCGTCAGTGCAGCCTTGAACGTCTCGCACGTTACGCTCCAATTCCAATTCCTCTTCAAGGCTTTGGTTGACGACCATCCAGTCTGCCCAGCCCATAGCCTCGAAGGTATTTCTCAATTCATGCCACGGACGGCATGACTGTCAAGTGGTTGTTGTAATGACCTGTCTCTGCATAGCTGTGCATTGGGACGTTAGACATCGCGTGAAACACCATCTGACCAATTTTCAAGCCCGGATACAACGGCAATGCATGATGCAATCGTTCATTCTTCAATTCGAGCGTCAGCTTGCTTCCGTGCCAGCCTGGATCGCACCAGCCAGCAAGCAGGTGATTAAGACCAGATCGTGCGCGGCTTGACTTGAGTACAAATTGACAGCTGATGTCGTCGGGCAGGTTAAACAGCTCAAGTGTCTCAGCCAAGCAAAACTCGCCGGACTGAAGCATGAACGGCTCATCCTCTGTCCTGCTTGAGATGTCGATGCGAATCAACTCAGGGCTGTAGATGCTTTCGATCATCAGATGATCCCCCAAGCGCAAATCCAAACTCGCTGGATTCAACAGCTCTGCATTGAATGGAACGACCATCTGGCCTTTCTCGCACCTAGCTCGGATCTCCCAATCACACAGAACTGCCATCCCTGATCCGCAAAAATCAATCCTACTGATCTTGCTTCAAAACGCTCTTTTCTGCGTGATACGCCCCTTTTTGGTACATCTCAGTCACGTCTCGCACCCAAGGCACCAGCCAATCATTGACCCGTGAACACTGATCCCAGTTCACTGGCCTAGCGCATTGCACGACAACCGTGGTCCAAAAAGCACTGATATATGCCCACAACCAATAAAAATTACTCATTCACCAAGATCACCCATCCCGTACTTGGTCCTTCCGCTTGCCACCTCTGATAAAAAGCAGCCTGCCTCACACGGACATTACGCCCCAAATGCGGATTACTATGCCCACCTTTCTCCATCTCGGGATAACCCCTGGGATCTTGCATGATCCACTCTGGATCGTTGCTGTTCTTACCTGCGTAACCACTGATAACGCTCCAATGGCCACAACCCATGCCATTGCACATTGGTGGTTCGCCCAGAAGCATGTTGCCTGCGTGCAACCAGCCAACCAATACTGGTCTGCCATTCTCAACCTCTAGCTCCACCATGTCAGCATCACCGTCCTTACGGAACTCAGCGTCCAAACCAAGACTCCGCAACGCTGCCAGCTGAGCCTCTACTGATGTGGTGTCTCCAAACTTGGCGCGGATCTTGTTGTACTCATCATCTGTCCGAACCTTCTTGTAATACGCCGCCACCATGGCAGCTGCTGAACTAAAGCACTCGCGGTAGCCCGTTCCAGTCTTGTTATCGAGCTGCTTGAAGTAAGGCATATAGACCTGCTGGTCATAGCCGCTTTCCTTCCAAGCCTGAAACCAATCAGCGTCGTCTTCCTCCAGTAATTCCGGCGGCAAGGACTCCTCAAGCTGTTTAATTGCAGCCAGCTGATGGGGCGTACCACGGAAAAATTGGAAGAACGGCAACAGACCTAGAGCCATGCCCAACAACACCAAGGTCAGTTGGATAATGCCGGACACCACCTACTTTTCAACTCTTGTGTCAGGCAAGAGCATTTCACGAACGTGCTTCACTGCCAAGTCGTCCAACTCATTGTCAGTCCTAGAAACGATCTTCTCCAGCATTGCCACAATCAATTCCTTAAACGCTCTTGACTTCCATGCGGTCATCAAGATTGGCTTGAGAATCAAAAGCATGAGACTGCCTTGAATAGCACCAATACATTAGTGCCTATCTGTATGCCCTTCCAGCCTGGCCACTGAACGCTCCAATTCACTAAGCCGTCCAAACACCTCGACATCTTTGCTCTTGATGTCGTTGTGCAAAATATCCAATCGGCCAGACAAGTTATCGACAGCAGCCGTAAGACGAATCAATGAATCTTGCCCTAAGCGGTTTTGACGGCTAAGTCCTGTAGCGCCTAAACCAGCTACCGTGATTGACGCTCCAGCAACGGCGGCCCAGACTTCAACCATGATCCGCCGCTAACACTCGCTTCATCATGGCAGAACCTACGGACAACGATCAGAAAGAAGGCATCTCAATGGCAGATATTGTCAAGGCTCTGGTCTTGGCTTGGAGCGCTGCACTGCTGACCGCGTCTTATCTAGGCATCTTTCCTCAGATGAAGATGGACAACACGTTCGTGGCTTCACTCCTGACTGGAGCCATGGCCTCGTTTGGTATCGAGCGGAAGAGCAATGGAAACGGAAATAAGAAACCTACTATTGTCGATAACAAAGACACCAAAGCTGGCATCAAATGATCCGCACACTTTTGGTATTGGGAATCACATTGGCAGCCGCCTCGCCTGCTCGTGCTGATCTGACCCACAAGATCATGTCTTCGATCTCACTGCAGGTTGGTGGCGCTGTAACAAGCGCAGACAGGATTGGGAGTTCCTTCTCTATCTCAGGTTCTGGGGTAGACACAACTGACGGCAGTACAGCTAACACCATTTCAGCTGGAACAATCACCAGCGGTGTTTACGCTCCAGGCACGATTGCAGCCACTCAAGACACACCAGGCGAAGCATTCTCCTTTAGCCAGAGCTACACACAGGCTGATGCCGTTCCAACATCAGCAGTGACAACTGGCACTGTGCCGAACTTTGGCAGCATCGTTTCCACCGCTTCTGGAACTGCAGGCGACCTTGCAGGCACCATCGCTTCAGATGGCACCATGACCATCACCGCAGGTGGAGCCAACACCCTGGCAATAGGACAGCTGACCTCAGAACTCACCATCAAGTGATGTGGACAGGTATTTGGATTTCTTGGGGCGTTCTGTGCGTCATCGCACTCGCCGCTCCAGAAGCTAAGTCGATTCCAGTCGTGCCTAACTTTCAACAGGGCACTCTTAAATCCACCACGACTACAAAGACCAAAGTCAACGAGGTCATCAACTCGTATCGCTACAGAACGGGTTATGAATACACAGCTTCTGGCACTAACGTCGCTCCAGATGGGCCGCTTGCTCCAATGAGCTTGGTCACGACAACAAACAGCTTGAATGGTGTTGGCAGTGTTTGGCGCGGACTTGACCCTTCATCCAAGCCATCGTGGAAGATCGTTAATGAGGCTGCTTCGTTCTCCTTTGCCGAAACGCTCCAAGGGCCAGGACTGACAGAGCACACGATCATTACTCGTGAAACCGACGTTGAATCAACCACGGAGACGCTAAGCACTTTCACCCAATGAAGCGAGTCATAGCAACGCTTTTGCTGCTTTCCGCTCCAGCACAAGCACAGGTCTCAAGCACTGCCGCCCCAGTCGCAAACAGCTCTGGAAGTGTGACAAATCAGGCAGTACAAGTCGTGCCGAGTCGCCAATTTACAAATACATACGGTGGAGGAATCAGCTGCCAAGGCGCAACGCTAAATATCAATCCATTCATTAGCTCCACCACTAGCTGGGCTGATCCGTATGAATCGCATTACAACGAACCCGTTTATGACACTATCGATATCACTGGCGCGTTTGATCCGGAAGGCAATCCCGTCCCAGATGGCAGGCCCGATAATCCGGGCAATGTCCTTTTCTATAAGCCTGTTCGTACAGGCCAAAAGGACAATTTTTCGATTAACGCTGGCATCACCGCCACGATTTCTGTGCCGCTAGATAGGCATCACGTCAAAACATGTCGCAAAGCAGCTGAAAAGCAGGTGGCACTGTTAGACGCAAAGCTTGCTAACGAACGGATGGTCTACGAGATTAAGCGCCTTAAAAATTGCGCTGATCTCATTAGGGATGGCGTCAGCTTTCACCCGGACTCGCCTTTTAGCGCTATCTGCGCTGATGTTGTCGTAAACAACGCACCACCAGCAATACCACCTCACACTCACAAGATTATTTACGCAAAGCCCTCTGAAACTTCCGGCGCTGCCAAGCAGACTCGACAACAACCTTCTTCCCCAGCTTCTCCTTGATCTTCTTAATCGTCTTTTTGACGATGGGTTTGACCGCCTTGAGCAGAATGTCGCCTAACGGTTTGACAAAGATGGCTACCGTCGTCGCAACAGCCACAGTCGTTGCAGTCGTCGCCACAACAGGCGCACCAGGAAGATAGTTGCCGATGATCGACGGTATGTCCAGCTGCTCATAGACCGCCTCGCACTTGCCTTCGTCATTTCTCTTGTAACCAATAATGACGGCGGTTTGCGCTTTGTTTTTTGCACCTAAAGGAATTGCGTCAGGAGGAGGGCATGGCAGTTCTGTGGCTATGTTTGAAATGTCGAGATCGGCACTCGACGGGGAGGAGATGCTATCCGGCTGACTTTGTTCATCAGCCGGTTTTTTTGTGTCTGGATCAATAGCTGGCGGTTTTGCTCTGCTGTACGTCAGAGTGCCGGGCGTGAAATCCAGAGGCTTGTATGAAGGCATTTCTGCACCACAGACAACCAAGTTGCCACGTGGATCATCGGTGTAAATCTGTTCATCTCCAGCTGCCGAACTTCGCGTCTCCACGCAGCCCGGAATATCCGCCACTGGAAATCCAAGTTGAAGCGTGATGGGTGGGGCATTTGGAATACTCTGTGGTGGCAGTGAACGCCATTCAAGAATCTCTGGAACGGAGATGCGTTGAACCCCAATTTCAGGAATCTCAGGCATGAAATCAGGTGAACGCTTTACAGCAGGACAGCTGTGGATTGAGGCTAACCGCAGAAGAGAGGGACCGCCTCTTGTTTACACCGTAATGTCAGGCAAAACTGCCAGACCGTTTACCGATCCAAAAGCAATCCTCAAGTGGATCAAATGGCCAAAAGGCACGCCAACTGGTGACGCGTTACGCGAATGGTTTGCCTCGTTTGAGCAAAAACCTCAAGCTCCCGCGCCAGAACTTGATATGACAAAAATCCAGCGCGAAGGCTTCGGACCTGAAGCTCATGACGACGATCCAACCGCCAACACTAAAATGGTGACTTGAAAGGCACAGCTGGACCCGTAGAAGTCGGCAACTCTGGCATTGCTTCGTCAATCTTGCTAGGCATCATGTTGAACATGACCTTAGTCATCTCTAATGTCAGCTCGCTCATGTAATACTTTGTGAGCGATGGAATGCGGGTGTATAGCAACACCGACCCGACAACCATGCCAGCACTCATGGTGAATGCAGCCACTGACATCACATTGAAAAGCTTTTGCATAATCGCTCCAGATAAAACAAAAGGCCCCCTTTCGGGAGCCTGATGTCGGTCTGTGTGAGAAACCTGAGTTAGTTATAGCTCAGAAATTCCACTTGGCTCCTAATTTGGTCCCTACTGAAGGATCTTCTTCAGCAGTGATGAAGCTCAGCTCGCCATAGATGCTGACATTCTCAGAGGCTTGCACGCTGCCACCGATTTTGCCAGACAGCTCCATGTCAACATCGCCACCTGAAGGAGAAACGAGTGCAGGGCCGCCTTGCAGGTAGAAGCCATAGACACCATCGCCACCTTCATATCCAATATGGATGTCTGTGGTCGAGCCCTGAAAGCCGTCCTGGTATCCGGCGTTATTCTCCACGTTGGCATAAGGGCCTGCCAAGGCAGCTGAACCAGCGAGAACACCAGAAACAGCGATTGCGAATGGTTTGATCATTTGGAAGAGGATTAACGTTTTCCCTGACCACGATACTTCTTTCGTCTATGTGACGGTTTTGAATGTGATCCATTCCCCTGTCTGGTTTTCTTGGGCCTACTAGGAATAAAAGTGTCCCCGTTAAGTGACTTCGCCATCAGCCACGAAACTGTTGGTACTTCTTGGCAAGACCTGTATAAAGACCGCGCATTGGATGATCGGGATCATCTCGACGGTCAAACACATACAGCTCGTTCAACCATTTGACGCGGTTGTTCATCGCTTCCACGTCCTCCGCACCAGGCTTAGCCGCGATCATCGGGTCAGGTCTCTGCATTGTCAGGATCAGCAGTCCACACGTTATAGCTGCTGCCTTCGATGTATTCCTGCAACGCTTGCACTCTGCCAAAATCCGCATGGGGTGACGTGTCACCAACGCTTGCAGTGTCTTCAATCTTGGTCACCATCGCAGCGCACTCAGTCCTAATGGTGGAACGCCAAGTGCTCCAAGGCGAAGCGGTGTAAGCAGTCTTGGCAGCTGCAAAGCTGCTGTTCTCCTCTTGCAGCTTGGGCCACAGATAGTCAGACGACTGCAACAGGGTGTAAGCAGTCTGTTTGGTCTTGGCGACCCAAAGGGCCTTTAGATCGGTGTAGGTCTTGGGAATCAGGTTGCCATCAGAGTCATAACCCCAGTACCACTTCTGATTCCACGTTGGATCGTTGTTGACCCAAGTAATGCCAAGCTCAGCACGATCTTGCTCAGTGCTTAGGCGAAGCCAGTTGCCTGGGTACTGAATATCGTTGTGCTCAAACGGAACACCGAATTGCAGTGTCTTGTCGCCAAGTTGATAAGGCATGGGTTTGGGGCGATAAATCGATGTTACCGGCTAAGCGATTACCTCGCTCTTGCCGTGCGGAAGGGATGCGACGCAAACGACATGTAGATATAAGTCTCTCCACTTTGGTTAATTGCCGCGTTCGTAGCTCTTGGCTTGAATCCGTTGGACAATATGTCTGTTGTAATCGTCGAAGTTGAATTGTCCTGATGAGACAAGCTTGCATACAAAGCTGAACTATCATCATCGTTAAAGGTATCTCTTGCTGTATCCAGCATCAGCCAATCCTCGCCACTTTTTGTAGAGCACTTGATCATTAAGAATCTGGCATGATGTCCGGTGTACACGAAAGGGCCATTAGGTAAGCCGTTGCCTTCATACGAACCAAACGCACTAAATCCTTCAATAGGTGCAAAACAGTAAGCAACCATATTGCCGTAGTTGTTTGCCCAAGGATGTGCGCCTGTATAGGTGCCAAACACCGTTGATGAAGGTTCAGCAGTGCCCCAATACTCTGAATATGTTGTGATATTGTCAGCGCCGCTGTGAAGCTGCAACACACCTCCTCTACCTAAAGCTGAGTGATAAACAACCCATGGCTGCGTTTGGTCGCGAGCCTTGACGATAATCATCTCAGGGGCAGCCCCTAAGCCGTGGCCTACGGTCTGACCTGAAGCGGTTCCATTCCAAGTGACGACGCTGCAGCCATTTGCTTGCGAGGCTCTGACATTGGAAGTAACGCTGCCGTCAGTGTTGCTAACTGTTGACGTTCCAGTATCCCACGTCCAAGCTATATAAGAAGAATTATTTACGTTGATATTACCACTACCTGTGTGATCTCCATTTGAAGTATCAATAGTAAATCCGTCGCTATTAAAAGCTGATAAGCCACGCCCGGTTGGCTCAGTCTTTTCTACATTTGTATGGCTTGAACCTATATGCTTATATTCTCCACGCACTTCGTCATACCAAGCATGATGGCCTGCATCATTTATTCGTTTTAGCCAAACCAAATCAGGACCAAAAGACAAGCCTGAAATAGTATTAGTGTTAGAACCATTGCCTGTATAGAGCTTTGCATCGAAGGCCGTCGAACCATCGGCAATCGTTGGGTCGGGGAGATTCTGCGTGCAGAGTGACTTGAACGTTGCAGCCGGTCCACCAGAAGTGCCTGGTGCGTGAACAAATGGGCGTTGGCCGAAGTTAAAAAAGGTTGAGGTTGAAGAATAATATGATATGTAATAAGGAAAAACAGTGTTTGACGCTAACGGCGAAGAAGAAATATCAATAGACCCTAATGCCGAACCGTTTTTGTAAAACTGAACAGTATTACCGTCCAAGTCAAAAGCGACTCCAAGAATATCGCCATTAGCTAAAGCAGTACCATAAGTCTGCCTATTAGCGCTTCCGCCCTGATCAAGCAAATACCTGCCATCATCACAATAGACAAGAGCACCATCATCCAAGACAGAAGTGCTGTCTTGTGGTGCATTGGCATAAATATCAACTCCAGCAGTTGCAATGCCTGCAAAAATTGAGGCAGTTTCTGTTGTTAGCTCGTAATACCATTTGCCAGAACTGACTCCAAGGGTGCCTCTGATCCCACTCCACCCTACAGTCGCATTGCTAACTTCCATATTTCCGTTCTGCGTTGCAACATTAGACCTCATGTCTAACGGGTTCATGCCACAATAGTTCCCACCATTGTTGCCAGAATCTGCTTCGTAATTCGTCGGCGTGTCGAGAAGGCTGTCAATATCCGCAGAACTGCCACTACCTCCCTCTACTCCAGTTGTAGAACTTTGGTGGCAACACAACAAAGTAACGTTTGAAGCTGTTGCGCCTTGGCTAGTCGTAGTCAGCGTGCTGGTTGGCACTGTGTAAGACGAGCCGCTGTATAAAGCCTGCTTAGTGATGCGAGCATTTGAAATCTTACCATTAAAATTTTCAGACCCATATCCACCACCTGCCACCATTAAAGTGATAGGTACATCGCTGCTATATGAATCTGTGCCTGCACGGCTGCCGTGGTCATAGTAGGAAACAGTGCCGGCGCTTCTGTCGTACACAATCGCCGCGTGACGCCAAGTTCCAGAGCTGATAGAACCGCTTTGCTGCTCAGGAGTGCCATTGCCAAAGTAAAACTGCAAATTGCCGTTTGTGTGCCTACGAATTATTGTTTGTTCTGTACCATAAGAATCTTCTTTTGTAGAAAAAATTCTATTGTAACCGCTACCTGAAGTCATTTTATAAAAACATTCGACCGTAAGATCTCCAGTTACTGTGCCAGGTCCTGTAAATCTGATCTCGTCGTTCCCGTCAAAATCAACGCTATATCCTTGTCCAACACCAAAGGGATTGTCAGTGCTGCTTGTTGGATCTCCAACGACGGTTGCAGTTGGAGGCGTAGTACCCGTTGCACTTAAATTATTAACAGTCCAAGTATTGTTTAAGCCGCTGCTGTCCGTTCCAAGCGCAGCGTTGCTGCTGTTGTCGGAGAAGTTGAGGTGGAAACTGTTGCCACCATATGTTCCTGCATACTCTTTAGGCTGCCAAACACCGTTGTCGTCGGGTTCACCAAAGTCAGTCGCAGCGAGTGCTTGACCATCAACAAAGTGGACTTCTGCTAAATACCCGCCTAGCTCGTCCTTGTTTCCACCAATACCATGCGAAATTGCGCTATTTACTTGATAACTAGTATCGTAATCTGGGTAACTATTGTTGCCAGTGAGTTGGACGCCATTAGCGTAAACTTTTAACCTGTTCGATGCAGTGCTTTGCGTAGTATCCCAAGCAACTACAAAGTGATACCAAGCAGATGGATCACGGAAAAGCGCATCTGATTGCCAGGGGGTTCCTGAGGTTCCAGCTGTCCATGAAACATAAAATTTATTAGTATATGCAATTTGAAGAGTGATCCAAGGGTCTGCACCCGGTGTGCAAAAAAGCTCTCTATTTGTGCCAACCTCTGATAGCTTTGCCCAACAAGAAAAAGTCCAAGTCTTCCTGTTACCTGTCGAAAAATTTTTGCTCAAGTAAGCGTCATCAGCCCGCTCAAACCGCAAGCTGCGGTCAATCTGGTAGCCAGCAGGTGCCGCAGCCGCTGTAGCAAGAAACAGCGGGTTAGCACTTCCAGGAATACTCATGTCCGCTTCGTATCCAGCAATGCCGTCATAGTAATCCGGCTAGAGCTTTCCACATAGTACGCAAGGACTGAAACTGCATTTGCCGTAGCAGTGACCGTCGGCACACTTCCGCCAGCAAATTTATAAGCTGTGTTGTAGCCCAATGTGCGGTTTCCTGTGCCATCTTGCGTGACCACGATCACGCCAGACTGACCAGCAGTTGCGTTTGTTGGAGCGCTAAGCGTTGAGTCCTCTGCAAGCGTCAACGTGAAGTTATTGCCAAGGCTTAGGTCCACTGCCACCGTTCCATCAACCAACGGAACAGGCGTTCCGCGCTGCGCCTTTGTATAGCTCTGAGCAACACCAAGACCAGCAAGGGTCGTCGTTGCATCAGGCAAAGTGACGGTTACATCAGAAGTTGGGTTACATGTCAGCGTCAGCTCATTGGCATCAGCAGACGTGCCCTCCATCACAATGTTGCTGTTAAAGGTCGCAACACCTGCAAAAGTTGTAGTGCTGTCGAACGTTGCAACGCCTGTCACGTCCAGCGTTCCAGGGATGTCCACATTGCTTGTGAACTCGACGCCTGAGCCAGCAGCGTCTGTTTGCAGCAGTTGACGGGCAGCAGTGCCGTTTGCAAGCTTGCTGACTGCAATCTCAGCAGATGCACTGATGTCTGCGTCCGCAATCGTTGCGTTCGCAATCATCGTGCTCGTAACCGTTCCAGTGTCACCAGTGGTTACGACGTTGCCGGTGACATCCGGGAACGTGATCGTCCGGTCAGCAGTCGGGTTGCTGCATGTAATCGTCAACTCGTTTGCATCATCAGCAGAGCCTTCAAACGCCAGAACAGCGTTCTGCCCCAGCAGCACCGTTCCAGTGAACGTCGGGCTAGCAGCACCAATCTTTTCGGTGTCTAGCTCTTGCAGAGCTGACTGAACGTTGCTTGCTGCAATGCTGCCAACCGGCACAACAGAAATGTTGGCTGCAGTCTGACCAGCAATAGCGTTGGAAACGTCAATCAGCTGGAACGTTGATCCCGTGCCAAGCGAGATCAGCATGTCAGGTGGAGCAAGCGCAACAGCTGGGGCATTGCCTGAGCCAGTACCGCTCGTATCCACGACGACGTAATAATTTAGATTTGTTCCGGCAGGCTGAGGGAGTGCCGCTCCAGCCGTAAATCCAGCAGCAGAGCCGGCAGTTGTGACACTGCTTAGCAGGTTTGTGTTGGCGTTATACGTTCCAGCATTGATCAGGTTGCCACTAATGACCGTGATCGGCAGGAATGATGTTCCCGTATAGATGTAGAGATCTTCATTCTTCTCATCGAAGAAGAATTGGCCTTCAAAGTCACCATCAGGAAAGGTAACAATGTTGTCGGTGGCACCAGCACCACCAAACTTAGTAACACTTTGGTTAGCAAGTTTTGCTGCGGTGATTGCATCTGAAGCGATACGTTCTGCTGGAATCGCGCCACTTGTAAGCTTTGCCGCCGAAAGATCAGGAATATCAGAAGCGACAAGCGTTGCACCAGTGGTCACATGACCCTGAGCATCAATCGTCACCTTGGTAAAGGTGCCAGTCGTTGCGGTATTGCTGTGGTTCAGGTTGCCGCTGCCATCAACAGACAAACCCGTCCCAGGGATAACAGCACCCTTTGCAGAGCTAGTTGCAGCGGGAAGATCGCTAGCCGTAATGGCACGGCCACCAGTAATCAGACCCTTGGCGTTGTAGGTGACGACGTGGTGCGTTGAGCTGGCAGTTACGTCGTTAGCAACCTCAATAGTGTTGGAGTCCATGCGGAGTCCTTCACCGTTGACGATCACACCGCCTTTAGCGCTGCTTGTCGCAACCGGAATGTCGCTGCCATCAATCGTCCGATAAGCAACCGCACCACCAGCACTCGTGGGGCCAGCAAGAAACTGATTGGCAGCAGACGTGTCATTAATGACTGCCGCAATCGTGACTGCACCGCTTGTGGTCGTAGCCGTGATGTCAATAACACCAACAGTGCTGCCAGAAACGGTGTTAATTGAACCGCTTGCCTTCAGATTCAGCCAAGCTGACCCGTTCCAGCAAAAAAGGGAGTTGTCGTCTGTATCAACAGCAAGCTGACCCGTAAACGCTCCAGAGCCTGGCAGCGTTGTTACTAGATCAACGGTTGATTCATTGGCAAGCTTTGCAGCCGTAATCGCGTCGTCAGCAACCTTTGCTGTTGTGACGCCTGTGGAGCTTGACGTTGAATTAGCTAGCTTTGCTCCAGCAATCCCGCCATCAGCAAACAGGATCTTTGCCCCTGGGATCGTCGCATCACTAATGACCGTGACGCCATTAGCGATCAAGTCGCCAATCGTTAGCTTCTTAGTCTCGCTGGCGCTGCTATCGACGACAGCGACCAGATCCCCAGTGGCTATAGCGGAGCCAGCAAGCGCATTAAGCTCACTAATTTTTAAGTCAGCCATGGGCGGCTAGCTCCCTGTTAAGAGTCCTGCTGTAACAGCAGTTTAGCGCTGCTGTCTTGGTTCAAGCGTATGTCACCAGAGTCCTCTTGCAATAGGACATCGCCAGAAGCCTGCAGCTTCATCCGCAATGTCAGTTCACCTGTTGTGACGAAATCAGCTGTAATCTGCACAGCATTGTCAGGCGTGAATTGGATTGCAGCCGCCGTGATGATGCCCTGAACGTTCCACCAAACTTCATCGTTCCTTTGCGCTGGAACGCCGCCAGGATTGTATTCAGCTTTTTTGATATAGAACCGACCGTTAAAATTGCTGCCGACTTTCGTGCGGTGGGCTAACTCATACAAATACATCGGTAATTCTTGGGATTCATTTCCGGTGTATTCCCAAAACGCGGTGATACGGCCAGAGCCCGAAATCAAGGTGTTGACCCTTGATCGAAACTCATCTGACAAAACTGTTGTATCTACAGTCTCACGCTCAGTGTTGATCTCGAAGCTGCTGACCTGCGCAAGAACACGCGGAGCAAAACTCTCAGCTTTGACTTCAATCGGGATAGCATTTCCAGGCGTGGCTAGGGCCACAGCATTAGCCGTACCACCGTTAACGGCATGGGCAAAGCTGTCGTAAAGCCTGATGCCGTCTAGCTCGTCAACGTGTATAAACCTTTTTGTGCCTGAATCTGTAAAGCCGTTTATGAAATCAAGAGCGCTGCCATCAGTGCTTGTAATTTCAATTTGATCACCAGTTATGAGCTGACCATGCTCAAAATCAAAACTGAAACGCTTGCGGGTCGCATTAACGTCGGCAACATCAATCGTTGACTTCAACGTGCCACCATTGAAAACACGCTGCAGCTCAACTTCGCCTTGAGTGCCGAGATAAACCGTCATGAGATCGTTACGGTTGACAAGACGCCAGTACCCTGGAATGCAATCTCAGCTCTTACGACATCGCCAGTAGCCGCACCAATGGTTGCGCTTGTTATGTAGGCATTTAGCTTGATGTCGTTGTTATCCGTTCCATCAATCCAACGGAATGTCAGATCAACTGTGTCGCTGCTGCTAACGCCTTCGTTGCCGGTTTTGTAGAGCTTGTTCAGCAGATCTGTGGTGTTAAAGCTGCCGTCATCTTCTTTGTAATACAACAACGTGGCGCTGCCGCTATAGCCGACCACACCAGGCACATAAACACGGATGTGCTCGTTCAGCGTTGTCGTCTCAAGCGTTTCTAGGTTTGACGACAGCTGAAAATTAACGACCTTGGCAAGGGTCGTCCCAGCGAGCTGCAATGCGCCATCCCTGCCGGTGTAGACCTTTGCCATCAGATCACGCCAATCAGATTTACTGTAACAGTGCTAATCCCAGGTCGCACCTGGGCAATCTGCGGTGGTCCTTCATATCTGTACTGAGCTTGGCTTCCGGATGTAGAAGCAGTCGTTGTCGCAGCAGGCGTGTTTGCCTGGCCTCCCATCCCAGAGTGCACAGAGCAGTAGTAATAAAGCGTTGGCGCTCCAGCTTCCACTTGGATCCTCGTGTAGGAACCAGCTTGCCCAGGCGTTCCAAATGTCGTCACGCCAGTCGTGTACTCAGTCCCACTGTTGTGGGTGCCGTTGCTAGTCGTGGAAAAACGCAATGGATGCCCAGCATTAGAAGCGTTCTGCTGGCTAAACAGATGAATCGTGCCCTCGGTTAGTTCTAAGGTCTCTGCGTTAGAACTGCCGCCGTTAAAACGGTATTTGTTTCCGCCATCAGCAACCACAGTGACTAGATAGGTCACAGTCGGTATCTCAATCTCTGCTGGCTTGAGCGCATCTTTGTTGCCCTCCCAACCGCCTAAAGCCTGACCCGGCAAGTTGAACGTCTGGAACGTGCCTTGAACCTCGTCGTAGTGGTCTAGAAAAAGCTCAGCGTTTGGATCGCCAATGTTGGCGTAAGACAAGCTGAGCTTAACGTCGGTTCGTTCGCTGCCATACAAGATGCGCGTTTCTTTACCGTTCTGAGCCTTGAAGGTTTTGACCGGATACGTTCCAGGGTCATAGGTACGGCTAGAAGGCTTGAGGATCGGGAAAGCCATTAGGAAGGACGAATTGTGATGACTGAGGTATCGCTTGCAATCAGCTTCGCAAGCTTGCTAACTCCATCATCATCGCAAGGATGCTCTGTTGCAACGATGTCTACGGTGCCTTCCTCGGAGAATGTCAGCTGTTCCACGACGTATACGTTTTGCGAAACCTCTGGCCCGACAAGGCTGAAAACAGTGTCGTGGAACGTGGAGTCTGAAACGTTTCCGTTGCTTACGGTCATGGTTCCAGCCTCAACGTCTTCAAAACCACTCTTGAAGTACGACACGTTGTACTGGCCATCAGGCAGGTCAGTCACGCTAGTGACAACCCCTGAGCTGTTTACCGTGCCGTTATTGGCAGGCAAATAAGGGCTAGAAGATGTTGTCACCTTTATGTAAGACCCTGCTCTTAAGTTCAGGCCATGCACGGTCGTTGAAAAACTAATCGTGTGCGTTACAAGGTCGCGGATGCCCAAAAAGTATTTAGCAACCTGTATTGCGTGTTGCTCTGAAGTGCAGAACTGTGTCAAATCAAACTGCTCGTTAGGCAGAAGGTTGATGCCGTGGATTTCCAGCTGACCAGGCAGCTTGACTGAAACAACCTTCTCTTGCGGAAACTTGTTCTTGACCTCATGCCGATAACGCATTACGGCCTTGAAAGGACGCCGCTCCTCGCTTCTTAAATACTCAACCTTAAAACTGTCCTCAAGGATATTGCCTGCTGTAAAAAATTGATCAATAGGAACAGGGCCAAGGTTGATTTCACCGCTATCAGGCATGTGAGGCACAGCCGGAAGCAACGAAAATTTGCCGTTCATGATCACAAAATTACACAAGAAATATGGTGCTATGTCAGAAATAAACTGGCGGAGATTGCTGCGGTCTCCGATGACGCCATTGAAAAACAGCTTTTGCTTTTCAACAAACTTAGAGGTCTCAACAAAGTCAGCTTGATTGACAAGTGTTGGATTGTTTTCATCCATCTTCAACAGCGACCCAGCCCCGCCCATGTTGTTTGTGAGCAAGTAAAAGACTAGATCTGTAAAAAGATTGCTAGGTCCGTTTGCTTGACCGTTGACGTTGAGACCATCTTGGTCGTAAACAGACAGGTCAGAATGCAATCGTTTTACATGCAGGCCGCTGCCGAGCCAAACACGCATCTGATCAAGACTTGTGAAATTACGACTTGCCTTGAGTGATAAACCAGCAATCGTCATGTTGCCGTAAACAGGAACATTTGCGTTCGGCACAACTTCGTTTACATAAACGATAGAATGCTCTGGCTCTGAATCATTTGACTTCTGAACTAACGCTCGATACAAACTGATGTCCGCATACTGGCTTTGTTGCTCGAAAAAGGTTTCGCCAGTCAATTCCCCTTGCGGTTCAGTCTCGCCAAGGTCGCCAATAATAAATCGAAATCCTGTTTTTTCGTAAGCAGTGATATACGGGTTGTCAGAAGAAATTGTTACCGTGTCGTCGTACTCATCCCCTTTGCGCCAGTTATCTGTTGTGTCTGAATCTTGCACAACCAAAATTGGCTCTTGAGGGTGGTTCCATCCTTTAGTTTCACCACTAAAATGGTTGACCTGCTCTTTAACAGTCGCGGTCATCTGCACCTTAATTTTTCTTGGACCGTTCGGATAATTACGGATAATAGTTTTTGATTCTCCAATGTTTAAGCTGGCAGCACTTCCAAAAATTTCGTAGTAGTACGCTTGTGTTCTGCCAATCGCAAATTCTCGAACATCAGTGTCAGTTACTCTGTAACGCTGACCCGAAAACGTCATTGTGATTCCACTGGGATGGTTAGAAACAAATGAGTTTGAGCCATCAGTTGGATACGCAGACGTAGATCCTGAAGTCGCTCCCAGTCCTCGTTTGAACTCGACAAGATCGCCTACCTTGTAGCCGTCAGAACTGCCTACAACTTCACAGCTAACAAATGCCCATGTGAAATTAACGCCATTGCTGACGTGAGCATAGTGAGTGTCTGAAAGCCTTGTTTTACGCACCGTATATTTAACAGCCATCCAGCGCCGTCCGTCACTGCTCAAGACTTCTCTGGTCTGCTTTGTCTTCTCACCGCCTTCGTTAATTGGATCGTTATCACAACTGCCAAATATCGTATGGAAGAAAGCGCCGTTCTTGCCTCCTTGGATCCTCTCGTCGTTGCTTATATTTGCTTCCCTGACAATAGCGTCTGCCGTTTCAACATTTCCTTGCGTGTCTTGCGGCAAAACAATGCTGCGCACAACATTCTCAGGGATCCTCCTGCCTCCAGGCTCAAGAGTTGTTTGAGGGCTTCTTACAAATTCTTTATTGCTTTGTAACTGCGATTTTTTAGTCCTCGTTCCAGCAAGTGCGATGCCAAATCTGCCAAGTCCCGGAACATCCGCAGCCAAACGCAGAAGCTCTTGGTCATTGTCTGAAACAGATGCAGATAAACGAATAACCTCTTCGTCTCCTCCGATCGACCTTAACTCAGAGCCGGGTATTGGCACGAACTTGTATTCAAGCTCTGTTGGCGGCAAATCGTGCGGATGAATGAAACGCAGAAAATTGTATTGATCAACCGGGCGACTTCCAGTTACAGCAAAATAATGATCGATCCGCTGGAACTTAAAAGCTTCGCCAGTTTCACCTAATCCAGCCTTGCGAACAAAAACCTGGAAGAAAGAAGTTCTATGGATTGATCCTGTATAAGTGCCAGAACGAACCTGAACATCTTCTTTGTCAAAATTACTTAACTCGCTAGGGGTTGGAGTAGTGTTAAAAGCGCAAATACCCTGCAGGGTTTGGAATACTCTGCTTTTTATTCCAATCTCTGTTACCACTGCCGGACGATTGTTGCGCACCAAACCCGTAGACACTCGGGTTAAAGGGAAAAACGCCGAGCCGACTCCAGTTCTCGTAAAGCCATCACTAATAAAATCACCTGGAGGGTCAATCACTAAGTCCTTGTTGACAATGCCTATCGTTTTCTGGCGAGACTCGTTTATCTCTATGCACTCAAGAGTAATAAATTGGTCATCCCCGTCCTTAAGGTCTGGATCAAACCTTGTCAGCCTGCGCCTAGACACCTTCCAGATTGTGTTGCCAATAGCAAATTGCTCTCCAACCTGCATGGCTTCATCAGCAGCAATTTGCTCTGCTTTTACTGTTTGGTTAATATCGTCAACTGATTCTTTGCCTCTGTTGTTGCTGCGTTGATATATGTCCTCAGGTATTTCATTCTTACTCATTTTAAATAAAATTTTGTCGCCCAATTCAACGCTGGCGACAATCCTGGCTTCATTGTCACCCGGCTTTATCTTGGTGTTGCCACGCTCGATCTGCACAACTCCCATACGCGGGCTGTACTGACGGCCCCTGCCATTCATCTCCTGATTTCTTACCTTTTTGAGATCATCCTCGTCACCAACTTCAATGTTGATGTCTTCACTGCCTGTAATCTTTAACCGACGCAAAGTAAGCGCATGTTTCTGCTTGTTGTCTTGCTCTTTAGGGATAGAAATAGTTTCAAAGTTAACCCTGAAACCAGTTCCGTTTGGAATCGCAGCATAAACGCCAAACTCTGTATTGTTGCCTGGTGAATATGCGTGGCAAAAATCTGTTGTTTGGTCGGCAGTATTGCTAGGGCACAAGAACACGTCATCATCAGTAGCAACGTATTTAATAGGATCTCCTTTGTCTGGACCGCCTGCTGTGCCGTGAACAAGGTTGGCGGCTCTTATTCGTGACGTGCCAGAAATGCTTGTGTTCCTTTTCCAGTAGACCGCAAAGAAGTCCTCATGCAGAGCATCAAGTGCATTATTGCCAAAAAAGATTCCCTCTAGGCTTGGCTTTTCAATACCATCAGGAGCGGTATCGTCTCTAAACCCTTGCTCTCCAACAACAAACATCAGCTTGGCTGATTGCTGTGTGCCGTGACTAAACATCCGAGACCACACAAGTTTTGGCGTAACGAGCATTCCACCAACTTTTTGAGCTTCGTTGTAAAGGCCAAAAATAATTGGAATGGGTGCGCCGTAATCTGCTAGCTCATTAAGGGTTTCAAAGCCCCGACTTTGCGTAAAACGGTTGCCAGCATTAACGCTTCCTAGATCAAGCTGCGACCGTTTCGATGCCTCAGGCATCTTGGGCTTTGGTGTCAGCAGATAAGAAACACCAGTCAGCACAAGGCTGATGGCAAGACTTACAAGAACAGTCGTTACATCATTTCGGACATCAGGCAGATGCTCATATTCAGCCGGACGCACCAGGCCCTTGCGTCGAACCTCAGCAGCAAACTTGCGGTACTCCTCTTCTGTTAACCCAATCGTCTTGATTAACTCTTTCTCGAACGGAAGCAGGGGCAAGTTGTAAACAGACGGGCCGAAGACCACTGAACCTTCTCCGACATTCGATTGACGTACAAGATTCCCGTCTGCCATGTGACTGCGAATGCCCAAGATTGCTGCGGTAACAGCAGAATATCCCCATCATACTGAGGCCGATCTACACGGGAACCCCAACGCATAAGGTCTCGGCAGATCTCCCACTTGCTTGCTTCATACCAAGATTGCTTAAACGGTGGCGCGTCAACGTCCATCCGCTCCAATGCTTGGTAGCACATGTGGATGCAGTCGATATGGCCGTCACTGCCGTCAGCGCCAAAGCGATACGGCATTCCGATTAGATCACCGCAGTCGGACATTGTTGCTAATGGGCAAGTTGCCAACCATTCGCTGCGTCAATGATCGTCTTGGTACGTCCGTTCCAACAGCATCCAGAACAGAACTTAGCTCTAAGTTCAGTGAGACGTTATCCCACTGGCCGCCAGTGACTTGGCCGGTGTAGGTGTGAACAGTCATGTGCGTTGCGGTGAGACCTGAATCAGGATCAGAGTCTTCGATGATCAGCACCTCAACCTCCATCAGATAGCTGCTCTTGATCGCTGCAACTGCCCATTCACGCGTCAAATCATTGTTCGGAAAGACAAGAGACGCTTCCATGCCATCACCTGTGCGGTTGACGGTGACACCGGAGAAACCAAACGGAACGAACTGATATTCGTCACCGTTGTGCGTCATCTGTTTGCCGATAAAAAAGTTTTGAAACCTGAAGTCAACGGTGTCCTTAGGCGTAATCCGTAGGACGTGACCAAAAGCAAACTGCGTCACATCCCGACCCTCTTACGAGTGCTGCCGCTCATCTGCAGTCGTCTCAGCGTTTGTTGCTCACCCTGTTTAGCGCCTTGGCTAGCGGCTTGCCTCATGCCAGCCTGGAACTGATCTGCAGTCACATAATCGACGCTGTTGATGCGTTCGACGCTGTAGCGAACGTCGATTGGTGCGGCAACTGCTGTTCCGCCACCTTCGCCTGACATTCCAGAAACTCCAGACTCTGGAATAACAGCAGGTCCACGCACACCGCGAGAGTAGCGTGACATGCTTTCACGCATCTTGCTTTCAGGAATGATGTACTCGGGCTCACCGCCTTCACCCACCATTCCAAGGGTCGGCCTGCTAACTACACCACCTTCTTTAAAAGGTTTAAACGCTCCCCCCGTATAACTCCCCTCTGCCGACATATACGCACCAACAAGGTCAAGGTTTAAGCCATCGCCTCCACTGTTGCCACCACCCATGCCAGCAAACATCCTGGCAATGCCAATCGCGATGTATTGCGCAATCATCTTCGCAGCAGTATTTGCCAAAACATCAGCCACACTCTTCAACAAGTTGGCAAAGACTTCCTTGATGCTTGCCGCTCCAGTAACCAGACTCTGCAGGCCGTTGACCAGTGAGCTGCCAATCGCGTTGCCAATACCCTGAGAAACATCAACAGCAACCTGCTGCAGATTGTTCAAGTCCTCAGTGGTCTTACGAATAAAGGCATTCAAAGGCTGCTGCGCTACAGCTAGCTGCTTCATAACTGCTTCAGCCTGGCCCAGCTGAGCATCCGAAAAATTATTCTTGTCGAGTTTTTTCAGTTCTCTCGCAATCTTCAAGCGATCGCGTTCTGCCTGACTTGTGGCTTCTGTCATGTCCAGCTGATGCTGGAGACCTTCAAGCGTGTCATCAAAAAGTTCTTGACGCTGAAGCTGATCTTCCGCAAGCTGACGCTCCATTTCACGGTGCGCTGCAAGCTTTTCAGTTGCCGCCACAATGTTGATTTTGTCTTTTAATCGTTGATCTGTAACCTTTGTCAGGTCTGATAAGCGCTTAGCTTCAATTTCGCCAAGTTTTTGCTGGCCTTGCAGACGAATAACAGTCTGAGTGTCATTTAATGCTTCAGCTGCAGCAATCTTGTCTTTGAAGCCGGAAATCTCAAGTATCTTCTGCCGCTCCACCTCAAGAGCTGCCAGCCTTTGCCGAATACGCGCTTCTTCACGCGCAGCTTTATCGCCTGCTGTGTCTTTAACAGCAAATCGTCGCTGATCTGCAGCTGTTTGAGGAATGCGAACTGTAGAAGGGGGACGTTCTGGAGTGAACTTCTCTAATAGTGCTGTAACATCCTTCGGTTCTAAAACGCCTTTAATAGTTCGCGTTTCGCCTTGCTGAAGAATTTGACTCGTGGGACGAAGACGTTCAATTTCCGCCGCAAGCTGATCCCCAGCCTTTGTTTCTGCTAAATCTTTTTGCAGTGCTGCAAGGCGAGCCCTGTTACCTTGTTCGCCTAAAAATTGGTTGACTATTTTCAAAAAGTCAGTCAAAGGACCAGCAATAAGAACCTGCAATTGCAAGGTCAATTCATTCCACAAACGTGTTGTTTCGTCAGCCTCTGTTCCAAGATCTTGCAAGGCTTGAACGCCATTATTGCCAATCTTTTCAGTCAGCTCTTGAGTAAGAAGCGCCGCCAGTTCTTCTACCCTGCCTTGCTCTTCAAGCTTGGCTGCACGTTCTTCAATTTCAGCCTTGCTAAACAGCGACTTCTCACGCATGAAGTCCAGCGCTTCACCCGTTGAATTGAGCGCTTGACCGACTTGCGCAGTGGCTATCGCAAACGCTTCAGCCTGACCAACCAAAGCTGTTGCGGCAATCGAACCGCCAAATCCTCCAAGCGCTCCACCGATGCCGCCTGCCAATGCTTGAACAGGTCCACCACCAAACAACAACGGAAAACCTGCACCAGTAGCAATATCTTGAAAACGTCTTTTGCGCCGATTTGCTCGATCCCTTGCTTCTTTTTTGGCCTCGTTTGCAAGTTTTCTTTCAGCTCTTTCGGCGTCACGCTTAGTTTTATTGGCTCTTCTTTGAGCCCTTTCTGCATCTTTAAACTGACGCTCTAAACGACGCAGAGCAACATCTGCTTTTCGTACAGCTTCGTTAAACTTAGTTTGGTCCCCCGAAGCTGCAGCTGCAGGAATTTTGCTAACCAAGCTTGCAGCACCACTAATCCGCCTGCGATCAACAAGACCGCCAGCCCGCAAAGCCTCAACACGCTCTTCTCCGCGCCTAGTGGCCTCAAAACCTTTATTTCCTTGAACCCTGGCACGGTTAAGCTCTCGTTGTTGCTCAACAACACGTCCCAACTCTGTTGCAAGCGCTCTCGTCAGACGAAGATTTTTTGTCCCTTCTTTCGTTCCAACAGCAAACGCCTGTGTTATCTGATCAACGCGACCTTGTAACTGTCTATTTCCTGCACCACCAGCACGTTGAAACTGCTGAAGTTTTCGGTTGTATAAGTCAGTTGCAGAATTTAATTTTGACTGAAGCTCAATCCTGCGCTCAGCATTCCTAACCTCACGACGCGACTGCTGACGACCCTCACGTGTAGTAGCGGCAAGAGCAGCTGTGCCTCTTTGAGCAATACCACCACGCTGTAATTTTCTTGACTCTCTTAGCAGAGACTTTATTCGCTTCTCTGCAGTCTCGATTTGCCCCAGACCGGCGACGATTAGGTCAATTTTTGCCTGATAGCTAATCGCCACGAGGAAAAACCCTGCTGTCGCTGCTATTCCACTTTACCTGCGCCTGCGGGCCTTTGCTAACTCCTTCTCTTGGTCCTCGCTCAAAATTTGAAAATACGCGCTCCAACCAACAACCTCCTCAGCTGTCATTGTCGCGCGTAGCTCTGACAGCGTTATGCCAAGCTCTTTGGCGATGCCAAACTGCAGCATCAACCAGTTATCTTTCCGAAGCTCGGCGCTCAGGATTTTGGGTCAATAGCCTCTTGCTCGTCGTCAGTCAAAATTGCCAGCATCAAAGACTGCAGATCCTTGTCCTTGACTTCGTTCTTGAGAACGTCGATCTCGCCAGCAAGAAACAATGCTTCACCGTTCTCGTCCTTAGCCTTATTGATCAGCAGCTGGAGCGCAAACGCATTGGCGTCATCTGACCCAGCACGCTTTTGAGCCTTTTCACGCTCAGCCATCGTCAGTGGCGTCACCCACATCTCAAACTCACTGCCGTCCGAAAGCTCAACGGTTCTCTTAACTGCTTCCAGGTTTGCGGCTTTCTTGAGGCGATCAATGGCGCGAAGTGCCATGAATATCCGATTGATTGTGCTACTACATTAGCATTAAAAAAGCCCCCGACAAATGTCAGGAGCCTGTGTCGCTAATCAAAGATCAGCTCTTATCAAAGTCGAAAGTAGGAGCAGTCGTCGGACGGAAGTTGACCGAAACAGTCTGAGCATCATCCGGGGTAACGGAGAAGCTTGCAGAAGTCAGTACAGCCTCAAGCTCGATGGAACGACTCTTGGTGTCGTCAGGCGTACCAGAAGACAGCACCGTGTCCATGTAAAGCTTGAAGGTTGCGCCAGACTGCTTGCGCTGGGTCACGTCTTCAATCAGACGGCTTGCAATCGTGGTGTCATCGTCGGTGAAGTACACCTCAGCAGAACCAGAACCATCCGCAAAACCAGAGATAAAGGTACGGAATGGAGCGGTTTGACCAAGCGTTCCACCAATGCTGGTGGTGTCGATCTCTTCGCGAGTGATCTCAAATGACCAGGAACGCACGTTCGCGACTGACTGGAACTCGCTGAACTTGATGGTGAAGTCGCTGGTGCCGTCAGTGCCGTCGCTGCTCAAGGCAAGGACAGAACCGCCGGAAGTTGCACTGAAAGTAGCTGCACCAGTAGATGCGGTGTACGTCTTGATAAAAACGGCAGTACCGGCAGTCAGGCCGCCAGGCAAGGTGCCACCACCAGCAGCAAATACAACTTTGTCGCCTACTTGAAAATTCAAGAACGCGCCAACATTGATGGTGTCACTGGCGTTGGTAACGTCAGCAGCTTTGAAAGAGCCGGAAGTACCAGCAGGCTTGTAATAAAGGGCTCCAGAGGTGCCCGAAAGGACGGTAGCCATTCGTAAAACGGAGAATGGTGGACTTTACGGGCGGAACCCGGACATATACAGCTTAGCGCGTAGGCAACAAAACATCTAATCCTGATCCTCTGCAGTAAACGATGTATCGATTCGTCCCACAAAATGCGGACTCGCCTCTTCTGCTGAAAATGTTGGTCCGTTGATCGCTCCAGGGCGTAGATAAATACCTGAATCGTCTCGCGTAGAGGCCGACAAGCTCGTCAGAGTCGTTACTGCAGTATTCAACAAAGTTTGATTTCGAGCAGGGCCTTTTCCTTTTTCGCTGTAAACACGAATAACTACACTGCCACGCGCAAAATCAAGATTGCTTGTCAACGTTACCTCTGTAGTTAAACCAAAGGTGACGTTTACTCGAACGTATTCAGTGGTTGCGTTTGCAGGTGCTGCAGTAATCCCGTCAAAAAACACGGGCACTGCAGGGCTTAGCGCTCCAAAGGCTGTCTGAATCGGGCCTTCAATGGCTGCGCGGATTGCTTGGTATCTCATTGTTTGCCTTTAAATCCAAAGAGTACGCCTCTTCCTAGCGCTTTTTTTGCTTCGCCACCATTTAGATAAGTGCTATACCAATCCAAAGGAGCCGTGCTTTCATTATTGCCATCACCGCTAACAATATCGCCACGTATTCCGTTTTGACGAACGCCTGAAGCTACGACATTGCCAGCTGGACGACCAATTTTTTTAAATGAGCCCGGTTCCAAATCAAGTGCAATTGCTGCATAAGGCTGTGTATTTGCAATTTCAAATTTTTTAGCCCGTGCGGTCTCTTTGATTGACGTAGACAACTTTGGAACATCGTTCAATGTGTAGGGATACCCTCCACCAGTTGATCCAGAGGCTCCTTTGCCTACTGGAATTGCCACCCAACTGTCTTGAAACTCACCACTCCATTCAGGGCCTGCTTCTGCAAGATCATTCATAATTTCAACGGCAGCAGAACGAGCAACTAGATTGACCAGCTCTCGAAGGTCTTTTGGAAGGTTTTTAACTTCCTCACGCCTGCTTGCCATTACTGCGGCCTCGCAATAATGATGTGAAGAAGCGGGTCCTCACCCCGATACGTCGTCACATTCAAAATCTTGGCCTCGCGTGTCGCTCCACCTTGCGTATATCTAATGCGATCGGCCTGAGTCGGATAGTAATTGTCTAGATCGTCGCCGCTGACAGTGATTCGCAGGTCAGTTGTCTGATACAACCCGTCAGACTCACGACTTGATACGTTGCCGATAAAGCCTTTTGTCACCACTGTGGTGTCCGCACCAGTGACATCTCCAGTGCTTGGGTCGTAGGTGCGAGGTGTCACAGTCTTGACCAACGTGATGTCCTGACCAAAATCAGTCAGGATTTCAAGCGGTATGGACTTGAAAATGTCGTCTACAAGTGACATCTCAACCCCTCACCACACGGACTGAATAGCTGCCACTGCCGCCCAAGCAATAAGCGCCAAGGTAAGACTGCAGCCAAGGGTAAACATCAAAAACGTTATTAACGGTTCCCGTAGCTTGACTAGCAGTGTTGTACTTAACTTTGAGATCGCCGAGTTCGACTTGCTCGTATAGCCCCTTATCGCCGGTATTCCCTGTAATCGCGTCCGTGTCATTGGCCAGCGCGTTCGCTAACTCATAAGTAGCGTATTTAATCTCTTCTGGAATCGCAGAGCAAGCAAGCTCAACACGATCCACGTGGTAATTGTTGCGAGGCCAGCTCAACGCTTGACCCTGGTCGCAGCGATCACCATAAAAATTCAACGTGTCGATCCAGCGTGTGGCTGAGATCAATGCACGGTTTTTCTTGTCGTCAGTCTTGTTGTCCCACTGCGTGCTGCTTGGGACGGTTTCAAAATACGCATTGGCTTCTGCCAACGTCACAAAGCTGTTGGCTGTCTCACTCTGGAGTGTGGCGTTGATCGTGGCAGCCATAGCAGCAAAAAGGGAAGGCCCCACCTAATGGTAGGGCCATTTGTCTGATCAAGAAAGATCAGATGGTGGTGGTATCCAGAGGGCTGTTGACGGTGAGCTGAACCATAGGGATCAGATCAATGTCATAGGTAGCAGCCCACTTGTTAGCCGTTGCCAGGTTGGCATTGGTGGGGTTGTCACCTGCATCAGACCACTTAGTACCCATCACGTGATAGGTGGAGTGGTAGTCAACAGACAGCACGTCCTGCTTGGACAGCACGTTACGGTCAGCTTCAATCCGAAGATCCTGCTGCACACCCTCAAGGATGGTGCCGGACTTCATCAGGTAGCAGTAGAACTCACGCACGTGGCCAGAAGTGCCAGGCGCAACAGTGTTGACAGCAGAGTCAACAACAACGCGCATACCGGCAAACTCACCAACTTCGCGAGCGCCAATGCCAACGCCACCACCACCCCAAGTCACCGCGCCAGAAGCAGCAAGTGCTGAAGTAGAGAAGGTCAGCATTCCTACCTGATACAGGTAGTAAGCGACGGAGGGGTGGACAATCAGAGTGTCCAGCTCTTCGCCACGCTCACCCAGCTTGGAACGAGCTTCTGCAACAGTTGCAGCAGTCAGGAAGTTGGCTTCAGCTGCGCCAGTAGAAGCAGCCTTGCCTTTATCCAGAGCGTTGGCAGACAGTGCAGTGCCGAACAAACCAGCAAGCTGAGAGAACAGACGAGCGCTGTTCAGCTTGTTGATGGCATCAGCCAGTTGATTGCGGATGTGAAGCATCGGATCTTCACCAGCAGCCAGAACTGCAACATCATCCACGGCATACGCGAAACCGCGATGGCAGATGGTTGCAATCTGGGTTCCGGTTCCGATCTTTTGAGGAGTCAGATAACCGGCCTCGCTGGTGCCCCAAGTTGCAGTACCGTTCAAAATCTCCTCAGTAGGAGACACGGGGTTGAACTCAGGAACTTGAATGCGAGTACCGCCTTGACGTGAATCGAGAAGAGCGTTACGAACAACAGCGCCGGACTTGATGAACAAGCTGCGCTCTTTGATTGCCTCAGACACATAGGTGCTGAGATTATTCCTTTTTACGATGTCCGCTAGAAGGACACCGCCGGAATAATTCTGAAATGGTGCGGCCATTTCTATTCAGGGATTAGGTTTGCGGGGTTTCAAGTCACGGACTTGAAGTGGTGTCCCACGGGGACTATTTACCGGCCTCTCTCTTGAGCACGGCTGCAAGATCGGGATCGGTAGCTTCCAAGGACATTTGCCTGGTTAAGTTAATACTACCTTCCAACCAAGGATTAGCGATACCTGCAGCGCCAGCAGTTCCTGTAGTTGGTTTAGCGCCCATGCCAGCTTGAGCACTAGGTTTGAAGTGATGCTCAAAACCAGAACCAGGGTTTTTAAGCTTGGCAAGGTAGACATTGATGTCTTCTTCAACGCCACCGTTCAATACCTTGACGCTGCCATCCTCAGCTTTTTTCAGATTGCCCTGAACAAGCTGCAGCATTTGATCGGCATTGATCGCACCGGACTGGCTAATCGCTGACAGCGCAGACGTTTTCATCGCCGCTGTTTCGTTAGAAGTGCGAAGGTCTTCTAGTTGACGTTGCAAGTCAGCAATTTCTTGCTGCTTGTCTTGAGCAGTCTTGTTGGCCTCTTCCCAAAGCTCTTTCCACTGCCCTTGGTCTTCTAGCGTTTGCTGTCGTTCAGAACGCATCTTTTCATCAAGAGCGTTCATCTTTTCCTTAATGCGCTGAAACTTACCTTCAGCCTCTTCAGCACGCGCCTTTTCAGCTTTAAGTTGCTGCTCGTAAGCAGAAACATCGATCGCAGGAGTTTCAGTCGCAGCCACGGGCTGTTCAGGTGACGCCACGGGCGTCTCCTGGATGACTTGTTCTTCCATTGTCAGAATTGAATTTACTCTTCTACTTTACTAGCCTTCTCTTTTTTGGCGGCAGACTTCTTTGCTGCTGGCTTTTCTTCTTTTTTAGGAGGATTGATTTCCTCAAAACGAAGTCCCATGGGAACAGAAGCTATTACTCTTCTACTGTACCGCTCTCTTGAGTCTCTGCTGCTGTCGGCAAAATCTCGCCCTGAACCAGCATGTCGCGGAACTCTTCGCGGTCGATAACCTCGTTTTCAAACAGCTGAGCCATCGCAGCAATGTCTTGACCGATCAGGCGTTGCAGATCAAAGTCACGGCTAATCTTCACTTCAGGCGGCTCAAGACCTAAATAGTCCGCAGCCATGTTGTAAGCCTTCTGCAAACCCGACTCCAGATCCATCGACACCATCGACAGCATTGAGTTGGTGTCAATCCGATCCAAACGACGAGCATCCGCAGATTCAGCAACAAACTTCTGTTGGCTCAGAGTGCTGATGCCTAACGTCGCCATCTGCTGCTGCAACTCCTGGATCTCAGCCGATTGCGCCTCAAACGCGCTTGCCGCAGGTTCCACGTAATAGACCTTGTTACCCGGCTGGGTTGCCATCGCGTAATTAACGCTGATCGCCATATCCTTCGTCTGATCGTCCCAACCCTCAAGGACAAGCATCGGTTGCGAAGCAATATGGAGACTGTGGATAAGATCCGCTTGCCGTTGATAATGGGCCAGATTGAGATGAGCAATGTCCAACAGCGGCGGCTTGCTCGTCAACGTATCGGTTTTGTTTGCATAAATCGTCACCAACGGAATCTGACCAAGTGAGAAATCGCCAGACTCAACCAAGTCGTACTGCGCTGTAGCGTCGGATTGATCGAAGGAAGAGGGGTATGGGAACTGCCCTTGCATCGCTTTCTTTTGCTCTTCTTGCCGGAAGACGCGATAACGACCAGGCTCGATGACACGGACTTGGTCATACACTTTTTCTCCAAACTCACCGTCAGGAACTACGGCTTTTTCGCCAATCCGAACTTGCGTAAGGTTTCCATAATTGGTTTCGCGGTCCAGTCGCCAACCGTAGATTTGAGTGGGATCCACCTCAATCCAATAGGGCCGACGATTAAGAGCACGCTCTTCTGCAAGACTTCTTGCGTCCGTAGGCGCAGGAAAATCAACCAGCGTGTGGCAGTGCCCATACGTCAGGGCACAAATTAAGAGTCGTCGAGCATACTCATCTAGATCCGATCCACAGCCATCAACATCCTTATTAAAGACCTCTGTCCAGTAAGGGTCGCCTTCAATGCTGATGGGCTTACGCAGAATCAAGCCTGCAGCAGCTCGCAACAGGCGTTGTGTGTAAGGCGTAAAAACAGACCGATTTACACGCGCTAAATACGCTGAATAGTCTTCACGCGGCTCTAAAGGCAGAAATGCTTCGCAGTTATCACGTAAATACTCCGTGCCGTTCGTCACGGCTTTCATAATCTCCCAGCCCTTCATCTGGTCGATTACAGCCCGTGTACGCACAAACGGACTGTCAACACTCCCCATATAGGAGCTGCTGACCAGATGGGTCCTGACGAGCCCTGGGACGGAGTAAGTCATGTCTTCATTTTAACCGTTGATTAGTTGTTGCAACCCCAGCGGCGACGAGCAGCTTTCCCTCGCTCGCCTGTCCAGCTCTTACTTCTCGCGCAAAAAGACTTTTTACGTGCAGCCTCTTTTTTGTTCTTTGGCTTGCCAGTTACTGGCGGTTTTAAATTAGAACCAGTCTCACGATTGTATTTAGCCCGACCCTTTGCAGTCAGTCCAGCACCCTTGCTAGCAGGGCGTTTTTCGCCTCTGCCAACACTAAGATTTGGCCCTTTTTTGCGTTTTTTCTTTTCAGCCATTACTTTTTACCCCCAGGCTTACGACGTTTATGTTGATAGCCTATCTTCTTCGAACCCGTCTTTTCGCGTTTAAACCGGGTTTTTTCCGCAGGCGACATCTCCTTAGTTGTCTTTGGCGTTTTGTCTGACACCCGTTTTGATGGTCGGCACGCTGGATACGCTCTGTCTTCACCCTTAGAGCGCCCACAAGGCTTCCCGGTCTTTACATCGACCCACTTTTCGTCAAACCATCTGCCAAGGCCACCACGGCCTTTACTTTTTGGTTTTGCGGGTTTTCGTGGTTTTTTTCGTTCCGCCACTGGTTGCTTTCCGGTAAGTGCCACCACGCTTCTTATATTCGCGTACCAACCACGCATTTGCATACGCGCTCGGATAAACCGCGAACTTGCGCTTGGCTTCAGCCTTTACGCGACTGTAAAGAGCCTTGTTTACTGGGACGTTTTCACTCGCCACAGCTACACCGCATCTTTTTGCTGCCCTTCTTTATGCCCTTCTTTTTCTTGGGCGGACGACCCTTTTGAGTGCCGTAAGTCCCTGGACCTTTAGGCATGACGCAAATTGCGACGACATGCCCAGTCTAACCGTTACTTTTTCTTCTTACTAGCCTTGCCTTTGCTCTTGCGAACAGCCTTCATGTAACCTTCACACCGCTTTGTTGCATTGCTTTTTTTGCTAGCCATGCCGATAAACCGATAACAGTAAACGCATCCTAAACAGCTTTAGACCCGTATTCCAGCGTTACACGCCGCTTTCGACCGCTAGGCGAGTTCCAACGGAAAAACCTTACCTGCACTGACGGATGAAGCTCCTCTTCAGGTGATTGAAGCGTCTTCCAGCGATGATCACACTCCAAACAACGCCGCTCACGCACACAATCATTGTCCTGTGACGTATAACGCCCCATTACCTTGGACTCCTCTGACCCACATTTCGGACAACAAGGCGCGTTGAGCGGACGAAACATCCTCAATACAAGCGGTATGACGTTGCTCCCAGCGTTTCGGGTTTCGCCAGGTTGAACTGTTGAAGCACAAGATACCCGAAAGCATCAAAGGCGTGGTCCACACCTAGGTTTTTGTTAGGCAAACCAGTGCCTGGCGCGTAAGTCAGCGTCCGTAGCGACTTGATCAGCTCTTTGCAGCGTGGATGGATCTTGACTCGACGCGCTCCAGAAGCATCCATCAGGCCAGTATTGACCGCTGTGATCTTG
>Ga0208158_1000093_pt1 | contig 42243 bp, 27 predicted proteins | sample 8_EtaG_FD_184081 | JGI IMG/M metagenome (GOLD analysis project Ga0208158, IMG submission 184081) | Marine viral communities from the Subarctic Pacific Ocean - 8_ETSP_OMZ_AT15162 metaG (SPAdes) (version 2) | ecosystem: Environmental > Aquatic > Marine > Oceanic | place: Pacific Ocean | collected...
CCATTGGTGTGCTAAGAATTTTAGCCTTACCAACGAAATTAGAACCACTTTCTTTAAGTGATACTATTTTATGTGAGACCCTATCGAGATTTACGGTAGGACCTTCTGGATGACCAAGTTCACCAAGTGCTCTTCCAGAGACAACATGATTTTCGTTATAACGTCCAACTTCCCTCCTAAGAGTTTCCATTGGATACATACGTCCATTACGGTTTTTGATATTTCCTTGTAAGAAAACACCCTCAATATACATCGACTTCTTACCGTTTCTGGTTTCGACAAGAAATTCTACTGATTCAATTTCTTCCGTAATGAGTTTCATCAACCTTCCCCTGTGATTTGAACTTGTTGGAAATAGAGTGCGCCAGTTTTTCCACCAACACCAATTCCTAATGAACTAACTTTAAATGAACTTCTCAACTCCGCCCAATTGGTGGAAACATAATCAGTCTTAATACCAGAAGTATCAGCATTAACCGTAATTCTAGTTGAATAATGTCCACCGATATTAGAAGCATTCCACACTTTCGTTACTGTACCGAAACCAATAGCAGCTTCAAAGTATGGTTGATCATCTACTCTTAAAGTAACCATATCATTAACACCAAAAGGAGAACCTGTTCCTTCTGGGAAATCAATTAATGTGGTTGCTCCAGTAGTAATTCCAACGACTCTCTGTGAAGAGGGTCTAAAAATGTTAATGGTCGCAGGCTTATCTTTAAGAACTAGAAAATCGGTTGCATCTGCAGCAGGTGAAAATTCACTTTTAGAAATCGCAACATGTGCTCCTTGTAAATCTGAATCACCAACAATGGCAACTCTCAATGTATCGGACATATGTGAAATTACTCCACTTGTCCTTGAATGACCTGGGTTAACAGACACTTCTATTGACGAGCCAGTTCCTACGGGTTGATGTGCCATTTATACAAACCTTATAGTATTAAAATTCATTTACTAGTTATTTATAATTACTCTTCTTCCTCTGTTTCAACTTCTGTTTCAACTTCTAAAGCAGCATCAACTTCGGTTTGAGTAGGTGCATTATCAGAATTAAAAACGCCAGATGCCACAGCAGGACGGTATTCATCAACTCTACTTGCAGACTTAGCATATAAAAGATCTTTTATCTTATCGCTAACCTGTGAAGCTGAATCATCCGCAGCAATCATATCCATAAGTTCATCCATGTTAATAGTGTCAAATGAGTAACTATATTCTATTTAGACACTATTTATTGTGACTTAAAATTATACTCAAGTATAATCTTATATAAAGTATCTTTCATAGCAACCATTTTCTCTTTTTCACCCTTAACATCCTTTAGATTTTTAGGATACATTCTATCCACATAGTAAGAAACGGCTGTATGTAACAACCGAATATGCCTTACATCCCAATCTACTTTTAGAAATGGTCTGCCAGCCTCATCTTTCTGGGGCTGATCCATGTCCATTATATCTCTCCGCCTTTAGGTTTAACTGTATTTGTATCCATAGTTGTAGCTTTACTATCTACATCCATAGATCTTAAAGGAGCATCAGGTTCTCCACCAGCACCATTATCACCAAGTTCTCCTTCAATTGGCATTGGTCTCATACCACCAGAACCTTCAGGATCTAACATCATATCAGCAGGATCAGGAATAATACCATCCTTAATTTCCTGTTCAATTTTCTTATCTTCTTCTAGAATCTCATCCTCTGTTTGACGAATAATCTTACGACGGACATAATCCTGAGAATAATACTTACCAATATAAGGTTCTACAGTAGCAAGTAATGCCATTCTTTCATTCACTAATTCTGCTTCTTTTAATTCAGTGAAGTGATTATCATATAAGAAATCATATTGAATATGCTCACTCATCACCTCCCAATCTTCAGGGGTAATTACATTCGTTAGAAGTAATTGAGTTTTAAGCATATCAGTGAACATATTTGAGAATCTCTTTCTCAAACGTCCAACAAACTTACTAAATTTAACTTCGTCTCTTAATATCTCAGAGGATCTTCCCAGATTGAATCCTCCCTCTCCGTCCATTCTTGATGGGGGTACATTGAGCGACCTATATAATTTCTTTTTGAAGTACTCAATATCCGTGATTTCACCAAGGTTTTGGCCTCCAGGAAGAGTAGAAATTTCAGTGCCACGACCTCCTTCCCTTCTAGGGAGCCAGAAATCTTCAAGCATTGCCATGTACTTCTTGTCATCACGAACTTCTCCTGTATCGGCGTTGTATACAAGTTTATTCCGATATCTCATCATCACGTCACGGAGATATTGCTCTGCCTTAACTTTCGGTAAGTTTCCTACATCAATGTAGAAAATCCTGCGCTCTGGAGCACGGGATAGTCTATATATAACCAAACTATCCTCAATCATCCTTAATTGATTAAGAGATTTGATTGCTTTGTGTAAATATGAGAGAGTAATTCCTTTATTTCTATCAACAAGACCTGAAGTTACATATGTAATTGAGTCCTTTGCCATTTTAATTCCAGCATTTGCACCCATTGCACCTGGGCTTCCAACTGGATATGTCTGTTTAGGATTGTATATAAAATATTCTTCCAACTTTGGAAATTCATATTCCATTGGATTATCCTGTGTCATACTAGAGACACGATACTTATCTTCTTTATTCTTCTTTTGCTGTCTTACATAACGCATTTTCATTGCGTCAATATATCTTATCTCCTGTAAACCTGCTTGGGGATTCTTTAAATCTATAATTTTATGATAATATAATCTACCGTCTACGTACCAATTCCTATAAATCTCATGTGCTTTTTTATCAAAATCCATTAAATCTTTAACGAATTTAAAAGCATCTCTAACTTTAGTTTTTATACCATCACTTGCATTAAGATTATCTAAATTAATTTCTACTGGACTATCGTTCGTATCTGATACTAATGCTTCACTTATAATATCTTCTATCGCACTATCCGCTTCTGGATGAAGTGCCATTTCACGGTATCTTTTAATCAACTCAAACTCAGTTTTATAAACTCCTTCAATATCAACATAGGAACCAAAAAAACCACTACTCAAATAATGATCATTCCCGTCCTCGTTATTTGGAGGAACGGGAGAGACCGCACTTGGTGGTAGTGATTGTTCGTCTGTGCCCTCTATCGAGAACCCAAAGAGTTTAGCCATGATTACGAAACTTTTTTACTATTTATCAACCCTAGATTAGTTAGGATTGCCAGCTCCAGTTAAATTAAGTGATTGAACTTGGAATTCAACTGTATACTCTTCTATAGTATCACCTGTATCGTAAGATAAGTCAATAGCCGATACGTTAGATGGCCATATATCAATAAATTCATATTCTTTCAATACTACATTATCTCCAGAACCAGCACTCTGACTGCTCTTTTCTGATCCTCTACCAAGTTGATAAACTTTGGCATTGGTCATATAAGCAGATGGGTCAGTAGTACCTAAATTGGTATCTAGGTCAGCAATTTGTTGTGTCCATCCTTCAAAAGCATTTCTGAATCTAAAGTCTTCATCATTAATTACGGTTACAGTCCAAGTATCAATTGTTCTGTCTCCAGCAACTTTAAAGATTCGACCTCTGAATGGAACATCGATGTTAGCAATATTCTGGGCAGGTAAAGATGCTGCTTTACACATGAAACTAAAAACTTCTGCATCCCAATTTGACGTAACACTAGGTGGGAGAGTAGTAAGTTCTACCTCAAATAAATTCGGTCTAGCACCGCCACCTATCAGTTTCGACTTAAACTGTGAAATGTTTCTGTTTGTTCTAGTAGTTGCCATTGATTGATTCCTCCTGTTGTATATTTAGAGCTAGAACTTAAACTCTACCTGCGACTTCTTCAAAGCTGATACCAGTTCTGGTAGCAACGAAAGTCAAGGTAACGTAGTTGATAGACTTTGCAGGCTTCAGGAAGATGTCTGCTCGGAATTCGTTATTGTCAATAACATCAGGAGTGTTATTTGTGGTGTCACAAACAACGAGGAATCCATAAAGTCCTCTCTTTGCCTGAATATCACGTAGATATGGTTCCACAATATTGCGGAAGTTTGCTCTTGTTAACTCGTCGTTGAGTTCAAAGAGTTGAGCCTGTGCTGCTTTTTCAAGTGCTTGCTCGATTGTAAGGAACAGACGACGAACGTTGATTCTGTCGAATGCTGATGCATATCCAAGTGCAGTCTTATCACCGAAGAGAAGTGTTCCAATACCAGGTGTGGTAATGAAAGAGTTAATTCTTTGAGGATAAAGTCTGTCTCTTTGTGTCTTACTTGGGTTATATGCAAGTTTAACTGCATTATTAATAACACCTCTTTGCTGTCCAGCAGGTGAGAACCAAGGATAAGCAACGATATTTGTGCGTGTCATTAGACCAGCAACGTCTCCGTTACAAGGTACATAACGGAATTCATTGTTGAATCTGTCATACATGTACTTGTAACCACTGTCAAATACACCGTAAGAAGATGATTGAAGTGGACTAAAGAAGTTAATTACGTTCTCAGTCTGAGTCTCAGTATTAGTAACGTTAACAACGTTTGCTCTATGTGGACTAATTGTTGCCATGCAATCCTTTCTATCTCCAGCAATTGAAAGCAATTGATTTGCTTTTGCTTGAGAATCAAATTCATTACTGCATCCTGGTCCCATAATTAGGTAATCTACTGCGACTTCATCTTTATTAGAGAACAATCTATAAGATGTCATCAAGTCGGCTAATGTAGCACTCATTCCACCTTTTGTTTCACCAGATGGAATTGCACCATAATCTTGACCACCCGTTAGGCTATAGGCTACGTTGCCCAAACCAGAGAAAGTAACACCCTGTGCATCTAATCCCCATAATCCATCACCAGTTGTGACTGGAGTACATACTGTAGAGAATCCTGCAGCACGAGGATTAGTTCCCCACTGATTGTCTTTAGCAGCAGATGGGTTCTTACCTGCATAGAGATTATCTGAATAAAGTGCGAGATAATCCTTATAGTAAGTTTTTTGTGGTGGATTTATTGAAGAAACAGTATCCTTTGCCTTAGAAAGGTTAAGATGCCTCTCAACAATATTTCCTTTAATGCCTGTTAGTCTACCTTCATCATCAACTAGAACAACATGTAATCCGTCATTCTTACCCTTCCTTTCAGTAACAAAGCTACTATCTAAAGGTTTAGGTGCTAATGTCTTCCAGTAAACAACAGCATTATTAATTCCTAATGTTTGCTCATCATACCAGTCTTTAACTGTTGCTGGAGTATATGCTGCACTAGCAGATTGTCCAGTAGTAACACCAGAGTTATTAAGGAACTGAATAGATGAAGTTGATTTAAACGCAGCAATTGCATTTCCTTCAGCATAATCAATTGGGAAGTATGAAGTTATACCACCAACTGATGATATTCTATCAGTAATCTTAACATCAAATGTACTATTACTATTAGTAGAATCTGTGCTTACACCAGTAATAATTCCTTTAAGGAATCCTGTGAGTGAACCAGTTGTTCCAATTCCTGGAATAACTTGTCCATCTATATTTGCAGTAACAGCAAATCCAACACGAGCACCAGCATCAAATAAGTTATTTGTGCTAATACCAATAGTTTGGTCTGCGAAATTATCGATCTGACAAACTTTTAATGTGTTTGCCCAAGTTCCTGGGTTCTTAGAGCAATATGTAAATGTTGCATCGCTCTGATGATTGTTTAAATAATCGTCGTAGTTGTAAACTTGAAGGACTGCTGTAGAAGCAACACCAACACCTGCGTTTGCGTTATTTAAATTACTACCTGCTGTTCTAACTACTTTAAGAACACCACCGTATGAAAGGAATGATGATGCACTCATCCAGTACTGATACTGTGCATCAGTTCCCATTGGTGAACCAAAAGTATTAACTAATTGTTCTTCTGTACTAATTTCAATGATTTCATCAACAGGTCCGATTTCAAACGGTCCTGCAATAGCACCGATATTGTCTAATACGTTCTCAGCTCTTCCTATTGTTAAATCAACCTCCCTTACCAGTACTCCAGGAGATAATTGAGGAGTTGCCATGTTGTCTTTCTCCGAGTCTCAGTTTATCTGAAAATATTTATCAAAAGGGGTATTTTCAGCGGGGAAACATGGAGTGAACAGTCACCAATCTGGATATGCCCAATCACTAAAAGGTTTCTTTTTTCTTCTTTCTACTATCCTTCTTATGGTACATATCTTGCATTCATAAGAGTATGATGACGCAACTGCTCCTCTACTTTTTCTAGTTCTATAGAATCCATCTATCAAATTTTTCTCTTCTCCACATACTCTACACTTTCTATCAACAAGCAACAAATGCCCTAGTTTTAATTGCTTATCAAATTCCATTTATCGGTAATTCCACATATAATCCATACCACCACCTTTATCACCATATTCATCCGTAAACCATCTGTCTCCATCTTCATCAACAAAACTCTCATTACTCATACCATCATCCATAAACCCAAATGGAGCCATGTCTTGTTCTATCTGATTTTTCTGTTCCTCATATAATCTCTTACGAACATCTTGGTCTGTTAATTCTTTGAAGTAATCATTCTGAACTAACCATGCATATATGACTAAACACATTGCAAGGTCATCATTACACCCTTCTTCTGCCTCAAATGAATTTGCTTTTTGTATAAATGTCGTTAATTCAGATATAATTTCATAATCCTTAAATATAATCTTATCAGATTCGATAAGTGCTTTTAAATTAAGAGATCCAACCTTCTTAACAGTCTTGGACATCTTAACTCCAAGTTGTGTTTTCTTACCAGAGAATCCTTGACCTACAACTTGACCTGCTCTACCTCTCATAGAACACATTAATAAGTTTTCATATTCAAGATCAAAGTTTAGAATAGATGCAACCTGATCACCAATATCATTTACCTCACACATTATAAATGCATTATTATATTTCTTTGCTATCTCCCAAATTATGTTAGGAAATATCATAGGTTTGATTTCATTATTTCTATACTTACCTACAATCTTATGAGGGAACTCCGTAATATCAATAAGGACAAAGGCAGAATAATCCTCTGCAACTCCTCTTGCTACATCAACAGTCATTAGATAATCATGACCTTTTACAGGATCTTCATAGATATCCATTCCTGCACTTCTTGTTATAGGATTTTCATACACTAAAGTTCTAAGTTTGGATGGATTAATAAGAGTATCAACAGATCCTAAGAACTCACACTCAAACTCAATCTTAAACTGTTGCTCAGATGTGTTGGCAATAGTTTGCCTTCTCCACTCACTATCTCTTCCAGGAACCTGAGACCAATGAACATCGGTTGGAATATATTCATTCTTACCTTTCTCTGCATCATGCCAATACCTATAAAAATGATTCATCCCGTGTGGGGTTGAAACCATTATGACTTTAGTTGTTTTACCAGAAGTAATAGTAGGATAAACACTAGAAAAGAAAGCTTCAGCGATGTGATTGGGAACAAAAGCAAACTCATCGAGGAATAGGATATTGAAAGACATACCCCTAACAGCACTAGCAGAAGTAGAAGCCGCCAAGATTTTACTACCATTTTCTAACTCCAACGAACCTTTATTCCATGATATAATACCCTGTTGCATCCATTTAGGTAAATTCTCATATGCAGTCTGCAATCTACCTAATAAATCTCTAGCAGTTGCTGCTTTGTTTGCAAGAATACCAATATTAACACTGTCATTAAAAACAACATAGTGTAGCAAATATGATACAGACGTGGTGGATTTACCAGTCTGACGAGGCATCTTACATATATTAAATCTATTCTCGTGGAAATTTTTAATTAATCTCTCTTGAAAATCATAAGGATGAAACTGAACAAGTCCCTCATCAAGAGAAACGATCTTCATATAAGTCTTAGCAAAATATACGGGATCTTGAGCACATTTCATAAACTCAAGAATTTGTTCTTCACTGAACTCTTGAGCAACATTTGCTTTTTTTAGATTGGGGTTACCTAAATAAATGTCATCCATAATTAAGTCATCTCATATTTACCAAATTGTTTAGGTTGTTGTAATTTCATTTCTTTGTCATGATCTAGGGTTTTCTTTACTAATTCTAATGTTCTTTCTAATTGATCTACTTTCTTCTCTAAATCTTTAGTTTTATTTTCCTCCGACTTGGAGGAGTGGTTCTCCTGGTTCATAGTCCGAAACTTTGTAATTCCAGAGTTTAGCATTAGGATACACTTTTCTCACTTGATCCTGTACTTCTCTGCGTGAGGGGGTTTTGATATGGGGGAAGAACATCTGAATACTGTACTGACTTCCTCTCCATGCCAACATTGCTGTTATTATATTTCCTGTTTTTCTTGGTAGGTATGTGGATTCACTTACTCCTCCACCACCATTAGAGCCGTTAGAACTCCCACCATTGCTAGACTGGTTACCACCATTACCATTACCATTTGAACCATTCCCATGTCCGTTAGAAGATCCGTTAGATTTTTTGCCATTACCATTTTTCTTTTTATGATCCTCATCCCTCATTATATAACCACCACGCATGACATGCCATCCTTTAGGGATGGGTTTGCACTTTTTACTATCATTACAATAGTATTCGCCTTGGGGACACTTTTTCATAAAAAGAGACAGACTCTGTATGTTTATTTATGTTACTTTCAACTTATCAGCTTACTGTGAGAGTTTTTGAGATCTTAAACACAGTGGAATCTGAGGATGTTGGAGTTGCTAAAAGTCTTAAGTTTCCACTATTAATATCTGCATCAAACGTAGCAAGATTTACTCCAGTCTTTATAGTTCCAAATTCTGAAAGATATGCATTAGTCCCATCATGCAATACATTAATGGTTGTCATCTGATAAACAGACCCTCTTGTTATTTGCACTTGATATTGTGCCGACCTGTATGATGAAGCAGTAAAACTATCTACAGATGCTTGAGATGTGGAGGTCTTTGTAGATGATGCACTTTCAATTCTTAGAACAGCAGGACTACCAAAATCAACACCACTTCTAGCAGTTATAAGACCAACAACATCTATATTAGTTACATCTTCATAAGTAAGAGTTCCTCCAATAGTTACATTACCAGTGAATGTGGCAGCAACACCAGTTAAATTTTGTATTGCAATACTAGGAGTTCCTGAGATTCCCTGTGATGTGGTTGATATACCTGCTGTCTTTGCATATCCAGCATTTGTGGCATCGGTAGAGATTCCTGCAGTTATTGCATACGTTGAAATTGTTGATATACCTGCTGTTTTCGCATATCCAGAATTGGTTGCATCAGTAGCAATTCCAGCAGTTATTGCATATGTTGATATTCCTGCTGTATTTGCATATCCAGCATTACTACCACTCTCTTCTGCAAATTTAAACTTATATGGTGCGTCTAAGGAAGTATCAACCTTTAAAACATAACCATTATATGCACTTAAATTAGTGGCAACACCAACAATATCATCAAGGTATTGAAGTTTGGTTTCTCCACCACCACCAAATGATGCTAATTGCTGTTGAACCCTATTAACAAATAATCTGTAATGTTCTTGTAATTGGTCAAGGGTTACAAAATTTGTATCTAATGGAGTTAATGGATCTTCATTATCAACTTCTGGTGGTTCTGCTAATAAATTCTCTTGAAGATCTTGATGTTGTTTTTGTGTTTCCTTTATTTCTTTAACAATATTACGCAATTCGGTAATATCTAAACCAGTATCAGTAAATTTGGTTTTTAATTTGGAAAGATCTTTTCTTACATCTTTAATATCACTATCATAATATTTTACTTCTGGGAGGTTTGTAATTTTCTCTTGCAGTTCATCAAAATACTCTTTAAGAGAAGTGGTAATGACATTTTGGGATTCAACATTTTTAGTATTAAAATCCTTTACCTTCTTATCAATATTCTCTTTTAGAATATTATACTGTCCAAGTATTTGTTTCTTTAATTTTCTATCATCATCCTTTAGATGAAGTCTATACTCATGTATCTTCTCAGATGATTTCTTTAACTCTTCATATATTTTATCAGTAGTTTCTTTTAAATTTGTTTTAACAGTATCAACATCAACTCTAGTTTCAAAATCTTTTACTTCAATACTTTCTGATATTTGTTGAATATCATAACTAAACTTATCTCTAAGAGAATTTAATTCATCATCATAATACTTAACTTCAGGTAGATTATCAATCTTTTTATCAAGTTCATTTACCTGCTCATCATAATATTTTACCTCTGGTAGATTGGAGATTGATTGTTTAACATCATCTATTTCTTCATCATAATACTTTACTTCAGGAACTACTGGTATCTCAGAGCGTAACTCTTCAATAGTTTCTGATATTTTTTCAAGGTCATCATCATAATATTTTATTTCTGGTATATCTGGTATATTATCTCTTACCTCATTAACAAGACCAACTAATTCCTTCCACTCAGGTCTTTTGATAATATCAATAAATTCATAATCTCTAAATTGCATTTCAGGACTATAATCCTGAAAAGAAACACCACCAGTAATTTCAATATCCTCTTCTTTTTCTACTTCTTCTTCTTCCTCAATATAATCTTCAATAGTTGGTAAAGACTCATCAACTATTTTATCTTCTACTGAAGGTAAATCTTCTACTACATTGTTGGGTATACAACCGAGTGCTTCTTCTATATCTACAACATACTCTTCAACAGAAGGTAATTCTTCTACAACTTTCTCTTCTGTTATAAATTCATCGACTGATGGTAATTCTACAGGATTTTCTGTAAAATCATCCAACGACGGCAATTCGTCTTTCGGCATTTTATGAGTATATTAATACTTTGAGATTTTTCTCTCTGTTTTATTTATTCTGTTCCTTTGCTCCATTCTTTAGGAGCTTAGCAAGTTCTGCTGTTGAACCAACAAATAAAGCATTATTAACAGTAGATGGACCTTTTTGTTGTGTCTCTTCTTCTACATCTTTTAGTTTCTTCTGCAAATCCATCAACTTATCAGTTGCATCAGAGACACTCTTAATCAACTGCCCTGCGACCTCATATGCCCTTGGCATCTCACTTTCCTGTGCAAGTTCAAGAATACCATTAATTGCTTCCTGACCCTTCTCTATGATGCTATAAAGATTACCACGAGTATACTCATAGTCTTTTGTTATATCATCTTTAGCAAGTCTATCTGGTTTCTCTCTATCAACTCCAACTACAACATCACTCTCATCTACCTCAACTTGAGTAGGGGTTATATTGAAAGCATCATCTAAATTATTTTTCACTTTAATCTCCTACTAAAGTTCCACTGAATCCAAAGTCATCTCCTTCCTCCACTAATGCATTATCAGTAGATGTGATTGATTTGACTGATGTACCTCTTATATGGGCAAGTTTTGTAGTTCCATCCTGACCTCTCTTAACAGTCAGTTTATTACCATCTACTGCCTTAACATAGAGTTCCTCTCCACCAAGGTCAATATAGACACTTGTAGAACCAGAAGATGCTGTTATACCACTACCATCTTCAACCTCAAATGTTGTTTGAGTCTTAGTAATATCTGCTGCTAAGTTGGTTAGAACAGTACCGTCATAGTTCTGAATTGCTCTTGGAACAACAGAGTATGTAAGATTGCGTTGTGCGTTTGATGTATCTGTACCAGTAAGGTAATTGACAGTAGACTTGGTAATAATATCCTTGGAAGCATCTGTGACAGGACCGAATAGGTATGTCTTAGCAGTGAATCTTAGAGTATACATAAGAACTCTTCTAGACTCAAAATCTCCTTCATAATCATCCTGCATAGTAATGTTTTCAAGTATTACTGGAATATCTCTTTTCTCATTAATAGCTCCTACCAAATTAACTGTTAGATTATAAGAAGGTTGGAAATATGGTAATATTTGTTCTACGATTTGTAATGCATCATCATTTAATTTACACATAACAGCAAGTTCAAATTGCATGTTATATGGAACGGGCATATATACTTTCTTTTCATCTGGAGTAGAAGAATCTGGATTTTGAACTACAATCTTTTGAGTAGTAGTAACTTTTCTACTTGGATCATATGTCAAACCAGTAAACTCAAAAGACATCCTTGGTAAAGATAAAGATGTTGCTTTATTCAAATCTGGTGATTGAGTTAATCTTGCTAAGAACTTTTGAGTAGGTCCATATGCAAGAGGAACACGGATAATACTAGCGTCAGTATCCCCTCCACTTTGCTTAATGGAAATACTATTGAAAAGAGTACCAAAACCAATAATGGTCCTCCTCAAAATTTCGTTATAAAAATATTCAAACATTGTTATAGTCCTAGTATCTTATATTTAGGGAATACCGAATGGGTTCTGTTCACTGAAGTCTAAAATATCATCTGCAGCAGATTCTATATTGACGTTATCAGCAAATCCATCTTCTGGTGGATCTTCACTCACAACACGTAATGCATGAACAGCACCAGAAGAATTACCAGTTATACTTTCTCCAATACTAAACATTCCAGATACATTTGCTACTTCTAGAACATTTGTTGTTGCACTCCATGTTCTTACTCTACCCTTCACACCAGTAATAGATCCTGTAACAATTTCATTAAACTTGAAGTTGCCACTATTATTAAGTGCAGGATTACCAATTGTAATTGTTGGACTTGAAGTATATCCAGCACCAGCATTTGTAATATTAATAGCAGTAATGGTTCCAGCAGAACTTACGACTGCTTCAGCAGTTGCCCGTGTATTTCCTGCACCAACAGGTGCTGTAATGGTCACAGTAGGTGCTGTAGTGTATCCAGAACCTGCGTCAGTAAGTGTAACGATACCAACAGTTCCATCACCAATAAAGACGGTTCCTGCAGCACCTGCACCCCCTCCACCAGTAACTTGTAGGGTTGGTGCAAGAGTATATCCAGCACCTGGATTTGTAATTACAACCTGCTGAACAGATTTATGATTATTACTAATATTTAAATTACATACATTAATACCACTAATCATTGTAGCAGTAAGAATACCAGTAACCTTTCCTGAAGGAGCAGAACTTACTCCAATAGTAGGAATAGCAGTATATCCACCACCCCTATTGCTTAATGTAATTAATCTAATAGAACCTTCAGTGTTGAATCCAACTACAGCAGATGCAGTAGCACCAGTTCCAACTAAAGTTAAAGTCTGAGAAGAACCAAGAAGAGTGGATAAACCATCTTCAGAAGTTCCATCTGCATTATCACCAGTTAGAGTATCATCAATCTCAGAAACTCCAGTATCAATAACCTCATCCTCGTAACGGAAGAGTTCACATTTAAGAGTATAAACGTAATTCTTTTTTAACTGATAGAATGGCTTTTCGTGCTCTACATATTTGATTTCAAATAAACGATCACCTAGTGGAAAATAAACTAAATCACCCTCTTTAGGTCGGGTAGTTAACTTTACATTAGATTCGTTTTTAAGTAATGGTTGAATATATGTTTCCCATCTTTCTCTAGAAATAACAAGAGTTACTTCATTAGTTTGCTCAATACCAAACTTTGAAAGTAAAGTTGGATTGTCTGCATATCCATCAAAATTATCTACATATGCTTCAAGTGGATATGAATCATCAAATACTGATTGAACCACTTCCCTTAATATAGTCTTCTCATTCATATATTTGCGAGGAAGATAATGTATCTCAACACCATACATCCTCAACTGTTCGTTGATTAAATCTTGTACTAGATTCTGTTCTGAGTTAGACCCTTGTTGGAAAAATGGATTGAGCATAATCTATCCTATCATATCCAACGGTGGAAGTTCATAAGTGTTGGACATTTGCTCTCTAATAATTTCTAATTCCTTTTCTGCATCATCATAAATTTGTCTTCCATTCATTTCAATTCCACCAGGCAACTTAACACCCTGGAACTTAAGTAAATTTTGACCCCACTGCTTCTTAATAAGAGCAGTAGTATATTTCTTTAAGAATGAATCATTCCATACCCTAGTATAATCATTTGGATTCATAAGTCTAAAACACTCAAGAACAATAAATTCATCAACTTCACATGCTGACCAATCAATATCAAGATATAATCTATCTTGTCTTTGATTAAATCTAATTTGTTTCTCAGTAGTTAATAGGAAATCAATATCAGACAAATAAGTCTGTGTCATTGCATAACTTAAAAGTCCATTATATCCCATATTAAAAGCAATATCATTTAAGAATAACTGATATTTAATACTGAACATATTATTGGATATTGAATTACTTCCACCAAAACGGAATATCTTTTCTACTCCTATTACTGATGGTGGAACTTGTATATAATTACTATTCTCATACCAACTAAAATCAGTATCTGTTCCTGCAATATTAGCAGTTGCAGTTTCTGTTGTTATTCCTGTTCTTTTCTTTCCAGTTAAAACAGATGCTCTTCCTCTATCAATATCAGCTTGAGTTATTTGATATTTCAAATAAGTCCTAACTACTCCATCAAAATGCCTTTCTTGAAAAAATTGAATAGCATCATCAATTCTATCTTCACATTGCTCATCAGCGACATTAATCTCCAGCACTGGAGCACCTAATTGCCTCAAGCAGTACTGTTTAAATTCGGATCTACTTCCTGGTTGTGCCATTTATACTCTACCTCTTTAATATTTAGGGTGCGGAAGCAATTCCAGCATGAACTAATATATTTCCATTTACTATATTATAAATTGTTGCTCCAGAACTTACTAGAACATTATACTCATATCTACCTTCTGACAAATCTCTTGTAGCAGTAGATCCCATTGATATTTCAAATATACCACCACCAGCACTTGTAAATCCTACATTAAAAGTTCCTGCAGGTGTCGTGGTTGCACCAATACCTGCACTTTTCTGCATTTGTGAAGATCCAGTCCAAACTGAAGTGGTTGTTAATCCTTGAAAATCATAAGCAACATCAGAAGTATCAACTACATTAAAAGTAGTCTTAAAATCTGCACCAGTATATAATGCTAAATTAGCAGCATATGGAACTCCTGCATTTGGATCAAATGTCAGATTTTTACTTGCCATTGACTAATTCCTTTAGTAGAGATTTGATTTCACCAATTTCACCTTTTAAACTAGCAAGATCATGTTCCATAGATTCCACTCTTTCATTTCTTGATCTTTTTGCCTTACGGCCAACAGTATAATGAGTATAATCTAAAGAATTAACATTCACTATGGCATTTGTTTTAGGATCTCTTGCGAGATCCTGATGCCCCTCAATGTTGTAATGTTCCATGTTAAGCTAATGCCATAACTCTTAGATCCTTCACTCTAGGAACATAAACTTGGTCAGAAGATATTAATAGAAGTTTAATTCTATAATACCTAAATGCTGGAAGATCATCAGCAGTAAAGGTGTAATCACTAAATTGAACTGCATCACCAAAACCATATTGATTAGTCTTAGGAACAAAGGAATCAGACTGACCATTATTATTGGCAGCATTAATTACTTGACCTCTATTATTAAGATTATCAAATCCAGGGAAAGGTGTAAAGATTGGTTGGAAACCAGTTTTATCACCAATAGAATAGAATGCTCTAATATCAGCATCAGCATGTACATGACCAGCCAATAATATCTTAATAGAAGTAGCAGCATTTTCTAAAGATATTTCTTTAGTAATATACTGACATCCAGTAGGATCATCTTTCATTGATTTCACTCTATTATCAGTAGCATAATTACTAATCACATCATTAACTCTATTAGAAGTTAATATAGTGCTAACTCTTTGAGCATCAATAACAGGAGATAATCTAGGATCAGTTGTTCCAAGAGTTAATCTCATCTGCATAGATTTGTTTCCTTCAACATTACTCAATCTATCATCTTCATTAACTTTTGAATAAACTGCTCTAGGGCTTGTTAAGTAATTACTTTCGCCGATAGTGATAGATTCCCATCCTTGATCGATATAAGGAATTTCATCTCCACTTAAACTAGTAGCAGAAGTAGTTCTAATTTCAGCACCAATTGTAGTTCCTGTAACTGTCATATTATGACAAATAGGAGTAATAATTTGGAAAGGCATATTTTGAGTTGCCCTTACCTGATATCCACCAGAAGTTTGAGTTTGACCCAAGTATAATTTAGGGAATCCAACATCAGTGCTTCTATCAGTAGTATCATTATGTGATATACCATCAATATTATCTTCACCAGACATATCTAATTTGATGTTATAAGAATCAAATCCAATTGAACCAGAAGTTGCTAAAGAAGTTGAAGTTGATAAACCATGATTTCGGTTTATTCTTGCTAGAGAAATTCCACTAAGTTCATACTTCTGAACAGGAGTACCAACTGCATAATTAATCTTATTACTTCCTCTATTGGCAATAGTAAGAACATTACCAGAAACGTTGTTATATTGAATAACCTCATCTCCAATCTTAACTAATCCTATGTTAGTTGTTCCAACTCCGACATTTTCAAAATTAGAATAAACACTTCCATCATCTACAGTAAAGGAACTTGAATTACCAACATCTAAAGCAAGACTTAGTTTTGATGGTTTAACATTTCCAACAACACCAGATATCTTAACTATATTTTCAGTGTCATACATTCCATGATTCTGATGATTAACTTTAATATGTAATCCATCAGATTCATTATCTAATGAACTTATAGTGACATTACCACCATGACTAAAGTTTAATTCTGTAGTAACACCAGCACTGTTTGTATACCTCATGGTTTTACCAGCACCAGTAGCAAAATTACCTTGAACGTTATCCAATGTAATTTCATTGGTCATTCCAATACCAGCAATGGTAAATTGACCATCTCTACCAACAGTTCCACTAGCACCAGTAGAAAGACCAATGGTAGTAATTCCAACAACATCACCTACTTCATATCCACTTCCACCAGAAGTAATAGTGCAAGCACCAACTTGACCATTTGCAATATAAACATTACCTACAGCACCTCTTCCTTGCCCTGTAACAGTTTCTAAATTGACACCAGTAAATGTAAGGTTTCCATCGAGAGGAGTATATCCAATACCTATATTAGCAATCGTAAGTGCTCCTGTAGCAGAACCACCAGCACCTACTAGATTACCTGTAGCATTTGTTCCATCCTGTGAGAATGTATTACCTAATTCATAACTATCTGCAACAGTGGTTGCAAGTCCAACTCTCACTTTTCGTGAATTGATTATCAATGGATCAGGTCTAAGAGTTGGAATTTGATTATTTCCTCTTGTTAACTCAGGACTATAGAATTCAACAGTTCCATTAGGTTCAAAGTCTGCCCTATACATTGTAAATTTAAGATCTTCCCACTGACTTGGTTCCCATGTAGAAGCATTCTGCGACTTAAAGAGAGAACCTAAGTAAGGCTGGTTAGAAATAAATGTATCTGTAAGTAGATCGGTTTCACCAATTCTAGAAATATAAACACTATATTTGGTGGAGTTAGATGCTAATGCTATAGCATATTCAGTGTTTCCACCTTCAAGGTAAACTGGTGCCTTAAATTCTACAGTAGTTGCTACAGAACCATCTGAAGAAACTGCAACATCTGCTGGATCTAATACAATTTCTGCGAACGGAAGAATATGTTGTGTTGGGAATCCATTCTTCATAGACCTTAACTGGAATACACAAGGTATATCCATATCATCTTTTGTTCTAAAGAAGATATCACATTTGGTTACAAATACTCCACCAGGGTCTTCTACTAAGAAAGATTGTGCTAGAGGGTCATACCATCCAGTATTTGCTTGATTACTATTTTGTCCAACAACATTACTACCAACAACTTCTGTTCCAAGATCAGTATGAACTATTTGTTCTTGGAATTCATGTCTCTGTTCAATTCTTGCATTTCTAATAGAAAGAATATTTTCCTGAACAGTTTCTAAAGTTCCTGCAGCAGTATATGTTTCATCAGTAAGTGTATTACACTCATCTTGATTATTATCTGCATCATCTATTAATGTAAATGTCTTAGTTCCAGTCTCAAATCTTGGGAAATTGATATTATTTGGGTTAGGAATAAAGAATGAACCACCACAGAATGCTGAAACATCTGAAAGAAGTTTAACATCATTAATGGTTGCAAGTGCTCCACTACTTTGACCTTCAAGTATCATTCCACTTTCTACCCATCCATAATAAGCACCTTGTGCTTCGGTAGATAATGAGAATGTATCTACATTAACTATGTCAGAAGTTGATGAATAAGAAGCTGGTAATGCTGAATTGGTATAAGGATTATCTCTAAATGTCTTGGTAGGAACATTATATGGTCCTTCCCTATGATTTGATTGAGAAACCCTAAATTGAATTTCAGGTATACTATCATTAGTTATTTGACTCAATCCAGTATTATTAACCCTACCTCTTACAGTTTCGCCAACCTGGAATGTTCCAGAAGTCATAGTTACATCAAGTAACTTGGGAACACAATACTTAGTAACATTCTGACCATCCATGAATGCATATAACTGTGTTAAAGGCTTAACTTTTTTAGCAACAAATTCAATATTTCTTGATCTCATATATGGAACAAGATCTCTACTTACAACTCTATCACCAACAGATTGTTCATCAAATGTCTCATGAACAATAGTTCTAAGACCATCTCTTTGTTGATGATCAGTTCTAGTAGTCTGCCTTAATACTTCTTGTGTTGTTGTAGTTGTTGTTTCTGTTATCCACTGAGCAGGGTTATTATCTGGTTCACCATTAATCCAACCACCTTGACCCCAAGTATTTGAGTTACTAGTCGTAGATTGTGCTCCATCAAATTCTACAGCAGATTGTCCTGTCCATGTAGTTTCCCATGCATTCCAAACGACAGGACCCATACCAGTTTGAGGATCAACACCCTCATTTCTTGCCAAATTATCCATTGTGGCAGCATAATTACCTTCAGTTTGAATAATCTTAGCATCAAGTCTTGCAGTATCAACCCATGTATCGGATGCAGGATTTAATTCCATAGTTCCCTGCCAGAAACTAATCAAGAAAGGAGTAACACTTTCAGATCTTGTAGCAAAATTTTGCTTAATCCATTCAACTTCACCATAATCTAATGTTATAACATCTTCTTGTTTTTTAACATTAATACCTTCAATAGTAGAGAATTGTAGATCATCATTAGGATCATTACCTACAACTGGTCCAAATACACAATCAACAGAATTGGTGTAATGTCTTGGACGCAATTCTTTACGTTTTCTGTCTATACTATTGTTAATTTTAACTTTACTTTCCTGTGGTTGGAACCCAGTAAAGTTATCAACAAAGAATCCAGACTTAAATCTATTAGCACCATCTTGATCAGGAACAAAGAAGTTTGCGGTATTCGTTTCTAATAGAGAAAGTGTAGTGTAGTATTCAAGATTTTTAATTCTAGTATCAAGTTTCTTAATATCAGTCATCGTATATCTACGATGATTTAAGAATTGTAGTGCAGCATCCTTAGTGGTATAAAGATATGCAGGAAGACCTACATCTCCTATTTCTATAGCATCATCTACAGGAACTGGTTTCTTAGGATCTTCTGAAGGATCTCCATATTTTACTTGGAATTCTCCATTTTTATTTAAGAATATTCTATCAATTCTAGGAAGGTAGAATGAAAAATCTATAACAATTGATTCATCAGATGCTAAAATATTAGGAGCAGAATCTCCAGACCCAGTAAAAGTTCTTCCAAGGAATTCTAAAGGAGATCTATCCCCCTGTGCAACAGAAGAAATTTCAACAACTCTTGGTCTTATATCAATAATATCAGCACAACTATGTGTATCAACTCTTGGTATATTGAAACCATACTTAAATTGATCATAAGAATTGATTGTTGTTATATCACCATTATCCCCAGAATCATATGAACCACTTTGGAAGTATATTTTTATCTTCTTAGAAGGTGCATCAGAATCAGGTTTTCTCTTAATTATTCCATAATCATAGAAAGTTGACTCTCCACCATCAGCAAATGTATAATTTGAACCTATAGCAAAACTAGGAGAAGTTAAACTTGAAACAACTGCCTGTGCATTAGATTCTTGGAAAGTTACTGTTTCTCCTTCTTTTAAAAGAATTTCATTTTTATAAAGAATAGCAATCTGAGAATCAGTTATTTTTTCTGCTACAATAGCAACTGCCTCACTATCCTGTCCAACTAATTGCTCTCCAATTATTAATTCATTGGTTGTTGTTGATTGAGTAATTATGGAAGTAAGATTTGCTTTAGGGCAAGATGGATCAGCACTATCTGCGGATTCAAATATACCATGAATTGCTACAACATCAGGGTTATTTAAAGATATAATTTCATCTTGAACTCTAGTACCAAATGGATAACTACCATAAGTTAAACCATCATTTAAAGTTGTTGCACCAACACCAGCACCTCTCTGTTTAGAGTAATTAATAACTATAGACTTAACTCTATTATTAATCTTCTGTTTTGCTTTTGGTTTTAATTTTTTAATAGTAGCAACCAAAGTTCCAGTATTAGTACCAGCAGCCAATCCACGAATTTGAAGTTGTTGACTGGTACTTAAATCAACTTGATCTGCAGTTAAATCATATGTAGTACCATCAGCACCTATTAAGGAATATCTCTTAGGTGTAAATGGTTGGAAAGTCTCATCAGATGCTATAGATGGTAATGGTGTACTTATCTGTCCATTAGCAATGGTAACATTAAATGTCTTCCTTATTACAATAGAAGCAGAAGTTAAATCAACATTAGAAACATTCTTCTTTGGAAGGGGTGTGTAAAGAGTATTATCGGATGATCTATCCAACATACTAGTCAATATTCTTAAATCTGTTACACTTTTAACACTAGTTTGTGGCAATGTTCCATCACAAATATTAGTAACAGTTGTAACTCCCACAATTTCTAAATGAGAAGATCCAACACTTACAACTCTTCCTCTTACAGGATCTTGTGATACATTTAAGTCAGTATATTGGACAAGATTACCAATAGTAGTAATTCCTGGGAAATTCTCATTGGCACTCTGTATAACTGATTGACCAGTAAATGTCTGAACACCAACTGTCGCTACTCCAACATTAAACAATATTGCTGGAACTACATTAGCACTAAAAGTATTAATACCAACTAAATTATCATCAGTTCCATAAACAGATTTTACATCAGATACTGAATACTCAGTAATACCTACAGCAATTCTTCCATTATTAACACCATTAACGATAATTTGTTCATTTCTAATAAACTTACCACTTACTTCATAAACAGTTAATCCTACACCTGCAGTCACAGAACCTTGTAAAAATGCAGTTGCACCACTCCTTTTTCCTTTAATATATGCAGGAACAGATTGAGTAATAGGATTATTTAATTCTAATTCAGTAAATGTTTGAACATCATATAAAGATAAGTCCCATTCATCCAAATTTGAATTATCAGAATTATATGATTGAGATTCTAATCTAAAATCATATACTCTAGCATATCCAATTTCATTACCTGGAGCATTTTCAGAATTAGATCCCTTTCTTTGATCTCTTAAACTTAGAACATATGTACTACCAATACCTACGGTGGGAGTTCTATATACACTATTCAACCTATAAGTTGGACCAGTGTTATAAACTATTGACTGATTCTCTATAAGTTTAGTAGTTCTTGGTTTTGGACAATCAATATATGTGGGATCTATAGTTTCAATCTCATAACCTTTTACATATGCCTTTCCTGGAGATATCTTATATAATGCTAAATCATCAGATGGAGTTCCACCACTAGGTGTAAATTGACCAGCTTTAAAAACTCCTCTATTTCCAATGTTATCATCTAATGAATTCATCAAAGTAACATCAAAAGGTTTTATATCATAGTTACCACTTTCATCATAAGTTCTTCTTGCAAGAGTATCTGTTAAGTCCCAACCACCAGATCCTCCACCAAATCCACCTATTAGTCCTCCACTACTACCTTTACCATTTCTACCACTCTTGGCAGTTCTTAAAACTCCATCTTTTATAGTACCTAATTCAATAAAACTTGTATCATCAAAATCATCTATAGGCTTTTTAAATAAACTTAAAGAAATCTTTAATCTATCTGCACCTGGAGCAGCATAGTTATTATATCCCTGAGAATTATCATTCAAACTTTCATCAATATCAGCATTAATTATCTCTTCATTTACAAATAAACCCACTCTACAATTAGGCTTTGTTCCATATTGATCAAGAAGAAGAGTCTCTTGATTAACATTACAGAATTGGCCATGAACAAAATATACACCTTCTTGAATTTGGAAAGAAGAACCTGTTATAGCGGAACCATCTGCCACACTAATAGCAAAAGGAGCACCTGCAGCAATTGTTGTATTACCTAATAACCCAGAAGAAATGATTTGATTACTAATTAACTCTTCACCATCAAAAAAAGTTTGAGAAGAATTGTTAGTTGTACTTGATGTTAAGTAGTTAACATATAATGTAAGTTGTCCTCTATCAGAATCTTCAGGTAATAAAATACTATCAACAACAGCAGTAACACCCGACCTTTGCCCTGTAATTTTATTTCCTACTAATTGATTAGCATATGCAGATACAGGAACACCCTGGTAATTATTGTTTACCTGAATACCATAAAAAATTTGATTATATCCTGTATTTCCTGGAATTACTTTAGCACCTTCTTTAAAAAAGTGCTTACCAAACCTCTCAATTTGATTTTGCAGCATAGACTGCAGAGTTGTTAGTTCTCTTGCCTGAACAGGGAATCCTGGTTTAAACAGAACCCTATAAAAATCATCAGACGGATCATAGTCATCAAAATATGGTGCTACATTTAAATTTGTATTTTGAGGCATGATTTTCTAGAATTGCAATACTATTTTGATATCTTCTTTTTGGTTAACTGACCTAGTGATAGCTGGTCTATTGTCAACAAAAATAATGTTGCCACTATGTCGTTTAACTTCAGGATTGGAAAGACCATCCGTAAAATTTTGACCAAGATAATATGTGATATTATTTATTACGGTAGATATACCTGTAAATGCACTATCAATTTGTAAAGTTGATCCAGCAGTAGGAACAATTTCCAAATTACCTCCTGTTCCAGGAGAAGCAGTGAATTTATTTAAGTTATAACCATATGTAGGAGCAGTTTGTGCAGTTCCAACAGTATTGAAACCAGCCATTGTCCTATCTTGCCAATACTTTAAAACACCTGTAGTTGCATCATAATTAACAACTCTTCCTTGAGCTGTTGATCCAGCAGAAATTGTTTGTACAAAATAACTATCAGCCTCAAATGTAGCAGAACTATAACCAGAACCTGCTAATCTTAAAGCATTTACAGCACTTGCCTTATCTGCACTTAATAATGCAGTAGAGTCATATTTTTGAGGATTCTCTACTAACCCAACTCTTGCAACTTGGTTACCAGTAATAAAGTCGGGGTTTTCATTATCATTTTCAATTCGAGAATAAATGAGAACATTCATTGCTCCCAACTCTCTATAAATGTCAGAACCGTGTCCCCCTTGAGGTGGAATAATAACATCAAAAGTTGGTATTGTAGTTCCTGTGGGAACTCCACCATCATCTAATGCCACACTACCATAAGTATATCCTGATCCCTGTTTAGTAACAGTTATAGTATCAACCTGTTGGTCGTTAGTGGTAGTAATTGTGCATTCTGCACCTGAACCATCTCCTTTGATAGGAACTTTAGTATACTCAGTACCACCAGAAGGTCCAATAGTTTCTCCACGAGCAGTAATAGTAATTATTTTAATAGATCCATCTACAGCATTATCTCTCACTGCTGCATCATCTACATTAGTATCCCAATTCAAAGGAACTGGCATAAAATCAGTAGAATCAAATTTAATAATATCAGCAGGTTTAATAGTATAAAGATATTTCCAGATATAATTATCACCACTACTTCCAGCATTTCTTGGCTCTAAGTCAGTAAATGTTGGTTCATCCAATGAAGGTCTTCCATTTGGGTTATCTGGATCAGTACCATTTTGAAGACAAATATAAACCCTATAATCAGTGTTTATAACATAAAAAGTACTGGCATATAAATTTGTTGCACCAGAAACAGGGGCAGTATTTGATCTACTATAATCACCTCTATACATGTCATATGTTGTACCAGATGACCATGTTCTTTTCTTAACAACCTGTCTACAATCTCCTGCAGCAACTTTCTTCAAAGCAACCATATCATCCCAATAGTCATTCTCTTCCGAAAAATTATCTTTCGGAGAAGGTGGATCATTATTCCAATCGGAATCAAGATCAGTAGGATTTGGTAGACCAATAAAGGAATAATATGCGTTAGTAGTCGAAGTTACTCCCGCAACAAAATTACTTGCATTCAACAATCTAATCTGGTCAGTTATAATTGCAGCCATTTGACAGAGGTTTTTTGTTTATTTATGGTAATTTATAAAGTTTATATTTAAGAGACCTAGATCTTCTTACTACAGGAGAAGTTGAAATACCTCCTGTTCCACCTAATGTATATGCATCATATGCATTTTCTTCAGATCTTGAAGCAAAAGTCAATTTACCCCAACTATAAGAACCGAAGTAATTTCCAGTTTGGATACCTACTCCACTAAAGCTAGGCCATTGTCCATTCCAATCAAGATGTTCAGCAATTTTAACAAAGACTCTACTCATATGAGTAGTTCCAATTCCAACTCCATCAGAGGCAACACCCGTAGGAGATTGAACTATCTCAAAGTTATTTACCTCATATACATTATTAACAAACTGAGTTCCAATTCCAATTACAGCACCATCAGCAGCAAGAGAACCAATAGATGTATCAGCTACTCCAACATTAGAATCATTAACAACAAAGTAATCACCAGTACTAATTCCACTAATTGTAACTGCAGTTCCAGCAATATTGGCATCTCTTAATTGAGAATCAAGAGGAATATGCATATCAAATATTAATTGATATCCTGTAGCAACTCCAACAGTTGTAGTACCAAATCCAACAATTATTCCAGAATCACCAGTGTAACTACCTACTGTATTTTCTTCTTCAGACCATACAGGAGGACTAATAAGAACAGATGGTGGATTGGATGAAGTATATCCAGCACCAACGGAAGTAATTGCAATACCAGTAATAGTACCAGCAGCACTAATTACTGGAGTTCCATATGCTCTAGTAGATGTTGTAACAACACCTACTTCTGTATCACCGATAGAAGTAGATCCAAAACTTACCACTGCAGTGCTATATCCAATACCACCAGTAGAGATAGCAACAGAAGTAATAGTTCCTAAACCAGAAACAATAGCAGTTCCTGCAGCACCAGATCTTACTTCCTGAGAAATAAATTTAACTTTCTTCTGGAAATCATGAGCAGTAGCAGAAGGACTTGGATCATCAACCTCATCATAAGGATTGAAGTAAGGTCTTACATTTTCAACATAAACAATAGTTGATCCTATACCAACCGACTTAATGATTGGTGAATATGGATTAATTACAGGTTCATAGATTTCCCTATCCTTACCTACACCCTTTTCATTAATAATCTTATCTTCCATTTGCCTACACCAAGCAATAGGTCTTTCCAAATTAGGATCGGCAACATTACCTGGTCCGTAATATGGAGGTGTAGCAACACGATCAGTAGATTCTAAACTAAGAGGAACTCTAGTTTTTTCTGTTAACCAGAAATCTTGAGAAGGTAAATGTTTGATTTGTAAATCATCACCAGGTTTAACTGTTTCTATAATCATTCTCTCAACAACATCTTGAGATCCAGTTCCTTTATAGAATAGTATTTCTATACTATCACCTACTTTAGGTGCTTCTGTAAATGTAATAGTACTACCACCTGGGAAGGTATAACCTTTACCAGGAACTTGAGGTATATCATTAACAAATACTAATAGAAGATCTTGTTCAATAATCTTAGAACCTTTCTTACCTCTAATTGTTAAAGTACCATTATCACGAGTTAATGGGAAATCTTTTCTAGTCCCAGTAATATATTTTTCAACATTATCTACTGTTTCAAATTCACCCATAGACCAACCAGTAAATTCATCATAGAAACAAGGGTCAAGTGTAAGTTGGAATTCCTTATAGGTCTTAGAAGGATCGGTAGGAATACCAGTAGGACCTCCAATAGGAATTGTTAAAATTTCATCATTACCATAACCACTTCCTGTGTTAGTAATTCTAAAGCTGATTATACTTGATCCTTGTCCAACAACAACATCAACTACACCACCTGTTCCAACTCCACTAACAGAATCAGAACTATAAGTTAAAGCAATACCTGCATAAGGTAATGGAGCATCAACAATAACCTTAAGTGGTCTTCTTACAACACCACCTCTATTATAAAGATGAGGATTAGTATTAATTCCTGTATTAACTACAAACTTAGTAGTATCGATTACTTGAAGTACGGGTGTACCATTATAAGCAGGATCACCATCAGTATCAGTACTATTAGACTTTCTAGGTGCAACAATCACTTTCTGAACTGTACCACCTGAAGTGTATTCCATTGCAGTACTACTTGTACCTACTTGAATAACAAAACTAGTAGCATTTGGAACAGAACTAATTCTGGAACCTGTGTAATATGGATCTGATGATCTTGGATATGTAATATTAGTACTACCTTCAGTAACAGCTAATCCAGTAAGAATTATATCATCATCTGCTGAATATCCATGAGCAGCAGAAGTAGTAACTGTTGCAATACCAGTTGCTTTAGTATAAACAAAATTACTTAATGCTTTAGTGCCAGAATAGTTACAAGTAAATGCAATACCAGAAAGAACTGCTTCCTCACCTAATGAGAATCCATGAGCACTAGATGTAGTAACCGTAGTTAATCCAGTAACTGTATTATATCCTACATTAGAAACAAAAACAGGTTTGTTAAAGACATATCCATTAGTAATAGCAATACCAGAGATAAATCCACGTTCTGCAATAATAGCAGTTCCAATTCCTATTACACTTGTGCCTGGTAATGTTGAAGTTTGAATAGCAACATTACATACAGTTTGAACTCCTACTCTATAACCAGAACCAGTATTGGCAATACTTACAGACTCAATAGTACCTGCTGTAGAAACAACTGCAGTACCTCCTGCTGCTACTAATGGTTGATAACCAAATCCTTCAGTAGAAGCAACTGAAACAATAGCACCACCTAAAGGAAGTGTTCCTACATTAGGATCACTGGCAACAGAACTTCCTGTTCCTGTAAATGATATAGTAGTAATACCAGTAGTCGTTTGAGCTAAAGTATAGTTATTATCAGATCCAGGTATTTGGAATACGTCATTAACGAGAATAATTGCATTGTCTGTAGTCAATCCTGCAACATTTCCAGCATCTGATTTAAGTGTAAAGTCTGCTTTTTGTCCAGTAAATTGAGCAGAAAGACTATCAAAAACATAGTTCCTATAATATGTCTCTTCTACAGTATCTGGAACACCAGATCTCATAAACATTCTTCCTTCAAAACTAGATCCAGTTGAAATACCAACCCAATCTCTATCATCAGGTCTGTTTGTAGCAGTACTTAATGGAACATTACCACTTGGAGCAGCAACAAAGTTAATAGTATTATCAACAATATTATAATTACCAACCACTTTAGTAACTACAGTTGCAGTGCTATATCCAGCAAGTGCTGTTCCCATCCAAGGTCTTCTAACCTGTAACCTATTAGTAGCACCTATACCAACACCATCTACTCGCATTAATTCATTACCAACCTTAATCAAGTCTCCACCAAAGATTGAAGTAATTCCTGAAAGAGTAATAAACTCATCAGTAGTTAAAACTTGAGAAGTTAAATGATTTGTAACTGCAGTTGCAACAATTGGAGATTGAATTATATTATCAATCGATACCAAAAGTTTTGCATTCTGATTATGTGCAGTAAATCTATGAGAAGTTCCTATACCTACACTCGTAAGATCTACAACATCTGGAATAGTCTTAAGTGCTTTCTCAGGAGTTTCTGCAAGTTTAATAGTGTCATCATCAATCTTAACAGCATATACTGTGGCAGGAAGTTTATTGGTTGTACCAACTCCAACAAATCCACTAGTTGTTGCAACACCAACTGCCATTGTCTTACCAGCACCAGCATGGTTGTATGAAAGTTTTTCTCCAGTAACAAAGAAGTGGTTTGGTAGGACAATAACATTATCATCAGTTTTTACAATAGAACTATCTGCACCGAGGAATGATTTATCAAAGATATTATCAGTTCTATGCTTTAATTCAAATTGTCTCTTAACAGCACGATCAGTTCCTTCATAATCACCAAATCCAGATTCTATTGCACCATTTTCAAAGTCAATTGTATCTTTAAGATCATCTTCAATTTTTAATACATTACTCCATACATTTGTTTGAACATCCATACTTGCATTAGGAGTAAATACGATGGACATTGTTCCAGCAGCTGAAACCCTACTTCCAATTGTTCCCAAACCTGCATTACCAGAATAAACATTACCATATTCAACATCATAACTTTCTTGTGTTTCATCCTGAACAAAATCATTAACACAAAGGAATTCAGACATTTGATATGCTTTATTGGTGCAATCAGTAACCTGAACATAACAATAAGCAGCTTGATAATCAGGTGGATATTCAGCTATAATATTTTCAATTGGAGATGTTGTAGAACCAATACCAGTACATCTAGACTCAAGAATAGAATGCTTTAATTCTACTGTTGATATTCCACTATATTCAGAAGATGCCATTCCAACTAACATGGTGTTAATAGCACCAGTAGTACCAATACCAACACCAGAATTTGGATGGAAATCAATTTTTAATAAATCATTCTCAATATATCCATGATAAGTTCCCATACCATTAGGAGTTACATATCCTTCCGTTATATTCGTAGATAATCGACCATATTCCATTAAATCAACAGTAGTTCCATCATGAATAATATTAAATTGATTATATTCAAATTCTTCACGATTAATATCAGGATTAATTGATACCATTACATGAGCAGACCTATAAGTGCTTGCAATACCTACAATTGTTGTAGTACCAATACCAACACCAATTGCTGCACTTTCAGTATCCACAATAGAAGGTCCAACGACTGTGCTTCCAGTGCTTAATGCATTATCATCCAAATTAAAGGAAAGACTAGCAATCCAATAATCATTAACAGAGAATTTTACAGGATACCATCTCAACTCACCCAAACTACCAGAAATTGCGAAGTCAAAATCACCTTGATCATAAACAGTATCTATTTTTCCATATTGGTTAAGATAACCAAAATCATTATCATGAACAATGTCAACAATAGTTAATTGTCTTTGAGCAGTGAATCTCTTATCTTTTACATAAAGGAAATACTTTAATGCTCTTCTTTCTGCTAAAGTCCAAGAAGCAACTGTTGTATATCGAGTAGATCTTGGGAAACTATTAAATGTTCCACTAAAGTCATCAATTGAAACTGCTCTATTTCCAATCGATTCGTCATAATCTTTTAAAATTCTACTAGAGAAAGTTATTTCGGTAGAAACAGTATCATTACCAATAATTAAACCATTTTCAGAAGCAAGATCAAAATCTTCAACACAATTCATATTAACTATGGAGAATTGTTCTGCAACAATACCATAAGCTGATAATTCAGTTGATAAACCAACCTTCAATGAATCTGTATCATCTGGAGTAGATTCTAACTGATAATCACTAAACTTCTTAAATCCTATTGTGTGATTTAATGTAGAAACAGGATCATCCCATACATCTAAGTCAACTCTCGAACTTAATGAGTATGAAAGGTTTTGATAGTAATCACTATCTTGGAATCTCTGTAAAGATCTATTAAAGAATCCTGATTCTGTCTCCCAACCACCTTCTACTCTAGCAGTAGCACCTAATGTAAGATAAGCATCAAATGATTTAATAGATGAAGCAACTCCTTCAACCCCAGAAGCACTACCAACAATAATATCACCAAGTACAAAATCTTTCTGTGCAGAGATTCTTAGAATTCCAGTATTAGCACTCCAAGATTCAACTATTCCTGTAGTACTACTTAATGTACCTGTAACTGTTTCTCCTACAACATAATCACTTGAATCAGTAAGATCAATTCTAAATTTAGGGAAATTTTTCTGAGAAACAATTCTTCCAGCAGAGTTAACAAAATCAAATTGTCCTGGTGTTAACTCAGGAGCTAAATCTCCAAAGAAATCAGTAAGGTTATAAGTGATACTTCCAATACCACCATAATTTTCCTCTATACCTGTTATATTAAAGAGTTTATAATCATATCCAGCAGAATTATATCCCCTTCCTGTCGATCCAACACCTACACTAATACCTTCAATATATACCAATTCTCCAACTGAAAATGGGAAGGTATCTGCAGTACTATATCCAACCTGCAATTCAACTGTTACATCTTTACTAACTGTATTAAATCCAACAGTGGAAATACCAACACCATTACTGTTGTGTATAGGAACTACAGTAGGAGGTGCATCATGCATACCAAATGTATTTTGCAAAATTTCTACATTTGGATTTCCTAGTTCATAAGATAATTTTAAATCTAAAACTGGTTTTCCAGTAAATCCATCAATTACAACTAAATCTGGATTAGCATTATAACCTCTACCAAAGGAAGTTACTCCTACTTTCTGTACAGATTTAAGAGCATCAAGCTGAATGATTTGAGGCATTGCAGCAGATGGCATTAATGTTGGATCAGATGGGAAATCATATCCAATATCAGAAAGTGTTACTGTTTTAATCTTACCTATAGAAGTACTAACTCCAGAAATAATTGCATTAGTTCCTAAAGCACTCTTAATAGTTGTAATTCCAGGAAGATTATAATAATTCTCACCTGGATTCTTTATTTCAAATGCAGATATTTCACCATATGCACTATCACTAGTAGTTTCATAAGTTAAATCAGATAATGCTCCATAAGATGCTCTTTCTGGAATCTTAGATAAAGTATATGTAAATTGATTGGTAGCAGCTATCGTAATCTTTTGACCATTCTCTCCACCTTCATTATACAAACTTTCTAAAATTTCTATTTGATTTCCCGAAATAACCTCTTTATCTACTGAGATTTCTTTCTTTACATCAGGAAGATTACTATCATAAAGAGGATCTAATTTGTAGAATAATTCATGAGGAACTTCTTTTGTGACTTTTAAAGTAACATTAGCATTTGTCGTAATACCAGGAGCTCCATTTCTTACAACATTAAAATCTTTAGTTAATGTAGAAGTATCCCAAATCTTAGTAAAGTTTTCATCCCTATAGAAATTTAATTTAAACGCAGAATAATCAGTTGACTGATTTACATATGATAATGATGAATCGGAAAGATCAAATACTGCACTACAATCTTTATATAATTCTATTCGAGGATTTATTGGATTAATTGTACCACCATCACCAGCACTAGTAATTCCAACTATAGGTGGTTTAGATTCAACTGATTCATGATATGTTGGAGATAATTTAATTGTATTATCATCAATTCTAACAATGTAATATATGTCATTATCAGACAAACCACCAGGTACAGCAGATGCTACACCTACAGTATGAATAATCTTATCACCAGTCTTATATCCATGATTTGTTATAGTTAATTCATTAGTAGTTGTGTTTACTCCAGATGCTGCAAATGTCTTAGGATTGATTACAACATTTCTGTTATAATCATTATACTTAACTACAATCGAAGTTTCTATACCTGGACTGACATTCATAAAGACTCTTTGATCATTTAATAGACCATGAGTTTCTCCAGTCGAAACAGTAACCTTAGTCCTATTAATTTCACCAGTAATAACATTATAATTTGTTTTAAGACTGTGATATACTCCAGTTCCTATTCCAGCAAAGAAGAACGTTGTACTGTCCCTCTGTGTGCTTGCAATGCCCACAAAAGTACCAGTGGTACCTAAACCTACCCTACAAGTAGATAACCCAAGTATGTCATCATTAACTCTTGCTGCAAAAAGAGTTTGTCCGTTTATTAATGTTTTTACCCCTGTTCCTGCTTTACCATCTTCCCAAATAGTAATACCTGTTCCATTACCAGGTGAATAAGTTAATTGATCACCAGTTATCAATCCATGTTGAGGAAGATACATTTCTTTGGTCTTCACATAAAGCATTGTTAGACCAACACCAGGATTAGAGAAGTGAAGTGTACTACCAATACCAACACCAGATAGAGTGGTTACACCAACAGTTTCTTTAGGTTCAAAGTATATCTGGGTGTTTTGTTTCCATTCATAACTTGAATTAATACCAGCACGAACAACCACTTTACGAGGGTCTTCAAGCAATATTGATGTAACGGTATGAGATACCCCTGTAACCCCGTTGTAACCCCGTAGAACCCTTATTCGTGATAGATTATGATCTATGTTCAATACTTGAACTGTTTCCGTTCCTATACCTAAAATATCGTTAGGTCTGATAGCTGGGAATTTCAAATCACCTTGAACATGGAAATGAGTAATTATTCCTGTTGCACCATCAGTTCCAATAGCAACTGCAGTAGTTCCTATACCAGTTAAGACAAGACGATTTGAACTAATACCTGCATTATAAGTTCCTTCAATTTTAGATGAAGTTGTGGATAAACCCGTAACATTCATAATGTCGGTATTAATCCAATTAATAGGTTCATCGTTTACAAGAGTATAATCACCTTTTTGTGGACCTGGATAAACTTCCAATCCACTTATTGAACTTGTAGCAACACTAACACCAGTAACATCTTTACCAACAAGTCTAGAAACTGCTGCAGCAGCCTTACCACCACTAGTTCCTTCATTATTGAATACTATAGTATCACCAACTTTATAGTTCTTTCCACCTGTTGTAATTCCAATACTCTCAACAACTCCTGGAGCAACTCCTTTAAGATCTATATGTTGTTTGAGTTTATTGGGAAGAGGCATATACTGATATTGCTCATCACCCTCAATCAAATTATATGGTGCAGTATTTCTATACCAATTAGTACTCCATGTAGCATCTTCCTTTCTATCATCTTGAGTAAGGAATCTTCTATCCTTTCCTTTAGTTAATAGATAATCATCTTGATTAGAATATTGTGTAAAGTTAAATTCTTCAGGTGTTGATTGATAATTATCACCTATAAGATATGGGAATACGGGTAATTTATAACTATTGAATTGTCCACCCTGTTCAGCACCTGAATCATTAATAGTTGCGAAATAAGCATATACTCCATTTGGATATTGTGGAGTAATACAAAATCTTCCGTTGTTGGCATCTAAAACAGTCTCATCAGTTTTTTCTTTAAAGGTAAAGTCTTCAGCAAAGAATCCTGGTCCAAAAATAGTTAATGGTGGTCTATTTGTTTTACTTGCAGATTCTTCTACATATCCAGATTTCATCTGAGTTACAGATCCACCTTCCTTTTTAACATATCCATAAGGACCGTAAATTGGATTTCCATCATATGCCCATCCAATAATAGGAGAATGATCAGCAGATTCAATTTCTTGTCCATTAACCCGTTTTAAGTCTGGTTGACCATATAAAGATACTCCCTCCTGATTCGTCGCATACATGCCCTCTCTGAGTTTCCTGGGAGCATATAAATGAGTATACTGAAGTCCATATCCTTTGTTTAATCCATTTACAATAATTCCATCGTCAGATGTTATTTGTTCACCTTGATAATATTTTTCAAATAAATTTATACTCCATTGTTGAAGATTAGTCCTAAGTTTTACTTCAGTTCCTGGAGAGAGAACAGTAATAGAAGTAGTTGATGTGCCATATCCAGCTCCTTTATTAAGAACCTTAACTTCTTCTAAAAGATATGTTGCAGTAGTTCCAACTCCTACAGTTTTAAGAATAGGGGTTAATACAGCACCAAAACCAGGTCCGTTTATTTGAAGATCAGGAGGAGCAATATAATCTTTACCCTTATACTTAACATAAACTTCAGTAATAGATCCACTATTAACAATAGGAATAACTTCTGCTCCAGTACCTGAAGATAAAGTTACATCAGGTTCTCTATCAAAATTAATAACTTCAGAAGACCCATATCCAACTCCCTTATCAATTAAATGAATAGATGTAACTTCTCCTCTGAATATAGGTTGGATTTTAGCTTCAAATGTTTCTACTCCAACAGATGTTACTCCCACCTTTCCTTTTACTTCTACACTAATAGGAGGATAATTAAATTGATGAGTTCCTACCCCAATATAAGTAAGATCACGATATTGCTTAGTTCTATAATAGAAATCTTTAGCAGTAGTTCCTACACCAACACTTGTTAATCGGAAATTATCTTTATCAACTACATTAACATAATAATCAGTAGAAGTAGTTAATCCAGTAATAGGAGTTCCTGTACATGTGTAATTAATAACCTCTCCAGATTTGTAATCATGATTTTCAATTTTTATTGCATCTGTAGATGTGTTAATTCCTGCAGGTTGTGATGTTCTCTTCTTATTTTCATATCCTGAACCACTAGTAATTACATTAATAGATTCTACAATAGATTTTGTATTATAAGCTTTTATGTGCTGTACACCATCACCACGAGCAGTGAGTACAACAGTATTAATACCAGCTAAAGCACCTGCTTCACCAGTATGGAGTCTTACTACAGTTCCACCTGTTCCAACTACAGAAACCCAATAACTAGCATCACTTGTTAATCCAGCAATAACACTTTGACCTTTAGGGTCATATATTACCTTTTCACCATTAGCAAATTTGTGATAAGTTGAGAATCCAATTGTAGATGGTAAATCTCCTGTTGTACCAAGTCCAACTTTACTAGAATTTGAGAAGAAAGGAACAGTATGCGTCACTGACTGCATATTTACACCAACAGTCGCACCTTTACCATTTCCTCCAGTTATTGTCACTACAGGAGTTTCTTGATATCCAAAACCAGGATCTATAAGTCTTATATCTTTAAGAGCTCCTTTAACAGCAACACATCCTGTAGCACCTGTACCAACAGCATCAGCAATTCTAGGAATAGGAGGATTAATTACATCATATCCACTACCTCCCCCAAGAACATCTATTCCTGTAATTTCTCCATAATGAATTTTATCATAGGATTTATAATTTAAAATTTCTACACCATTTGCAAGAATACCAGTAGAACCTGGAGTAGTTTCATATACAGTTCCTGTATTAATCGGTGGATTAATTGATCTTACAAGTTTTTGTGATCTTAAAGTCTCTCCATTAAAAGTAAAAGGTTCAATTCTATTATCTGTTACAATTCCTACATTATCAAGAGATATATAATTTTCAAAATAAAGGTCAGACCTACTTTTTGCAAGTTTAATACTATTTGCATCTACTCTCTTAACAAAATAAAGACCTTCTGAATTAGAGAATAATTCGGATTTAATAACGTAATTATCTAATTGAGTTCCACTGGTAGTATCTACATAAACTTCATTAATTATCTGGGGTGTATAGTAGATAGCATCTCCAGTATAATATCCGTGGTCAAAAATAGGTACACCAACAGGAGTAGTAGCATCGGCAATTATATTAAAAGTATCTCCCTCAAAACTTCCATTAAAGATAATTCTATTCGCATTAACACCCAAAGCAGAAGCATCATATGATGGAATGGAAGGAGATGTAATTAAAAGTTTATCTTCTACTCTTTCTTTATAAACATTTTGAACATCACTAGAATATACAGATGCTTCTGGGAAGTTCAGTGCATTAACTTTTGCAATCTTTCTTTCAATTATATAAGGATTATCCTCAAGATAACGAGTAACATCAATTTCTCCTTGTTCTTTCATAATGAAAGATTTTGAAGAAGTTATTTGACTTATAAGAGAAGGTGGATAAGCAGTTCTTGCATCTGCAGATCTAGAAAGGACTGCCCTATCACCTACTTTAAATCCATGATCAACATCAGTGAATACTTCATATGTCCAGTCTGAAACGTCAATTAATCCTAGTTGTTTTACTTTATAAGTTGGTGAAACATTATAGAACCAATTATCTAATCTATAATCAGTATTACCAATTCCTAAAGTTTTGAGTTTTATACTATCTCCACTTCCATAAAGACAACTTGCTTTATCATATTCTAAATTATGAACAACGGAAGTAATTCTTACTTCAATAGTTTCATCTGGATTAACTACAGACTGTCCATATGCAAATGTATTAATACCAACTGATTCTGCACTTGTAATAGTTTTACCAATTCCACTTAGTCCAAAGAATTGAGTTAGGTTTTTACCTGTGTATGAACTTATACCTACACTACCATCAATATATCTCCAATGGAGTTCTCCATCTGTTGCAAACCCAACTGTTGAGTCTACATCAAAAGTAGTAGCTCCTGCTGCTACTGCACCAACTATCCTAGTTCTAGGATGAGTGTTAAATGTACCATAAGTAGCACCTTCAACCCTTGAGTCTCTATTATAACCAGCATCTACACTAAACTTATAGAATGTCTCTCCAACACCCACTGCAATCTTTTCTACATGGGTTATAGGAGCATATGCCTTCTCTAGGTCAGAACCTTCATACTCATCTTGGAATAAAGTAGATAATTCCAAATTCATTGGATCACCTACAATAGGCTCTACTACAAAATCTCTTGTAATTTTATAGTTGGCATTAGATGGAGTGAAAAGAAAATCACGAGGTCTTATAATGTTTACTTTTTCGTTATATAATGCTTTAAATAATATTTCAAAACCTCTATCAGTTCCCTTACTTAAATAAAAGTCCTTTGACTGTTTTAAGAAAACTTCTTGATTTAATTCAGGTGTAAGTTGTCTTCCTTCTAAACCTGGAGTAATTTGATGCTTTGTTTTAGTTAAAAACTCCTTTAAGAATAAACAACTTAAATTTTCTATAGTTGATCCTTTAGGATGTTGTTCTGCTGTTGTAGATTCAAAAACTAACTCTTCAGCATTGGTAGGACTTCTATAAGAAGTAACACCACTAAATCCTCTAACACATCCAGTAAATCCAAAAGTAGTTATTCCAGTATATGTAATAATTTCATCATTAATTTTCAACAATCCATAAGAATCTGGAAATCCCAACGTTCCTGTTGGGAAGTTCTGCATATCAATATCAATTGCATCACTTGCAATACCAACAGTTGCACCTAAACCAACAGATTCTGTAAGATTAGTAAGATTATCTATTTTTACGTATTGGTCAATATTATTAACTAAATCAACTGGACCACCTTGATATTCCTGACCTTGATAATATGATTTTAAAAACTCTGCGACTAGGGGATAATCGGATCTTACATATCCAGGAAGTTGATTCTGAACTATGTTGCTAAACTTAACTCTTTTTGATGTCATTGGATATCTTTCTTATCTTAGTAGGATGAAGCAGCAGATGTGCTAGGAACAGAAGATGTGGTGGTAGTATTTGTTGTATCACTATTACGACCCCCCGCACGAACTAGGTTGCCATTGGCATAACTCGAAGAGGTAATATAATTTGAACCAGATGGATCTAAACCAGAGGCAATTTCATCCACAACAGTTTCAAATAAACTATTACTAATATCTAGTTGCAAATAAAGATCCTGTAATCCAATAACATCATTAGAAAGAGGACATGCTGAAATTTCAATTATGGTTTGACCATCTTTTATCATTCCAGATTGCACATTAATAGGATTAATAGTAATAACCCCACTCTTATAATCAATAGTTCCAATATTTCTTCTAATTATAGTAGGGGATTGTGACTCTACAGAAGGAAGTGAGAATAAGAATAATGAACCAGTTAATTTATTGGTATTTGGTAAATCAGAAATATAAACATCATCCATTACTCCTGCCACTTTAAATGCAGATGACTTAATATTATATCCACTCATACTCTTAATATGGAATTCATTTCCAAAACCAATTTGATACTCTGCAAAGGCATTTAGTACTGCTCTTATATCTCTTCTTATATAAACCGTAGTAATATTGGATGTTATTGCTTCATTACTCTGATCAATAATATTCAAGAACTTACTATACTTAAATCTAGCACCATATTTGTTCATGTCAGAAGATTCAGCATATTTTTCAGCATTATTCTGAACTATTGAAGAAACATATGCTGCAGTAGGAGCAAGATTGGTATTATAATAGATTTTTGTATTAACTTCGAGGTAAAGATACTTCAAATCAAGTATTTCTGGAACAATTCCTGCTACAGCATACTTTTTCAACTTTAATTTTATCTTTTCTTTGATCAAACTTGGTAAAAAGTCACCAGTTCTTGGTTTTATACTAATAAAGACCTTTCCAAACTGAGGAGGCACTAAATCTTCACCTCCAAAAACAGAAATTGACTCAGTTTCGGGATAAATTCGTGATGGAATTAAAGATTCATAGTCATTTGAGGTTACTGCTCTGTTTTGAGAAGAATAAATCCTTGGAGCAAACTTTCTAACCGATTCTACCGACTCAATACCCTCTCCACCTGATGCAGATAACCCAGTTGTCATTAAAGAGATGCCAGAACTAATATCATATGATTGAGAATTACGAGTATACTCAATTCTACCTGCAAAATTGAAAGAACTCAGTCCATTTGCAGCATCACCATCAGAAGTGATGTAATTTATTGTAATAAAGTTACCATCTTCTAGTGCTTTTCCAAAAATACCGTCTCCAAAGAATATTTGATATCTTTCATCTTCAATTTCCTGTAAATAATAAACTTTTGAGTCAGAATTTACATCAAAAAGACTATTTTGAATACTATATTTGGTTTCTGTGGTGGATGCTTCGTTTGGACGTACTGAAACAGTGATTAAATCAGTATCAACTCCAACATTTGGTAAAATAAACTTCTGATTTGGAATTCTTGATGAATATGTGAAGGTTTGTGTTAAAAGAACACCTTCAAAAACCTCAACATCGTTAAATTCTGCAATTCCATTAAAGACTGCAACCGTAATATCACTTAAAATTGAAAAAATGAAGGATTGACCACCAAATGCTGTTGATGATGCTGCCACAGGACCCTTCTTAAGAGTTAATGTAGCAGGTGCAGGGTTAATTCCACTCGTATTTACAAAGAATGATACAGTTGCTCTTGCTGCTTGTCTGGGACGGGGTACATATCCTATATTTCTTGCTAACGAAACTATATTTTCTCTTAAAGTTGCAGTATCAATGAACACTTCATTAGTGATCATGTTCGCATTATAAGAAGTAATGTAAGTATTGTATGCCAAAACGTCCAAAATCGTCGAAAGGTTAGACCCATCGAAGTCATAATCAGTAAAATTAGAGTTCGATTTTAGATATTCTTGTAAAGTTGACTTAACTTGGTCAAAATCCAAGTTAGAAAAGTTAGCTAATGGCATTTTTATCTACTAGATTGCAAAACAAATTGTAATTCTTGTGCTGGAATTTCAATTCCAATGATTTCATAAACGATAGCTACATCAAAAGCATTATTATCATAGTTAGGAAATGCTTTTACATCAATTAATTGCACTCTTGGTTCATAATTTTCTATTGATTCACGTAATTCATCGATAATAATACTCGCAGTAATCTCATCTATGTTCTCAAATAAGGATTGAGTGATTTTAGAACCAAAGGACGGTTGAAAAAACTTCTCTCCAGGTGTTGTGAACACTATATTACGAACAGAACGAGCAATTGCATTGGCATTTTTAAGAGCAATAAGGTCTTCATTCAGTGGATTAGACTGAAATGTCATACTTATATCCTTAAATCCTTGACTAACCCGTTCTAGAGGCACTATATTACACCGATTATTGTTTATTTATTAAGGATTATAAACTAAAATTCTGTCAACGTTATCATATCGGATTCATAGTCCAATCCATCCTCCTCAAAATCACCAAAAATCTCACTTTGGACTAGATCATCACGTTTTTTAGGTGTAAGATGGTCATTGGATACCTCTCTTAGCATTTTTTTCTTGGAGTTTTCCATAATTTTGGTATGTTTTTACTATTTAACATAAAAAAAGGAGGGACTTAACCCTCCTTCATTATTTTCCTTGCCCTCGGTATGCTTTCTTTGCCTTATTTCGAGACGTTGCGGATAGTAACGTTCGAGCCGAGCGGCCTTGACGAGTTTTTTTCGGTCTAGGTCCATTATAGTTCCCATCCTTTACCACAGTTAACATTGGCATTACCTAAATTCCCCTATTTTACAAAGTTTAGCATCTACAGATTCGGGTGTTGCTTTCACCCTGTACTCAACACCATCTCTACGAGATAATTCGGTGAGGATCTCTGCGGAGAGATCCCATAACTCTTCTGTTTTTAGTTGAGTATTCACCGACATCTTAAATAACCCTTGTCTTTTCATGTCCCACACGTATACGAGGGTCACACCATGTCTCAATACCCATTTCCTTAGCATCTAGGCAGAACGACACGTCCTCACCACACATATCCTGAACTGCACCTGACTCGAAGACTTGCATCTTAGGAGCAAACCAAGGATATTGCATGTCCTCGAAGACACCCTTCTTAATTAGAACCCATCCAAAACCTGTATAATCAACTGTGAAAGGCTTGTTGCGTTTGCCCATTGACTCAACAGTCTCGTGATTCATAACTCCCCCATTCTTACGGAAGTCTTCCTCTTCTAACCAGTGAGCAACTGAGGTAGTATGTCCGTCCTCTGTAGCATACCAACCTGCTGCGATCTGTCTTTCTTCACCACTCGCAGGTAATGCTAAATCAGCAAGCTGCCAGAACTTCTCTACATTAAACACAATGTCATTATCAATCCATAGTTGATAATCATATTCTAATTTACCATCCCAAGGCTTTTGTTCAGCACCACGAAGAACATTTGCTCCAAGACACTTACATCTAGCAAAGTTAACCATAGAAGAGTAATCTTGTGATATCTGAATACTCATTCCAGACTGTACCATATCAAAGGACAGTTGAACAAAATTCTTTAAGAATGTATATGAACATCCTCTACCAGGAAGACAGAATACTATTGTCTTCCCTTTCCATCTTTCTTTGATAGCAGGGATATCCCACTTTGCTTCTTCCTTTGTAGGAGCCTTTGCCTTAACAGTAAATCCTTTTGCCATAACCTTTAGTTACCTTCATTTCAATTATACAGTGTAATTATGTATATGTCAATCAATTAAATGCATATTGAAGGAAACCGAAACACGTTGTGTATCTAATGGATGTGGTTCAACATAGTGTGGAAGATCTGATGGAAATATAAGTATCTCTCCTGCCTTTGCGTTTACATATACACCTTCTCCTATATCTAATTCTGGAAATGACATATACAAATTACTTCTACTATGTTGCATAGGATCTTCAAATACTAATGTGTTATTGTTATCAGTAATATACCATATACCTGATAAGTCACATTTAGGATGTGTATGTCTGAAGTTAAAATCTCCCTTCTCATTTACATTCAACCACCAGTTAGCCATTCTAACCTTCTTCATGAATGGAAAAGATTCTCGTATGTTATTAATAAAAGGAAGGGGAAGGTATTCAAAGGTCTGTGCAACACTCTGATACCCTCCCCTATTTGATCTTTGTTTATTATCGTTATCCTCTTTATAATCCATTGCCCACTCGAAGGCACCTCTTGGTAGTGGAGTATATGCTCTCCATATGGGAGAACCAAACTTCATTACCGTTTCAAGTTTCAATATGAATCTCCTCCTGGTGGTTCTGCTGATATTCTGATAGGGCCTCCCACTCCTACTGTGGGGGCTGCTCTCTCATAACTCAAATCGTCCGACGTATAATCTGTCTTTAGCAACCCTACCATGACATTAAGTAACTCCCATGTCTCCTCAAACTCCTCTTGTTTTAAATTATGGTACAAGCACCGATCCTTAGCATATATGTGATACGTTATTATGTTTTCCTTTTCAGACTCCATTTTTTCTGGGGGATTTTTTTATATAGCAAACCTTAGAAGGTCAAAAAAAATTTTCGTGGTTTTTATATATACATCTCGAATTCGGTTCGTTGTAGGTTAGGGACTTTCACTTTTTTATAAACGGGGCAACGCGACGCAGGGCAATAACAACGAAGGGGCATAAACCCTGTCCTTAACTGTTATAAACCATCATAACACTGTATGAGGTTTATGTCAACAACTGTGTAACCACTATGTAACATAAACC
>Ga0208158_1000095_pt1 | contig 41200 bp, 51 predicted proteins | sample 8_EtaG_FD_184081 | JGI IMG/M metagenome (GOLD analysis project Ga0208158, IMG submission 184081) | Marine viral communities from the Subarctic Pacific Ocean - 8_ETSP_OMZ_AT15162 metaG (SPAdes) (version 2) | ecosystem: Environmental > Aquatic > Marine > Oceanic | place: Pacific Ocean | collected...
AGTAGTTTATTCATCTAATACCTTTACAATTCTTTTACCATATTTTGTTTGCTCGTCGAGTTCAACCTTTGCTTTGATAATTTTACAACTAAAAATCACGCGCTCAGGATTTAATTCACGAGAAGCTATGCGCTTGGACTTGAGGCATGAACTGAGATCGGGCTTGTAAACATGCTCGATCATATTTCCGTTTAAAAATAATAATAATGCTGTTACCGTTTCTATCATTAATGTTCTCCATTTCCATTAGCAAACGATCTTTGTTTGTCTTTTAATTTTTCAATATCACTTAAAACTTTTTCCATGTCTTGTTGTAAACGTAAAATGTTTACTGAATTTGACATCATATTTTCCATACGGTCTTCCATCTTAGTTATTTGTCCTGCCATGTGCTCCACTAACATGAAAAGCTCAGATTCTCCTGATGACTGGCCCAGCTCACCCCTGGGGTATTTAATTCTAAATTCTGAATTTTGATCTAAGTCTTTTGTGTGCATTTGCAATAATGTGTCGTGTTGGTTGAGCTTTTCTTGAATTTGAAAGTAGCCCATGGTTCCGAGACTGACCATAATAATTAAACTAATTACGGTCTTCATAGGCATATTTACATTTTGCTCGGGTCCTATTTTCATATTAGTTTGATAGTGGATTGCTCGTGCTTACTTTAATTTCTTCTAATTGAATTTTTAGTAGTTCAATTTCTTTTTGTAATACAGCAATACTAGTCTTATTTTGTGCTACACTATTTTTAGCGTCTCCTATTTTTGCTGCTAACGGTGTTAAGTCAGGTGCTGTCTGTTCAGACAGAGTATCTAACTTTGTTGTAATCTCACCGTATTTTACAAAACCACCACCTATTGCTACGATAGCTGCAATTAATGCAGCAACGCCAGCCAGTTGATCTTTTAAATTAAATTTTGCCATTTTTTAATTGCTCCAGTTCTATTAATAATCTTTGTTTTTCAAGATTAAGTTTATGCAAGGTATTTGCCTTGATCGCCACTTTATCATTATTAACATACGTTGCAAGGCTTACATTGGCATAAATTTGACGTTCATCAAAGATCTGTAATTGTTCTAAATAGATGTCTTTTGGCTCATAAAATACAGTATTTTGATATAGGTTAAGAGCATCTTTATCACCCATCATAATATCTAATTTGATTAAGTTTTTAATTGCTAAATTTTTTATAGGATTTTTAATTTTGGCATCCACCTTTTTCATTACCAGTTCAAGTTTGGCAACTTCAGCTTTTTCCGATTGTACACCTTCTTGCTCTTGACGATTCGCTGTCTCAGTAGTGGACTTGCTAGTAGTCTCGCTAGTAGGTTTCTCTTCTTTAGGTTCTTCTTTTTTTTCTTCATTTTTTGTTTCTCTTTTTACCATTTGAGTTGGTTTCTTTTCAACTGGTTTTTCTTCCTTTGCTGGTTTCATACTTGGTGGGGCCTTTGTAATTTTCTGTGCTTCTTCCTTTTTAGCTGGTGAAATCGTCTCTTTTTTAGAAACCATTGGTAATGTTTCCTTAGGCGTTTCTGTCTTTGCATTGACTTCCTCCTTCATTTTTTCAACAGGTGGTTCCATTTTTGATGGTGGTGCCACCGCTTCCATTATTTGCATAAAAGGCATTTCTTCCTGGACCATTGTAACAATTTCTTCTTTTAATGTTTCAATAGGTTTTTCTTCTAACACACTACTAAATGTTTCTTGAACCATTGCTGTTTCCATAACAATAGCTCCTGTTTCTTGTGAAGCTATTTCTAGAGTTATGCCTGTTTCTTCAAAACTTATTTCTAATCTTGTTCCTTCTTCTAGGTTTCCTGTTAATGCAAACTCTTCTTCCATTGCAGCTTCCATACCTGATATGACATCCCATATTTCGTTTTCACTTAAGTTGGCAGTACCCAATGCTTCGTTTAATTCTTCTATTTCTTCTGTGGTAAAGACTTCATAATCTTCAGTTGGAAAATCCATTAACAATTCAGCTCCTAATAGATTAGGACCTCGAAGTGCTGATGTGCTTTGAGAACCATCAAGACCTTCCCAGTACCATTCATAAGATGCTGCACCCGTTCCATTCCAAACTAAATTGTCATGAAACTTTGCACTGTTTGCATTATATCCTGCATCGTCTGTTCTATTCGTAGTCATTTCTGCTAATGTATTTCCATTAGCATCTTTTATTTTTACATGTAAATTGTACGAATCATCTGCTCCTGATGAATAACCACAGCTATGGCTACTACTGCCATCTTCACAGTTTTGTACAGAAAAATATGAATTTAATTGTATGCCACCATCTAATTTTTTTTGTGTTGAAGTATAAGTTGTGCTTGATTCCGTGCCATCAATTCCTATTAAAGTACCACTAGCAGATACTTTCATATCACGAGATGCTTCTAGTTCACCTGATAAAGCGCGACCACACGCATTATTAATTTGTGTGGTACAGGTAATTGTAAAACCATTATGAGTGCCGTTATTTGTAAGATCTACGTTTGACCCTGTTTTTACACCATCTAAATCAAAAGCATCTCTGCTTGAAGATGTTGTTCCTGCGTTGGGTAATATGTTAGTTGTTGTTGCAGTATCATTTTCTGCTTGAACTGTATTAGCAAAACAACTAGCTAATGCATAACAACAAAAGAAAGCAATTGCGAGAGTTTTAATTTTTAATTTAAACTCGTTCATTTAATTTTACCTTGTGTGAAGTTCAGGTACAATTGGTTTAGGTTCTACTTTTTTTCTCTCTTTCATACGTTTAACGTATGCTTTATAATCAGGTCTTTCAAAATCATATTTTTCCCACAATGCTAAAGCTTGCTTACCTATTTTACCATCGATTGGGCACGGTGTGCCTGCTTGTATCATTGATTCAAAAACTCTTTCATCTTGGCAGAGTATAGCAACTGCTGCTACTTTCATACCAAAGTCATTTAAAATTCTAGCTAGTTTAAGTCGTTCACAATTTTTGTCAATAACATGTTTTCCACCAGATACTCCAATACCAAATGTTTGAACACCTGCAGATATACCAACTGCACAAACATCTTGTGTCATTGAATTGTATGATGGTGCACTAGATGTTGGGGGTGCGGATCTTATATTACTATTACTGGTGCTATTTGTAGTGGTGCTAGAAGATGAGCCAGATTCATATGTTGTTGCTCCTCCGGTATAGCCTCCTTCGATACTTGTATTACTGCCCGAAACGTTCGTTTGATTTCCTGCAGAATAGGCACTTGTAGAGCACACCAATAGTACTAAAAACAATAACGTTGACAGATATTTCATAATTTTACCTAAAAGCAATTCATTTTATCAAGTTCTGCTGGCTTATCATTATAAAACCAAACATAACTAGATATAACATTACCCTCATCTGTTACGACACATTTTTTACCTACCGAGCAGGCGCTCAAAGCAAATAATAATGCTAGTATTAAAAATAATTTATTCATAAGTTTTATCCTCTTCTCTTTGCATACATTCACAGTTTTCACAGTCACAACCTTTAGCGTCTGCTTCAACGCAGTGACATAGATGATTACATTTTTTACAGAACCTATCCTCCATTATTTTTCTGGTAGTCCTTTTGCTAACCAATTTATAAATTTAATCCATGGCCAACAAACTATTTTCCATAGTTTTTTAATCATTTTTTTTCTCCTCAATTTCGTAGAAGAAGTTGTCTGTGTCTTCAGTACGCCATCTACTACTATCTTCGACATTCCAATCACTTGTTTGCACCTTCCAGTTAGGAATTTCATTCTTCACTGTAAATGAAGGAATGCTCCATATTAATCTATTGTTTGGCTGAGCCGCATAGTTGCCATCATCCAAGGCAAGTATATGAGCGCACTTATGTTCGTGCGGTATTTCAGAATGATCTGTATCTAGTATATTACTCTCTGGGTGGGCCCAGTCAACAGTAAAAAGATAAGATCCTGGATGCCATTTTTTATCTTTTCCTATGTATTTACCGTGTTGGCCGTCTAAGATATCGAAAGAAGTAACAGCAGGATGGTAACTGAAACAATTCCAAAGCTCCAACTCGTCAAGTCTAGGCCGAGGAACTTCTTGGACATCAAAGCCTCTTTGTATGAAGGCACTAATCGGTAAACGATAGAAGACAGCACCATTTTCCATAATTGCATGAAACAATATGGGACGTCCTGTAATCGATGCCAAAGCAAATATAATACAGTCTTCGACTTCTCCATGATGTTTTTTAAGGTCATAAAGGTATTCCCTCCTGATCTGTGCGTACGTCACAGGTATGTTTGCGTTTAAATATGCCATTTAACATATAACCTTTTCTATGCAATTGCTAAGAGAACCATAATTACTACTGCAGCAATCACTAATTTTTTGTGATCTGTCCATAGGTGTTCTATTTGATCTAATATATTCATGTTTCCTCCTATTTGTCGTATATATCTCCCCAATTTTTACCTGATTCATAATCAACTTTATTAGGGACGTCTAACTTAACAGCATTCTCCATAATCTCAACTACTTTTTTTGCCTGTTCCGGAGACTCAACAGATAAATCTAATTCATCATGAATTTGAATATGAGCTATAATACCTTCCTTGTATAAATCAAGCATTGATTTTTTAGTCATATCTGCTGCTGATCCTTGTATAAGTTTGTTTAATGCTTTGTATGTATATGCTCTTCTTATATTACCTTGTCCATGTTCTTGCACTGCTTGCTCAAATGGTAAAGCTTTATTTATTCCAAAACGATTTGGTTCCCATAAATGGAAGCGACAAAGACGACCTAGCAACGTACGGATTTGTCCTCGTTGTTGTGCTCTGTTAGATACAGACTTCATTAATGTTTTTACAAATGGAACTCGTTGATGATAGATAGCAAATAGTTCTTCCGCTTTATCTTTTGATACTCCTAGCTCTGCTTGCAACTTAGCTTTACCCATTCCATAAAATAAACCAAGATTAATTGTTTTAGCTTGGTCTCGTGGTATGTCAGCCATTTTAGAAACAGTTGTATGAAAGTCTGCGTCTGAATTTAGATAAGCATCTTTAACTCCAAAGACACTTGTATCTTGATCAAGGGATGCATAGTGAACTACAAGTCTTGGTTCTTGTTGACTGTAGTCAAAACATCCCCACTCGCAACCTTCTTCAGGTACAAAGAGGGATCTTATCAATGGACCTAAATCTTTGTTACGAGCGGGAATCTGTTGTAAATTAGGATTAGAATACGAAAATCTTCCAGTGACTGTTCCACCTTGATCAGATCTTATTTGATTAATATCTGCGTGTATTCTACCTTTATGTTCATATCTTATAATAGTATCAATAAATGTTGTATGTGCCTTGTTAACTTCTCTTGCTTTTGCTATCTTCTGTACTAGAGGATGACTATGAGCAGAGAGAAAATTTTTTGTAAATGAAGGCGCTTTGGTCTTTAAAGTTCTTTCGTATTCTAATCCAAGTTTGTCAAAAACTTTGGCTATCGATCGTGCGGCCCATATTTGACAATCTATTTGTGTTTCTTTTTTTACTTCTTGCAGCAATTGCTTTTCTTGTTCAAACAATTTTTGTTTCAGCTTATGCGCATTTTCCACGTCGACACGAACGCCTTTAAATTTCATATCAACTAAACATGGAAATAAGTCTGTCTCTAAATTAAAAATAGCTTCTAGATCCTGGTCAATAATTTCTTTTTGCATGACTTTCCATAAATCTAATGTTAGTTCAGCATCTCTTTCTGCATAACTACCTACATACATAGATGGTAACATCCACATATCAGATTTAGGATCAATACCCCATTCATTTGCTGCAGCTCTTAATTCTGTTTCATTTTTACCACGGCCAACATAGTCCCAACCTAAAGAATTTAAATCAAATCTAAATCTATTTTCATTAACTAATGATGCTGCAATCATAGTATCAAAGATTCTACCATTTATTTTGATACCCATGGATCTTATCCAACATACATCATACATTGCATTGTGAAATATTTTGTCAGCATTAGACTTACAAACATCTGTAAACCATTGAATGACTTTAGCTTTTTCTAAATTTCCTCCGCCTTTGTGATCAAAAGGAAAGTATCCTGAGTAGCCATCTGTGGCTACAGCGATACCTACAACTTTTCCTCTACCTACTACAGCGCCTGATCCCATTGATTTTAAATCAGGATCATGTGTTTCTAAATCAATTGCAATTTGAGAACAGTCTCGTAAATCTGGAAACTCTTCTGGTTTATTCCATTCAGTTTGTGCTTTAAACATTAGTTATGAGGACATCCTTTCTTCCATTCTTCGTAGCCTTCGACCCATTCTTTTTGTGTAGTCTTAGCTGGTTTAATCATTCCCCACGAATTTTGTGGAGGGTAAGTTTTCTCTGCTTGTTCTTTAGTAATACCGGCGTTTCGATATTCCTCTTCTTCTGTCATTGGTATTGTTGGATAGTCTCTTTCAATTATCATTTCAATAAAATGTACAGCTTTTTCTAAATCTTCCTTTCCATTTTTGTATCTGTGTCTACAGACATATTTAATAACATTTCCTTCCGGGAAAAGCAACTCGTTCTCAATTACAAATTTACTTGGCTGTATCGAAAATTTCTGATAATGTTTTCCACCAATTTGTTTATCGTATGCACTCATATTTTAAACTCCTTCTGTCTATTATTACATTTGATTAGATATAATTTCTGTATGGTTCTAGTAACTGCTACATACCAAACACGATACTCTTCATCTTGCTTAGTTACAGATTTTTTAGCAGCTTTCATAGTGTTAAGAGTTTGATTTAAAAATAAAACAACATTTGTTGCTTCTCCTCCTTTTGCTCCATGAATTGTTGATACTTTTATTCTAGGTTTTTTACTAAGGTCTTCGCCGTTAGCCAACATAGAACGTAAATAATCTTTTGTAGGTGATGCAACTTGATCAAACGCATCATACCATTCTTTTGTGTTATCTCTTTTACTCATTCTTTCTAAAACTCTTTGTTCATGTACCTCTGGAATTTTTTCTCCTTTTCTTATTTGATTCCAATAATCAATATCTTCAAAAAGTGTTTTACTTATACTATTACCTTGTACTGTTTCAAAAAATAAACCCTGACTTTTTAAATATCTTGGAATAGGTTTAAGTAATGGATTAGTTCTTGCTAATATTAACCAGTTTCCCTTAGTCATATCGATAGCAGATAATTTAAACTGTAATAGTATTTCCCCTGTTTCTTTTTTAGGAAAATAATCTTTACTTAATCTATTGTCTTGAACACGATCTATAATTCCTAATGCTTTTATTTGTATTTCACTTGGAACTCTTTCGGATTGCTGTAGTGGTATTTTTTTTGCTTCCCAATCAATAAAAGAATCTACATCTGCACCAGCCCAACCAAAAATAGCTTGATCATCATCACCTGCTACCCATACATCACATTGATTATCTCTTTCTATTTGTTCTATCATTTTCCATTGAATAAGAGATAAGTCTTGTGCTTCGTCGACAAAGATAACATCAAATTTATTCTTGACATTTCCTTTAACTAAAAATTTGTCCAACATGTCAGTAAAGTCAATTAATCCATTCACTTTTTTATAGTCAGCAATCTCTGCTGCAATAGCATCTAGTTTAAATCTTTCTATTTTTCCTAGATGTTCATTTCTATCAAGTTCATCTAATGGAGAAGTTTGTCTGACTCTTGCTAAGTTAATTAAATTTAAATATTCACTGTCTGAAGAAAAAATACCATTCCAACTATTAGTTTCGTAAGAAGCATAAGTTACTTGAATACCACATTCTTCTCCAATTCTTTTATAGTTAAGCTCTTGCATTACATTTTCTTCTTTTAAACCTAAATTATTAAAAGCCAATGAATGTAATGTTTGAAAATGTTTAATATCTTTTTTGGATAGATGTGTTTCAACCTTTAAATATCTGTCTCTTGCTTCGCCTGCTGCTTTACGTGTAAAGGCAAAATATCCTATTCTATTAAGTGGTATTCCTTTTTTTACATATTTTTGTACTTCATTTAATAATCTTCTTGTTTTACCTGTACCTGGGGGGCCAATAACTTTATATCTCATTAGTAATTTGAGTCTTTTCTTTCAGTTGTTTTATAGGTTATCTGTTTAGTTTCTAATTGTTTGACTCTACAAACTTTTTCTGTTTTTCCATCTATGTTAAAAGAATAATTAAATTCTACTTTACAATTATCTTTTAATTTTTGTGCAATTTTTTGTTGGTCAATCTTCCAACCATTTCCTAAGTGTGTAATGAATGATGTAAATTTAAAATAATGTTGTCCATCTTCTGTAAAACATGCTCCATTTTTTAATTGTATTCTTTCTTTTGCTCGTGGTCCATTAACGCAATATTGATATAATTCTTCCTTTAAAATATCATCAATGTGTGTTCCTTCTGGTGGTTTAATAGTTTGACCATTTTTTTTCCACTCATTTAATTTAGCTCTAAAATCTTTTGGCTTAAGGGGTTCAAAATGTGTTCCAGCTTGATCCCACACTAACATTAAAAAATCTTTTTGTGTTGTCATTAATTTTAAATTAGGAATAACAACTTCACATTTGTCATCATTTGGTAAAATGACATTAAATCTATACTCCGGTTGTTCATAATTTATTTTTTGAAAATCTGTAACTTCAGGAAAAGCATTAATACTATCTGACTTAATTCCAAAGGGTCTAGAATAGCATAAACTTCTCATACATTTGTCTTGAATAGGGTCTTCATAACAAGTATGTCCTGCTGTTTCTTTATCCCATGCTTTTAATTTTTGATCTAACTTAGATTTGTCCCATGGATTTTCTAAATATGCATAATTTGCTTTTGCTACAAAATCATGCCACTTGTCTTTGTATTTTTTCTTAGCAAAAACCATATAGTTATACATAAATCGATCTCTGCCATCATCTAATTTAGATTTAGAACATCTTGCCAAACATGGTGGACCATCAGAAAATTCTGGATTTGATCCTAATAAAATATTTTTATGTGTTTCTTCTACTAATGCATCTAATCTTTCTTTTGTTATTTTAGATTCATTCGCTAATTTTATAAACTGCTCTAAAGATAGTTTAGAATTATTCTTATCTACAGCATAGCGTGTTGTATTTCCATTATTGTAATAAGGTAAATTAATAAAGTTACCTGGTTTTATATTTCCTTTGTCATCTTCCTTTAATTCTTTTTGTTTTGGAAAAATTTCTGTGTTTGGTTTTAGTTCTAATGGAAGAAGAAAAGCTTTTACTGCTTCTATTATATCTGCAGCTGGAATAGGTTCTTTTAAAAATATATAACAATGTAATCCACCACTTTTAGATAATAATGGAACTAAAGGTAATTTATATTGTTCAAATTTTGTTAAGTAATTTTTTATTTTAAATTCTGAATAATTTTTTGGATCTATATCAATACAAGCAAATTGTGCTGTTTTATCAAGTTTACAAGGTTGTATACCGATTGATATTTTTCCATCAATGTGATTTTTATAATCTACTGGAGTGATTGGTCTTCCTGCCCATTCGTAATCTGGCTTAAGTTTATTTCTTTCTGAGTCAAGCTTTGCTTTGGACATGTCGGCAATGCCAAAATCTCCATCATAACCAGAAAATAATTTTATATACTCATCTAACATAATGATCCCTTTATTAAGGGCGAGTTAAGTCTCCCGCTCTCGCCCTCATTTCTCTTACGAGAAACTAATAATTAGATTGACCCTCTTCCGCACTGTCAACAGCTTTCTTTTGCCCTGCTTTCAATGAGTTATGAAAATCTCTAGCCATTTGGTATAGAGCAGCATTATCAACTTTTCTTGCTAAAGATACTTTGTATCCGTGCCAAGTAAAGCTACCTGAATTTTCAACAGAATTTAATTTGTAAATTCTAGAAAATATTGGTGCTGGTACAGCCTTCTTGCTTTTAGGATCGATTTCAAATTCATTTTCCATTAATGAATTCCAATTTCTACTCTCTTTTAACTGAGTAGACTTCATCGTCATCAAAGCTTTTTCTGGTCTGTCACCATTGATAATAACAAAATGATTTGCTGTTTTAATGATTTGATTACCATTGTCCAACATATCTTTGTTTTGTTCGTTTTGAGTTGTCTTTGCCATAATGCTTGGTCCTCTATCATTATGAACAGGTCTACCTTCTCTTCGTTCAAAAGGTGCCCATTCTGGGTAAGTCATTCTGTAAAAGACAGGAATTAACTCAATTCCCTTCTCTCCACTATACAGCTTTTTAGTAACTGTATTGTAAAACATACCGGCTTCTGCGCCCTCAACATATTTAGCATGTTTTTTCTTTGTTTCATCTGAACCACTTTGCAGTAGTTTCAGAAAAGGTAATGCAAGATCGCCTTTATCAATGTTCTCAAGACCCATTCCTGAATCTTGTACAAAGTCTAAAGTTGCAACTGCTCCACCTTGTCTTGTCGCCACGTCACTTGTTTCTTGTGTCATGTTATTTGCTCCTTGTTATTTTTGTTTTGTTGCCCTTAAACAGGTTAAAATGTTCAGATGGCAATTCTTGATTATTTTCAGAACGCTCTCTAAACAGTGCTTTGAGTGTCATGGGTTCAACTTTCAGCTTTTGCGTCGGTTGGTACCCACGACCTCGTGCAAGGTCTGCGTATTCGCTCGCCTTGTTATCTTCGTTACGACCAAAGGCAACAGTAACCTCATTTTTAATAAGGTCACCCAGGCCGTTTTCTCGAAGCCATGTAAAAGCGCCTTCTTTCCTATCGCTAGGAATTGTTGCGCTATATATCTCTTTAATTTCTATGCCAGAACCATCAGACAATTTCATTGTCTTTAATTTCATAGTCTGCATAATTTCAGGAATAGCTATTCCTGATATTTTATCTATTTGTTGTTTTTTACGTTTAAGAGCTTCTTCATCATCCTTAACTTCATCTTCTAGTTTTTGTAACTGAAGAACTAAGTCTGACAAATTTTCTGCACCCGTTAAATTATCAACATCTTGAGGTGCATCCTCAATAAACATTTTTTGTAGGTTTTCACTCATCTATCTTACCTTTCTCGTAGAGATTTATTTCTAATGGATAATACACTTTTTCTTGTCTGTCCCATTTCAATAAATTAAATCTGCCGCTGTTTATATCAGATACAATGGCACATGCCAACCCAATAACTGATGGATCTCCAGATAATAATAAATAATCGTTAGAGTTGTAATCTTTTAACAAACGTCGTAGTTCAAAAATAATTGGACCAGGACTTAAAATAATTTGTGTATCTTCACGTAAAAGAACTTTTAGTTTACCATATTTTGAAGCGCCCATAATATTAAATTTAGGACGACCTATTCGTGTTCCAGGCAGTTCTTGTAATACGTAAACTATACTTTCTTTTTCCATAATTGCTTTCTTGACAACATATAAGATAATATGTATAGAATGTCAATAGAAAGTAGAAATATAAATTATGAATTATAAATTTAAAACAAAGCCCTATGCTCATCAATTAAAAGCATTGGAAATGTCGTGGAAAAAAGAAGTATTTGCTCTCTTTATGGAAATGGGTACTGGTAAATCAAAAGTGCTGCTCGATAATATATCGATGCTTTATGATAAAGGTAAAATTAATGGTGCTTTAATTATAGCACCCAAAGGTGTTTACAAAAACTGGTTGGAGTCTGAAATACCAGAACATTTAGTTAAACATATTCAAAAAAAGACCGTTTTGTGGCAAGCTTTAATTAATAAGAAACAACAAGCTAAACTCGATACTTTATTTAAACCTGAAGTGGACCTACACATTCTTATTATGAATGTAGAAGCTTTTTCTACAAAAAAAGGCTTAGATTTTGCTGCTAAATTTTTAAGTTGTCACGATGCATTAGTTGCCATTGATGAAAGCACAACAATCAAAAACCCAGGCGCCCAGCGAACTAAAAATATACTACGGTTATCTAAATTAAGTAAATATAGAAGAATATTAACTGGTTCACCGGTAACTAAGTCACCTCTAGATTTATATACGCAATGTTATTTTCTTGACCCTTGGCTGTTAGACCATGACTCTTATTATACATTTAGAACACGTTATGCATTAATAAAAAAAGCTCATTTTAATGGAAGAACGGTACAACTTGTTGTGGGGTACAGAAATTTAGCAGAATTATCTGAAAAATTAAAACCTTTTTCTTATCGTGTATTAAAAGACGATTGTTTAGATTTACCGCCTAAAACTTTTATGAAACGAATTATACAATTATCGCCAGAACAAAAACGACTTTATGAACAAATGAAATCAATGGCTCTTGCTGAACTCAATGGCAAAATGCTTACTACCTTTAATGCGGTAACTCAAATTATGCGATTACAGCAAATTACTTGTGGTCATTTTAAAGCTGATGATGACTCTATTCAAGAAATTAAAAATAATCGTATTACTGAATTAATGAGTGTTTTAGAAGAAGTTGAAGGTAAAGCCGTTATTTGGGCGCATTGGCGTCATGATATTGCCACTATTGTAAGAGAAATTGAGAAAGAATACCCTGGTTCTGTGATGACTTACTATGGTGATACAACACCCGATGATAGACAGAAAGCTATTCGTGAAATGCAAGATCCAGAAAGTAAAATACGATTTTTAGTAGGTACACCACAGACCGGCGGGTATGGAATTACACTTACTGGTGCATCAACTATGATTTATTATTCTAATGGTTATGATTTATTATTGCGTCAACAATCTGAAGCAAGAATTGATAGAATTAGTCAGAAAAAACCAATGACTTATATTGATATACTTGCGGAGGACACAGTTGACGAAAAAATCGTAAAAGCCCTACGCAAAAAAGTTAACATCGCCACTGAAGTTATGGGCGAAGAACTTAAGGCTTGGATATGATGAATATAAGTAGTGAATTTTTTCTATTAACTATGATGACGTTTTATTTTGGTATAAAAATTTATTTTTTATTTATATAAATCATCTCCGGGGACGTTACATCCCCGAAAATGTAGGATATACGCGTGACGCGCTGAAATTTTTTCAAATCCGTTATTTTATAGCAATTTGTTTTGCTTTTTTGTTTTCAGGTAGATTGTGTTTTAAATTAATTTTTAACATTCCATCTTCCAACTTGGCACCGCTGCATTCAACATAATCAGCTAATTGTAGCTGTCTTTTAAATGCTCGTTTAGCAATACCTTTATGAACAAACTCTTCTTTATCTTCTGAAGAAGTTCCTTCAATAGATAACACTCCATCAGCAACGGTAACATTGATGTCAGATTTTTTATAACCTGCCACAGCCATTTCTAATGTGTATTTATCTTCGCCTGCTTTCTTTATATTGTAATGCGGAAAGCCTGCATTGATTGTAGGCAAACGATGAAAACGTCTAAAGACATCTTCAAATCCGATTGCATGGTTTAGGAAATTGTTTAAGTTTATTAGATCAGTCATAATAACCTCCTTTGTTAGACAGTTAATAATAAGAGCCTCCTAAAGCACTCTTAAGACTAATATATATACTATTTTAAGAATAATACAAGTATAGAAATGATTACTGCAACTCTGTATCCATGTAAAATGAATTTTGAAGAATCAAGTCTTCCATGTTTGTCCTGAAATAATTTTTTAATGTTTTCCATTATGACGTTCCTAATAAAGTTAAAATGATAGCTCCAAGCCCACCTAAAAGCCAGTATAAAAATCGATCCATTTTAGTATGTAGTTTGTCTATGTCTTCGTGCATATGTTTTAAGTGATTTTGTTTAATAGAAAATATTTCTCGCTTTAGACCTTTGATATGTCCATATAAAGCGATAATATGCTCGCTCGCTGTTTTAGGTTCTTTAGCCATTAAGCCATCCCTTTGCTTCTTAATCTTATTGCTTGTTCCGCAGGAGATAGTAAAGCAGTTTCAGTTCTTGTCAACCCAGTTTGTGAACTAATCTGCGGTGCACTTGCAACCACGTTTGGACTAGGCATTGAAGTTGGTGGCAATGGTGCTACACCCACAGGTGTAAACCCTTCTGGTAATTTCATGGGTTTATCACGTTTTAAAAAATCTTTTGGTTTTATTCTCCACGGTTGATTTAGAGGAAGATCATCCATTATTTCTTGAAGATCTCGTATAGTATCTTTAGTATAGTCGTCATAGGTAGGAGGTATGCCATATTTTTCTTCTGTATATTCAAAACCTTTTTCTATGCCTTTACTTATTCCCATTGAATACCATTCGTTATCCATAATTTTATCAAATAATTTTTTCTGTCCTCTTCGTTTAAATGTTTCTCTAATCGTGTCTTCAGGTATACCTAAAAATAAAGCAGCATCAATGTATCTTTTAACTTCGTTAAATTTTTCATATCTTTTTTCATTAGCTTCTATCATTTGTTGAATTAATTTATTACCCTCAACAGGATCTCCTGTTCTTGTTTTATATAACATTATGTTTCTTTGATTACGTTCTGCTGTCATAAAATCATTTAGCTTAAAGTTTAAGGATCGTTCAATGTCTAATGGTGCTACTCTAAAACCAAGTAGTCCAAGTAATTCATCAGGTAATTCATACTCAACACCATTAATTGTTTCTCCTGAAAGTGCTGCTATAACTCTTCTAACGGCTGGAGCTGATCCAACAGAAAAAGTTTCAGCTAAATGTTGCATGGTTTTAACAACCTTATCGCCTGGATCATCTTCTTCATTCCAAACTCTTGTTCCACGTCTATCTTCTCCACCTCTCATAAAAATATCTCCCCATGCTCCTACCCAAATAGCTTCTCCGACAAAAGGTGCCAAAATTTGAGCAGTCGCTTTACCCATACCTTCAGCGATTAAAGGCATTATAGCTCTGTCTGGATTCATTTCAATTGTTGTAAATATATTTTGTGCAGGACCTATAAGTGTTTCATAAAAGAAACCTCTACTAAAATCGATGTATTTATATTTTCCATTTTCATAGATAGGTAGAATAGTACTATTTCTAGAGAAATCAGGTAAGAATTCTTTTAATGCATCTAATTTTTTTTCTGTAAATCCATAAGCTTGCATCATACTCCACACTGCTAAAGGTGGTATCGTTGTTAAAGTTGTAGCCATACCCACTGCTCGTTGCCATCCTATTTTTGCAAAGATAGGATCATTAATTTCTTCGAGTGCTGTTCTTACTGCATTTGGAAACGTTCTAAGTTGTTCTGAAGTCCAACCTACGAAATTACCTAATGGAGATTTTCTAACTTGTTTTATAGCAGGAGATACATAATTATAATTAGGTAACATATCTCTAACTTTTTTAGTTGCCATTCTTAATATTTCAATAGAGTCTAAACTTCCACCAGGTACATCTTTTAATTTTATAAGACCATTTTTAATAGCTGCTTCATAAGCTTTTCTAATTCGGTAAGACTCGCCGAAGAAATTAAATATTTTCCAGGCATCGTCTTCAGCGATGTATAATTCTTGTGCACCTTTTAAAAATTTTTGTGTCTTGCTTCCTAATCGTCTCCAAACTTTGTCTAAGAAACCTGTCTTAGCTGTGTCTGCAATTAGTAATTGTACTTCTCTAGCTCTTGCACTTGAGTTAACCATACCTTCATCCAATAAAAATCTATATAAACTTTGGCCACCTTCTTCTATAAATTCTTTTCCACCTACTACTAGATTGGGATCACGTACTAACTTAGTTGGATCAGAAGTGTTGGCTCCATAAACTCTAGGTCTTATACCCACTCCTGCTTTAGAAGGTCTCATATTTAATCCTGGTCTGTTAGGTCCAAAGAATTGTGGCTGTACCGTTCTCCAAGCTGACCTTACAGCTTTAGCTAATTCTTTAGGTGGTATAGCTATGTTGCCTAAGTATACTGTTGTAATAGCTCCTGATGAAAAGTTTCTAGCGTGAGTAAAGGGACCTCCCACTGTTTTACCAGCTTGCACCAAACTTTTAGGTATAAGCACACCCCACTGATACAATGCAGATTTAGCAATAGGACCTAGTGCATCTCTCGATCCATTAATTATTCCGTCTGCAATATTTTGTGTTGTAAACATTCCATTGATAGGAGGTGTGTAGGCTTCTTTACCCAATCCACTCGGTACATCTAATCCTGCTTCAATAACTTTATTGGGTTTACTAATATTACGAAAAGCATTGATAGCTTCATCATATGAATCATAAACAATTCCTCGTTTACCTCCCTTAACCATTTCTGCAGATTGTTTTTTAATAAAATTATAAAAAGCATCTCGGGCTGTTATTTCTGCCAAGTCATGAGTTACATTAGATATAATTTTTTCAGCGTTTTGATATTCTCCAAATAGTTGTTTAAAAGCAGCAAGATCATTTTTAGTTTGTATTAAACCTCCTGCTTTGTCAGCTTTAAACTTGCCTCCACCTGTTATATTTTCAGCAATGTTTTTTGTGGCTACTGATTTTTCGTTAAGCGGGTCAATTTTTCTTGTTCCAAATTTAAAAGTAGGCATGCCTGTGGTTTTATCCAAACGTACATTTTTAATAATGTCATTTACCATTAAATTTGCGTCACCTTTAGATAACGTTTTTCCATTTTCTCTCGCAGATCTCATAAAGATTCTAGCCACTTGATCCTTGATGCTTGCTGCCGGAGCAAATTCATCAATCGCTTTAACCGACCTATCGCCAAAGATTTTAAATTCTAAAGCTAAATTATTTCTTATACGATCATTAAACAAAGCTACAAATTCATTTTTAGCTACATTAACATTTCCACCTTTGTATAAAATATTTAAAAAATCAGCCCATGTTTTTTGAACATTGTAAAACTCATCAATTAAGCCTACAGCGTCATCTGTAGCAATCTTTAAATCTTTTGTCATGGTCTTCATAAATTCATTAATTACTTTTGTGCTGTAACCTTGAGCAACTATTTTACCTTTGCTGGTAGCAAATTTTCCTTGATTAATAAATTTAACAAATGCATTAGACAAAGATGTTGAAAGACCTGAAGCTCTTGCTGCGGGTGATGCTTTTTTTTCAATGGCTCCAACAATTCTATCAAATCGTTTAAGATAATCTCTTACTATGATTTGTCCTGATTCTTTAGCACCTTCCATTCTTTGAATGCCTTTAAATTGCTCTGCTTCAAATTTTCCTCTGGCTCGCAAAGGTCTGCCGATAAATTTGTCAACAGCACGATCAAATTTTTTATTACTATACTCAAGTAATTTACTTTTTTTAAGAATTAGATTTCCAACTTTACCTCCAGCAACAATAGTTGGAATAATAGGAAAGGATAATTCAGCGCCTAGTTTTAATTTATTATAAAGTTGTCTTATGGCATCAGACTTGGCGTCTTTGCTTCTTTCTCTATTCATTGCTGTGTATTCACCTTCGTTAAAAAATAGTTCTCCGATCGTTCCTACGTCTTCAGCTTTATAAATAACAGCAGCCGTTCCAAGACCACCACCCACAGCCGTTCCTACAAATTTCTGTGTGCCTGATAACTCATTTAATTTTTTAATTTCTTTGGCAGATTTGTATAGATCCTTGTTGCCTGTTGCTTTAATATATCTACCTTTTTTGTAAGCTTGCACGGCTTTGTTAAAGACACCTGTCATTTTTTCAGCCATCTTTATTGCAAATTTACCACCTGTTTTATAAGATCCATACAATTGCACGCCTAACTCTGTTAGTCGTCCGATAGCACGTTCTTTAGCTATCTCTTCTGAAGCTTTTCCAAGCATACCAATATAACTTTCTTCAAATACTTTATTAAATTTTGCTAGGTTGCTTTCATCAATCGGTATACCTTCTTCTGCAAAAGCATCTTTGACCATGGCGCCAAATTGAAAAAATCCGGCACCCACTTTAATACCCCCTGATAGAATTGAGGCCATGATTGCTTGACTTACACCTACATTATTGACATCAACATCAAAAACACTAGGTTTCTTTTTTTCTGCTGATCGATCTGGATCTTCTGTTTCAGCTAACGTATAAGCTTTTGCTTCTCCTTTAAACTCACCTTTAAAAGCAGCGCCTAAATCACTGAACTGCTCTTTCATTTTTTTTATTTTTTGTGTTGGAGAATCAAAGATAGGGTCGTCGGGATCTTCTTTTCTTTTTTCTTCTAAGTATTTTTTACCACCATATTTTTTATAGTAGTTAACTTCTTTTAAAATATCTTTAACTTCGTCAAACGCTTCACCAAATCTAGTTTGCTTTTCTTCTTGGTTTTTTATTCTTTCGGCGTTGTCAGTTTCTCGTTCAAGGACTTTATCATATTCTTCTTGCTCGGTTAAAACTTCTGCGACTTTCTTTTTTTCGTTTTCTTTTTCTTCGTCTATGAGTGTACGAGGATCAAATATAAATTTCTGAACCATATCTCCTCCTTAATAGACAACTTTTATAAATCTTGGTGCTTCACCTTCTTTACTTACTTTTTTAAAAAGACTTCCTGTTTGAGCATCAAAATAAATTTGCCCTGTAGTATACGTTTTGTCATATGCTGCCGCTAAAACAATTTCAGTAACTTCGCCTTCGTCATCTGTTTTAACACCTTCTATGTGATTAGGTTTAATATAAGTTTTTGTTTTATTTAAGTCTTTTTGAATATCTTCAGGATAAACACCTGTTTCTATATTATAAATATGTTCAGCAACAGATTTAACCATGCCCGCAGGCACTTCTTGATCTCTTGAAATCATTAGTTCAAGTTCTCTAATTCTATCAGCTTGTACTTCACCTGGCATATCTTGTACGCCATATATTTTTTTCTTTAACAAAGCTCTAATAGCTGCATTTTCATCATTGTACAAACCAGATTGTACTGCTGCTTTTGCATCCTTCATTAAGGCACTTAGTTGATCATCGTTCATGCCTTTAATCATATCAGCAACTAAAGCTCGGTCTTCACTCGCTTCTTTTTGTTGGTAAGCAGCTTCTAGTTGTTTTGCTTGTTGGAATTTTGCAAAAGGTTCTTTTGCTTGTTCTGCTGCTGTTGCAAAAATATTAGATTTAGGTGTTCCGCTTACTAAATTTAAACCAAAGTCAATTAAAAATTGATTCATACTGTTATCTCTTCGTGGAGTTCTAGGTGCAATCGCATCAATCATACTTTTCCGTGTTTGAATTTGTTCAACAATGCCCGCAGGATCAGCATATCCTTGACGTGGTGCTAGACCAGAAGTTATTCCGGTGCCAGCTGATCCGCCTGTTCTAAACATAGGTCTATTTAATGTTCTCATATTAACTCATCTGATATGGATTCGCTTGAGAACCCATTATTCCGCCAACAACAGAAGCTGTACCTAAAGCTGATTGTAAAGCTGTTGGATCTGGTGTTACTTGTGTTTGATAACTTCCAGGCATTTGAGCTAAAGCTCCGATACCCGCACCATAAGTTCCTAATCTTTGATATGGTTCCATGGCTTGCATTTGATTAGCTTGCGCTTGTGCATCTAATACAGCTTGTGCTTGTTGCTGTTGTATGCCACCTACTTGGCCTAACGTTGCAATATCTCCTCTTCCTAATTGAGGCGCCAAGCCAGCAAGTCCTTGCTGGTATTGTCCTAAACCTAATTGTCCTTGAGCTAAGCCTGCTTGTGCTCCACCCAAAGTTAATTGATTCATTAAATCTTGTTGTCTTGCTTGCTGCCCGATGCCGTATCCTTGTTGCAACATCTGTGCTTGAAGTAAAGCTCTATTTCTATCTGATTGTGTTTGGTATTCTGATTGCATAACACCTTCTCGGCCGCCACCATAACCACCTAGTGCTACAGCTTGATCTGATATACCTTGTTGTCTCATCGCTGCTTGTCTATCAAATTCTGCTAAAGAAGCATCAATCACTTGTGTTTGATAAGGTGACATGTAAGAAGCAATTGATCCTGCTCCCGTGCCTGCACCGGTACCTGTTAAACCTGCTGCTGCGCTAATGTAAGGAGAAACACCTGCCATTGTCGTACCTGCTTGTGTTCCATAAGTTCCAGCTTGTGTTAAATAAGGCTGGTAAGCACCCACACCTGAGCCAGCTAATGTTGCTGCTTGTGTTTGTAATGCATCTTGTGCTGCTACGGTTGGTGCAAATCTTGATGTATCTAAAGGAACGGATGTCAAGCCAGTTAGTTGTCTTGCATAGTCCTGTTGTAAATCTTGTTTATATTGTTGTGGTAAATTTGCTACTTGTGTTATTGCCATTATATAATCCTGTTCTGTAATTTCTGTGCGTTAGCGAACATGCCTCTTGCACCTTCTAAATTATTCATAAGGTCTTCCATTATTTCTGCGCCTTTGTCAATGTCTCCACCGCCTGCGCCTCTTACAGCATCAGCTGTAAATACAAATTCATTTTTACTTAATCTTGCGGGTACATCATCTGCTTTTTCTTCGCCGCCTAAAGCTACAAAGCCTCCTTCATTTCTATAATCTTTTTCCATGCCACCTAAATCCATAAGTCCGCCTTCTTGTGCTCCGATTCTTCCGCCTTGAGCTGCTCTTGTAACTTGTTCTGGTAAAAATCTTAATCCTGCTGCTGCACCTTCTGCATCAGTTCCTCTTGCCGCTGCTGCAATAGCTGCTGGATCAATGCTTGTTGTGTCCATAGGTAGTTCATCTTTAGGTAAACCTTCTACATATTTACCAACTGCTGCACCTATGCCTAAAGGATAAAGAGGATTGACTCTTGCATCCTTACCTTCACCTAGGTAGGGACTTAAAGCACTAGAAAATATTCCTGATCCGCTGCCTACGTTTTTATTAAGACCAGCAAGTTCTAAAACTTTAGTTAAAGTTGCAGAAGGAAGATCTCGTAATTCTTTTGGAAGTTCATATCCTCCTGGCATTGTCGTTGGAAATGTCGGAGGTGTCATTGTTCCACCTGGTAAATTTACTCCCGGAATCATATTTACAAGATTTGTTATACCAGTGCCAGTAGTCTGCATTACGTCTGCTATAGATCCTAGTACAGGAACACCTTCTGCTTTACCTAATAAATCTCCTAGCCATCCTTGACCATATCCCTCTGGTAAAAATTTTGTAGAACCACCCACAAGGGCAGCAGTTAATAGTGGATTTTCTTTAATTTCATTTGGAATAATATCGTCTTTAATTTTTCTAACTAGATCGCCAAGAAAATATCCTTGACGTTTTTCTAAACCAGCAATACCTCCGCCAGCCATCATTTGTTTTCTTTGTTGTGTGTAAGTACCTGGTCCTGATGCCATAATTCCTGAATCTTGTTGTGGTGCTTTGCTCATTTCGTCATAAAATTCTCTTGCTCTTTTAGCTGCTTCTTCAGGAGAAAAACCCATTCCTATTAGTTCATAATAGATGTCTTCTAAAGTACTCTCCTGGCTAGGTTCCATTGAAGCCATCTGTTGATTTCCAGATAGTCTTATGTCTGGAGCGCCTGCGTTTAATGAATCTGAATCTTTATTATACATAGTTATATTGTTGGTTATTTTATTAAGGCAGGGATTTAACCTGAGTTTATATTATTACTTAATTTATATTAATAAATCAAGCTTATGTTGTTACTTCTCTAGGCTTTATTTCAAGGGCTGATAGCACCACATGAAGCCTATTGGCAGTCGCTGCTGTAACCTTTATAATTTCGCTCTCCTCAGCGACTAAAGGGCCTGTTAACAGCTCTGATGTTGCGTTTGCTGATATCGCCTTAGTCTTAAATAGACTAAAAACAGCTGAATCAGTGTCGGTTATTGTTACAGTAATGGTATCAGCATTACCTGAATCTTCGGATACGAGTATAGATTTAATGACAGCGGTTGTAGCTGTCGGCACAGTATAAATTGTTGTAGCACTGGTGCTGGTTAAATCGACTTTTTTATTTACAAATGCGTTTGACATTAAGCTAAAAATAAAGCAATGGCTTCTGCTTCCTCTTTTATTTCTTGTTGAAAAGATGTGTTAAGTTTTTGTATTACAGAATCTACATCTCTTACAAAAGATTGTTGAACCTGTTGATCATATTGTAGTAACGGTTGTGTTAACGATTGTACGATTCTAGCCATTATATTCCTTGTTGTACTGGTACTAAAAATTTATTAATTTGTTCAATATAATTCATCAAATTATCTCTTTGTCCAGATGTTAAATTTCTACCTTGATAGGATCCTTTTCTTAATATATCTTCTACTATACTTCTTCGTTTAAATAACTCTGCTTTTTGTGTATTCTGAACACCTAATAATTTTGCTCCTGATTCAAGTCCTTCACCAGTAGCTACTTTTTCTGCTACCGTTTTAACTCTTTGTCCATCTCCACCACTAGCAACAAGTGGTGTTGTTTTTTTAGTCTCTGTTGTTGGTGTTCTTGTTAATGCTGTTCGTATCGTTTCTTGAACTCCTTTTGGTATAAATCTTTTTGCTGTTTGGTATTGTCTATAAAGATTATAAGGTTTAGCTAATGCAGTTCCTGCTAATAATTGTGGAGCTAACACTCCTAATGCTACATTTTTTAATGTTGTACCAATACCTGATTTAGGTGTTGGCGCAATGGGTTGTTGAACTTGTCTAACGTATCTTTTAAATCCTTCATCAACCTTAGGCTCATCTAAAACTTTTAATAATGGATTATAAGACACAGATCCAGGATCCGTAACTTCACCTTGAATATCTCTTATATCTACTATGGGTGCAGTATCAAACCCTGTTAAATCTGTAAGAGCATCTATGTCTCCCGTGTCTAAAAATTCTTCTTGTCTTTGTCTAGCGTCTGCTGTTTTTTTTAATGCTTCTTGAAAGCCTACATCAACTCTACCTTCTGCAGCTTGTTGTGCTGCTCTTTGAGCATTTAATGCATCTGTTCTAGCTTGCTCTGCTGCTGCCGCTGCCGCTGCTGCTCTTGCTATTTCTTCTCTTTGAGCTGCTGCTCGCATTGCAGCTCCACCTTCGCCGCCACCGCCGCCACCGCCGGTTCTACCTCCACCGCCACTGGAGCTTCCTCCAAAGCCAGCTCCTCCGCCATATCCTCCTGGTGTTCCTGCTCCTCCTGGCATTATCGTCTCCCGTCCGGTTGTATATCTAATCTAAAGGTACCCACTTTCCAGTGTTGTGCTAAACCTGTATTCGATATTTTTAAAGCTATAGCACGTGCGCGCGCTCTTGTATCTACTTTAGTTGTTGACGAAGTAACATCAAAAGGACCTAAGGAAGAACTGGCTTCCGAATCCGTTGGGTAATTTTTTAAATTAAGTGTTACTCTTGTTGTTCCTGTTTGTGTTAAAAAATCTGGTAATACTCTTCTTATTTTCATTATATTTTCTCCATCACCTCGTAGATCAGCACCGCCACCTTGTGTTTGTGCTATATCAAAATCTCCTGATTGTATATTAGCAGTAATAGCTGTTGATGTTCCAGCTTTAATTTGATTGTTGCCTGTTTCATGTTCATAGTAAGTTGTACATCCATCGGTATTACCCACCGTTGAATCACTTGTTGAACTTGAATCATATTCTGTTCCATGCGGCTTGCCAAAAATGGCAGAGTCTGCCCATGTCGATCTTGCTAATGAGCTTGTTGTCCATACCGGTCTTTCAGGTGATGAATCCATATAGTTATAAGTCACTGATCTATTATTAGATGCTGCACCACTTCCAGGATAGAACCATGTCACTTCACCAAACAAATTATTCAATCCTGCATAGATATGATTTTTAGGAACCGTGTTAATATCATCGTAAACATAATCCTCGACTAAACACGATAATGATTCTAGTCGACCTGTATATCTAAAGAAACCATTTTCTGACATCCAGTAAGCCGAGCCATCTACTTCCACAGCCGCATTTTTACCAATGAGTCCACAGTTCGTACCTACTTGTTGAAAAGAAAATACAAATGGTGCACCTACAAATCTCATAATAAACATAGATGTATCGGTCCAAATGTAAATGGCATCACGACCTCTAAGTGCTCCGACAATTCTTGTACCATCTGCAAGTCGCTGTGTACCTGCGGTGTTGGTTGCTGTAGGCGCCCATGAAGTTAATGATTCTTGGTCCGACCATCGAATGTACATATCATCTTGTGTTGATGTTGTACCAATGGTTGTTTCTGTACCAAAAGCGACTAAGTGTCGATCGGGTGTAGAGACTAAAGTTTGTGTTGTTGCTGTTGGGCAACCTGAGATAACTGTTGCTCGTGTTGATGTTGCTCCTGCTGCATTGGCATCCCATTCAAAAGAAGAGCCATCGACAATCGTTGCAATTAATTTGTTTCCAAAATTATCAAGTGTCCAGAGACCAGGAGCAGTTACAATATCTCCTGTTTGTGAAGCACCCCATTTTGTATAATCTGATGCATCGGTTACTGTAGCTTCGTCACTGTGTGATGCTGCTGTTGTGTTATCCGAACCTCGTGTCAATCCTGATAGTGTATTCGTTCCTGTTGTATTTGTTGTATAAGCAATACGTTCGTTGTCAATTAAAACTGTTCCTGATGCAGGAAAAGAAGCTGAGTCATCCATAACAATGCTTGATGAACCACTTGTTAAAGCTCCATTTAAGGTATCCGTTAATTCTCCAGCAACAGTACCACCCCATAAACCTAAACCCCAACCAGCAGCAGATTCTTCAACCGCTGGACCGATAGAATAAAAATGTTTAACTCTTACTCCTCCGGATGTACTGGCTCCCGATCCACTTTCGACCGATCCCATTTCGACTGTAAGGGTTGTGCTAGACGGGACGGAGGTAACCATGAAATTCGTATCGTCAAAATCATCAGAATCAAAATTAGAATTGGTAGCAGAGCTAAAATTATCACAACGTATAATATCAAACTTAGAAATACCATGAGCGCTCGCAAACGTGATCGTAACTGTTGCATCGCTTTGTGTTGTTGTAAAAGCATTAGTTAAAGTTGTTGTACTTTTAAGAGGAGTTATATCATAAAAAGCTCCTCCTGAATAGACGTATAAAAATCGGTTTGTTCCTAATGCAGCATACTTGATACCTGCTGAACTGACAAAGTGGTGTAAAGCTGTGTTTCTTCCTGTAAGCGTGTTGTCTCCTAGCTGAGCCCAACCACCTACTTTTTCAGGCGTGCCATATCTAAAACGAACAAAGTCACCACTTACCCATTGGCCTTCGCCACCCGTTGCGGTTACTTGTTTATTAAATCCAGGTTGAAAATTTACTTTTTGTAGCATAATTATCTAGCCGTACAAGGTACTCCATTTGAATTAACTAAAGGTTGTTCTGCAAAAGCTATATAAATATAAGTTCCGCCTGAATTATTAACTGTTGCGTATGTACCTCTTAATTTAAAACCATTAGATAAAATATCAAAACCAAAATTACCAGCATTAGTATCTTCGGCACTTGTTGCTTGAGCTTGTAAATATCCTGAAGAACCATTATACCCAGCTCTTTTATTATCATATATATACCAACTACCTGTGCTATCAGTTCTTTTTATCATAACGTAAGCTGGTCGAAAACCTGTAAAAACCACTGGTCCATTAGCATTTCCGTTTCCAGTGTATGATCCAAATTTACTGAAGCCTTGTATTCCTGTCCAAGCATAAGCAACCATTGTTGAACTACTTGCGTTAATATCAGTATAAGTACCTATCGAATAAACAGTTGAAGTAGGTGCTGTATCTTGCCAAGCAGTTGCATTATCTACCAATGCTCCCTCTCCATGTAAAACCATATAATCTGTTTCAGCATCAGAAGCGAAACCTTTGTGATATACCAACCATTCACCTGAGGCACTAAATCTTTTTACAATGAGCCATTCTGGAGCCGCACCAAGTCCGTGTCCAACTGTAGCATTTGCTCCTGTACCAGTATATGATGATATTGAAAAACCAGCTGTTGTTGAAACACTTGTTGTTGTTGTATTGATTGAACCATCTGTATTAGAAGAACCAGCACCAGCACCAGCTTTCCAACACCAAGCAACATGAGTGTTTGTATTTCCATTTAATGCACTCCAAGGACCTAAAGTAAATCCATCACTATCAAAAGATTTTACTCCAAAATTAGGATCGGCAGTATCAGAAGATGTGTAATTTCTGTTAGTTGCCATCCATTTATTTACACCTCTAACTACATCAAAAACAGTATGGTCGTCAGTAAAATTTCTTCCTTTAAGAATTATTAAATCTGGTTGCATATCTGTATCGGTGTCATCAAAAGTAACTGTTCGATCATCATTACCATCTCCAGTATAGAGCTGAACTTTAAAATGTGCTGTAGGATCGTCTATTGTTGTATAAGCCATTATCCATACTCCGCGAGATTCTTAGTACAGATTGCAAAGTAGCCGCTTGGTGGAGCATATTCAAAAGTCGTTCCACCATCATTTGCATCTGCGTTAGCTGATGAAACTGCCCACGTTGTTCCACCACCAAAATTATAATTTGAATTATCACTATCTCCACTAAAACCACCAGTCATCGGTGTGTAATAAGTATTTGTAATTGATATAGCTCCAGTACCTGTTGCACCTGATTCTGGATCTCCGCTATTTTGCCATGTGCCGTTTTTTGAAAAATATAACTTATTATTGTCCAGATCCAATGCTACACCAATAATATCGTTGGCGGCAAAAGTATCACCATAAGCCTGTGTACTATCATTATCTAACGAATATCCATTATTACCATAATAACCAATAGCTAACTTATCTCCGCCAAATAAATTAAAACCACCTGCTGTTCCATCATCTTGCATATCATTTGAATTTACAACACTTTCACTTGCAATTCCCATAGTAGTATATTTAGCATCAGTTTGAGAACCTATTTTATTTTCCCAATACCATTTTCCCTTATTAACAAACATAGTACAAGGAACAAAAATTCCACTATAATCGTGTGCAACTAAATTACCTCTTGTAATTGAAACACTATCATTACCACCTAAGCCTGATCCAAAGAATAAACTATTAATGACAGGAAAATTGTTAGTGGGGGAGTCTGTCATCTGGTCTGTTGCGGCTAGATTAACTTCTGTTAGATCCGTGCCGCCGTTTGCGTCGTTCCCTAGGTTACTACTATCTTCAAAATCTAAATAAAAACCATTGTTGCCAAAGGTTAATGATGAAACATCTTTCGGCTTCCATATTGAAGGGCTGTCCTCATCATACTCACCGAAATCACTTGCGGCATATTGAGTTCCATCTACAAAAACAACTTCTGCCATATAGCCATCAAAATACATATTGGTACTACTTGTTCTACGACCAACTGCTATTGTGTTTCCACTATCCATAGCATCACAATCTGTATTTTGGCTTGGATAAACATTAACATAAGTATTATCATCATTTTGTTGAACACCATTTACATACAATTTCATTCGGTTTGCTGCTGTACTTTGTGTTGTATCTACTGCAAAAACTACGTGCATCCATGCGGCTGGGTATTATCATCATTTTGTTGAACACCATTTACATACAATTTCATTCGGTTTGCTGCTGTACTTTGTGTTGTATCTACTGCAAAAACTACGTGCATCCATGCGGCTGGGTCTTTGTATTCAGGACTTGTAATAAGTTGTGTAGATGTACCTCTATCATCAAAAGTACAATGTAAATCGTAATCTGATGGTGCTCTAAATCTAATACCAGTTTGCCATTCATCAGAACTATCTGGCCCAACATTAAAAATTGTTTGATCTCCAGCGAATGAGCCTCTTTTAATCCAAGCAGAAAAAGTAAATTTTTTTTCATTTGTAGCTGTACCTAGTGTCTTGTGCATATAAGGACTATCCCCACTATCAAACCGACAGGAATTAGCTACTTCAAATGATGTATCTGCTGCTGAATTTGCTCCACCTATAAGAAAAGCCATATTAAGACCCCAACACTGGAAATTCGCCTAATGGTCTTGTTACTGAATCATCTTCTTGTTTTGTATATGTATATAAAGTTTCTAAAGCTGGTGTATCTGATGCATTGGTAATTGCAGTTTCCATTTCAGCTTGTTTAGAACGAATTCCATTTCTCCATGTTGTAACATTGCTAGGAATAGCTGTTGATTTTTCATATTTACGCGTGACGTACCAATCTGTCTCTGATAATAAAGTATTAGCTTGTTGTTTAACTGTTTGAATTAAATTATATTTTAATCCTCTGTATGCTAATTCACCCTCAGTACCTTTTCCATCAGATTCATCTTGTGCAGTCCATAAAGTATCTGCATGTTTTTTAGCTGTTGCGTTTCCATAAGAAGCGGTAACTTTACCGTTTGCAAAAGCATAAGAAACATTTGTATTAACATACCAAGCGTCATCTTTTTTCTTAGAGTTGTCCCAAACAATTTCATATATGCCAATCGCTTCTCTTTGCGATTTAGTCCATAGATTAAATACACCTTTTGGATATTGAATATCTCCAATGGTAATACCTTTATTACCACTTAAAAATTTTGTTATTGATCCGTCTTCTACTAATGCATACATAATATTAAGCCCTTGTTAAGTTAAGGTTCCTTCCAACTTCTATCCAATGTGAATTATGATATCTAAACGTAAATAAATCAGCCTTGCCTGCAGTCGTTGTAGCCGTTGGGGCTGTTCCACCTGTAAACTCGAAAACGGCGTTCCAGGCAATAGTTCTGCTACCTGTTCCATCTTGAATACAAACAACAGAAATATATTGTCCTGTTGTTGGATTAGTTGGTGCATCAAAGGTTACGTTATTTGTTAATGTCACTTGTGCAACTGGCGATGCTCTTACATCCCAATCTTGAGTTGCATCAAAAGATAAGGTTGCTTCTTCTATATAAATGGCTCCAGTTATTTTTGATAAATTATTAGCATCTGCTGATAATACTTTTGAAGCTGCACTTGTACCTAATGTTGCAAGGTCACTGTAATTTAATTCTGCTGCTGTAGCTGTAACGGCTGTACCTGCATATGCAAATTTACCAGCTGATGATACATTAAATGTTGCATTGTCTTCAATTCTTGCAACTTCAGTTCCATCTCTTTGTTGAAATATAATATCTTTAGCATCAACAATGGGTTTAATAATCACATCGCTTGATGAGTTAGTAATTTTTAAAACTTCTGTTCCTCCAGCTTTAAAACTCCAATCGTTTCCGCCAGCATCTAGAATAATGTCTGCTGCTGCATCAACTGTTAAGTTGTTAGCACTAATAACTAAATCAGTACCATCTCCTTCAATTTTTTCTGAATCTCCACCAAATACAATTCCAACATCATTTGGAATATGAATATCTGATGTAGCTGTTAAATTAATTTTAGCTCCAGAAGTAACTGTTAGATCTGTGCTATCTCCTTCAATTTTTTCACCAGTGCCAAATACAACTCCTACGTTTGCTGGAATATGCACATCTGATGTTGCTGTTAAATTAATCTTAGCACCAGATGTAAAAGTAAAATCTGTACCATCAGAAGCAATACTTTCTCCACCATCATCAAAGAAATATAATTTTCTATCATCATTAATTCTCATGACTTCATTACCATCGTATTGTTGGAATACTAAGTCATCTGAATCAACACCAAGTTTAATAATTTGAACACCTGCTGTGCCATCCATGTCTAAAGATAATTGTAGTGTGCCTGCATCTTTAAATTCTACATTTCCACCTGCTGCATCAATTACAACATCAGCTGTAGCGTCTAAAGTAATATCTGCACCGGAATCTATTTCTGCGATTACAGGTGTAGTTAAAGTTTTATTTGTTAAAGTTTGTGTTGCAACAAGAGATACTAACGTTGAACTAGATCCATCTGGTAATAACATTTCATTTGTTACTCCTGCTGAGTGTGGTTGAGCTTTTATAATTTGACCATGTGAATTAGATTCGCAGTTAAATTGAATAGCACCTGAATTAGTACCACCTAAAACAGTTACATGTCCTGTGCCTTTTGCACTTATATCAAAATCAATATTAGAGTCACCACCAGTAGCTTTTATCGATGGTGGATTACCTGTTGCAGCGTTTGTTACATCAAACTGATTAACTGCTGAACTTGTTGTTTGAAATATAATTTGTTCGTTGCCATTTTCATCGGCTATAAAGTGTGCATCGTCAATTAAAATATTTGCAGAGTTAGTATCTAAATCACCGCCTAATTGTGGAGAAGTATCTTCTACTATATCTGTTATTGCTCCTGATGTAGCAAGTCCAGCTACAACAACTGATCTTGCAACTTTTTTAAGTCCGCCACCAGAAGTATCCACTGCTATAAATACATCATCATTAGCAATTGTAGAAATTGATGATAAATCACCAGCAGCAATTGAATTAAAATTTGTACCATCTGCAACTAATAAATTACCCGCAGTATTTGTACCCATAGTAATGTCATCACCAGATACTGTAAGATCACCAGATACAATTACATTACCACTAAATGTAGCTTTACCGGCATCAGACATATCAAAAGTTAAAGGAGTGATAGTTGAACCACCATCATTACCTTTAATTGAAAAATCCGCATCAGAAACTTTTGTCTCTAATATAACATTGCTTGATGAATTATGAATACGAGCCATTTCAGTGCCATCATCTTCATAAATAATACCACTTCCAGCTGTGCCTGCATCAAGAGTAATACCGCCACCAGATTCTACATTAATAGAATCAACAGCTGTACCATCTGAAACGATATCTAAATCACCATCAGCATTAGATCCAATTGTTAAACCTGTGTCTCTAAAAAGAAGTTTATTTGCACCATTTAAAGTTAACCCTGTGCCATCTGTATGTGTTAAAGTTGTGTCTGAATCTGCACCAAAACTTAATACAGCAGAGTCACTTAATAATTTAAGATCATCACCAATAACAGCATCTGCAGCTACTGAAAGACCACCATCAGTTTGTAGTGAACCATCAGTTGTTGAAGTTGCGGCAGTCGTATCATCTGTTTTTATAATGCCACTCGCTGTTACTGTAGTCGCTGTTAAGGCTTGTGCAGCAATCGTGCTACCTGATTGTGCTGTAAAAGTATTTGCTGTAAATTGAAAATCGTCGGCTCCAGCTATTTTAATATCTATTTGATCATCTGTATCTGCTGTAATGCTTGTGTCGGCATCAGCGTCTAAAATAAATTCATTACCATCTAAATCAAACGCTCCTGTAGATGAAATTCCTGTGTCGATAACATCTGTACCATTACAATATAAAATTTTTGTTCCTTTATCAGTTGCAGCCCAAGTGACACCTGTTTGACCTGAAACTTTTATATTAACGGTATAAGCTCCAGAAGTTTGATTATCTATAATCCATAGTTTTTCGTTAGCAGTAACTGTTACAGTTTGATTTCCTGTAATTGTTCCTGTTAAAGCAATGACCATGTTTCTAGCAGCATCACCTACTGTACCGTCTGTATAAGTTAATGCTGTAGTTTGTACACCACCTGCAATAGATTGTGATACATAGCCACGAAGAGCTTCTTCTAAAATTTGTAAATTGGTATTAGTTTTTGTTCCCCAGTTACCGGCGTTCTCGCCAGTGGTCATTAACTCTGTACCAATATCTGTATAACTTGATGCCATAATTTATCCTATGCGCTTCCTACAAATACCTCTAAATCAACTGCAGCTGTATCTGCTTGAGCTGTAATATCTACTAAATCATTTAATGATACTGTTAATGCTGATCCTCCTGCATGCATCGTATCAATCACGCCACCACTATTATCACCTGGATAAATAAACGAGTGACCAGCGTCTACTTTAATTGCAAACTCTGTACTGTCTTCATCTCTAAAAATTAGTGTACAGTGGTTGCTTGAATCTAAATTTGTAATTCTAATGTATCTAACATCGTCTTCATCAAACTGACCTGCTAGATAACTTTTTGATAAATCTGTTGCAGAAGTTGTAGCAAAACCTAACAACCCAGTTTCTGTTGTTGAAATAGTTACAATTCTTTTTACTATTTCATTAACACTAGAAATATCTAATGATCGCTCACTGTTATAGCTGTTATTGTTTAATGTGATTTCTTCTATTACTTTTACTGTTAGTGTTGCCATATTTTATCCTTACGGTGTCTGTTGAGGAACTGGTATACGAGGTTCTCCATCCGTATAGTCATCTCTTCTTCTTCGACCTATTTGTTCTGCACCAAACTTCTGTACTTCAGTTTGATATTTTTGTTCATAAAGTTGTAACATATCCATTGGACCTTTTAAATAGCTAAATGCTTCTACCAAGCATGCATATAAAAGTCCATTTCCAAAATTAAGACTTAAATAATTTGTTGTATTTGCTGAGCTTAATCCTAGAGGTCTTGCTGCATAGTGTAATTTATACATAAAAGCTGAGCTAGGTGTAGGAACAATAGTAAGTTTTCCTGAAGTCGAAGCTCCAGATCCTGTCGCTCCTCCAGACATTGCATAGTATTTTGGCGTTCCTGTTGTCGTTTCAGCAGCATCATATTCTCTTAAATAGCTAATATCTTTTTTAATCAGCCAGCCATTTGCTCCTGTGGCTGCAGTCGTTGATGTATAAACTTGAACTCCTCTAACAAATAAGGTACCTGCAGGTACATTAATACTATCATTAGAAGCTACTAAATTTCCTATAATTTCTTTTCTATTGGCATCAATCGGTATATCTCTTAAAATTCTAAGTTCTGAATTATCAATAAATTGATCAGTAATCGTACTGGATAATACAGAAGTTCCAACTTCAGTATAGTTTTGTATTGCTGTTGTTAATGTTGAATAAGTAAATCCTGCCATATTATGCTTCTAAAGTTGCCGGACCAGCCGAACAATTATTGCCTCCTCCTGATACTCCTCCACTTGTAGCAGTGTTTGTATTCACAGTAAAGTGGTAGTAATCTTCTGTATTATCTATGTCTCCGCTTGAATCTCTTTTGCCAACGGTAATTGAATACCCTGATGAATCAGCAATATTAGCTCCTGTAATACCATCAAAGCCAACTGGATTTTGATAAGCATCAGAATCCGATGTTGTATAAATGGGACCTCTAAATCTTACAGTGTCGCTTGTATCTCTTCCATGAGATTTTTCAAATACATTTATAATGCCTGATGAAGCTGAAATAGTTTCAAAAGGATTAGGTCCTAACATACCAACAACATCTTTTTCAGTTCTTGCTGGTCTCACATGTTCTAACCCATGTCCTTCTGCACCTGTTCCTCTTGGTTCTAATTGAGGATGTTTTTCTTCATACTCAGATCTATGAACTAACATACCATTCCATTCCTTCATCATTTCTCTGTATGGAAATTCCATACCTGATCGGTCTGATATTGCTTTTGCGTATTTTCCTTTTGCGAATGCCATTATGTTCCTGGGTAATAAGTTTTAGGAAGAATATGAACACTTGTAGAAGAACCATCTTCTGATAGTGCTCTTGCTAATTCATCCTCGTAAAATAATTTTAATTCTTGTGCTCTTTGTGGAGCGTATTTCTGTGCTAAATAAAATGCTAATCCTGATGCCATACAAGGTACAAAACGAAACGGTACATCCGTTGCATCTGTATAAGTTGCATCAACATCTTGTATTCTTTTTACAAAATAAATATGAACATCTTTTGACGCGGCTGTAGAATCAGGCGTCGTGTATAAAGTGACTGTTGTTTTGTCTACAAATCTTTGTACAAAATATCTAGAAGGTGTTCCTTTAGATAATTTATTTGCTAATCCTGAATAAGTTGATCGATCTGTTTTAGTAAGAGCAGAGTCTGCTTCTGATACAGTTCCTCTACCTGTTCGGTAAGTTGCTTCTAATATATCAGCAATTCCATAAGTGGAAGTTCCTGTTGTTCCACCAACTGTTGTTGATGATGTTCCATCGCTTGTCGCTCTGTAGAAAGTGTATTCAGCTTGGCCTTCAACCAAATCAATATTAGTGTCGCCTACTTCCCAGTAGTGCAAACCTCTATTGCCCCATTCTTGAAATAATATATTTAAAGAACGCCTTGCTGTTTTTAATTGATATCCCGAAACAGATTGTAAACCAATTCGTTCGTATGCTTCTTCAATGATTTCATCAACAGCAAATGTCTTATCGAACGTTACTGTTCCGGAAGTAGTATTAGCCATTTGCTACCTCCTAATACGATTTAGTTAACTCTAATACAATCGTATACGCATCATTATTTGTATGATGTAAAGTTGTTAAAGCCACGTCTCCGCTTACACCAGTAGCTTCTGTATTTTTTAAACCACCAAAAGATCTATAATCAAAATGTCCATTGGTAGGTTCTAAAGCTACACCGCCACCTAAAATTAATGCTTTGACATTAGTGTCAGCAGCCCATTCTAGATCAATTCTCATGCCTGAAATTGCGTACCATACTTGTGTAATATGCACTCTTGAGCATGCTGCGCCTGTATGAGAATTTGAGTTTAAAGCTGAAACATCAACTTTTACTACCGATGCTTCACCATTACCATCAGAGATGTTTGTAAATTTCATTACAGCGGTTCTATCACCGTCTACTAATGTTTGACTTGTTACTGCGTCTGCCATGTTTTCCTCCTGTTAGAGAGAGGGAGCCGAAGCTCCCGCTCTAATTTAAGTTTATTTATTAGCCGTTATTGTAATCAAAAGCTGCGCCAGTGATTTTAATAACTATTTTACCTGCTGTGTAAGCTGCTTCAGTAGCATCTCCAGTAGTCAAGTAAAGATATTTTTTACTTAATGCTGCAAGTGTTGCTCCACCGTCAGCAGAAACATACATACCTAAAGTTAAGTCACCATTATTAAGTAATACTGTTCCACTAGATACTGCTGCGTTTTCTGCATCAGTAGCTGTAGCACCACATACTAAATTAATATCTGGGTCTCCACCTGTTGGTACTTCTAAACATGCAAATTCTATTTCAAATGGAATACCATTAACTCCAGTTGTTAGTTCTGCGATGTAAGCATTAGCTGCTCCACCATCAGTACCAATAATATCATTTGCAGCACCACCAGAAGCTAATCCACCATGTAGATCGATTAGAATAGTAGTGTAGATAAGACCACCAACTTTATTCACAAATGTACTAATTGCATCATCAGCAATTCCTGTGCCATGATCATTAGGTGTAACTTTAAAAATAGTTGCTGCTGTACCTAAACTTGCATTGTTAGTACCTGTTGAAGTACCTGCTGCTACAATGTTGTTTCCAGTGCTTGCAACTTTTTCTATTTCCATACCACCCGCTGCTTTTATAACAGCATAGTCTACAAATGCTCCTGTAGTAGTGTTCTTAGTTGTTGCTTTTATATCGCCATCAGAACGTACCGTTCCGTTAAACGTTGTTGTTGCCATAATTATAATCCTCCTAGTTTATGTGAATACTGTCTCTAGGCCGTCGACTATACTGCGTCAGTATTCTAAAATAATTGTATAGTAATTTTTTATAGCGTTTTTTTAACTAGAGTGCAAGAGATTATGTGAGCCGGAGACGTTTTCCGATATGTAGCTTGTTAGATTAAGTAGCTACTGAAACTTGTGCCTGTGAGTCTTCAATCTTATTTACTCTGTGAGCAATCTTAGCTTCTTCTAACTTGATCTCAGTGATGATTTCTCTAATTTTATCATCAATTTTAACCATGTTAAGAGTATATTTACCTGATTCGTTATACTCTTGCTCCCAACTTAACTCCAAGGACTTCTTCTGTTTGTATAGGTCTTGTGTCATATACAACCTCCTCATAGGTTATCCATTTACCTTTTTTATTGGTAAATCCATCAGACTCGAACAATACCTCATTTTTTCCCAGCTTGTCAAGGATAGATTGTTCAATACTTTCAGCATTATCTTCAGCCATTACAGTAAAATTTGCATAGTGCCCATGATAACGGATTTGTATTCGAAAGTTTTTCATAGTGTATTTCTTACTTTATGTTTCAAATGAGGCCGTTTTAAGGCGGCCTCATTCATTTACTTATTTACTTATTACGCACCTGGTGATCCGAAGATACCTCTCCAGTCAGACCAGCCGAAGCTGTATCTTTCTCGAGCTTTGTATCTCACGTTACCAGTTTCAAAATCGCCTTCCATAGCAGTTTTGATTGGTGCTCTTGTGAAGTGTTTAAGTCCATTTGGTACATCTGTTTTGATAAAGAATGCATCAGTGTCAGTTAAGTAGTGGTTTACCACATATCCTTGTGGTACCATTCCCATAGACGCTACTGCGTTGATATCATTGTCAGCTGTTCCAGTTCTACCTACAGATTTCATCAATCTTTCAGCAGTAAATTGCAAAGCAGAAGGAATAATTAATTTCATTCCTTTAGCTGCAATTTTCAGACCACGCTCATCAGTTAGTGCAGCAATGTCAATCATTGATTGCTCTAAAGATGTTTCGTTAAGGTCTGCAGCAGTTGATAGTTCGTTTTGCTCAGTACCAGCAACAATTACGTGTGCTGTTGAACAAAGTTCTAAACCATCTCCGCCAGTGTATGAACTGTTAAACGCTCTGTTAAGAACATTTGCTGCTTTAACTTGTTTAGAATTAGCCATTGATCTAGCTAATGCTTTTGTATAACGAGACGCAAGTCTGTCATACAAGTTATCTTCAATCGCTTCTTCAGTGATTGAAAACGCTAAAGCAAGCGTTTCATGCGTGTAACGAGCCGTGAAAGTTTCTTGTGCTGCATCGTAGTTAACACTTTGACCTTCAGGTTTTACAGAAGCATTTCCAAATCCAGATAACATAACTTCTTCTTCAAAAGCTCTGTCTGAATTTTCTGAACTGAAAATTTCTGCATGTTCGTTAGCGTAGTTTTTGTATTCCAAGCCGAATAGTGCATTCAAACCTGGTTCTAGTTCTTTAACTAGTTGTGATCGTGATATTGCCATGTTTTTATACTCCTATTATGCTAAGGCTGTGTCTACTTTAAACACATGTTCGCCGACATTAAATACACAATACGCGTTAGCGTTAGCTGAACTCGTATCTTGGTTATCGGGATCGTTTGAGATTCCGATTTGTTTGAAACCATTGTCAGTCGCTGCTTCAGAAGTATCTAATTCTGAAGTTGATTGACCAGTGATAGTACTTCCACCAGTTCCTACGAAGTCCATTGCTGAATGATTCATAGCTGCTGTTCCAGTACCATCATGTTGTGCTTCAAACACGATGTAAGGGTCGACATATACGGAAGCTTTAAGATCAGAAGCATTAGTGCTTGCTGGATAATAAGCGCTCCAAGTTGGTTTGCTAGTTGTTGGATCTGTGTAAAACACGCCTCCGAAAACGCCCAATTGTTGAACGTCTGCGGCAGCTGCTGCTTCAATCCCACCAGCTGTAACTGCTTCAACTACTTGTCCAGTATAAATTGCTGTATTGTAGTTAGCTGCAATCACATATTCTTCAGTTCTGATTTGTCCACCAACAAGTGATCTTGTAGGTCTGAAACCAAAAGCTGCGTCTTGATTTGCCATAGTTTTTCTCCTAATGCTTACAGAAATTCTGTAAGCGGTTAATTTAATTCGTTGGATTAGGAATCGCTAATAAATTAGTTTTTCTTTGTTCCACCGAAGGTTACACGGGACTGCCTCTCACTATTGATTGGCATTCCTGGGTGTTGCTCCTTCATGAGATCGTTTTCTATAGCGTCATTTGCGTCTTGAGTCATATTATTAAAATATGCTTCGCGCGATTTGACAACCTCTTCGGGTACCTTCGCAAGCAAAAGGCCACCAACTCCGATTACCCCTTTGTATTTGCCTTCTGTAACAGTTGGATATTGAGATCCTGGATATGCATCAGCTCTTACAAGCTCGTATCCTGATCTTATTCGCCCAGCCATGTTTTTTGAATCATCAAAACCCATAGTCTCAGCTCTTATCCACCTGTGATGGAAACCATCTGGCGCAGGGGGTGCATCTAAAGATGATGGTGGAGTCCAAACTTTTTTCTGAGTTGTTTTTTCTCTTGTCTGGCTCGCACGGGAAGTTTTCATTTTGTCGTCGTTTTGCATATGCTTATGCCTCCTTCGTGATTTTTAATTGTTTTGCATACTCTTCAAGTGGCACACCTAATTTTTTAGCGATTGCTACCTGAGATGATGTGAGTCTCACGGTTTTGCGACCATGTTGTACACTTCGCTTCGCTGAAGCTACTGTTTGTGTAGGTTTAGTCGATTCCTGAGACGTAGTATTACCAAATTTATGTGGAAAGTCAACACGTATTCTTTTATCTATTTCCGCATAGTATTCGGGAGAATTAGGGTCAAACCCTTCTTGCTCGGTTAGTTTTTTATGTAAGTCAAAAGCCGTATAAGTCATGGCGCTATCTTTACCAAACCATTCATTTTTTGACGCCCAGTCTTCAGCTCTAGGATCTGGAGGAGGTATCTTCCCTTTGACACTATCATCTAAAGATGGAGTTTTTACATTTTTTTCTTTGTCTTGTGATTGACGTTCTTTTAAAGCATTCAATCTTGTTTCTTCAACCGTTAACTGAGCAATCGATCTTTGAGCATCAACTTCTGCATTGATATCTCCAGCTTCTCTCGCCGCTGTTAATTTTGCTTTAGCTGCATCCAGACCCGATGTTACTCGATTCTCAATGGCTTTAACATAATTAGGTTCAAGTTTTGTAAGTTTAGTTTTAAGTTCATTAAGTTCTGCTTGACCACCTCGAGCAAAGTCGAGAGCGGCTTCTTTTTGTCTTTCCGCTTCTCTCCACTTTTTAGTTAGTTTTGCAATTCTTTTTTGAACACCTTCACTGTATTCTTCTAATTCTTGTTTTGGTTTTTCTTCTTCTTTTGGTTTTTCTTCTTGCTGCTTGTCGCTTGATTCCTGCTTCTCTTCAACTGCTTCTTTGACTTCTTCCTTCTCGACAACCGGTTCTACGGTTTCGACTTCTTTTTTTTCTTCTTCAATATCAACTTCCGCGCCTGGGCCGGTTGTATCAATATCTACTGTTTTTTCTTCTTTGTCTGGCATAGTTCCTCCTATGATTAATTATGATGAAGTACGTTTTCAGGATTGTCAATTGTTCCTAAAACTTCGTCGTCATTTAGTATACGAACTTCTCCACCTTCGATGGGTAGTCTTGATCCTGCGTAACGTGCAAATATTACCCACTGTCCTTTTTTGCACCACGGTCCCGTTGGAAACTTTTCGTGATCATGATAGGCCAACGGACCCATCTTGAGTACATAACCACAATTCGTGGCAATACGTAATTTGTCTAATGATTCTTGTGCGATTAAAATTCCGCCTTTAGTTTTTTCCTTTGGTGTAAAGGGTAAGACTAAAAGTCGCCAGCCGCTAGGATCAGGCAGCAGGGAGCTTTGTTCTTTGATATTGTCGGGATTTAATGGTTCTTTTTCTTTTAAGGTTTGGTACTTTTCTTCCAATGCATTTTTATGCTTTGGGAGGTCCTTTTCCGATGTCGATAACGTTTCCTTGTTCATCTTTTTGCTCCTTCTGTTTAAGCAGGTTAGAGATTTCCTGTAGCATGTACTGATATGTACGTGCTTGTCCTAACATATACTGATATTTCTCCATGTTGTCAATACCACCACTGATCATAGTGTCACCAACTCTTTGAAGATTGTCTTGTATAAGTTTTTGTAATTTTGCAACGATAACTAAGGGATCCATTATATTATTTCCATTTCTGATCTTTGTAGACCTGTTTGTGCACATGATATTTCATGCCAAAAGACAATTAAAGTCAAGCGCGATTCTTCTTCATTTGTTTGAGAAAATTGGTTTGCTGCATGCCATTCAGCAGCATCAAAACCAATACAACGATTATAAACATTAGCAAAACGAACAGTTTCTTCAAAGTCATTGTTGCTTTCAATTCTAAGTTTTTCAGCTTCTTCAGCAGAAATTTTACCCAGATTAAACTCTCTTTTTTTCATATTATTACGTGTAGTAATCATTGGACCCACACCTTTTTTGGGTTGATAAAGAGAAGTTCCTGAATTTAAGTTAGCATTTTTATTTAAAAAAATTAAATGAGTATGTAAATTTGGTGTATCATTATGAACCCAACCTCTATCTGCTTGAGCATCTATTTTTTGAAAGTATGATAAAGCTCGATAAGCAACCATTGGAGCGGAAAGATGAAGTTTAAGGTATTTTGCACAAATAGCATTATGAAAAGAGGGATAAATTTTATCTAAAGACTCTGATCTTACACCTGGCCACATTCCTTTTGGTTCAGGTTTATATTCTAAGGATTCTGCAAATCTTACAATTTCGTCAGGATGTTTAAAAAAATTATCTACACAAGTTATCGGAAATTGAAACATAATTTTCTTTCATATTAACAGTCCCACTTTCTTAGTGCTTTATTAATTCTTGAATTAGGGTCTCGTGCCGTTTTAGCAGAAGTTAATCTCTTCTTCATACCCCCCATTCTTGCACAAAAGGACTTACGTCTTGAACTTGTTTTAGATTTTGTAGGTGCTTTTAATGTACCACCGGTTTGAGCTTTATAGCTTGCTCTACCTTTTTTATTTAATCCACCAGAAGGTGATTTACCTTCTTTTCTTTGCCATGCAGCAGATCCGCCACTATTCATATATGCTCTTCCATATCCTCTTAAAGCTGCGCCTGGCATTAGATCATTCCTTTGTAATATTTTTCGTATGATTTATTTGATAAAATTTTTCCACCATATTCACTTCTTATGGCTTTTCCTATGTAGCCACCTTCATTAAGTTGAACTCTATTTTTCTTTTTCTTCTTAATTAGATTTTTACCACCACGGCCAATGCCGACAGTTGTTCCACCTTTTTTTCCAATCATGGAAAACATTATGCTTGGCTCCGTTTAATAGCTTTCTCCGTAGGTGCACCTTTAGCACCTTTAGCTCTCATTTTTTCGCCACGTTTTCTTTTTTGTGCGATGTTATACCAAAGACCTTTTTTAGCTGTTTTGCCTTCCTTAGTTACGTGCGTGTCACCACCTGCTCTAAAACCTTTTCTAGATTTATTTTTGTAGTCGTTTCTCATTATTTTTTCCTTAATTTTTTAATCTTCAGTTTTTTTAAATATTCTTTTGTCAAATTTCTACCAAGCGTTGGTTTAATTTTAACCGTTTTTAAAGGATCTTTTATAGATCGTTTATTACTCATTATTTTTTTCTTTTAGTTTTAGGTATTACACCTTTAGCCATTAAAATGTCTTTTTGTGTAATTTTGCCATCTCCTGAGTGATCAGGAAATTTAGCAGATTTACCTGCTTTATAACCCATTCTTTTTCTCATCATACCACCACCCATAGCACCACGTCTATTTGTAGTTTGTGTATTGTGTCTTGGATTTGCCATTATTTTTT
>Ga0208158_1000096_pt1 | contig 39851 bp, 53 predicted proteins | sample 8_EtaG_FD_184081 | JGI IMG/M metagenome (GOLD analysis project Ga0208158, IMG submission 184081) | Marine viral communities from the Subarctic Pacific Ocean - 8_ETSP_OMZ_AT15162 metaG (SPAdes) (version 2) | ecosystem: Environmental > Aquatic > Marine > Oceanic | place: Pacific Ocean | collected...
TAGCTGCTTCAAATCCAATTGCTGTGTTGCGTCCTGTGTCAACATTCTGATCTTGTAGTGCTAAATATCCAATAGCTACATTACCCGATCCTGCGTCTTCTGTTGACAATGCACTGTCACCGATTGCTATGTTGTAATTTGCAGTAGTTATTACACCTCCTGCGGCGTAACCTAATCCAATATTTGATTCTCCTGTCGTGCTTGCGTCTAAACAATACGACCCGATAGCTACGTTTTTGTTACCAGTAGTGTTTCCACTTGAACCTAGTAATGCGTTTCTGCCAACTGCTACATTGTCATCTGCGGTTGTGCCATAATAACCAGTATTGTTACCTACATAAGTGTTAGAACTACCAGTAGTTTTGTTACCAGCAAACGCACCAATTACAGTGTTTTTATTTCCTGTTGAACAATCAGCTAATGCGCCATAACCAACAGCAACGTGTTCGTCACCATCGGTAATTGCACCACCAGCGTGTAAACCTACCGCAGTTAAATATTCTCCACTGGTTGCAGCATCTAGTGCGTAAGTTCCTACAGCAGTCGCATAATTACCTGTGTAATTTACAAGTGCTGAACGACCAATAGCAACATTGTTATCACCACAGTTACCGTTGGCTAAAGCAGCGTGACCTAGTGCAGTGTTGTATGTGCCGTCATCTGTTGCGTTTAATGAAGCGTAACCCACCGCTGTATTTCCGTTACCAGTAGTGATTTCGTCTCCCGCATTTTTGCCGATTAATACAGACTCAGATGCAGTGTTTATCGATGTTCCAGCATAAGCACCTACTGCAACATTACTTGCTGCTGAAGTTGCGGCATCCAAACAATACGAACCTATAGCTATGTTCTGATTACCAGTAGTGTTTCCACTAGCACCAAGCAAAGCGTTACGACCAATAGCAACACAGTCGTCAGTAGTGGTAGCGTAGAAACCTGAGTTCATTCCCAGCATTACGTTTGAACTACCAAGTAAACCGTGTGCAGCGTATGAACCCATAACTGTGTTTTGCGATCCCGTTGCACAATTATACAGAGAGTTCATTCCGACAGATGTATTGCCATCGCCGCCAGTATTTGAATACTGAGAGTGTCTGCCAATTGCTGTTACATTGTCGGCACTAACAACTGCAACCGCAGCACTTGAACCCACTGCTGTATTATAGTGTCCGTCTGTATTTGCACCTAATGCGTTAGTCCCTATAGCAGTTAAAGCAACCGCAGTAGTTGCAGCATCTGCTGCTTGAAAACCTACGGCGACCGCGCTTGAACCAGTAAATTCATATAAAGCTGATTTACCAATAGCTACGTTGTTGTCAACGCAGTCTGCTTGTAATGCAGATGTCCCAATTGCAACATTGTAATGACCCGTATCTGTTGCACCCAAAGCACCGTGTCCCACGGCAGTATTTTGAACCCCCGAAGTAATTGCGTCTCCAGCAACTGATCCTACTGCTACGTTATAATCACCTGTGCAAGAAACTAATGCGTTACGACCAACAGCAGTATTTGAACTACCACAATCAGCAGCTAACGCAGACGTTCCCACAGCAGTGTTGTAATGTCCGTCAATAACAGCACCTAATGCCGCACTCCCCACAGCAACGTTTTGTGCCCCAGTGGTGCAAGCGTCTAATGCACCACTACCGACAGCAGTCGTATCACCACCAGTAAAAACCATACCAGCTTTGTAACCTACCATTGTGTTGTTTGACTCACAATCTACTGTTAATGCAGCGTGTCCCACGGCGGTGTTGTTCGAACCGTCAATACATCCGTCTAAAGTTAATGAACCCACTGAAGTGTTTGCGCTACCTGTTGTGCAAGAAGCTAACGAGTTATGACCTAAAGCAGTGTTTTCAGCACCATCAATTAAAGCACCTAAAGCGTGATCACCTACAGCAGTTAAGTTAGTCGCAGTAGTTGCAGCGTCAGCCGCATAAGCACCAACGGCAGTTGCGTCTGATCCTGTGAAAGCACCCAACGAAAAATTTCCTACTGCTGTATTATTGTCACCCGTTTCAGTATTTAAAGCAGTTAAAGCATTGTTACCTATTGCCGTATTGTTTGCAGAACCAGCGTGACTGCTATCTAACGCATCTTGTCCAAGTGCTGTGTTAGTTGTGTGACCACCTGCACCGTGTCCGATGTCTAGTGAACCAATGGTTACACCAGTTGGCATTGATACTATACCACTTTCAAGCGTTAGCGTTGTTGTTTCTGATCCAGCGGCGTAAGTTTTAAATTCTAGCTTAGAATCTTCAGTGCCATCTGTTACATCAGTTACCGTAGATAAAATTGAACTGTAGTTAATTAAACTGTCAGCACTGTTCTCACCACGAAACTGAACCATACCAAGCGCATCACTGTCTGCTGGTGAAGTTGAGTTACGATAAAGAACCAAGTCAGGTGCAGAACTTGCACCCGCATCTGCGTTCTTAATAACAAACTGGTCGCTAACGTCATCTGACTCAATTGTAACTGAACCGTTGGAACTAATTTTAAGTGCAGCGGTTGCAGCTTGCGAAGTTAATGCAGCAGCAGTATTGGCATTGTAGCCAATCCACAAATCATTGTTACCAGAATTTCCCGGCAAAAAATTCCAACCAGTATTGCCACTGCTTTTTTCTAACAGCAGTGAATCTTCCCAGTTGGTTCCACTCATTTTTACGTGAATAGGTGCTTTCGGCACTGCAGCCCCAACACCAATAAACGCTGGACCATCCTCTACTGATTCTGTGATGTATATACCATCAGCACCACCGTCAGATGGCATCCACTGCATTATCTCGCCAGAACCGTCTGACTTGATAATGGGTTCGTTTTCTAATGTAGTTCCGGCTCTTCTTAAAAAACCTGACCCGCCAGCACTTGTAAATGATGCGCTCATTGTTAACCGTTACTTATAACGACATTTGAAGTGCCGCTTGCTGTTATAAAACTGATCGTTCCAACATAACCAGCAATATTAATCATACCACCAGTCCCGTCATTAGCGACAGCACCACCAGCTAGAATGTAACTAAACCCCCCAGTGCTAGTTGTAGCTGTTGATCCTAACTTTACATGAACTGCAACAGTTCCCAAATTCTGCACCGTCAAATGGTGCGGAGAATTTGTAACCACATTAGCCGCTGTCCCACTACACGCTTGAATGGCTTGCGTTACGCTGTCGTAACTTCTGAATCTCTCGTTTTGATAACTCATTTTATAAATCCCACGCTTTCTTAATTGATTTTACTGAATGCTTTGAACGCCACTTACTTCCCATTTTAATTTCCTGGTTATAGTAACCGCGACGTATCGACTCTTTGTTCATGCCTTTTTCATCCATTGCCCCATTTGGAACACTTATTCTGCTTGGAAAATCCACGCGTTTAAAACCGTCTGGTGCGTCATCACGTTCTGTGATTGGGCGCTCCAACTCGATCACTTCCCCCGTATCAGATTGGTATTCGTAAACTGGCACTTATTAAAAATAATTGGGATGGAGCAGCACGCAAGCCACTCCACCCCATGATTAATTATACACCAGCATATCCGGTTCTGCTAAAGTACCGAATATAATAGCCGGGAGTCAGCACCTTGGCTGTGTACATAGTCTTGAAACCGACTGTTACCACTTGGTTCAACGGATCTTTTTTGTCCGGAGTGTCTACAATTTGTATAGACGGACTCATTGGACTGTCACCGCTTAACGCTGGAACACCGAACGCTTCACCACCTAAAAAGATGGAACCAAAAGCATCCCCAGTAGAACTGTAAGTGTCGTGGTTAGCATCTGACAGACCCGTCCTCCACGGATTCGTGTCTTCGATAAAACGAACACCGTAAAGCGAACCAGCTTCACCGTTGTACAATGCGCTTACGTTTGAACGTGTAGCAGCATTTAGCCAATCACTATCGCGCATTACGTCACGAAGCACTTGCGGTGCTGCGATACAAACGTAACCCCCGTTAATTTCCGGAGCGCGGTTAATCCGCAACTGAGTAACAACGTCAAGCGTGTCTGACGCGTTTAAAACATCACCAGCCGCAAGTTCTGACAATTTTGTAGCATCGTCAGCAAACAATGTGTTTTTACCCGCTGTTTCAGCGTGACTTGTCAAAGCGTCAGCACCTCCACCAGTAGTGGCGGTTGTACGCATAATGTGGTTACGAACAATGTCGTCACATTTTAACGCAGCATCTTCGCCGTTGGTTTTAGTTGCTTGAGCAAGCGAGTTTAAAAACTCGGTGTTGTTCAACACGTCAGATATGACTACAACCTGACCTATTGCTTGAAGCGTAGCCGTCACTTTTGCGAGTGACAATTGACGGACACCATCACCAGTGCTGGCGCTAGTGTTAAAAACGTCAATCGGTGCATAAGCCGTACTTGCCAAAGTTTCATCACCGCTTGTATCGGTAATGTCCTTTATCATTGTGGCATCCGGTGCGCCGTACTTGAAGAAGCTAATTTGCTTCGATCCTACTCCTTTGGGTAAAGGTGCTTTTTGGCCAAACTCCGCTTTGCGGGTGGCTTGAACTGCGTATGTAAGCAGTTGCGACTCGAAGTGTTCACGATATTGTGAACTCAAGTCGCTTGAGAGTGTCATTGCATCTGCCATAACTTAATTTCCTATTTTAATAATTTATTATACTGTACTGTACTATTGCCAATTATCATTGGTTGTCCATCTGTGCAGCTTGATCGGTAAGCATTTTAAATCGTGCTTCCGAATCCATATCCATAAAGTCTTTGCTTGCTGGACGTGGTGCTGGCTGTGAACCACTAATCGATAACTTGGACTTGTACTCTTCCAACTCTTTTTCAAGAGCTTGATTCTTGTCCCGAAAAGACTCTGCTTGAGTTGCCAATATATCCCGTGATGCGACCCATGCAGCTTTACGCGGCCCATCTGGATCACCTAACAGTTCCGGATAGTACAAAAACACTTGCTCGGTTCGTTTAAACAAATCGCTGTTTTGATCTCCTAAATCTGGATATTTCTCTCTAGCTTCTGCGTAGTTACTTCTAAAATCTTTGCTAAACTTGTCTTGTTGCAGTTTTTTTGCGCTCAGACGTTCTTGTTCTCGCAAATTATTAGCTTTCTTCTCAGCATCTGCCGCTAGATCGCTCTCACCATCTTCAAGAAATTCTTTAGCAGCTTTATCATAATCAGTTGCATTGTACCCATCTTCGTCACGAATCTCATTCGTTTCTTCCAATTGTTGTACACGCCACTTTTCTTTTTGCTGTTCAAACTCTTCTTGCTGTTTTTGAAACTGTTCCTTTTCTTCGTTAAGTGACTTCCATGAACGCATTTTGCGCTCCATGTCTTTCGCTTCCCGTGAAATATCCGGTTTCTCTTGCTCAGTCTTTTCTGTCAAAGAACCATCCTCGTCACTCGACGAAGATTCTTCTGCTTTCGGCTGTTCTGTTTCCGGCGGTGGATCAGCTTGTTTTTCTTCCTTAACCTTTTCTGGTTCCTTGTTAGGTTCCGTTTCTGGTTCCGGTGGCGCTGGAACATAACTTTCCCGCGCTTCTTCCAAGCTCTTACCACTATCAAGTGCTTTCGCAACTGCGGTAAGCTCTTCCATCGTCGTCTCTTTCTCAGCCATTTTTTTGTATGCTTATTTTCAGCGAACATCGCATACGCTGCACGCTGTAGTGTGCTTTAGTTCAGCAAAAGTCGCACAGTCTTTTACTGTAAGTTATGGACGCAAATAGTCGAAATCATCGGAAGCGTCCATGTCCGGTGATTCGGATGAAGCCATTAGCGCATCTAAAGTCGCAATCGCCCCACGAAATCCATTAGCATACCCCGCTTTCCACGCAAGCTCCCCACCACACTCAGTTGCAGTGGCATTATGTTGTAATGCAGCGTTAAGCATCCATGCTTTTAACTTTTTACCGCTTTTAGTTCGGAAAAAGTTTTGTAAAGTTTTTTCATCATCCGGCTCCCACTTGGGCTGGTTGACCCATTTGAGCGGCTTGACCATTTGCGTTAGCACCCGCTTGTGCGTCTCTTGAGTAAGCATCATCTAATTGTTTCCGGAGTTGTCGTGCAGTGTTGGGATCAACTTGCTCTAATTGCTCCAGTAAAGTGTTAATACGACTTATAAACGCTTGCTGAACTTCTGGCGGGAACTGCTGCCCCTGTTGGCTCATGCGATTAATATATTCCATTAACAACGGCAAACGTTCAGCCGGATTGTCAGCTTGATTTGGAACCGGAGTATATCCGCGCTCCATGATCGGAATGTTATGCGCTTCGTCTTCTGCTTCGTCAGCAGCTTTAAATTGCGGATCGCGTACTAATCGTTTAACTAAACTTGGATCATCCAGTTCAAGAATACTCTTATCTAATTCTATCTGATCAATCCACGGTGATTGCGACATCAATTGTTTACGCATGATAGCCCGTTGCATCAACATGCTGCGATCAACTCCATCTACACCACCTTTTGGTTCTATAGTGTAATCATCATGCAACGCATCAGCTTGCAGACTTGTCGCATCTTCCAAATACCGGAACATCAAGTTCTGCGGTGAGTATTGCAAATAAAGCTGATACGCTTGACGATATACACGGGCTAATGCCAATCGAAATATTCTGGCACGTAAATCAACACTGCGTTCCATCATTCCACCAATAGCATTAACTTCAGTAGCAGTACGTCTTTCGCTAGTGTTAATCATTTGGCCAACACCAAAATCGGGCATAGCTAAACGTTGTTCCGCGATCATGCGTGTTTGCACAATTTCTTGATCCCAACTGATTGGGGGTTGTGGCATCCCCACTGGCTGAAGTCCGTATGGTAATATCTGTCCCGGTTTAAATCTTATATTACTACTGTTTGGAATATCTCTTTCACTACGGAACATTGGCGAATTATAAAACGTAATTGAATCCGCTTTGCCGTTCATTAGCTTATTTAGATATGCTTCTTCGGGGGCAACTAATTCTGGTATCCCGCGACTGCTATACCATCCCTTATCTTTCATCTCGTAAGACGAATCAACAAACGGGGCATCTCCATGACGATATGGAAGTTTCATTACCGGACGTAAATCATGTTCCGGCATTACGGGAGAGTATGTACACACGATCCACTTTCCGTCTTCGTCGCGTTTCCAGTGTTCCCATATAATGACCATGCTATCATCGTCACTGTATGTTAACCCCTCACGCATAAATTTCTCATTATCGCGATAAGTTGAGTTAGTGTTTTCGTCGCGACCGTCTCCGCGAATCTTGTCTACAACAGAATGGTCGTAACGAGAATCACGCAAGAACGCACTTACACTCATCGGCATGACTTGAACCATCCAATCAGCTTCTTCGAGTCTAGTTGTATGATCTGGAACAATCCAATAAAGCGGATCAACTGCTTCAAACTTGCAGCTTTTATTCTTATCATCCCAAAATACTTTTATCACTGAATGACCAGTCATCAACATGTGGTCAATCCATGTCAGCGATTCTTCTTGGAAATTACTTTTCTCTTTTATGTGATAATCAAACCAACGTTCAACTGCTGTTGTTAGCGGTGCTAACTGTTGTCTCATTGGAACGAACGAACATAACGTGTCTCGCCCCGTAATCTGTTGGTAATAAAACGGTTTTAGCTTTGCTATTGCCGTGTCTATTAATGGGAAGTGTAAATCAGAAGCACCAGGAAATGGTTTATTCTTACGTCGCAACCCATCATGGCGCATTTGGTAATATAACCCCTGTCTTCTTTCCCATTTAGATCGGTCATGGATGCTATCCAAAACCACCTCAAACATATCATTTCTGCTCTCTTGCATTTCGCAATTGGTATTCCAAGTCGTTTATTGTGTGCAGCGCCTCCCGCGCCCAGCGTTTTACCGTCTGGGTAGACTTCTGCACGTCCTTAAATTCCGGTTGTTCCATCAGTTTCTTGACGTTTCCGTCAGTTAACCGTGTAACCGGATGGTCAATCGTCCGACACCCCATCGTCCAATGCAGCGTCAATAGCAGCAGCATTGTCGGAATGTATCTCAGCCGTCCGATCTGTTTTGTCGTCGTCACGTCTCTGTTGTCTGTCTCCAAACCAAGCAGCCATCATCTCGGCTACTTTTGCCAGTAAAACTAAAATCCAGTTCATATAAAGCTACAAGCGGACATGGCTACTGATTCATGCGGTCACAAACGTCCAGAGACTAAACGTAAAACCGTTGCAGCGATCTCCACTACCAACACAACACCAAGCCGCTTAACATCAGTAACCCGCATTGAACCCGCTGTCTAACTCCATGCCGACTGGTTCCATTTCACTTAACGCTTCCATGAAACTTGGTCGTGGTTCCAAATTAAGAGCGGAACCCGTGCCTCCACACGATATAGCCCCAAGCACTGCATCAGCACGGTCAGGGGATGGAAGTCCGCGACTTCGCATTTGATCTTTCGGTTCTAATTGCAACTTCCCCTTACTGTTGGGTTTGCTGCGTCGTGTTGTCATCTGCGAATGTAATAAATCATCATCGGGCAATATAATCTCACACAACTCAATCGAACGTGCTGCTTTAAACCAAATCTCTGCGCCCCTATTAGCAAAATGTCGGTCGTCAAACGCTCTTTCGCCGTTATTTACTCGATGAACACCCCATCCAGCTTCAGCTAAAGCGTCACACATCGGAATACCCAAACCTCCAGCATCTGCATAAATCTCTTCTGGCTTTAGTCCATTACGTTGAAATTCCATAATAAACCGTCCCACCGCCGCCATCGTGTCTTTTTGAGTCCAGCAAAGTAGTTTATCAATCTTGTTGCCCACACGTATCGCCAGCACGTTTTCGTCACCACCTGCCGCGAAATCACAAAACGCAGTCTTATCTTTACCAATATGTGTCGGGGGATTAGTCAAACAATGCTGCAAAGAGTTATATGGAACTACCACTGACTCTTCGCCAATGTCCATAAACTCCCCGAACACCATTGATCGGACTAACGGGTGGTCTTTACCATATCGATCAAATTGTTCATTTATCCAAGATTCGGGGATATGCGGACAATCGTATGACGTACACGTAAACGTTTCCCATAAACGCGCTTCTTTAGTAAATGCACGATAGAAAAACCCCTCCGTAGCCCCCGGCGATGACATCAATATCAATCTGCTGGGCTGACAACGACTTATTGCTTCAGCGATACCATCCGGCACAGTCTTCGCTTCGTCCACTATCATTAACAAATTAGAAGTCGGCCCCGTTCTATGCCACCCCTCGAATCTACCACCTTCACTCGTACTAAACCCAATCGCTTTACTTCCGTTCTGAAACCGAATGTCAGTAGCATTCACGACCCACCCCTCGCCACCGTTCAACCCACTCACGTACTTTCGTATATACGGAAATAACTGGTCTTTCACCTGACGGAACACACCCGCCGTCGTCACACATGTGCTTTCCGGAAATCTCATGCAATGCCACAGAACAGCACATGCAGCTATTAAACTGGTTTTTCCGGAACCATTGGCCGCTTTAAGCGCAACTTTACTTTCTTTATCATTAATTGCTTTAAGTACATCGTATTGCCACTTGTACGGTTTTATTCCCAAAAACATTTCCGGAAAGTTTTGTAACTGTGCAGCATACTCAATTAACTCCGGTGTCGGTTTAGACGTGTCTGCTTCAAGTGGCTCAAATTTCGCTTCTAAAGACTTTTTGACTTTACGGGGTCTTCCCACCTTCTTCCCGCTTTGAAACGTCGCTTTACCCCCTTCACGGGTCACCACGCGCTTCTTACGTGCGCCTACTTTAGTGTACTGTACTTCATCTCCTAACGACGCAATCTCTTCTGCCGTCCGGTTGCTAATTCTGATTCCAGTCTTCTGTTTATCGCTTTTCATATCTAATGGTTAAATGGGGGTTAAATATATATATATATATATAGTGTCGCATATTCTTACATTGACTGTCGCATATCTTTACATTGACTGTCGCATATCTTTACATTGACTGTCGCATATTCTTACATTGACTTTTCAAACTTATTCACATTGGCAAAAAATTGGGTCTGTGATTTTTGGGGGATATATAATAGATGCACCCGCCCGTGGGGGGTGGTACGTACCCCGTGTCGTGGCCAAAACCTGGTAAACGCGGGTCATGCGCGCGCGATCTAGACAGTACGGGGAGTCCAACGCAGAGTCCTACACTCACTGAATATCAATGACTTGCGTGTCTTGCGTGATACTAGCGTGAGATTCTGGTACGTTACACAGCGCAATAACAAGCTGTGGCGCAATAGTGTTGCGTTTGTTCGAGGTTTCAGCGGTTTGAGCGTCTTTGTTCCACGAAGAGCGCCTTCTTTCGAGTAAATCAACGGCAAGCTTGGGCTGTTTAGCGATTCCGTCCGTTGCTGCTTCAATCATGCGAAGTTCCCAAGCGCTTTCAATCTCTTCGAGTTTCGCCCCAAAAGTAGCATCTTTCTTTTCCCACCGTGAAAGCGTCTCACGTCCAATTCCAGCGTATTTACTAGCAGAATCGCGACTCATGCCGTTTCCAAGCGCTCTGAATATCTTGTTTTCGATGTCTTCCGTTCTCTTTGTTGGCCGTCCAGTTTTCGCCATTCAGCTACTTTCACCGAAAAGATTCGGCATGTGTAGCTACAATGTGTAAGATTTCGGCTCGCTACCACGTAACAGCTACCACATGAAAAAAGTTAAATGCTACTGGAATTTGAACAAAGCCAAGCAAGGTGAGTTTGTATTCTCCATAGTTCAAGACGGCAAAGTCATTGGCTACGCCGAGCAAATACATCTCAAAAACGCTCGCTTCCACGTTAACGACGGCGCACGCCAAAAAATAGCGGACGGCGGCAAAAAGAGTGTACACGCTTGGGTGATAGGTGAAATTGACGAAATTAATCTTTCACACGCTTTAACCCCTTCGAGTGCTTGTTTCACTCATCCGGCAATGGGTGAAGCGACTTACAACCCGCGCCGTGACAAGTGCTTCACTGACGTTAACACGGGCGCTCAAATAGACAGCAAAACCAATTTTGTAGATGTAGTGCTACGCAGTGAAAACAAGCGCGGCGCTGTTTACTATAAATAATAACCAAATAAAAAATCATGAAAAGAACCATAGAAATTAACGACACACTACAAGACACCGTTGACCAGTGTATTGAAGACACCAAAGAACTATTGCTGGACTGGCTTAAAGACAATCCAGACGTGACAGAAACACCTTGTCTTCAAAATGACTTAGACTACGACGGGCGTTTTCACGAAATAATTGACGGCAACACGCCCATTTATACTCACGAAATAGATACAATATTCTATTTACACGGGCATTTATGCGAAGACGCGTTCGAGAATTGTTTTGGGCCGGAAGCTAAAAACGACGACGGCTGGCCGTGTGGCTGGAGAGCGGCTGCTATTTATCAATATTTATATGACCAAACTTGCGAATGGTATCACGAAAACGTTGATTCAATTACAGAAGAGCAAAACAGAGCAAAATAATGGTACGCGTTCAATGTCCCAAGGGGCGTTGACTGCGAATCATTGTAAGATTTACACACTTTTAATCGTAATAGCTACCACCATGAAAAAACCGATCCACAAACAGACTGTCAAAATTGGACAGAACAAGGGGCAAAAACGTATTTGCTTATGGTCAGTCAAATTAATTGATGCGGGTTTTGAATACGGCGTGTTCGTTGAACTCACTGTGAGCAAAACTAAGCTGGTGATAACTACCAGCGAGACTAAGCAGCGCAAGAAAGTATCTCGCGTTATGAATCACGGCAAACCATTGCCCGTTTTAGATTTACGCGGAAAGCATGTAGAGCATTTAGGGGAAGTGAACGACATGGTAAATGTAGTGATCGAACCAAACAAAATAACAATTTCTAAATAATGAACAAAAAAGAATTTATACGCGGATACATGCAAGCGGCTCTTTGGTCATCCACTTGTATTGATAGCGACGACTGTGAATACCTAGACGAAAAATACGACGAATCCGATCTGGCTAAAGAAACGCTGGAACAAATGGAAAAAGATTGTATTCAATTCATAAAAGAAAATGACGACGACTTATTTGAATATGCTGAACAAAGAAGCATACCGTTTGACGCAGACTACACCGAAAGCGATTGCGCTGGACACGATTTTTGGATAACGCGCAACGCGCTTGGCTCTGGATTTTGGGCGCGCGGTTTGAAGCGATTGGGTGACAGATTAACAAGCGCGACAGAAAAATTTCCCGAAATCAGCCTATACGTAGGCGATGACGGTAAAATCTACCAAATGTAAAATACCAGAAAAACCATGAAAACAATACAACAACAAGAAATGACGTTCGGCGGTCTAACACGACTTGAAGAACAGCGTTTAGCACGTATGCTAGATAATAATCATATCGCACACATTCTTGACGAGCATTGCATTAAGCGACGTGTCGTTAAGGGGGTGTTAATGGCGCAAGATCAATATACAATTGACGGCGAACTATACGCAAGATGGGTTTCAGTCAGTGGCTGGACGTTAAGAAAATTATTACGTTGGTTGGGATATTAATATGAAACATTCAGATTCTAAATACGGAAAATACACCGCATATCACATTAAGCGTGCGAAATATAATGGTGTAGCCGTATTATTTAGTGGGCCGGATCACATAGTTTTAACAACAATCTCAGAAGACTATTATACGTATGGTCAAATAAGCTATAATACGAATAGACGTACCAAATTTAAAGTAGACGCATGGGGCTGTGTAGACATTGACGGGGTTACGTACAATGTGTTCTTAAAACAACACTTTACGGATCGTGGAATACTTTTAGCAATTGATTAAAATGACACATAAAGAAAAGATTCAAGAGTTGAAAAATACACTTGGGAATGACATTAAATGGAAAGTGTTAAAAGAACATGGAGTAGAACGTTGCTGCGCTTATCTCACAAATAGAAAAACGCACAAAACTAGCCGATGCCGTAAAGCGATCAATTGGGAGTTTGGTAAACAGCAAGTATTTAGCGATGAAAATTCATCATATTGCGAAAATCATGCAAAATTGATGGAAGCAATTAACTCTAAATACAATATGAGTACATACAAATAATTATGACAACGAAACAAATACAAAAACAAATAGTAACATATCGCCAGTGGCTCCGTGACAACGGGCTGGCTGGCAACTTGAAAGCAAAGCACGTTAACAAGTTCATCAAGTTAGCGACGTGGAAAAGCGACGAGCAATTGGCTAAATTTAAAGCCAAACCGCGCTGGAATCAGCATTGGATCATTAAACATTGCAGAGAATTAGTACAGTACAGTTAAGCACATGAAGATAATTACAACTATAATAATGAGCGCAGGGGTGTTTTGGTGGGTCGTATCTCGCCCATACGCCGAAGAACCAACGGTAGTGGCAAGCTATTACTCGTATGAGTGCGCGGGAAAGCCCACGGCATCTGGAGAGTTATTCGATCCAGAAAAATTGACAGCGGCGATGTGGGGTGTACCGTTTGGCACTTTAGTACGTGTCCAGCTTGGCCCTGCTACCAATTCAGTCGTCGTGAGAATCAACGATCGTGGGCCAGCAAAGCATTTGAATCGCAAAATAGATTTGTCGCGACGTGCTTTCGCTAAACTCGCTGATACAGACGCGGGTTTGATAAACGTTAAATTAACAATATTACCAGGAAAATGAAAGTTAGCAGAGCATGAGCGATACCCCATATCTCTACGTAATTAGAAAGAAACAAGACGTTGCTGATCTGGAAAAATATCTGGAATCAATTCGCGGAGTTGGCGAGTTGAATTTTTTATGTAAACCAAACAATTGTTATTGTGTGCGATGGATTGTTGGTTGGTTTAGATATAAGAAAACAGACTTGGTAGCAGCACTGACAGTGGATCGGGGTGACTTATTACAATCATTTGAACTAGACGCTGGGATTGTTTACGAAAACTGGAAACAAGCGCCGCGCATGGAAGAACAAGCGTTTGGGAGTGGTCGCACCAGTGATTGGAAGATTATTAAGTCTAAATACAAATCGTGGCAAGATTACGCTTATAAACATTTAGAAAAAAAATGAGTAAATTAGATATTCACGATCTTTATTACGAGAGTTGCTTAAACGCAACATTGGAATCTGCAAACGTTTTGGTCAATGACCGCGATTTAAGTTTTGCAGACGCAAGTGCGATATTAAATGAAATGACTAAATATGCTCTTGAGACTGCAAAAACAAAAAAGCATTTGTTCGACGAAACCGGAAAATATATTGGTTAATCAGATACGGTAGCTAATACTTGACTATGTAGCACATTGTAGTACTTTAATGGTTCTTGCGGCGCAATGCTGCTTTTTTCATGGTTTTTGTTTGGTTATAACAAACCCAGACCCCAGTTGTTGGTAGCGGCTGGGGTTATTTTTTTGCCCAGTTTGCGCTCTCGTCGTGTTGATCTACAATACATCAAATGGGAGGGGATTATCCAAAAAGCGTCAAAATCTTTAATTTAGATTACGAGATAATCTGGGTCGATAAAGCGATCGAGACAGCGACTGACGCTCACGGTTCATGTGATACTTGCACTCAGACTATTGTTATTTGTCGCGAACAAAAACCAGGAGCGCTCACTGACACTGTGATGCATGAAATTATGCACGCGATATTTTATGCCATGAATATGGCTGGTAACGAGTCTGAAGAAAAAGTGGTAAGTTTGTTAAGCACCGGAATGTGTACCGTGTTAAGAGACAATCCCAGTTTAAAAAAATGGATCGTAAAAAATATTTAACCCCAAGCAACGAAGTTTTGTTTGATCGTATGGCTGCTGAAGCGAGTAGAGCGCTGGTATATCGCGATACAGTGCTTGAAGTTGATGCGTTACTTAAAGATTTGTTGGATCTAAACGCAACTTATTATTCATCCCAAACTCTTGAAATCATTCGTCAACGTATCCGCGCTCAACTCGGTGATGCTGGACTTATCATCGAGTAGCGTTTTAATTAAAACGTAAGCGAGTTGCGGTACAATCGCGTTGCCCAGTGCGGTTAAGCGCTCCATCCGGTGGGGTATCCCATAAGCCACTCGACCCAGTTCGGGTTCAACGCTCCACACTTGTCCGACACTACCATTCCCAAGTTTAACTGCTTCCCCTTTTTCATGCGGCGCTGTATCGCTGGCATCCCCAAGTGTCCGCGATCCCGATTGTCGTTCGCTGATGGAGTCGGCCAATACCCAACACCTATCTCGACGGTGCTGCGCGCCGATGGCACAAGCCGGAATAATTGCCGACCCAGTGGAGTACCCGCTGGTTTCCAAGTCAGATAAAACTTCGTCGAGTCCCATGTTTCGGACACCAGCAACGTTTTCAAACAAGACGAAACGCGGTCTGACTTCCGTAATAACCCGATACATCTCTTTCCAGAGCCAACGGTTGTCCGCTTCCCCACGACGTTCTCCGGCAATTGACACGGGCTGGCATGGTGGCCCCCCAGTGACCAGAGTGACATCTGTGTATCTTGTGCCGTCGAACTCATGTATGTCACTGACTACGGGAACGTCTGGCCAATGTTTGTTTAAAACTTTTTGGCAATACGGATCGCGCTCGCAGAAGCAAATAGTTTTCAGCTTTAGCCAACGACATGCTAATGCGAACCCACCGATTCCGCTGAACAGATCGATGTGGGTCATTCATCTTTGTCGGGGTTGTTGAAAAAGCCCATACAAGATATTTCTTCTACATAAAGATAAAACCACAAGTCCATCACCTCTTCTTGTGCCGCTCGAATGCGTTCAAGTGGAGTCATTCTGGCCATGCCCTTACGTCCATCCGGATTGTGTTCTTTTATTCCGTCATTGAACTTTTTTGCTGCACGCAATTGAAACTGCTGCAACCCCTTGTCTCTAATTTGTTCGTCAGTCATTTAATTCTTCGTCTTCGTCGTAATCTTCATTCTCTTCAACATGACCTTCACCGTTACAGTCCGTGCATGTATATTTTAGAGACGAAAACTTCTCTACGTTCATGTAACCCCTGCCTTTACACCATTCGCATTTCATTTATATTTTTGATTAAATTTTTGCACTAAAACTGACGCTCGTTTTGCAAGCATGTGGCTCAACTCTGCGTCTACTCTTTTCACTCCAATACTCGCCGCTCTTAATTCCGATCCAGTTGCTTTTGGGTCATCGAGTAATTCGCGACCGCGCTTTAACCAATACATCAAACTAGATGCAGACTTTGTTCTATATGGTTCAGACATGTGGCATGTAATGTACTGTACTAATGACATTTAATTGCCACACATGCCCGTACATTCGTCGAGCATTGTTAATTGTCCGCGATCAACGTCACTGGATAAATCAATTTCATCGAGTGGTTCCCGTGCCGCATGTAAATACATTTTACTGTCCATTCCTTTCCAACCATCGCGAACTAGATGGTCAATGCGAACAGCTTCAGCCCAGCTATCTGGGTCTTTCTTAACTCTTCTCCATTCGTGATCGCTGTGATACGGACAATAGACACACGCTGAACGTGGGGGTTCTGGATAACCGTTTCGTTTCATCCACTCAAAGCAATCCCCCCGCCTCATTCGTTTATCCACCAGCGGAAATATGTTCTCGATGTACGGTACAGTTGATTCTCTCATGCGTTGTATTTCATCGAGAGAAATGCCAATCCATTGCACACACTGTTCTTCTTTATGTCTCTGTCGTGGTTTCAGTCCTAGCAACTGCCTCACTTTTTTACGGATCGGGTTAATTTTATATTCGACCGTACACACTCGCGGTATCTGACCGTCAGTGCCATCCATGTTTCTTGTGAATAGCGGTGGCTGCGCCATTCGCACATCGTTTTCAATTGCATCTTCCATATTTGATGTCAGCCCGTTTTTGTGCTGAACAACATGTACTGGGAATGGCAACTCGCTTTTCAAAAAATCTAGCCATTCCATAACTTTTCTTGGTTCCGCACCAGTGTCAGCAAATATTGCTGCATCTGGCATTGGTTCCAACTCACCTTTAGCAGCCATTAAACACATAACGCTGCTCTGTACCCCTGCTCCTAAACTAATAACCTCTATTTTTTTTGACATCGATTAAACAACTTCCATTTCTCTTGGTATATTGTCCAACGACCATCTGCTTTTCTTGGGTTAATGTTTACTTTGGTTATGTTTTTTATCTCTCGAAACGGCACAACCCAACACGTTTGAATTGGGAGTGCCACAAATACAATAAAGTCAACGTCTCCTTTTTTATAAATACCGTCGCGTCTACGCGCATTAAACTCGTAATAATTTCTTTTATTATATTGAGTAGACTTAACTTGTATGCGCTTATATTTTTTGTCTTTTTCCGCAATGAGATCATAAACTTCTGGACACGTTGGCAATAAGACACTGTAACCAGCGAACAATAGTCGCGATGCGACCAGCGCTTCTCCACTTGTTCCCAATATGGATCGACTTGTAGCCAAATGTTTATTGTTAGCGATTTATTAAACATATCTAGCTACCTCAACGCGTAATCTGTGGTTACAACTTCAACGACTTGGTTGTGGTCGCGAACCAATCTGCTCGCAATGCGTCGATCAATTTCTGCAAAACGTTCCATCGTCAAGTTGCTGGTAATGAACGTCCACTTGCCAAGCCGCTTGTCTAACACCTCTAATAATTTTTGCGTGCCGTAATCACTGCCATGCTCCGCACCAATGTCATCGATGACTAACAAATGTTCGCGTGATAATTCTGCTGCATAACTGTGATGCCCCTCTCGCATGTAGTTCAATGCGTCAATCCATCGAACAAACTTTCCTGGTTTCTTTGAAATATTTTGATGGGTCTTTGCAACTGCTTTAGCTAGATGAGTTTTGCCGACACCACATGTGCCAGCCAGTGTCAGCCAGTAGCGAGCGCGGTGATCATGATGAATCATGTTGTTGATGAACGCTGACGTTCTCATTAACATGTCTTCCAGCACTGAGTCTTCGTGCGTGTCGAACGACAAAAACTCTCTGTACCAGTCAACTGTTTCCGGCTTTAACGACTGCGGCCCCGTAGTCTGACGCTCCGGCGAACGTCCCACTATTTCTGCCGCTAGTTTTCGTGGATCTGTCATTATATTTCTCCCACGTTATAAATTTTTGCTTCCAGTTAATCACTTTATTGCCACGCGAATCGACCCAGTTGCCAGCGGTGAAGTATTCGTGGAACTGACTAGCGAGCGATTCAGCATTACGGCTTTTCGCATATTCGCGCACCTCGTCAAGCGTCGGAGGTGCGTGTTTTTTTGGTTTACTCTTAGATTTTGTCTTTGTTCTAGGTGTTTCATCAATGTTTAGGTGTGTCATATTGCTAGTATGCCATCTAGCTTCACGCTTTATTAACCCCTCTTTTTCTAACGTTGCTAATTTCTTATTTATTGTCTGGCGACTTAAACCAGTCCGCTTTGAAAGTGTTGTTTGGTTTGGCCAACATTTATTTTGATCGTCTGCGTAATCAGCTATCGTAAGCAACACCAGCTTTTCTGACGGTGTAAGCTGCTGACGAAATGCCCACGTTATAGCTTCTAAACTCAAAGCTTCTCACTTACGTTTTTAAAAATTTCACGTAAAACTTCATGCGGTCTTTGCTTTAAATCAATTTGTAGTCTTCTAATACCAGATATGACAGTGCCGTGGTCATGCCCAGTGTAACCCCCGATCATAACATAGTTCATTCCAAGCTTTAGCATAAAGTGCCAAACAATCCATCTGGCCCAACAATTTTGAGGGGTTCTTGGAGCAGTCCACATCTGTGTTTCTGATTCATAATTAAATTCATCCAAAACAACCGAAATTATTTTCTTCACCTTCTGCTCGTACACGCGCGGCAACTTGTTCGTTGATCCATTCGTTTTGGTTTTCATATCCTAATATTTTTAAATAAATTTTTAATCCGTCTTTGTAAAATTCGTTATCAATGCAAATTGCATTCAGTTTAGCTCGCGCCTTGTTAGGGGCCATAGTTCTAAAATTCCAACCCGCTCTTTGCTTTTTCCATTGCCTCCAATACCGAACCCAATTTAGTGAACCATCGTCGCGTATGTATCCGCATTTTCTCCAGTGCAAATACGATTGAATCCCAGTTCTAACAACCGCCATTGCAAGTTCGTGATGACAGCTTGCGATGGATAGTTGGGGCTGACTGGTTTGAGTCTCTGTACCAGCCAACCCCACATCGCTCAGAACGGTTTTCCGCCTCCGGTCGATTGTTCCTCCTTCTTTGTCACAGCAAGTTTTAGATATTCAACGCCGCTGCTCTGCGCTGTGTTTTTCCACCCAGATACCCAGAACATAGTACCGCCAACATTTAAGCTTCCGGTCATGTCTGGTTGTGTTTCTTTCTCTTTCTTTTTATTTGGGAACAATGCCCCACTGTCGGGTTTGTCCGACGCTTTGTAGTTATCTGCCATTTGTAATGTACTGTACTATTTACTCTTTCGCCAATATTGGCTAGTTCCCCCCGATTCCAATAATTCACCTAACAGTTCGGAGAGAGACTGCTGTGCTTCTTCAGTGGAGCATTTGTTTTCATTTGAATACAACTCTACCAAATCATCATATTTAACTGACGCAATGTTTAACATGTCATACGTGCCAATGTTTGATCCCGCCAGTTTTTGATACGCTGTTTTAACGTCTGCAATTTTAGGAGATGTTTTTCTCTTTACGCGCTTATATCCTGGTAATTCATTAAACTCTTCACATCGTGTTTTCAGTGCTTTTACCCACGCTTCAATGGACGGAACGTAAGCACGTAGTCGCGCCGCTAATAGCGGGTTAGTGATCGAACGCGGATCGCGTGCTTGCGACAACACTTCTTGCTGATCCACCACTGTTAACGCTGCGCCAGAAACTGCGGTGCAATACAATTGATGTCTGCACCAGCCGCAATAGTCGCATGGTATTGGAGCGCGAGTGGGGTTCGTAACAGCCGCACGCACTTTGCGAGCCATGTCCTCACACTCACTTCGGGTCACTACAAACACATCAACAGTACGAGTTTTTGAATACATGACATGGCATTCAATTTCCATGCAATCATCTCGCTGCATCAAACCCAACGCATAACCCATCATCTGGATTCGGTCGTCATATCGAGATCCGGTTTTTAGATCAAACATTTTGCGTTTAGCGCCACAATACATGTCCACGTAACCAAACGTAAAAAACTCACCGTCAACGCTGATATTAAGTTTCGACTCAACTTCAACCGGAGAAACACCGCATTGCTGCATAGTGTATTCAGTCGTCCAGTCTATTTGTTGCCGATCTTCTTCGTTGAGATTGACGTGCATTTTTTTAGATGTTGTTTCTGCCACTCATCATGCATTGCTGTTCCGCGAAAAGCCGCATAACCAACTTCACCCCCACGGAACACTGCACACTTTAGCCACTTAGACCAATTGCTTGGACTGTGTTCATGGTGTTCCCGTTCTTCGCTCATGCTTTATCTTTTAACAGACTGGCTAGAAAATCAGCGGGTCTATCGAGAATCTCTTTAGCTCGTTCGTCTGTTAAATCTCTGAACGTTTGTTTTTTTTCAATCCACTCAATTTCTGCTAAAAATTCATTAGCTTTTTTTTCGTGTTTCTCTAAAACTTTTTCAAGTTCTTCAACTTTCTTAAACTTTTCTTTAGTTGGTTTTGTTTCAACAGAATGCCCCTCGCGTGGTTTATCATTACGCCAAACATGCGAACCAATACCGAGATATGAACCGCATTTAATCAAAGCGTCAGTCGCAGCGCCTTTGTACGCGTCGCCACGATCTCTATTATCATTTCCACCAAACTGAACAACACGAACATTATGTGTAGGAACTGTTAAAACCCCTTTAATTATAACCATTTTTTCAGAATCACTTATAATCTCTGGTTCAAACTGCCAACCACCTAGCCCGAACGCTTCATTCAGTCTGTCCGTAACATAAATAGGTGTAATTGCGGTCATTCCCTGTTTGTGCGGTAATTCTTTCAACGCGTCTTTTGGTAACGGTCTATTTAATATTTCATCTACAGTCGGTTTTACCGTAGTCGTCGTTTTTCTTTTAGCTGCCATAGTTTATTTTGTTTCGGTATTTGTAGTACATTGAGTGCAAAAAAAATCTGAATCTCTGACAACATTGCACCAGTCGTCAGCATCCATTGCAATTATCCACGGGCCACTATTCCAACGGAACGCAAGCACTCCCATTTTTTCTGTGGCTTCAGAACGTAACTGCGCCCACCAGTCTCTAAACTGCAAACGCTCACATCGCTTCACTTCAAAATGAAATGGTAAATTAGAAGTAATGTCAGCAGACTGAGATGTTCCCATAAACTGCTGCGATCGTCTTGCTTCTGCTGTCGGGCCAAATCGGTCGTTTAGCAGTTTAGCAAACTCTAACTCACCTCTACTCCCCTTTTGTTTTGAATTTAAACTCATAGTCTTCTATTTCGCCATACCCCATAAACTGCCGAAAATCAGCAGTCATTACTGTAATGAATTTTTTAAATCGTTCATCGTTATCGGTAGCCATTGTGTAATCACCGGATAACGTCATTCCCGAACCAATATGTTTAATATTCCATCTGTGTGTTTTCATTTCTAAATTTGTCTATACGGTGTGCCACACCCATTTATAAAAAAGAAGCGCAAGTTTATGCATTGCGCTAATAAGTAAAAAAAATTAGTTGCTTGTTATGTCCTTATTTTTTTCTTCCCACGCCTCTTTAATAAATGCTTTTGTTTCTTTCGGTTGAGTTTCCATTTTTAGAACAAAATTATCCCATACTTGTTTTGATTCTTCCGGCGCGTCTTCAATTAATTTCACAAATTGTGTTCTGGATTCGTATGGTTCTATTATTGCCACGTTTAAAAACTTAAATGTCTTAGCCAAATGCACTAAATAATCAAAATCCTGTTCATTTTTTACCAAATCAATCGGGCTTAAGCTATCTTCAGAATGCGCAAACCCGCTTGACAGTTTTTTTGTGTTTTTTAATTTACCCATTACAAAAGATGCGGACATATTCGGACCTGTTAAAATAACTTTCCCAGAATTATTAAATAATTCTAATTTAATTGAGTCTGTGTCGGTGAGTCGTTCACTTTCAACGCTTGCGTCTCCTTTTGGGTAGTCTCGCATTTGATACTGAGTGAAGCCGGTATATTTGCCGGAAAAATCATAGTTTGCCACGCAACGAAATATATAATCGCCAAATTGATTTGTTCGATCGTCATTATCAACTTTCCAATGCCATCTCTCAATTAATTTATCACCTTCCCACACCTCGTATTGAGCGGGGTATTTTTCATCAATTTTTGCAAAACCCGCGTCGCTGTGAATCCTTTTCCTATCAAACCAAATAATTTTGCGATCATTTTTAATTTGTTTATCAAATGAGTCATAAAACATTACGCTAGAATATGTAATTAATGCTGTTAGCATTATTAAAATTACATTTAATTTAGTCCCACCAATTTTCGCGAGTGCGTTTGTCTGCGAAGATTCTAAATTGTGCAATTTAGTCTGCGCTGCTTCTAGTTTATTTATTGGGTTTTCCATTTTTTTATTTTTTCGCGTGTGACCGTGTCACTTTTCTCCTTTAAATCGGAAACCAAATATTCAATTAACTCAGTCATGGTCATGTTGTTTTCAGTGGCAACCCGATTTAATACATCTTTATCATTCTCCCATATATACGCAGACAATGAACGTTTTTTATCGTTTCGTTTGTTTGGCATAAGTAAGAAAACGAAGTTTCGGCATTTATACTAATCTTGTCAAATACATAATCGAACTATGTTAATATTTTACCCACTATTACTCATTGACTTATTCACAATTGAAGTGCTACAACGTGCTTACAGAGTTAAAAACTCTAATAATAACCAAACAAATGGCTAGACCAAGAACCAGAGAAAAACAATTAGACACTAATTACTCAATGCGCGTATCTCACGAAGATCGTGACCGTTTTATGCGCGCTGCTGAGTTGCTGGGAATGTCGCTAAACGCATTTACCAATAGTGCAATTAACACTGTTTGCGATCTCATTGAAGCAGATGAGAAAAAACTGCCACACTCAAAAGAACTTGAAGTAGTTAAAGTTGGTCAGTTTTTGAAAAAGAGCAAAAAGAGTGCTTGGAAAAAATAATGGCAGAACTTTATAAACGACCGGATAGCCCGTACTGGTGGTGTGTTTACCGAGTCAACGGCATACTTAAACGAAAGTCTATTAAAATACGTATTGGTAACAGCCGTGGGAAAAAACCATCTATTGGAAGCGATGCCGAAAAGTGGTTAATCAAATTTGAAAACGATTTAGCATTTAAGCAAATTGGTATTAGCACAGTACACGACATTGCCCTAGCTGAACTTATTCCAAAATACGTTGCTCATTACAAGCAGCAGTTTGAAACTGGTGCTATTGTAGAAAACACTTGGGAAAAAGTAGAAAAACGCGCTCCATTATGGTTAAAACGCTGCTTAAAACACGGTATTACGGGAGTAAAAGCTTTAACCCCAGAACTTACATTGCAATATCGTAGTAAACGTACAAAAAATGATATTCCCAACGGCGAGCCAGTCACTCAAAACACATGGAATCGTGAGTGTACTGATTTAGGACAGTTGTGGACGTTTGCGAAAGACAAACTTGGCATTGATTGCAAAAATTATTGGTCTAACGCTTATTATTCTAAAGCTAAAACAGTAAATAAAAAACGTTGTTTATCTGACGATGAGATACAAAAACTACTTATTGATGGGCAAAAATTAGACAGGGAATGGCAGTTTCTCACATACGTTATGTATTTTACTGGGGCAAGAATACATTCAGTAGCTGAACTACAAAAGAAAAGCGTTCATTTATCTGATCGCACTATATGGTTGTCCAATAAAAACAGTGACGATCACAATTCATACATGCCGGAGAAGCTACATGACTTTCTCCAAGATTATATTTCACAAAGCACGGATGATTTATATTTGAAAAAACCATTTAGTGGGTCTACACGGACAAAATTCTGGACTGGTAAGTGGCCAAAACTTGCATTGAAAGTAGGTGTTAAATGCACTCCCCACGATATACGAAATACATATATAACACGAATGACTCAGAAGCTGGAACAGCGCGTCAGCATGAACATAGTCGGTCACAGTAGTGCTAAAATACACGAACTGTATAATCATAATATGGCGTGGCAATATGCTGATGAAATCGAACGTGTACTCAGCGTGTCAAAATTGCATGATAAGAAGTCTAACGTAAGTGTCTTACAGTCAGCTAGTTGATAAAATGACTACATTGTAGTACATATTACACCCCACACTTATTCACATAAATTGCTCCAGTTTGGTTATAATAACTACAATGTACTACAAGTGCGATACTCTAGGTTCGAGTCCTACCTCAGGAGCCAATATGTTTTTTTCTTAATAAAAATAAAAATTTTCCAACATTAATGAATGCAACGTGAACTACACGTGAAACTCGTGTAAGTTATCTAGCGTATGTTGATGGATCAATTCCAGTCTGTTGGAATATCTGTTGAGCTACTGATGGACTGATTATTTTCTTATTAAACAAGTCGTGAAGATACTCTATTTTTCTCTGATATGGCATCTCGTCTAAGCGCTGAATAATGAAGCTAGTTCTTGCTCCACTTGTAACACCTAGCCCCCTCACACGCTTGTCTATCCGACCCACCAAATTAGCGTCGTCATCTATAGCTTTTTTGTATTTACGGAACAGCACGGAATTGCCCTGACTAGCACTTCGAGCGCGGATCATTCTGTCCATGACTGACATCCCCTTCGTGTCCGTGACAAACTGCTGAATTGCTCTCGATTCTTTTAGTTGTCGAGTAGCTTCTGTTCGTTCTATTACTGTTAATTGTTCTTCTGTTTGCGATTCGTTTACATACGGACTGCGGATAAATCGCCGGAAAAGCGGGTTTTGGTCGCTAAATATCCCCAACGGTTTGCGCCCAGTTTTACGGGGTGGCATAAACTGGGTAAATAATCCAGCCGTCATTGTGCCAGTTAATTGCTTTAACATTAATGGCGATCGCAATGATTCGGGCAAAGCTTCCGGCATGACTTCAGCTATATTACGAAAAATTTCAGGCGTGCTTTGATAGTATTGTTCTTTTGGATCAACCATTTTCATTTTTCTAGAAACAACATCTCGATGCAACCAAGTGTTTCTATTCATACCAAATTCTAATGTTCCTTTAATTAATGGATTTAAACTGCTAATTACAGATTCTACGCGTTCCCCAGCATCTTCACCACTAATACTCACTGGCATTATGTTTTCTAAAAACACAACTGACATATCACGTAATACTTTTGGGTCACGCGTTTCTAAAAATGTCATAGATGATTCAACGACATTAGAATATAATTTTAAAATTTCTCGTTTTGGTATTCGGTAATAATCTCTGACTAATATTCCATCGTCATTTGTAAAAAACTGTTCAGTTGGGATATGCCAATAATTTTCTTTATCACGTTCGTGAATTTTTTCGTAATCTTCTTTGTATTCATCGCTGTTGTTCAGCGCCCATAACGCAACAGTTGGAACCCCAACAGCAGTAGCTAAACGCAAATGCATTAACGCAGAATCTTTCACACCATCTTTACCAGATAATCTTCCCAAGTCCGCAGCAACACCTTGTATGCGTGCGTTAAAATACATGAAAAGAAGATTCAGACTTGCTGATCTTGTTACCGCACCTTGCCTACCAAAATCTGGTGAACCAGCAAAATTTCTAACTTCAGCTACAATTTCACCCATACGCTCACGCTGTTGTTCGGGAGTCATTTTAGCTAAATTTTCAATACGCATACCGCGCTTTAAACCGACCAATTTGCTAGTTTCTTCGACACTACTTGCTAACTGAACTATTCCGCGCAGCAATCCCATTCCACTTAATTTAAGTGTGCGATCTGTTGGTTTTACTTCATACACTTCTGGGGTTAGCGCTCGCTGGAATGTTGATCGTGCTGCTCCGCTGTTTAAAAAATCTTTGTACAGTGCATTTGGTTTGCCGAAATTCCCAGTAACCGAACTATATAATGCATGAACATAGTCTAACGGTAATCTAACCAAATCAGCGGGACTACGGAACCCGTACTTGCTAACCATTGCAAGACGTGGCATATCTGCAAACAATAAGTTAATTGGCTGAAACGCAATATTAAATGTTGTTGCCCCAGCTTTCATTAAAAATGAACCAGCAGCTAAAAGTTTTGAAACATTACCAGTTGTTTGAGCATTCAACCCCTCTATGGAGCGTGCAACTTCACGGTTAACAGCCAAGAATTTTTGTTCCCCATCGACAAACACCGTAACTTCGTGGTCAGCTTTTTCTCTAACTTTCTTTTTCTTACCAACTTTAGTTTCTTTTAACTCTCGAACTAAACCAGTCTCGTCAATTTGAGATAGCGCATACAACTCTTGCATTTTCAGATTCTTGTCAGCCAACATGTAGCTCGTGAGAATCTTGTCATACGCAGCGTCGATAAAATCACCTAACCGGAAATCAGTATTGTCGATTCCGGTAATCATTTCAGCTAATTGTTTAGTTGTATCTATTCGATCACCAGTTGCTGAAGCGGTTTCTGAATCTTGCAAATGTTGCAACACGACGAACGGGGCATAAAAATCATTTGAGTTAACAATGTTGTTTAATGTCTCTTGAGAAATACGCCCACTGTCCATCTGCATACGCAGCATTGCCGACATAAATTCCTGGTATTGTTCAACAGCGCTCTCAAGCTGCTTCATTTGCTCTGGCGTAATATCAGCTTCGAGTTCTTTAAGAAGTCTGTTTGCGTCATCGAGCGTGTAGTCCGCAACACGTTTGCGAGTTGAGTCGTCTTCAAGACGTTGCTTTGTGCGACGCAAAAACATTAACCGATTAAATTGCTTTTCAAGTCCCTTAATTGGTTTCACCACTGCGTTGTGGAAATCCATCATCAACTTTTCTGCACGGGCTGGCGATCCGGCTAACTGTTCAAACTTGCGTGCTAGATCAAAGCGTGGCGCTTTTTTGCCCATGACTTTAAACACTTTAGACTCTAAATGTTTTAGTGGTTTAAATCGGCTCAAGAAATTCGTAGAAAAACCTTCAATGACCGAACGTAATTTTGACCCAAACGATTCGGGTTCTGTTTCTAGTGGTGAAAAGATTCGGTCAACATCGATCATCGACTTTGGCTTAACCCCAAGCTCAGTGTCTAAATTTTCAGAACGGTTTTTAAATTCAGCTATTTGCTCGTCTGCTTGTTCTTGAGTAAGTTCTTTTTTATTAACTTTTTTACGAAGTTCTTTTTCAAAAGTTTTTAAATCGCTTTCAAACACTTCGGACTCTGGATCTCGTTTAGCAAGCACAGCACGAACAGCGTCTTCGACAGATAAGTTGTGTGTTTTAGCTTGTTCAGTGCCTAGCAGTTCTTTTATTTCGTTTAAAACATTCCGCAGTTCACTTTTAGTTTCAACTGGGTCAGCTTTCTTTTTACGCCCCTTCTTTGATGCTTCCAGTTTTAAGTCGGGTTGTTTATTTAAAGTGTTTCTAGCGCGTGACAATGCAGTATCGACTGCTTGGCGTTTCTTGCCAGTTGTTTCAACAATCTCAGCAGGGGTTAACCCGTCCATTGTTAACTGCATTACTTCGCGTTGTGCTTTTGGCAGCTTATCGATAGCTTTTGCTACTCTCTGCACGCGTTCTTTTTTACGTAATGTTTCTTCCGGTGACGGTGCTAAATCAGCTTCTTGATCGATCACAGTTTGACCAGTTTCTTCGTCCGGAGTAACTGTCGTTTCTTTTTTGTTAATGTTTTGCTGATCTCGTCCAAGATCATTAATTTTATTGGCAGCAATTGTGCGTGCCATTCGTTCAAACTTATTGCGATCTAACGTGCCTTTTTTAAGCATATCGCGAAGCGCAAGTTTTGTATCTGTCGAAGCGCTTACAGCAGCGTCTGCTTTTTTTGTTTTGTCGAAAAATCTTCTACCCGCATAGTTTTTAGATACTTGATCTACAAATTTATTTTCGTCTTCAGTTAACTCAAGAGAGTCTGTTTCTGTTTCTACTTCTGTTTCTACTTCAGCTTCTGTCGTGTCTTTGACTTCAGTTTTTTGATCTTCAATAATATCACCAGACGGAACTACTTTTTCGGACGCAGTTTGTTCAATTGGTTCGTTTAAAATTTCTTCTAACGACTTAGCAAGTTCACGCTGTTCTTGCTGTAGCATTTCCGGATCAGTCGGAGGCGCTTCAGAACGTTGCTGTTCTATAGCCGCTTGACGTTCCATGTCTGGATCAGTTCGGGTTCGCTCTCTTTCTGCTTGCTGATCTCTGGCTAATTGCCGCCGCTTTTGCACTATTTCACTGGCTTGATTATCTTCCGCTCTTTGTTCTTCAATAGCAGTTTGCTGCTCCATTGATTCAGCAGTTTCAACTTGTTCAGCGCGTGCCATTTCAACGTCACCCATGTCATTTGAGCGATCTTCAATGTCTTGAAGCAACCCAACAAGATTCTCTACTTCAGATTCAATAGTCTTCGGATCAATCTCGTCGTTCTTAACTTTGCGTCGGATATAATCAAATGCTCTCCGGAAATAATTCCTGGTAGCTGGTGCTGGAGTTAACCCAAGTTCGTTCCACAACAAGCTTTCAGTAACACTCCCGTGCCGACGTTCTTGCACTAACATGCGGACATATTCTGCGCCCATAGTGCCATCAGAAATGTCTTCCCCATAAACATCTGTTACATGCTTTTTTTGGGCTTCAGTCATTTCAGACGCTATTTTTTCAAAACGTTCTTTAGCGTATTCTCCAAATGATAGTTCTGAATTTGATGCGTCCCATTCACCTAGCAGAGTTTTTAAATGAGCGTCATGTATAGACTCTTCTTGAATGAGTTTTTTAATATACTCATTAGCATCGAGTCCGTTATCTTTTATGTGTTTCTTTAAATTTTTTAAATTAACAGTTAATCGACCAACGCCAGTAACATGGGCGATATGCGGATCGTCGTTGTCAGTGAAAATAACTTCATCAAAATTGCTGTATTTAGATGAGTCTAATTCGTTAACAACTTGATTTGGAACAGAACCTTCTTGAAGAATTTCACCAGCATTAGCATCGATGTTAGTTACATGAACTCTGTCTGTTTCTGTAGCTGGGCCAAGTTCTGGATCAACTGTTTGTTGTTCGTCAATCGATTCTAAATATTTTTTTAAGACTTCTTGTTCACGATTGTTTTTAACGTTGTCAACTTTGTCTTGTGTCGCTTTTAAATCTTTTTGAACTTGTTTGTCTTTCAGCATATTAATGCCGGATATACCAGATTGCTGTAAAGCACCGGGGCCAACTCCTGCAACACCTTCTATAAACACTTCTGACGGTGACGTGATTTCCCCCTCCGAAGCTAATTGACCAGCAGCTTCACCAACCGAACCCCCCGCACCTTCAATTCCTAGCTTCTTAACTGGACCACTAACAAGTCCACCGAGTTTCATTGTCATTAAATCGACAAGTGCAATCGGGACTCCGTATTTTAAACTCTTGTTTCTTAAATTAGAAACTGTGTCTGGATCGGTAAATGACGAACGAATTGCATCAGCGTTAGTAACGTCAATTCCCTCTTCAACTAACATTTCGTTAAATTTTGCTCCGTAAGAAACTCCAAGAGTTGTTACTGCTTGTCCACTAACAAAACCAACACCAGCACCAGCTATTGTTCCAACACCGGGAACTACCGACCCAGCAGCAGCGCCAGCAGCCACTCCAACTGCGGTTCTACTAGCACCGTAATTAACTTGTGCAGACAATGATTCGATAATGATTTGCCCCCCGATCTCAAACGGGTCTTTTATAAATCTGCTAATTTTGTCTTTTTCTGGTGCTTCTGAAAATTCGATGTACGCTTTGCTTCCGCGTAACGCTTGCGAACGACGATTGGCTAAAGCCATTTCTTCAAAACGGTCTTCGTCAGAAAATGTTCCGAAACTTTCTCCAACTAAAACATCTGCGGTAGTCGCTTGGTTAGCCCCACGAAGCCAAGCGTTTCTGAAAGTGTTAAAGAACTCACTATCTTCGTTGCGATCCCATGTTAATGAACTGAAATCATCTTCAAACTCTTCATCTTGAGAAAGATAAGCAGGATATTTGTTTCCAATCGCTAACGTAAGTTCATCATCTGATACATCATTATACGCTGGATATTTCTCTCTAAATAAACGTACAACTTCACTCATTTTTATGGATTTCTAATGCCTAAATCTGCTGGATCACTAGGATTAGTAATTGCTGGAGGTTGAGCGCTAAAAACACTAGCACTATTGCCAGTATTAACACCCATTGATTTCACATGTTCGTAAAATGCTTTTGCTTCTTCTGGAGAAGCGCCATCTAATTTAAAATTATATGCTGTTTGCCCTGTCAACGTACTGGTGTACGGAACAATTGAAACTTGCCCAGTGTGTGGCTGGTTGCTTGAAGCCATGAACGCTTGTTCTAAACCAGCTAAAAAATCTTTGTGCGTGTTAACCATGCTGTCTCGCACTGCCATTAAATCGAGAAGTTCTGGAGTATCTGAACGAGCAAAATTTTCTATCTTGCCCGTATCTGGATTTCTTACTTCTCGCGGAGTTTGCAGTTCATTAATTCTGTTTAAGATCGGGCCAATTTCTGAAGCATGTCTAGCTCCTGCTGCACCAACTGTTTTTTTGTAATGATCTAACAACGCTGCTTTTTCTTTAAAAACACCTATCAACGGATTTGTTGCATTTTCTGCTTTTGCTTGAGCTAATTTTGCTTCTGCATTTGCTTTAGTTATTTCAGACGAACGTAATTCTTTTTTGTGTTTTTTTTCGTCTTTAGCATCCCGCATACCTCTTTTTAAAGACTTAGTTCGCAGATCACTTTCTTTTTTATCGCGTTTTGATTTTCTCTTCGCACGTTTTTCAGCACTTTCTGCACGATCTTCTGCACTATCTGCGCGATCTTCTGCTCTATCAGCACGTTTATCTGCTTTTTTGCGATACTTGCTTCGTTCTTTTCTTTCTGCTGACGCTAGATTTGACGCACGAATATCACGCGCCATGTCCATGCCCATCGAAAGTCCTGTTGAAAATGATCTAGCCATATTATGCGTTTAGTCCAAATATTCCACTAACCCCTTTACCAAATGATTGTCCACCAGCCATTCCAGCCATACCCCCAGTCAATGCAGTTAAACCAAGCCCAGCGCCCATTCCAGCTATTTGACTTAATGGGCCACCTTCTTGCGCCATTCGCATTTGTTGGTTGTATATATTGCCAGTACCTTGTGCAAATTGGCTATTGTTCATCACCCCGACTCCGCTATTCATTATGTTTTGCCCTTGAAACGCAGATGCCCCTTGTTGCGCTCCGCTTAATTGAGAAAATTGAGCCACTGGAGAAACACCAGCGCCAAATGCTGCTTTGTTAGCTATGTCTTGTTGATACATTCTAAAACCAACATCGCCAACTGCCATTGCTTCTTGAATGCTAGGTGCGTTTCCAAATAAATTACCACGCGCTGCTTGCGATCCGCGTGCGCCTCTAACAGCACCTTCTGCTGCTTGTGTAAAATATTTTTCTGGGCCACCTTCAGAAATTTGACGACCCAATTCTTGGCGCATTTTAAAACCTTCTGGATCGGCTGCTGCCATTTCTTTGCGACGTTGTTTAACAACATCAACGCCGTATGTTTCAGCAGTTTCTAATGAACCCGCAGCCAATTTATCTGCTGCTTCTATCCAAAAATCTAAATTTGCACGGGATAAATCAATGTCACCAATGCCCCTAAAATCATATTCTTTCCCCTCGACAGTTCCTTTTTCGCCAAGTCTAGCTAAACGATCAAGCTGCTTGCGCGGCCCGACAGTTGCCATCTCAGCATTTATTTGCTCTCTTGCCGCACCCCCGTAATCTGGTTCATCTCTACATCCCATTTTAAAATACTTTCGCCATCATGTTTGCTTTACCCAAATTGGTGTAACCCAATCTCGACATCACTGGTAAAAAAGGTGATTTATCGGACAATGGAACTAAAGTCCCACCCGAACCACTCAATCTAATTTGATTTTCTAACACGCTAATCACGTTAATACTGTCTTTCGCTTTCATTCTTTCACTATGAAACCATGTGTTTACAGCAGTCAATGCTCCTACACTTGCATATCCGGACAATTTCCCGTCCTTGTCGAACACATGCGTCGGCAAAACTGGCGAGTGATCGTCCCAACCAGCTTCTGTGTTCAGTGCAACTAATTCGTCTCTGTCTCTCAACGGTCTTACAATGACCATTTTGTTGATTAAGTCCATAACTCCAAATCTTACACATCATCTTACACTCCCTCTAGCTACCGTTTTTCAGCGTCTAACCCCATAACAATGGCACTAGCTTTAACCCCCCTTAATTGTATTTTATTCTCTTCAGCTTCTATTCTAAACTGTATTTGGTTAAACGTGCCTTTACTAATATTAGAATACGCTTTCTTAACAACTTCAGTTCTACCGAACATAAATGGCAATGCTTTTGGAAGCACTACACCACTGCCAGCAGCAGTGTCTATTTTCGATGTGTTTAAACGTTGTTCAGTTAGAACGTCATCTCGGATTTGGTAAACATCAACGAGAGCGCGACTGTTGTTCCATTCAAATTCAGCGTTCCGACCAATCTTGTCGTTCATCTGCTCACGAAAAACAAAACCGCGAGTAGTAATTGACGATGGGTAGAACACTCCGTCATCTTTAAAAGTGCTATCTGTCTCGTCGTTTTGCGCTACGTATTCTAACCAAGTTAAAACCTTACCGTCTGGTTGGCCAAAATTTAAACGCAACTGACCAGCAAAAGCACTTTCTGCAAAAACAGATGGAGTCCAGTTCGTCCAATAACCAGACCAGGATTGTGTAACTGTATTATAAACTAATGTGTAATTGTTTGTAGTCGCTCCATCGATTGGAACTGAAAGCAAATAACGATTGTTCCAAAATTTAGCACATGCTTTATCTGCAACGTTCCAATTAATTCGTTCTATAAAGTTTCCAATCGCAGTGCTTATTGGTTGTGGTTCAACAATAGTCTGTGCGCCGTTTAAAACCTGACCAATAGACATTACCCCGAACCTACTTAAATAAAACACATCACCACCAACTTCAGCTACAGATCGTTTTGCAGCACAACCGAAACGGTCACTTATTTGTTTAACTTCCCAAAAAGAAGAAACTAATAATTGCGGGTTAGTGTTAACTAAAAATACGCTACGTTCTTTAAATACAATAAGATTAAAATTAGCCCAACTTTGCAGCGCAATAATTGGATCGCCACTGTGTCCACCAATTCTTATCTGATCGTTTGTAGTATCCCACGTAGTTCCGTCAATAATTGCAGATGCATATATTGCGTCTTGCGGTTGCCCCGAAACACCAAATCCAAATAAACGATTTGTATGTAATGTAATTCCGCTAAACTCTAAACCATGTTCGCTAGGAACAGTGCTAGTAGCGTCGTTTGTAATCATCCGCATTTTGTTTGCGCCATCTGCAACAAACATTTTATCAACCATTTGTACCAAATCTACTTGGTTGGTTGCGTGAACGGTGTTTTTAGCTCCTGTTAATTGCGTCCAACTGCTTTCGTCAGAATCACACCTCCACAATTTGCCGTCAGAAGCGCATATTAAACGCTCTCTAGCACCTACTGGATCGTCATAATACGCTAACCCCTGTATAGCAGTTGAATGTGCAGTGCTGGGAAATTTTGTCGTTCCCTTGCGAGTAACAACAGTTCCGAACGTGTTAACATCTACGTTCTTCCCGTCAGTAAATTGATTCTTGTTTAAAAGATTGGGTCTAACGTCACTAACCTGACCACCTAAAAACGAAATAGTATCGTCAAAAACGAGTGGTTCATCTAACAAGTTTGATGCATACCGTGGCATTATCTAAAATCATTTTGTGTCCAAGCGACTTCAACGTCCGGCACTATCTGAATTTGACGTGCTGATTGATTTTTTTCCATGTCACGCATTAGCTGCATGTGCGCCCCAGCTTCTTGCATTTTCAATTGAGCTTTTGCGTATTGTTGCAAATACTCAAGAGCATCAGCTTCTACATACGTAACCAAAGCGTTATCAATCCCACTTAAAACTGCTTCGTCCGAATCACCAAGCGGACTAATAATTAGCTTACCCAAAACCAATAAAGTTTTTGTTTCGTTTGGAATGCGTATTAATTTTATTCTAGGACGAGTGCCGCTTGCACTTACGCTTTTTGGAAGAACAATAAAATCAGTTGGTGTGCCGTTTTCATCAAGCAGTGCCGGATTGATTTGAAATACACGCTGATAATCAACTGGAGTTATTTCTTTTTCATCCCAATACGCAGAAACTGGAAAATCCATTTCAAGCGTAAGATCAACAATTTCTGTTCCACTAGGCACAGTAGTTGAATACGTTCCAAGACTTTCGCGCCACAACTCAGCATTCCAAATCATGTCATAACGACGATCAACAAATGTCTTAAACACGGAGATACTATCGTCATCAGTGCTATGCACTTTTTGGCCAACGTATGTTGCTATATCAGATTTTGTCATTCCATTATTATCCAGTGTCCATCACCAGCAGATGTATTATCCAGAACGATGCGTTTAAATATTTTCACTACTGCGGCATAGCTTCCGCTGTATAATGTTACGGCATCACGCAATCCAACACCGTTAGTAAGTGATGTATCTCCCGATGCTGCACCAGCGTTAGTTCCGTGATAAGTTGCATTAACCCCATGAGCCTCAACCATTTTTTGAGGTAAATAAATGTAACCCCATCCACCAACTGTAGTTACACTAATCGTTCCCGGACTGCTTGTTGTAGTTGTAGTAAATTCAGTTGATGAGTGAACAGTTTCAACAACATGTATTTTATTAAAATTACTATCGTTTCCGGAAGTTGTGTCAACATTTGCCATAACAATTCTGTCACCAGCTTCCAGCCCGTGATCTAACGAAGTTGTCATTTTTAGCTTACCCCCAGAAACCACAATCCCATTTTCAGCTATTGTTGCCCCAGCTTTAATTCTTATTGCGCTACTGCCTCCAGAAGTTTTGTTTTTGTATAAACTTAAATAAAATTCATTTCCACTTAACATCGGAGATACATCTGCTGTGTTCAATTTCGGATTTGGCAAAAGAATAATATTCTCACCATCAACACTACTGAAAGTGCCTCTAGCTATGCCGTACATATCTTTTATTTGTAAACTAGCATATTGACCGCCTCCACTACCCCAGTCTGAAATACCTACATTAGTAAACGCAGTATGAATTTTATTTTTTTCATTCGGATCGTCTAACCAGAAACGGAAGTTTTGATTTACTGTAGTTCCACCATTAATTTTTATTAACAATGTTTCAACCGTTGGGCTTTTCGGCCAACTTCCATTACCAGAAGCTAATCCAAATACCATTTTGTCGTTCGCATCTTCATCAATGCATAACGGTGATTTTGCTGTGTTTGTAAAATTGTTGTATGTCCAATTATTGCCATTAATTAACAACCCAGCGTTGTGTTTAAACGAATCTCCTTCACCAGCGTCAGTATAAGTATATGTAGCGCCAGTGGCATAAACAACAAACCCATCCCCTAAAGTGTAATCGTGTGTCGCATTTCTTCCGGTTGGGTCAGGAACTGTAATGGAATTGCCATTAATATTAACATTAGTTGTTCCGTCCAATTCAAATGCTCTTTGATGATGTTCTACACTGTTTCCAGTAATTATGTTGCCCACCGGATAACGCATGTAAACAGCAGTTTCACCAATTCTATGTGGCACTTCACTCTGACTGTCAGTGCTAAACCCGTCGAAACGATTAGTTGATACAGTGTGATGTAACCCGTCTAAACGAACTCCAAAACGATTGTATTTTAAATGGTTTCCACTAAACAAAATACCATCTGAAGTTCCAGCAGTTATCAATCCAGCATAACACGCTTCAAACGTATTTCCGGTAAAGCTCAAATCAACACCTTTTACTCTAGCTCGATCTTTGCTCCCGTTGTTTAACATTATACCAAACATTCCCTTACTAGAATTGTTTGGTGTCCCGCTTATATCTGAGCTTTGAAAAGATTTGTAACCCCGAAACAATAAATCACTGTAACGATTGTTGCGATGAGTGAATCCCGGCAGCCATAATCCAATTGTGTCATCTTCAACATAACCACTAAAATGAATGCCAGTAATGTGAGCATCCATATCTTGAATGCGGTTTTTGTTGCCAGCTAAACTCTCATCACCAGCTTGCTCACCTCCAGTGGGGTTGTAACCAGACGAATAAACATCGATCGTTCCAACTTCGTCGTTAGCAATTGATCCCGATTCGAGATACCCAACTAACGCAGTTGAACCAGCAGCTTCATTGTCTGTCACAACAAACACTGCGCCACTTGTAAAATTAATTTTAGTACCAGGATATATACGTTGCCCAGTTGAATCGACTGTTAAACTTTGTTGTGCATAAAACTTTTCATTGTCATCAACTCCGTCTTCAAAATAACCATTACTAAATGGATTTGTTAATGTTCCTCCAGTTAATGTTCCGCTTGAAGATAATGCATTTGTAGATGTATAAAAACTTCCACCTTCTGCATGAAAAGTTGTCGCAGATTGTGTTGATCCATTATCATATACAATTGACGTTGCCCCATTAGCATATCCACTTCCGTTGTTAACTAAAAAACTTGTTCCAGTAGAAAGTGTTCCCCCAGCAGTAACAGTTCCGACAGCGTGGTAAATTCCAGTAGTAACGTTTGCTGTAGTGTACTTCAATTCGTCACGAACCATCATCACAGCGTGCATTCCATTAATTCTCAACGGAACTTTATAATCTGTTTTATCGCTGTAATATTTCCACTTACGCTTGTTAATTTTACGGGCTAAATTTGTTGTTACCCCTCCAACAACTACAGCGTCTGTGTAATCAGTTGTTTGTCTGGTTCCGTCATCACTGAAACGATCGCCAGTATAACGAATAACTGTGCTACCAGAACCACTTCCGCGAACGGAGCATCCCGGTGGAACAATTAAAGTTTTGTTAATCTTAAAAAATCCAGCGGGGAACAATACTTCAACAGATCGTGCAAAGCGTGATTTATCTAATTCGCTTTCACTGTTTGTTTGAGCTAATAAAGCACCTGACGAAGTTATGTCTTCAGACAGTCCGTAAGTTGCTTTAATTTTTGACCAAGCAACATCTAATGCTTTTTGGCACGCAGCAAAATCAATAGTATCAAACAATGACTCAACCCACGGGTAATCAGCTTGTATTGCTGCTAAATCTGCATAACCCCTAGATTTTGTGCCGCCAGTTAACCATTGTGCAACTACAGTGCCAGTATTGTCACCAAGCGCACCATACGCCATTACATCGATAACCGGATGTTCTGACGTTGCTGCTTTTGAAATTGGAAGAAAACCGTCCGATACCAGATTGGTTTTCGCTGTGTTTGGGGTATCCCAGTTCTCGTAGAAATCAGACTTACCCTCGTCAACACTACTTGTTTGCAAAGAAAAATCAGCAGCAACTTCTGCCGCAACGTTTGACCATTGTATTTTCTTTAACCCGCCTCCACTGTTTTCTTTAAATATAAGTTCATCAGCAGATGCTAGTGTTTCTGATTCAGTCTTGTCTCCAATAACACCGGACTGAACCGTTGCGTTGTTTACTAAATTATGGAAATCCGCTGGTTGAAGCGAAACTCCAGTTTGTAATTCATCGCTACTTTTAATTTGTATGTCCGGCATTGTGTTTTCTATTTAGCTGCTTCAGCAGATTTGTGTACTCCGTGGCGAACAAATATTGCGAGCAAACTTGTAACCACGATTTGTAACATTTCAGCAAGTTGAATTTCTTGCATGAAATAACTCCCTGCTGCAGCGACAATTGCTGCTGCGCCTGTCCATAATGTTTTTGAGCGTAACATAATTATTTCGTGTTTCGTTTATTAGACATTTTTAATTTCTGTCCAGTTTTAGCAGCAGCTTTTTTAGCTTTAGCCATTCCCTTTTTATCGTATCCGTATTTTGTTTTTCCAACAGTTGGCATTTTAATAACTAATTGTTTTTTAATTTCATCGTTTTGATTATGATGTAAACAAGAGTGGCAACAGATATTGCAACTTTTAATATCACATCTATATCTAGCAACCATGAACTAAGCCCAGTTCCTGACGCTAGTGCCACTTTTAAGTCATCAAAACCAATCATTTTTTATCTTTAGATTCTTTTGGTTTTTCTTCAAAAGAACTGTCTAATAAACTCATAAAGTGATTTCTCGCTCCAAGAGTTTGTTCTAAGTTGAAGTTGATCGAACGTGCTTTGTTGTCCAGATCAGCAACATGATTAACTAGCGTAACTTGTTCTTGATTTAAGTCTGCTAAGTTATGTTCTTTCCCATTTATAGAAATGGTTTCCGCTTTTTTTGTCTCTGTTTCTGAGTCCATAAAATTAATTCTTCAACGCTTTCACTTCAGCGCTTAATTCCTGCACTGCTTTAAGCAATGGAATTACTAGGTTGCTGTACTTAACCGCCAACTTCCCGTTAGCACCTTCAGTCACCAGATCAAAATCTACACCAGCTTCTGTCATAGCTGTCTGCACGTCTTGTGCGATCAGACCAACATAATTGGTGTCATTGTCTTCTGGTCGTTCGTCGGCTGGAACAGTCACAGTTTCATAAACAGCTTCTTTAGCTTCAATCGCTGGTGAAACTAATCTGCGTTCACTCGCTGGAGTTATTACTTTAGTTTCAGTCCAAGCTTCTTGTGCTTTTTTAAGAACAACTATTTCAGTGCGTTCAGCTTGCGCTTCTTGAACAACTCTTGTTTCTGTGCGTTCTGGTTCAGCTTGAACAACTACCCGTGTTTCGGTTCGTTCAGCTTGCGCTGGTGTTACCACACGAACTTCTGTGCGTTCTTCTTGTGCAGGTGTAATCAGTCTGCGCTCAGTGCGTTCTGGTTCTGCTGGAGTAATAACAAATGTTTCAACTACTTCTTCGCGTGCTTCTTGCACAACGTAGTCTTCCATTACTGGAACACGGTGAATCTCTGGCGCACGAACTTCAGCAACAGCTTCTTCAATTACGACAGTCTCCATTACTGGTTGACCATCTTCACTAACTACACCGTCACCGTTTTCATCAAGAACTTGTTGTTCTTCTGTGACCGCTTCTTTAGCCGGAGTTACACAAACGGTGCAAAGTGAACCGTCTTCGTGATACAAGTCGCAGTCTTCATAAACTGGTGTGCGTTCAATACGAGTTACAGTTTCGGTAAACTCTTTGCGAATCCACTTGCCATCTTCTTCAACAATCTCACTGCGCTCAACTTCTTCTGAAATTTCTTCTTCAGTATATTTCTGACGCTGACCAATAATCTCTTCTACCGCTGGAATTATAACGTCTTCATAAACTGCTTCAGTTGCAGGATGAACGATTGTTTCTGTTACCTCCTCAACAGCAGGAATTGTGATTGTCTCTGTTACTTCCTCAACAGCGGGTATTGTAATTGTTTCAGTAACTTCTTCGACTGCTGGAATAACTTTAGTTTCAATAACTTCCTCAACCGCTGGTATTACTTGTTCTTCAGTAATCTCTTCAATTGCCGGATGTTCAATAACTTCAACAACCTCTTCTACTGCTTCTTCCCAAACTTCTGGTTCAGCTTTAACAGCAGGTGTTACGAGTTCTTGATGTTCTTCTACGCGATAACGGTGACTGCGAATCTCTTCCGGC
>Ga0208158_1000097_pt1 | contig 39277 bp, 60 predicted proteins | sample 8_EtaG_FD_184081 | JGI IMG/M metagenome (GOLD analysis project Ga0208158, IMG submission 184081) | Marine viral communities from the Subarctic Pacific Ocean - 8_ETSP_OMZ_AT15162 metaG (SPAdes) (version 2) | ecosystem: Environmental > Aquatic > Marine > Oceanic | place: Pacific Ocean | collected...
ACGCTATGCCCTTAGAGGTGGTGGTAACGACTTTGATGAAAAGAAAGTAGGGCAAATAATATCTGATGTAGGTATTGTTACGGCTTCTACAGAGGTAGCCAAACTCTTGGTATCTACCTTAAACGACAATGACTCAGACGAGGAAGATAAAAAAAAAGCAATAGAGTAGATGAACACACGCCACCTATCAATTGGGGAGACTACTACATGATATGTGTTGGCATGATGAATATGCGCCCTATGGACTTTTGGGATTTATCACCTAGAGAAATGTACTTAGCCATAAGTGGATTTAAAAAGTTTCATGCATCAGAGCAAGAAAAACCTATGGATAGAGCAGAACTAGATGACCTAATGGAGTTATACCCTGACTAATGGCTAAGATAGACGACCTAGTAATTCAGATAAAAGCTGATACAAAGCAACTTAAAGCTGAGCTAGATAAAATAAACGGCAAAATAAAAGTTACTGGTGCAACAGGTGGTGCTGCATTTGGTGGTATGGCAGCAGGATTGTCTAAAATAAAAGGTCCTGCTATTGCTGCAGCAGCAGGTATTGCAGCAATTGTTTTACCTTTAAAAGCTGCAGCAGGTGCAGGCTCACAATTTGAAGATTTAAAAGACTCATTAGATAGTGTTTTTGGTAGTATTACTGCAGGTGATGCAGCAATGCAAAAAATATTTACATTTGCACAAACAACACCATTTCAAATAGAAGATGCAACCAAAGCATTTATTGCGCTTAAATCCGCAGGCATAGAGCCAAGCATGGATATGTTGCAAACATTTGCTGATACTGCATCTGTATCTGTAGATCAACTTGGTACTTTTGAAGCTCTTATAAGAATGGTGCAAAGGTCAGCATCAGGTGGCATGGGTCTTGAAGAATTAAATATGATCTCTGATAGAGGAATTGATGTGCTTGGTATCTTGGGAGAAAAACTTAATCTCGGTAAAGATGATATAGCTGAATTTGGTAAAACTGCAGAAGGTGCTGCAGAAATGGTAAAGGCGCTAACAGAGGGATTACAAGAAAAGTTTGGTGGCGCTATGGAGTCCAAAATGGATAACCTTTCTACAAAGGCATCAAACATGGTTATTGCTTTTAAACAGCTAGGTGATGAGGTTTTTAAAAGCGGTTTAGGTGATTTTTTAAAAGATACAGCAGACTTTCTAGCAAAGATTGCCAATGAGTCAGCAAGAATTGTAAGAACTGTTACAGGTACTAAAACAATAGAAGATTTTGCGCCTGAAGTAGATATGAGTAAATCTACGCCTGAGCAAAAAAGAGCTTTGGCGCAAGATTTTTTAGCAGATGCAAATGAAGAATTAAATAAAGCACAAAGAAATTTAGCATCAGCAGAAGAAAATTTTACTGGTGATGCCCTAATGGCTTATCAGGCTCGTGTTAATGGCGCACAAAAAAGAGTTGATAACCTTATAGAAATAATAGCCAGTTTTAACAAACAAATAGCTGAAGCACAAAAGCCTAAAGAAGTAGATAATACTTTTGATGCAGGAAATATAGATGGTCTCATAGAGTTTCTTCCAAAGTTTAAAAAACTTGTAGAAGATGCTGTTCCTGAAACTAAAAAACTTGGCGATCAGATAAAATTTTTAGAAGATTTGATGGCTACTGGGGACAAAGAACAACTAGCAGGTATTATGGGCTTTCTTGGCGTAAAAGATGTAAGTGAAATAAAAGCTGTAATAGAACATTTACAAAAATTACAAGACGAGTTAGATGAAACTGCAACCTTCAGTAGTGAAATGCAAACAGCAATTATTAGTGCATCACAAGCATTCACATCTGACTTTGTAAGCTCTTTAATGGACGGTGAAAACGCATTAGATAGTTTTAAAAACTTTGCCAAGAATATAGTCAATCAGATTATTACAATATTTCTACAGATGGCGGTTGTGAATGAAATATTAAACAGCGTATTCAATTTAACTGGGAAAAGTGCTTTGCCTACATTGAGAAACACAAAAGCAGGCGGTGGTAAGGTGCAAGCAGGCTCACCAGTTCTTGTAGGTGAAAGAGGAATGGAGATGTTTGTTCCTGATACTGGTGGAAGAATTATGAACAACATGAACACTAAAAACTCTATGGGTGGTGCGCCCATCATAGTAAACCAGTCTGTAAACTTTGCTACAGGTGTAGTGCCTACAGTAAGGGCAGAGGTCACAAAGATGATGCCACAGATAGCAGATGTAACTAAAGGCGCTGTAGCTGAAGCTGCAATGCGTGGTGGTAATTTTAGGAGAGCATTACAAGGTGGCTAAATTAATATCAATGCCTGCAAGTCCAAACTTTGTTAGAAGTAATTGGTCTCTTATAAGAACAGTAGGAACTACAGTAAGTCCGTTTACTGGTAAGACAAAGACACAGGAGTTTGACGGTGTCTATTGGACAGCAGAAGTGTCTTTACCACCAATGCGTAGATCACAAGCGGTTGAATGGCAGTCTTTTCTTTTAGAACTAAATGGTACGGTAAACCACTTTAAATTCGCTGACCCTGATGCACTTACAAACACAGGAACATATAGCACAGGACACCTTACATCTGAACTAAGAACAAACAGTAGTTCGGTAACGCTTTCTTTTAGTGGCTCAACAATAACAGCAGGTGCTTCTACTTTTGGAAGTGCAAAGGTTGGTGATTTTATAGTTGTTACAGGGGCAACTAATGAAGATAACAACGGCACACATAAAATTACAACAGTGACAAGTGCAACAGTAGTCGTGACAACAAGCACATTTACAACAGAATCAAACACGGCAAGTTGCAAGGTTAGAACAAATGTCAAGGGTGCTACTGGATTATCGCTTCTCGCTTCCACAAACGCTGCTAGTGGCACTATTAAGAAAGGCGACTACTTACAGATACAATCGGCTGCAAACACCACAGGCACGCCCACACAATTAGTCATGGTTACGGAAGATGCAACGGCTACGGCTGACGGTGCAAAAGATTTCTATGGTGTAGCCATACAACCCAAGCTAAGATCAGACCTAGCAACAGGACATTACGCAGTATTCACAAATCCAAAAGGAACATTTAGGCTCATATCTAATGAGGTTAGTTGGTCAGCAGACCGAATATCCAACTACGGCATTAGTTTTTCTTGTATTGAGGTAATTTAATGGCTACTAGACAGGGTTTAGATAGTTCTATCGTAAATCGTCTAGGTGCAGACGAACAAGCCTTATTCTTTGCAGTAAAAGCAGAGTTTGACACAGATGATATTCTTGTATGGTCAGGTATAGATGATCTTGTTATCGGTTCAGATACATACACTGGTGCAGGAACATTATTAAGCGTAAGTAACTCAGAAGATAATTTAGAACTTAAATCTAATGGTCTTGTTGTTGCTTTATCAGGAATGGACACGACAGTTGTAAATTACGCACTTACGGAAAACTATCAAAACAGACCTATTACTATCTTTATGGGATATGTTATGGGTGGTACAAATGAGGTAGCAGGAACGCTTACTTTGTTTAAAGGTAGAATGACTAGCCTTGTCATAAACGATACTCCTGAAGGCTCTACAGTGACCATAGATGCGGAAAATAGACTGGTAGACCTAGATAGACCATCAAACCTTAGATACACAAAAGAATCACAAAACTTTCTGCATTCAGGTGATACAGGTTTTAACCGTGTTGCATCTTTACAAGACAAACAAATTAATTGGGGCAAGTCATCAGGTAGTAGCGGTGGCGGTGGTGGTGGATCAATTGGTGAAGATGAATACAACCAAAGTTATAGAAATCAAAGAAGATGAAGAAACTACCTAACTGGGAAGCTATGTTTCATGACTTTATAAAACATAATAATTACCCTTTTGTATGGGGGCGAAACGATTGTTGTAAGTTTAGCAATGCGGTCATAAAGCAAATTACTGGTGAAGATTTAATACCTAAAAAATTGGATTGGCATGACGAAGAAAGCGCCATGAAAGCTATAGCATCTTATGGTGGTGATTTAGAAACTAGCATAGAGAAAGCCTGCAACGCAAAAGGCGTAGGTGAGATTGATAAAGCATTTATGACTTGTGGTGATCTTGTTGTTTACGAGCAAAACAACTCTAGCCTTGTGGGTATGTGCAATGGTTTTGGAATACTAACACCAACAGATGACGGCATTGCTGTTTTAGATTGTGATTTAGCCTATAGAGTTTGGAGATTTGACTAATGGCTAAAGCAATTAAAGCTGCAATTATAGCAACAGTTATAGTGGTAACAGGTGGAGCTGCAGCAGCATACTTTGGTACTATGGGAATGACTGCAGGTCTTGCAGGATCGTTTGCATTTGCTATGGAAACTTATGCAGCTTTTACATTTGCAACAACCTTAGTAGCTAGTGTAATAGGTGGCATGACATCAAAAGGCGTAAACGCTTCTGCAGCTAATTTTGGAAATAAATTTGCAGCTAGAGGTGGATTAGTACCTAGACAGATTGTTTATGGTAAATGTCGTGTAGGCGGTACACAAGTGCATATTGAAACTACTGGTACAGATAACTACCTTCTGCACATGGTAATAGTATTAGCAGGACACGAAATAGAAAACTTAGAAACACTTAGATTAAATGATATAAATACCACAACCACAACATCAACAATAAGCGGTTCAACAGTCTATACAGTCACAAATGCTGACTTTACTAATACAGAGAATGATAATAATTTTGGTAGTGGCAGATTGGTTCGTTATTCCTTTGAAGACGGCAGTCAGACAGCAGTCAATGGTTTTATGGATGCACAACTTGCAAGCATGGGAACAACTGATAAATTTTTAGGTTGCGCTTTTGTCTATATACAAATGGTGTTTGATGCAGAAAAGTTTGGGGGAGGTATGCCTGCTATATCATTTGAAGTAAAAGGTAAGAATGTTTTTGACCCAAGAACAGGAGCAAATGCAACAACAGACTTACAAAGGTCAAACCCTGCTTTGATTATCAGGGACTACTTAACAGATACACAATATGGCTTAAAAGCTAAAACGACAGAAATTAATGATACAACTAATGCAGGTGGCATAGCTTCTGCTGCTAACACTTGTGATCAACAAGTTACTTTGGCTGATGGCTCTTCACAAGAGAGAAGATACACAGCTAATGGATTTACAAATTTTAGTGCAAATGGTAATGGTGTTCTAGAGTCTGTTTTAAGTTCTATGGCAGGCAAGATGTCATATGTTAATGGACAATTCACTTTATTTGCAGGCGCATCACAAACACCAAGTCTTACAATTACAGATGATGAGCTACTAGCGCCTGTTTCTATTTCAACAAATGCATCTAGTGGTGATTTATATAACTCAGTCAAACCAATATATGTTGATAGAAGCCTTGATTATCAATCAACAGATGCAGAGGTTTATCAAGATTCAACATTTCTTAACGCAGACACACCTAGTGGCGAAAGCACAGCAAATTATGTAAAACAAATGGAAACGCAGTTACCGTTTACTGTTACAGATACAATGGCGCAACGATTAGGTCGCATAGCTCTTAAAAGCCAAAGGCAAACAACAACATTATCCGTATTAGTTAGTCTGCAATTTATGCGATGTCAACCTAATGACTGGGTATATCTCACAAATGAAAGACTAGGCTACACGCAAAAAACCTTTGAAGTTTTATCTACAAATATGGAAGCCATGCAGGATGGCGAAGTGACAGTCATAGCTACTAGATTAGACCTTAAAGAAGTAGAAGCATCTGTATTTAACTTTGCAACAAATGACTACACCACAGGTCAAGCAGAAGGCTCTGATGTGTCAACAGGTAATTACAGTGTAACTGCACCAACAAATCTCTCTCTAGCACAGCAGAACGCTATTGACGGCACAACCAGTAAGGTAGACATACTTGTAAACTGGACTAACAACGCTAGTGATAAGGTGGTGCTGACAGAGATAGCCTATAAGCTAAACGCTGATTCTAACTACACTGCTGACTTTACGGCAGGCAAAGGTGTAACAAAGGCATCTATCCCTAATGTGGTGGTGGGTAGTACCTACAATGTCAAACTGCGACACATAGACCTCAACGGTGTGGCTAGTGCATACACCAGTGCGGTAAACATAGCCATATCCGCAGCTTCTTCTGCACCCAATGCACCCACAAACCTTTCTGCAACGACAGGCGGAACAATGATACTTGTACAGTGGACTAATCCAAATGTAACGGATTTAAGGGCAGTCAAGGTTTACAGAAAAACAGCAGACTCAACACCTACAAATGATGATGACTTGGTAGATACAATTGCAGGCGAGCCAAATGCAGTTACTACCACGCTGTTTGGAGATCAAGACGGACTTACAGCAGGCACTACTTACTTCTTTTGGGTAAGGGCAATCAACCATTCAGGACAACACTCATCATTCAGTAGTTCGGTAAGTGGTAACTTTGCTGCAGCAGGTGTAGCAGATGGTTCTATAACAACGCTAAAACTTGCAGCACAAGCCGTAACCAATGCCAAGATAGCAGTTGCAGCAATACAGGGAGATGTCATTGCAGCAGGTGCAATAGTGGAAGCCAAACTAGGTACGGATGCAGTAACAGCAGCCAAGATCGCAGACAACGCAGTTACATCAGCGCAAATATCCGCAGATGCAGTTACAACCGCAAAGATCGCAGATGATGCTGTAACCAATGCCCTAATTGCAACGGATGCGGTAAATCAAGACTCTATTGCAGCAAACGCAGTAACGGCAACGCAAATAGTAGCAGGAACAATAACCGCCAGTGAGATAGCATCAAACGCTGTTACTACAGCCAAGATAAATGCAGGCGCTATCACAGCAGCAAAGATTGGCACAGGAGAGATAACGGCAACGCAAATAGCAGGTGATACCATTACTGCTAATCAGATAGCTTCTAACGCCATCACAGCTAATGAACTAGCAGCAAACTCTGTAACTGCTGCAAAGATAACAGCAAATACAATTACTGCTTCTGAAATTGCAGCAAATACTCTTACAGCTACAGAGATAGCTGCAGGTGCAATAGCAACAGATGAACTGGCAGCAGATGCAGTTACGGCAGCTAAGATTGTTGCAGGGACTATTACAGCGACAGAGATAGCAAGTAATACGATTACAGCAGATAGAATTAATGTTACTGATCTAGCTTTAAATTTTGATACTGCAACTGTAACAGGTGCTACTATTGGCGGTTTTGCTAATAACACAATGAGACTTAAAGTGGTCGCAGACTTAGGAACTGCAGCAGGCATATATCAAATTTTTTGTAGGGTATTTGGTAGTAGTGGTCAAGTCAAAACACTATCTATAGTAGCAGGTGACGGCACATTTGGTTCAGGCTCTAGTTTTGAATTGAGAAGTGATTTTGCCTATAGCGATGGTTCAAGCCCAACAATACCAACAGCCGATGAAGGCTCTGCTCAATATCACTCAGGACAAACACAATTCTTTTCAGCTATTGATAGATTTAACAGTACAAATGATATGGTTCAAAAAGATTTTGCTGTTAGAAAAATTAGTAATACAAGCAGAACCCTTAGATTATATGTCCTTGCGCAAGGTGATGGTGGTACAAGGTTCTTAACCAATGTGCAGTTTGGTGTTTACAGGTTTACGGAAATATAAATGGCAATCCATACTTTTAACTACACATATACGCTTGATAGCATTACTACCATGCCACTAAGCATGACTAACAATACACAAATAGTTAAAAATGTTTGCATAAGCGTAACCGCAGTTGATCAAGCTGACAACACAAAAACAAAAACTGAAAAAATGTATGCTTCATTAAGTGGTATTTGGAGTTATGCAACAGATGGTTTGCCAAGCGATTTTATACAGGTAGATGACTTAACCAATGAAAAGGCTATAGAATGGTGGCAGGCAACCACAACAACTGATGACCTAAATGGTTATTTTACATGGCAAGTCTACGGAGTTGCCGAAATGGACGACTAGGAGAAATTATGCAACAAGACGGAAGATTTAGCGGCGACATGGATAGAAACGAAGTAGAGATGGATTTGCAAAAGTTCATGGCTATGATAGAGGAGATCGGTCAACTTAAAGATAAGATAAGAGAACTAGAAGATGCCACCAATGTAAATCCGTGGCAGAAGGTAATACATCTAGCAAGGGCAGTGGACTCATGGCGCATATTCCCAAGAATCTTTGTAGTGGTTTACATCTACCTTATGTATGAATCAGTCATATGGTTTATGAATTTGCCCGAGCCAAACCTAGAACAATCAGCACTGGTATCTGTGGTGGTAGGTGCTATGGGTGTAGTGTTTGGTGTTTATTCGGGTAAAAGCGGTCAAAGTAAAGGATTTAAGGGCGAAGAAGATAAATAAAAAACCCCTAATTAAAGGGGTCTTTATAGGTTAGCAAATATTTACTTTTTCCAAAAAAGCATATAACCAAACAAAGCATTAACTTTTACTTCAAAATGTTCAGTCAGTTGCAAGTCCTCTAGGGGAACATCCCAAGTTTCACACTTATTGCCACCGCTTTTGTAAACCTCTCTATCAAAAAGTTTTACAGTTGCCCATGTTCTTCTTGCTTGTAAAACATAAGCAGGGTATTTGGTATTTCCATCTTCCCAGTCAGTATAATAAACACAATCACCTCTTTTCATATTATTTCTCCAATTAAAGCCAATATTGCTATTGGAAGTCCTACACTTACAAACACATTAAATGTAGGGCTGTTTATCAATTTAATTTCAAGTCTTTTAAGTTTTTTCATTTTACCTCGTATCAAGTTATATAGTTATTATAACAACTATATACAAAAAAACAACTGCTTGTGATACGATTATTTAAAACTCTCTAAGACTAGGGATAAACTGGCAAAGCCATAGTTTAATCGGATATAACTATGGATAATAACGACCAACAAAAACACGATAAATTAATTGCTTGGGCAATGTTAATGTTTTGCATAACATTGGTAGCAGGTATATCTGTAAATGCAAACGCACAGTCTAGTCAACAATCAGGCACGGCTTGTGTTAATGGTTCGCAGTATTGTGAGAACAGCAATGTTTACACCACAAATCAAACTACCACAAATAACACGAACAGCAACACGAATACCAATACGAACACCAATACATCAACCGCTACGAATACGAATACGAACAGCAATACCAATGTAAATACGACCACTTCTACAGCGACCAATACTAATTCAAATACAAATGTAAATACGAACAATAATGTTAATGTCAACACCAGTACGGCTACATCTACTTCAAATAATACGAATACGAATGTAAATACTTCTACATCAACATCAACTGTAAATTCTACGGTTAATCAAAATGTTAATAACACAAACAACAGTACATCCAATAACACGAATACTAATACCAATATTAATAAATCTGAGTCTGAATCTAATGTGTCAACCAACAATGTTAATCAAAACAATAACAATACCAAATCTGATAACACCAATAGAAATATCAATGAGTCCAACAGCACACAAACAATAAATCAAAACATCAAATCAGAAGCACCGCCTGCATCTGCAATCGCGCCATCAATAATGTCTTATTCACAAGACTTATGTACTACTGGTGTATCAGGCGCATTTCAGGGGCAGGTCTTTGGTTTCTCAGGCGGTAAAACAATCACAGATCAAAACTGCGAAAGGTTAAAACTATCCAAGTATCTTTATGATATGGGTATGAAGGTAGCATCAGTAGCTTTGTTATGCCAAGACGAAAGAGTGTTTAAGGCTATGTCAATGGCAGGCACACCATGTCCATATATGGGCAAGATAGGTAAAGAAGCATCAGCAGAGTGGGAAAAAAATCAATCCAAAAGACCTGATGTGGATGATGCTGAAAAAGAATACATAGCGAAATGCACGCATGAAGCCAATCCAAACAGAGACAATATTAATAAAGATGTTGTGGGTTTAGTTAAAAAAACTTACACAAGAAAAACTAAGACCACTAAACAATGCCGAAACGAATTCTATGCTACGCAGTAGCTAGTCTGCTATCATTTAGTGTATATGGACAGTACACTTATGAAGCAGGACAAGACCTATTTCACCTGCAAACAAACGCTAACAACTTTGAGGGCGAGTTAGCTTACGAGGTAGTAGATGATGGCATTAGTCCTGCAATTGATCTTTCTTTTAATTTTACTTTCTACGGCTCTACATTTACACAAGCGAGGATGGCAACGAATGGATGCCTACATTTTGGTAATAGTGGCAGCTATTGCAATGACTATACTCCTGACCCTATTAACGGACAGCACACTTACACCATATACCCTTTTTGGACAGACTTAATTAGAGATAATAACTCTCGCATGAAATCTTGGGGTGATAACAGCAAGATGATCTTTGGATGGTACGACATGAGAGAGTACAACAGAAGCAATACAGACAACAGCTTTGAGGTAATACTTTGGAACAACAACTCCTTTGACATACGCTACGGCGCATTAAACATTATCAACCATGATGTGCTTATAGGTGAGGTAGGCTCTAACAAAAATAACTCATACACCTATTATTACCATGATGAATGTTCTACTGGCACTACAAACTCTAGTGCTTGCGTAAACACGAACTGGAATAACACAACAATTAACACGACATTAGAGAACGGTGGTTCTTTATACGGCTCAGGTAGCGGTAATGGTGTAGACTGCAGTGACCCGTTAAATGATTCTAGTTGTACAGGATATGCTGATGCTTTTTTAACACAGCAATGCAACATCACTGATCTTTATAGTGAATCATGCCCTAATTATTGGGATGCTTATGATGATCAACAATGTGCAGATGACCCCCAATATGCACCTTTTTGTGCAGGCTATAGTCAAGAAGAATCTGTAGCATTTTTTGATGACAGCAATGTTGATTATGGTTTTATAGATGAACAAGAGCAGTTTGCTACAGGTAACTTTGATGACGGTTTTCTTGAACAAGATTTTCAAGATCAATTTTTTATTGTAGAAGTTTTTGAAGAAGAAATGTTTATGCCATACGATGAATTTGACGATTTCAACGAATACTTTGAAGAACCTTTTGCAGATGAATTAATTGTTTTTTTTGACCCTGAGCCATTACCCTTTCAAGAGTTTGCAACACCGCATGATGATTTGCCACATCAAGAAGAACTGCTACTTGATGAGTTTGTGTTTCAGGAAACATTTTTAGTTGAAGATTATTCAGAACCAAATACTTTTATTGAGTTTAATTCTATAGAAGAACTAGATGAGTGGTTTGAAGAAGAAATAAATGAGCATTTTGAAGAAAGACCTGAAGAAAGACTAGCAGACTTAGATGAGCCTGAAGAAGAATTTATTGAAGAAATATTTGAAGAAGAAGCGGTAGAAGAAGTCTTTGAAGAAATAGAAGAAATGCAGGTAGCAATGGAAGAAGAAAGAATAGCTGAAAGAGAAGAAGAAAACAGAGAAGAATTGTTAGAAGAAGTAGAAGAAGATTTTGAAGCTGTAGAAAGCGAAAGTCCTAGTGGTAAAAGTAAATTAATGGTTACAGCATTAAATGTAATCAAAGCAGGCATAAAAACAGCTTCTAACAGCTATTCTCAGGCTTCTAGTGGCTCTCAAACAAATAACACAGGTAATAACTCATCTAATACAAATACAACCACAGGGAGTGCGACAGTATCAGGCGGTGGAATAAGCACTTCATCAAGTCCAAGTGCATCTGACCAGTTTGCAAGTGCAACCCAACAAACAAACCAAGTTTTGTCTATGTCCAATGATACAGTCGGTGGTGTAACTATGTCTGTTACACCTTTGCCTACATTTGATAATTCTGCATCAGTTGCAATAGCAGATGTACAAGTGCAAAGTGTACAAGGAGAAATAGATACTGCAATGTCAGGAGTTATGACAAGTTCAGAAGCAGATCAAATAGCTGATCAAATAATTGCTGCAAACATAGAAGCACAACAGGAAGAAATAGAGCAACAACAACAAGAAACTGGCGAATACGGAGATGAATCAAAACTTATAGCACTTATTGGTTATGTGCCTAGTTTTAATAATTATACACAAGTAACAGTTCCCGATGCACAAGATTGGTACTCTAGTCAAACAATATATGAATCTGCTACACTAAATGACAATGTGGGTGCATTTTATGGACTCGTGAATGAAAATTTACAAGGTCTTAGTCAGATGATTGAAGATCAACCTAATATTTGGAGATAGTCAATGGATTGGTTTCAAAATAAAACAACGCAAATAATTGCTCTTGTTGGTATCGTGGGAACGCTAGCAGGCTTCGGCTACACTGGCGCAGAATATGTTAATAGGTTAGAAAACCTAGAAGCAAAGATTGGTGGTATAAGTGAAGCAGAGGACAATGTACAGATCATTGAAGAACGCTTTGCATCTATAGAAACATCAGTACAGTTCTTGGAAAAGGAATTAGACAATATTAAAGTTCCTGATGTAACTGAAATAAAAACAGATATAGCCACAATTAAAGCTGACTTACAAAGCCTAGATAGCAACTTAGACAAATTAGAAACTAAGCTAGATAAGAAAGACAGTAATCCACTAAACGGATAATGCGTCTTTTAATAATTAGCGTGGTTCTTACTGCTTGTGCAACAGCACCAGTGCAAAAAGAATGGAATGATAAATACGACCCTGATGCTTGGCGTAAACAGTTTGAAGAATGTAGAGATTTGTTATACACCGCTTATCCCGAAGAAGTACAACAAGATGAATGGTCAAAATGTATGAGCAAAGATTATGAAAAAGGTTTTTAATTGGTTAGTAAGCCTATTTGTTCAACACTATCAAGTAAGAGTATCGTTTAACAAAGAGTACGGAGATTCAGACGATAAAGTCTACATAAGCAAAAAAATACTTGTGCAAAAAGAAAACCATCTGAAGTTTCGTGATCTTGATAACAAGACTATTGAATATAGAAGTGCAGGCGGATTAAATTACATTATTGAGGATATTTAATGCAGTCATATGTTGGTAGAGTAAGCACTCCAAAGGAAAGAAAGAAAACTCCTAATGATGTGATAATGACAAATCCAAACACCGCAAAGTGGATTGTTGATTATTTTGCACCAAGCGGAAAATTGCTTGACCCATGTAAAGGCGATGGTGCTTTTTGTAATATTTTAAAAAATTATGGAGACACAGATTGGTGCGAAATATTAGAAAATAAGGATTTTTTGAATTATACAAAAAAAGTAGATTGGATAATTACAAATCCACCATTTAGTATTTTTGATGCCTTTTTACTTAAATCTTTTGATATTGCTGACAATGTAGTTTTCTTTTGCCCATTGACAAAAGTTTTTAAAGGCAAAAAGCTAGATATAAAAATATGTGAGTATGGTGGCATAAAAGAAATCATACACATGGGCGGTGGCAATCAACACGGTTTTCCATTTGGTTTTTCTACAGGGTGCATCTATTACCAAAGAAACTATAAGGGAAATATAAAATTAACTAGAAATTATTGAGGATATGTAGTGCAACAGATACTAATAGGAATTATCTTAATGCTTGGTTTAGCAAGCTATTATTTCTACAGTCAAAATAAAATACTAACAGCAAACAATGTGGCATTAGAGGGCGCAGTTGCTACACAAGAAGAAACGATTGCTACAATACAAGCAGACTTTGAATTGCAAACACAACAGCTACAAGACCTTACGGTCAAGAGCCAAGCTGCACAACAAGAATTAAACAGATACACACAGTTTATACAGAACTATGAGTTAGCATCTGAAATACTGGCAGACCCAGTAAAAATGGAGAGGAAAATAAATAATGGTACAAAGCATATCATGGAAAACATTGAGCAAATCAGCAGTGATGTTGATGATCTTGATAATGGCTTGCAGTTGCAGTCTACTTCCGACTAGAGAAATACAAGTAACCGCAAAACCTATGGAACGCAAGATAGTTCAACCTATCATGCCTAGAGCAATTGACCTAAAGGAATTGCAGTGGATGACCGTTACACCTGACAACTGGGAAGATCAATTGGCAAGAATAGAGCAACAAGAGGGTGAGTTAGTGTTCCTAGCTATGACCATTCCTGATTATGAAGTCATGGCTTACAACATGCAGGAAATCAAAAGATACATCACAGAGCTTAAAGATGTGGTTGTTTACTACCGCAAAGTAACAACTGAAAACCTTTCAAATGAAGAATAAATCTGATAGCCTTAAATTTTCATATAGGAGAATAATATGGGAATGATAGGAGAATGGATAGGAATTATCACAGGCGTAGTATGTTTAGCATCTATTATCTGTGCATTAACTCCGACTCCAAAAGACGATGCAATGATCGGTAAGTTCTATAAATTTTTAGAACTAATGGCATTGAACATTGGTAAAGCTAAACAGTAATAACTAAAGGTGCAGAAGCACCTATTTAATTTATGGCAACAGTAACACCATTCGTATATAACGCTATTCTTGAAAGGGTCGTAGATGGAGACACTATTGATGTTACTCTTGACTTGGGTTTCAGTGTCTTTCTTCACAAGCAACGCTGCAGGTTGGCAGGTATAGACACACCCGAGTCAAGAACCCGCAACTTAGCCGAAAAGGCACTTGGTAAAAAGGCATCAGCAAGACTAAAAGAAGTATGCGTAGGCTCATTTAAAATACAATCATTAGGCAAAGGTAAATATGGCAGAATACTTGCAATCCCTTATACAGAAGATGGGCAAGATATTTGCCAAATGCTTATTAAAGAAGGTCACGCAGTTGAATACTGGGGCGGTACTAAAAAAGCAAAAGTCAGAGATGACGGAACTTGGGGAGAATAATATGCACATATCACAAGAGGGTATAGATTTAGTCAAGAAGTTTGAGGGTTGCAAACTAGAAGCATATCAATGTGCTGCTGGTGTTTGGACTATTGGTTATGGTTCAACGCATGGTGTACAAAAAGGTGATACATGGTCACAAGAAAAAGCAGAGATAATGCTTATAGACGAACTAGAAGAATATGGTAAGTATGTAGAAGAATTAGTAACCATACCTCTGAATCAATGTCAGTTTGATGCTCTTACTTCTTGGACATTTAACTTAGGACCAAGCAACTTGCAAAGTAGCACCATGTTGCAAGTATTAAATCAAGGTGATTACGAAGGTGTTCCATATCAAATCAAAAGATGGAACAAAGTAAGCGGACAAGTTAATGATGGTCTAATTCGTAGACGAGAAGCAGAAGCATTGTTATTTGAGGGTAAACACTGGGAACATGTCTAAATGGCTCTCAGCAAGACACAGAACAAAAGGCTTGGGGTAATACTAAGTGTTATGTTTAAAGAAGAAACGCCACAGGAGATGCTAGAGGATGTCATACGGCATGGTTTTGTAGAGAAAGTTGATAATACTTTTCAACTCACAGATAAAGGCATTGATGAGAAAAACCGACTCTGCACTTTGTCGGGACTTAATATTAAATACACTAGCGAAAAATAGTTTAAATCCAGTCGTTCCCCTCATACCATCCAACAAGGCTATATCTCTCGCCCTTGATTACCTCAGTGACCCTATGATAAAGAAAAGACGGAAACACTAATATAGTTCCTTTTTCTCTTAGTTTTTTTTGATCTAGCTTTCCCATATCTTTGCTAAACTCAAAGTCTCCACCAACATAATCAATACTATCTGATAGCTGCACAGTAATGCTTAGTTTTCTTTGTGATGAGTGGTCAAAGATATTAGAGTCCATATGGAAATCATAAAAATCACCTTTGCCGTACTTGGCTATTTGAAACTCTTGAAAACCATTTAATTGAACGCCAAAGCACTCACGATTAGCCATAGTAATGTATTGATTCATAATCCTATTAAGATAAGCACTATTTTCAGAATCATACTCACATGGCAAGATATTAGATGATCTAACATTCTTATCAATACTGGCAACATTTCCTATCTCAGCTTCTTTAGGCTTTCCCTCAATGTATAAAGCCTTAATAGCTTCACAGTGTTCTTCACTTAACTCTGCTTGCCATGAATAACAAAACGAGTTCATTAAGTTCTAACTCTAAATAAATACAAAAGATTTCTTATTGTTTGTTTCGGCAAATGTTGTAGATGTTTAGGTATCTCTATGCCTTGAACTTTAGTAGTCATTATCTTTACCCCACTTACAGTTAATAATATCCTCTAACTCATGACCATTGTTCTCATTGATTACAAAATCAATAACAATCCAAGTCATGCACCAAATTGCCACTGGCAATATAATCCAAAATAAATAGTTCATATTTTCCCCTTAATCCATATGACCATAGCTAAAAATATACCACAAGCACCATAAAGTGCTAAAAAACCAACCACTATATTTACAAACAGCTCCATTACTTATTTTTAAAAAAACTATCAATCAACATAGCAATTCTAGGGTTTATTTTAGCGTGTCCATTTTCAAACCTAGCAATCATACTTCTATTTGGTTCACCATTTATTGTGTACCCTAAATACTTTGCTAGTTCTAATTGTGTGACACCTGCTTGTTTTCTTTTTTCTTGCAGTTCAGTTCCTTCCATTATTTACTCCTATTTATAATTTCATAATCTTTAGTGACCAGTCCAACATCTTTGCTACCCCTAAAGTGTGCTTTCACAAAGCTAATTTTACCATCGCTGTATTGTCTTATGTGTTTTCTTACAGCATGAAAGGCACGACTTCCACCTGTACCAGTTTCGCTATTGCTATTGGTATCGTTAATACCAAATAAATCTAATTTCAAAACCTTATGCTCATACTTTGGTTTTCTTAGAAATTCACTGGTTGTAAATCTAGTGCTAAACGGAACTTTAGAAGCATTTGCAGGAGTTATCCCCAAGACATCTTGCTTGTTAGCAATTTGTGGATAAGAAAGCATAAGAACTAACTGGGTATGTATATTTATTATAGTTGATACGAATGTATTTAAAGATGGCGAATTGTATAGACCACCATCTACATCAGAACGGGTATCGGTGTAAGGATAGAATGCAGATTGTTCGGGCAACCAAAAGGTATATGCTAAATCATCATTTCTATATGAAAAATAATAATCATTTGGGTCAAAGAAAAAAACTTTATCATTTTTAAACCATATTGAAAGATTGCCTTTGAACATTGGTTGTTCTTCATCATCACTGAATCCACAATCTTCTAAGTAGACATTTGCAACAGCGTGTTCACCATCTAGGGTATCTTCAATGTTTTTTAAATCTTCTTTAGTATAATCTTTATCTTCTGTGGTGTTCATGTAGTTCCACAATCTTTCTGTATCTGCACTTTCTGTTATTCCAATTTCACACTCTTGTTGTACAAATGTAGAACGAAAAGGCAAAAACATTTTCATATCTTGTGAAAGTTTTTTAAATTCATCACTTGTAAGAGAGTTTTCAGATGTACCCTCGGGCAAATAAAACTTCATGCTTTGTTGTATTCTCTTTGCATGAAATTCTAAATACTTTTTCATAAGTGGTACTGGAATGTTTGTATTGCTACCTGTTGTATTTATGTGAGTAGGTGGCATAAACATTTTATTAAATTTATATTGGTCATTTTGCATTAACACATGACCATGCAATAATTTTTGTAATACAGAATTATCCATTGTAGTTTGCCTCTCTCATTCTCAAAACAACTTGTATTTGTTTTGCTGTAAGCCAACCCCTAGATTTAAGTTGCATATGAAGCAATTTAAGATAACTAAACTTATCTTTGTTTTGCACAATAAAGTTATATATAACAGTACCGTACTCATGCCCATATATAAAATCTTGGACTCTTGCATTTTCTGATGAATTCATAATATCTCCTATCAATTTATAATAGGGTTATTTTAACAACTTATATTATTATTGCAACCCTAAAAGGGTAAATCATCATCATCTCTTATTGGTGGTTGTAAATCTTGTTTTGTTTCAAAATAAATTTTTGCAGAAGTTTGTCCAAATGTTTCGGGTAAACCGTATGCCCTAAAAAATGCAAACTCGTCACCATACTTTGTATGAAGTTCTTGATGGTGAAATTGACACAAGGGTATAACATTTCTGTCATTGCTTTTTAAAGACATACCCCTTACACCGTCATATGGTTTCATTAAATGGTGTGCTTGAATATCACCACTATGAGCGTAATAACCTGCTTTTTCTATAAGACACGGCAGGGTTCTTATCCAAGCTAAGTGTTTTGCATTTTCGTATTTTTTAGCCATTTCTATCTAAAATATCAAAAAATCAACCTCTGATGTAGCTTCTAAGAGCATCTTTTGGGTAGGTTAATGGTCTAGCATTAACGAAGTTATCACTAAAATGGCACTTTCTCTTTATTGACGGGTTGGTCAATTCTAAGACTGCAACTTGTATATGGCGCACCATCTTTGCTTTCTTTTTTCCAACCACCAAATTTGTAAACAGTGCCATCAATAGTCACCTTGCCACCTATATCGGGAGAAGTTGGTTTCATTTTTTCTTCTTCGGAATTAGTGTGTACAAGTCCAACACTCATCATAAGTTCATACTTGGCATCACCTTTGTCATTCTTGCTTTCAACAATAGCTACATATTTTTTTTCACCATTGATAGTAAGGCTACCTTTTCTATGAATTACTGCATTATTTTCATGCCATAAAAAACCTTGCAACTCATTATCGTATTCTTTTTGATCACTCATATTGTTTCAATCCTCGCTAATTTATATTTATAGCCTTTGCCATTTTCTATTCGTTTTTTAATTACAACCTCATCAACCATTGATAACCCATATTTGAGTCTTGCAGGTTCTTTTCGCAAATTTCTTATTGATGCTGATATGGTGGGTTCACCATAAAACTTACCAGTGTTCTCTTTAATCATGGCTTGTAGTTCCCAAAAAGTCCACCAACCGCCTTTGTTCATACAAAGAAATACACAATCATCTAATGTTAAATCTTTTTTCTTCATGACTCTTTCTTGGTGTGCATATCAATTAAAGTATTGTATGAGTCTTTAAGTGTTTGGTCTTTGTCTGCAATAGAGTTATATGCTTTCTCTATTTCTTCACTATTATTATCAAACATTGTCTGTTTAATTTTCTCATCATCTACTTTACCCCAAGCATTTCTAAGTGCTTGTATGTAATCAGCAGGAGTCATAAAAGCATTAATCGGCACATTTTTTTCATTTCTGAAAACAAAACCACTTTTCATTTTCTTAGCATTGTATGAATCGGTAGCACTATTACCATCATCATCAAACCCCGTTTCTTCTACTTTTATACCCGAGCCAATACCACAAGCCATAGCAAGACTATATCTTCTAGCATAGGTTAAGGCACTACCGTAGCCTTGTGGGTCTTGTTTGTCTGCAGGTACATGAAGTTTACCAGTAGGCAACTCACCACCATGTCCGTAAAAAACAGTTTCAATACAAACACCTGTCTCATTAAGGTCTGATTTTTGTAAAAATAATATTCCGTGATCTAACAACGGTTGTTTCACAGCTTCTATTACACTTTCAAGGGTTGCATAGTTGCTCTTAAAGTAAGGGTTCTTTGCATCTTTATGTGCATTATCTATTTCGTTTTGTGCTTTTACTAAAGCGTTAATTAAGTTATCGTTCATTTTATCCTCTTTCAAAAAATAATTTTTTAGCACCAATGATTTCATTAGTACCCCATTGATTAGTAAAATCTTCATTTGATATGTCGGGTTCAAGACATGACAAATAACATACTTCACTAATATCGCTAGACAATGAAAGCAATCTCATCATCTTGTTAGCAATTCTTTTTATTTCGTTCCAGTTTTGCTCTATATCTGAAACCTCAAAACTATGTAATTCTTTTTTTGTTTTTAGGGAATATATGCAATCAACTATAGGTGTCACACCAGTAGCTTTTGCATAAAATGATAATTGATACTGATAATCTTTTTTTGGTTTGGGTTGTATACCAGTTGTTTTTATATCTCTTACACAATCTTTGTATAACAAATCAATGTATCCAATCATAGGAATAGGCAAATCTTCAATCTCATGTTCAACTCTTAATTGTGCATCTGTAGGTATGCCAAACGATCTAAACAATGGCAACATAGCTTCAATGGTATCTCTTGTCATTTCTCTTTTTTTTGCACAAGCATCAAAGTCATAATCAGCTTTTGTTTCTATAACTTTGTCGTATATCTTTTTATATTCAAGATTAGTTGCATTTATGCAATCATCAACACTGGCATTATGGTCAAAACAACCGTGTGTAATTCCTTGCTCAATGCAAGTACCGTAACTCATAGCAGGCGAATAAAATCTATCTTTATACCCTGCAATATTTACTAACCATTTAGCAGGATTTTTTCTGAATTTGTTTATAGATGTTGGGCTTAGATATTCAACCCCATGTTGTTCAAACGGATTATTTTTCATACTATGCACCTCAAAATATGCACCTATTATGACACAAAATGGGTTTCAATCAACCCTTATTGTGCTAGACTGGATTTATGAAAATCAACGAATGGTTAAAAAAAGAACAATTAACCCATGCCGAGTTCTTAGATATATGCAATGAACAAGGAATGGTTATCTCGCATAGTGCATTAGCTAAATGGTGTCGTGGGCATAGGATTCCAAGACTTCAGGAAATGAATGTAATTTACAAATCTACAAATGGCGAGGTAACTGCAAACGATTTTTACAATTTACCACTTGAATAAATAAATGAAATGGTACAATATGTGCCAATGAGTATTCAAGCCCTTTCATGGTCAATTAAACAAACTTGCGACACACCAACTACTAAATGCGTATTAATATTATTAGCAAATTACTGTGATGAACATAACAGTTGTTATCCAAGTGAAAAACATTTAGGAAAATTAGTTGGCGTTTCAGATCGTACAATTCGCAGATCATTAAAATATCTACAAGAAAATAATTTTTTAAACATAGAACATAGAACTGGTACTAGTAATAGATATTATCTTAGTGTGGACACTGATGTCCTACCCGTTAGGACACCCACGACCACTAATACTAAAGAAGATACAAAAGATAAATATAGTGTGGATTTTGAAAAATTTTGGAAAGTCTATCCTAGAAAAATTAATAAGTATGCAACCATGCAAAAATTCAAGATTGCAGTAAAAGATTACGACTTTGATAAATTAATGAAAGCTACTATCATCTTTGCACAACAAGTCAAAAGTAATAACACGGAAGAAAGATTTATACCACATGGCTCAACATGGTTAAGTCAAAAAAGGTTTATTGATTTTGAAAATGTAAAATGGAAAAAAAGTAATTTGAATAACATAGCAGGATAAATATTATGAATGTAGAAAGTAAATTAGCTGATAACGGTATTAGTCTCAAAAACACAACAGTTGGAAATAAAAAAACCAAATGTCCACAATGCCAACCACCCCACGATTCACATGATAACCCACTTTCGGTAAGCATTAATGATGATGGAAGTGCTGTTTGGTTATGCCATCATTGTGATTGGACTGGTGGTACAGGTGGAAATAATTATCAAAATAACTATGTAAAGAAAAGCATATATGTAAGACCAACAACACCAAGCGAACCAAGTAAGACAGAAAGTATGTATTCTTTTTTCGCAAAGCGCGGCATACATAAAGATACAGTAGATGCTCTTGATATATATGTTGAGGGTAGTTGGTTGGCTTTTCCATACCTTAATGACAACAATGAAGTTGTAAACATTAAATACAGAACTAGAGATAAAAAATTTAAACAATCACCAAATGCCGAAAGGACTTTATTTAATTTCCAAAATGCTAAAGACACTGAAACAGTAATTTTTGTTGAGGGTGAAATGGATGTGCTTTCCTTATATGAGGTTGGTTATACCAATGCAGTGTCATTACCCGATGGCGCACCAAAAGAAGCTAAATTTAAAAAAGATGATGCAAGGTTTAAGGCTTTGGAAAATTGTAGTTTAAAAGCAAAAAACATAATTATATTTACTGACAACGATCAAGCAGGTAAAAGTTTACATGATGAATTGCTACATAGATTCGGCAAAGATATATGTTGGTATGTACAGATTCCAAATGACTGCAAAGATGCAAATGAAGTATTGGTTAAACACGGTACAGAAAAATTAAAACAAGTGATTGAGCAAGCAGTCCCATATCCAGTAGACGGTTTATACACGACAAACCAATATGCAGGAAGTGTAATTGATCTCTACAATGGCAACTATGTGAAACCAGTGGAAGTAGGTTATCCAAGCCTTGATGAAATCTACAAAATTATGAAAGGTACTTTTCATTGTATAACTGGTGTACCTAATCACGGCAAATCATATTTTTTAGATCAAATGTTAATTAAGTTAGCACAATCACAAGAATGGTCTTTTGCTTTATTCTCACCCGAACATAGCACATCAATGCACATAAGAAGAATGGTGCAAATGTATAACGAAAAACCATTTGATATTGGCGAACAAAATAGAATGAGCAAGTATGAATTAGAACAAGCTATGGAATGGTTACACAAACACTTTTACTTTATTGAAACGCAAGACACAGTTCCTAACATTGATTATATTTTAGAAATTGCAAAAGCAAGCGTACTTAAATACGGCATAAATGGAATAGTAATAGACCCTTACAACGAAGTAAGTGCTGTAAGACAGGGTAATCAAAGAGAAGATGAGCATATAAGAGATTTTATATCTAAATGTAAAAGGTTTGCCCGTGTACATGACATAGTTGTTTGGGTTGTTGCACATCCCACAAAATTACAAAAAAATAATGACGGTGGTTATTCTGCCCCATCTTCATATGACATTAGTGGTGCTAGTCATTGGTCAAACCAATCTGATTGTATTCTTACAATTCATAGAGACTTTGATGAAAACACTACACAGGTCTTAACAAGAAAAATTAGAGAGCAAGATTTATACGGCAAAATAGGTGAAGCCACATTTAAATTTGATATGAACCGTAGAATTTTTAGAGAACACAAAATTACCAGTGATTTTGAAATACCTGAAGAATGGCAAAATCGCTAGAAACCCCATAACTCCGTTAAAGGTTTACCATTAACCTTACCGCAAGAAGTAAATAGACAGCTTGTCAGACAACCAATTTCTGTTATTATTAACCCAATATGGACATAGTAACAAAAAAGGTTGATGAACTAATACCTTACTTTCAAAACCCAAGAGTTATATCTGAGCAAGCTGTAAATGAAGTTGCTAAGTCATTTAACAATCATGGTATACAACAAGTTATATGTATTGATGAAAACAATGTCATAGTTGCAGGTCACACAAGATTGTTGGCAGCAAAGAAACTTGGATTAACTGAAATGCCTTGCACTATCTATAAAGGCAAACCCGAAAGTATAAACGCATATAGATTAGCAGATAATAAAGTTGCAGAATATTCGCAATGGGAACAAGATTTTTTAGATAAAGAATTATCACAACTTAAAGAAATGAACATGGAAGTAGCAGGTTTTACTTTTGATGATTCAGAGTCATTTGTTGAGTCTTTAGATGATATGATTGATGATGATGTTTCAGTAGATTCTGTTGGTTATTCAGCAAGCGAACTTACAAACCAAGTACCCTTAATGTTTTATTTTGAAACAGAAGAAAGAGATGAGGTAATGAATCTTCTTGAAAAAATAAGAGATGACAAGGAACTACAAACAAAATCAAATGCTTTTTTATATTTAGTGAGGAACTACAAATGATCTTAATACCTGAACCTACGCACGGAGAAATTATTGATATGACAGATACCATGTATCCGACAAAAATGATTTCTGTATCTGATAATTATGTAATGGAAGAAACAATAGGCAATATGTACGGGTTTTGCACTAAAGGTACTTTTGTTATTCATTCTGAAGATACATGGACAATAAGCGAAAATGACTTTTTTAGTCTTAAAACCCCAATTCAAGATAATACCCATATTGAAATGATGGAAGATGGACAGCTATTTGTCATTGTGAGGTATGGTTTTAGAGGTATTGATATGGTTGGTAAATCTGAAAAAAACGGCAGGTTGTCTTACATTGATGGTTGTACTGATAGTTTGCTAATTATGCCACCCCGCCTGGGCGACCCATGTTTAAACTATTTGCACTTTCCAATGGGCATAGATCAAACCCAACATCTACACCCAAGTATAAGAATGGGCATTGTAATAGGTGGTAAAGGCGAAGCATTCCAAAAGCCTGATGGCAAACAAAAGGGATGGGAAGAAGATTTATCTAAAGGCATGATGTTTTGTTTAGAAGAGGGTGAAGTTCATAGCTTTAGGACTGCAGAAAACTATATGGACATAATTGCATATCACCCCGATTCAGACTTTGGGCCCACAGATATAGATCACCCAATGTTAAACAGAACCTACATAAATCACGGAAAAGGGTAGGTCTTAGGGTATTAACCTACCCTCAAGATGCTCACAGACCGTATGTCAGAGGACTAAATTATGTCAAAAGTACATAAAAAAAAGGAAATAGAGCAAAATGTCTATGAACTTGCACTGGAACGCATAAGACGAACTTATGATATTTTTGATAATGTCGTGGTTATGTTTAGTGGTGGCAAAGATTCTACAGTATGTCTTAATCTAACATTAGAAGTAGCAAAAGAAAGAAACAAACTACCCCTAGAAGTTTACTTCTTTGATGAAGAAGCAATCCCATATGAAACAATAGATTATGTGAAGCGTGTAGCTGATCTTCCCGAAGTCAAAATGAATTGGTTGTGCATACCAGTGAAACATAGAAACGGTTGCTCAAGGTCAGAACCCTATTGGTATCCGTGGGCACCTGAAGATAAAGATAAATGGGTTCGCCCTATGCCTGATTATGATTGTGTAATAACTGGTGATGATTTAGATGTTTTCCCGTCAGAAGTTAATCAAAGACCAACTGTTCCTGAGTGTAATGGTTTGCTTTTCCCCCCACAGGACTGGGGAGAAGTTGGGGTTATTATGGGAATACGGTCAGAAGAATCTTTGACTAGATACAGAACCATCTTGCAAACTGGTGATGGTAAAAGATATGAAGATTACATAATTTCTTTAAAGTCTAAAACTGCATTAGGGAATGTATTTAAGGTATGCCCAATATATGACATGAAAACTGTTGATGTTTGGACACTACCGCAAAAGTTTGAATGGGATTACAACACCACATATGACATCTTAGAAAGATTGGGTCTTACACATTTACAACAAAGGTGCGCACCCCCATATGGTGAAGAACCCATGCGTGGTCTTTGGCAATACTCTGTAGCTTTTCCCGATATATGGGAAAAAATGCAAACAAGGGTAGCAGGTGCAGCAACAGCAGCAAGATATGCAAATACTGAACTCTATGGTTTTGGTGGACTTCCAGAAAAACCCAAAGACATGACATGGTTACAGTTTGTAAAATACTATATTGGCAAACATCCACAACCTTATAGATCAGAGGTCGCAAAAAGAATACAAGAACAAATAGATGCACACTATCAAAAAACTTCTGAGCCGATTTTAAAAACTCACCATTATGTAACAGGGGTTGGTTGGGAGTATCTTCTTCGTATTGCAATGCGAGGTGATTATAAAGGTCGTAAACAACCATTGTTTACAACTGATCCTAAACAACAAGAATCACAAAAAAAGAAATATGAGGCGGAAAGACATGGGCAAGAATAAACAACCTATAAATAATATGGAATGGGTGCATAGAGATAAACTTAAAGCAAATGATTACAACCCAAACAAAGTTGCACCAGTAGAATTAGAACTTCTTAAAACAAGTATAACTTTGTGCGGTTGGACACAACCAATAGTAGCAAGGCAAAGTGGAGAGATAGTGGATGGTTTTCATAGATGGACTGTTTCAGCAGATGAAGATATTTTTGCTATGACAGATGGATATGTTCCAGTTGTTTATCTAAGCAAAGAAGTAGATCAAGCACAACAAATGGTTGCAACTATAGTTCACAACAGGGCAAGGGGTAATCACATGATCTTGTCTATGACAAACATTGTTAGAGAAATGAGAGATAAACATAACTACGATGATAAAAAGATTCAGAAAATGCTTGGTATGGAACAAGAAGAAATAGATCGTTTATATGATTTTGCACCTATGACAGAAAAAGGTAGCGGTAGTGAATTTAGTAAAGGTTGGGTTCCCGATACGAAAGAAAGGGAGTTTGATTAAGAAATTGGTTGTCTGACAGGCTCTTGGTGAACTTCTTGCGGGTCTACCAATGGTAAACCCTTAACGAAGTAATGGGGTTTTACCCCCATTGTTTAGATCGCCATATGTCTTGTTTGTGCATATGGTTAGGGAATGAGTCCCTTGCTTGTATAAGATTAGTAGGGTCTAAGTTAAAATCCCTATAACCCTGTCTTATGGTTTCATAGTACATATGACTTGGTGGTGAATAACCATCACGATTCATACGATAAACTAAAACATCAGCAGTATCACCAAAGTCTTTTGCAAGTTGATCGCTTAGTTTTACAGTAAAGTATTCTTTTCTGTATAGACTTGGATAACCCTCAAAAATATCAAGACTAGCTTCACACTCGTCTGTAATATCCCATATAGCACCATGCAATATTGCACCTTGTTTATGTTCTATATCAGCAACACCCCTAAACACTAACTGCATATCATTAAGTGTAATAGGCACTATTGGTTTAGCATTAGGGCATCTAACACTCATGTTTCGGATATTAAGGTTCGCACCGTAGGCAAAGTAAAACATTATTTGATCTCCTGTAATAATTGATATTTAAGCAACTCGTCAATGAAAGTATCTGCATTGTAGTAATCTAACCTATAACCAAACTGTATCTTGATACGGTTAGCACACTCCTGCATAAACTGTTCTGTGGTGTTGGTAGGTGCAAAGCTAGATTCTGCAATTGCTTCTACAATCTCATACTTGTCATAACCAACAAATATTGCACCACCTTTCATGGTGTATTTTAACTTGTGCATAATGCCCTCGCTCTTTTTGTATAAAATCTTCTAACGCTTGAATCAATCAAACCACTCTTTGAAAGACCGTTCATGAAGATTGAAAGTTTGTCTTTATAACTGTTAACACGATCAGTGCTTTTAACTTTGACTGCTCTGTTAGTGTCAGCAAGTTTAGTCATACCCATGCAAACATAAACCCAATTCTCAATCTTAGCAGGACAAATCGTACCACTGTGATGTCTGAATTCAATAGTTCCATGCTTCCAAAAACTCTCCATGTTGAGTTTGTAATATCTACCACCTTGAATGTAGTTTTTAAGTTGTTGTGCTGACCTGCATCTTTGGATGCTTGCAAAGATTTCAGCAAGGGTGACATCGCTACCATATCTTCTAGCATTAGAAAGACAGTATGAATTGTTGCTTCTTCTTCTTGAATGAGGCATAACAGTATCAATTGCAGTCTCAAACTTTACATATCTCTTAGCAAGATTTTTGAATTGTTTGACACCCCAATCTCTAACACCTACATGAACATGAAGTCCACAAGTTCTGTTAACATCACAATGTAATTCATTAAGAATCTTTAAAAAGATTTTAAGAATTTCCATATCTTGACTACCCTCAAGAATCGGTGAAACCAATTCTAGTCCAAATCCTCTCCTATCACTTACTGATGAATCTGTTTTGATTCTCCACTGTGAAGTAGTAGTGTCAGACCATGATGCTCTGTGAATCGTAGGCATTCTCAAAGTATCACTGTTATAGGAAAGAGCATGGTCATTGATCTTAGCGATCAACTCCTGTCTGCTCCACTCTTTTGATATGAACTCTACTTCAACTCCGTAGGTTCTTTGGTTATTTAGGTTTATCATTTTATCTCCGTTTCAGTTTAATATGTAGTTATTATAACAACTGTAGTTGCATATACAACCTTTTAGGACAAAAAAAATGAATTAATTTAGGCTAGTTTTTTTGGCATGGACTACTAGAAAACCACCCACCTTTATATATTTTTAAGTAGCTATTAGTGTGTCACGCTACTGTCATGTCAACAATCGTCATATGTTGGCATGAAACCTGCTTTTACAACCTCATCATAATGTGAGTCGGGTTGCTCATCTTGTTTGGCATCACATATTATACAGTGATCACAAGTATCTTTGGCATGAATGTAATCTTTTGCACATTCGCAATCCCAATAATAAGGGTGTGTATGAACCATCAGTGAATCCTCTTACCGTGTTTCATAACTAATTGTAATTTATCCCAATCGGCATTAGTAATTAAGTTCTTTACATCTTCCATAGACATAGACATTAAATCCATTTGATACTTGATACTAAGTAAGACAACTTCTTTTTCGTAATCGCTTAGATCAGTCCATTCAGACCCATTCATGTTATCCATAGCTAACCCCCAATATTTCAAAGTCGTACCATTGAAAGACTTCATTTTTGAGATCACCCCACAATAAGTAATGGGAATCCATGTAATCAATAGCACCAACATAACCGCGTTGATGTACTAGCTTATGGAATCTTCTCTTATAGAATTGCAAAGCTACTGTTCTACATTCTGTTTGTTTCATAATATCTCCTATCAATTTATAAGTTATTATTATAATCAATTATCAAATCGTTGCAACCCAAAATGTACAATTAAATGTAGACATAATGTACCAGTTCAACTAGACTACAATTTTAGAGTGAGAATAACTTAGAATTTTTGGATAAATTTTGACCACAAAAAACAAAAAATTAACACTGGAACTTGCTGAAACCATACGCAACAAGTTCGTACAAGGCATAGAAACAGAGGGTGGAGAAAGGAAATACTTTACCATTGATGCATTAGCAATTGAGTACAGCGTAGCCAAAAGCACTCTCTACAAATGGGCACAAAAAGAATCTTGGAAAACACAACAGGACAGATTTCATAAAGAGTACCTACAAAAACTAGACAAAGAAAGACAAGAACAACTAGTAGAAGAATCTAAAAGTTTTGACAGCACAGCACTTAGACTAGCTAAAATTCTTATGAATGAAGTAGGAATGTTGTTAAATGAAAACAATCAGAAAAGAGCAAACAACCCAAATGATGAAGAAAAGTTTACACCACAAATGGTTCAGCAATTAGGTAATGCTGCACTACAAGCCCAAAAGCTAGGCAAGTTAGCATTGGGTGAATCAACTGAGAACATGAAACTTAATGCAGAAATCACAGACACAGATGCCTTCAGAGAAGCTATGGAACTGCTTGACGAGGTTGCAAGAGCAAAGTCAGAAAGCGGCGATACAGCTATACACTAGTTGGCTAAAGACAGCTAGAGCAAAACAAGTACAACCTCATACAGATCATTTTATATGGTTGATACTTGCAGGTAGGGGTTGGGGAAAGACAAGAACTGGCGCACAGGACATAGCCCTCTATGCCCTAAGAAATCCAAACACTATATCAGCAGTTGTTGCTCCGACATTTGGAGACCTTAGACGAGTTTGTTTTAACGGACCGTCAGGTCTTATGTCTATAATTCCAAAAGAATGTTTTGATATTAGCTTTGGTACAGAGGGTTATTCTGCAAGTGTCATGGAGATAAGACTATTTAATGGCTCAAAGATAGTTGGATATGCTGCAGTTAACCCCGAAAGATTAAGGGGACCACAGTTTCATAGAGCATGGTGTGATGAATTAGCAGCATGGCGATACCCTGAAGCATTTGATCAATTAATGTTTGGTCTAAGACTTGGTGATAATCCACAGTGTCTTATAACAACAACACCCAAACCAATACCCATATTAAAAAATTTAATTATTAGAGAAGATGTTTATGTAACGAAAGGTAATACATTTGAAAATGAAGCCAATCTTGCAGAGTCAGCATTGGAGATGATGCGAGAAAGATATGAGGGTACTGCATTAGGTAGACAAGAATTATACGCAGAGATACTTGACGATATAGAGGGTGCTTTATGGAATCAAGCCATGATTGAAGAAAAAAGATTGCCGTCTAACGAAGAAAGAGAACTTAAAACAATACTTGTAGCAATAGACCCTGCAGTTACATCAGGTGAAGATTCTGACGAAACAGGTATTGTAGTAGTAGGCAAAGACCATAATAATGAGTATTATGTACTAGAAGATGTTTCAGGCAAGTACACTCCTGATCAATGGGGCAGACTTGCGGTAAAAACATTTTATGAATGGGAAGCCGACAGGATTGTTGCAGAAACAAACAACGGTGGAGACTTGGTAGAAAGACTGCTAAGAAGTGTTGACCCTAATATTCCTTACAGATCAGTAAGGGCAACAAGGGGAAAAATGCTAAGAGCAGAACCAATTGCTGCATTGTATGAACAGAGAAAAGTGCATCATCTTGGTGTTTTCCCTGAACTAGAGACACAAATGTGTACTTATGTGGGTCAAGTGAAACCCAGTCCTGATAGATTAGATGCTCTTGTTTGGGGTTTAACCGAACTAAGCAAATCACAGGGTAATATAAACTGGAGAATAAGCTAATGGCAGATCAAACATTTCTACAAAGATTGTTTAACAGACGACCTGTTGAACAAAAAAATTCAAACATGATGGGGTACTTTGGTGTAGGCACTGAAGAAGCAAAGAGCTATAAATACCAAGACCTTGCAAAAGAGGGCTATCTTAAAAACGCTATTGTTTACAGATGTGTAAATGAGATTAGTAAAGGTGCTAGTGCAGTACCTTTTATTATTAAAGCAAAAGATCAAATAATAGAAGATCATCCGTTGATTGATTTATTAAATAGACCCAATCCTTTGCAATCTTATAGTGAGTTTTTTAACAGTCTATTTGGTTATGTATTATTAAGCGGTAATGCTTACATTTTAAAAACTGGTTCTGATATGGGTTCACCAAAAGAACTACACCAATTAAGACCTGATCGTATCAATATAAAAGGAAGTGGAAAACCTATACCCGAAAAGTATGAATACATGGTTAATGGCAGAGTTGCACAAACTTACCTTGTAGACCAAGAAAATGGTTTTAGCGAATTAAAACACATTAAGTTATGGAATCCATTAGACGATTATTATGGTCTTAGTCCCATGAGTGCCGCAGCAGTTGAAGTAGATCAATTCAATATGTCTAGTAAACACAATGTAAATCTTTTACAAAACGGTGCTAGACCAAGTGGTGCTGTTGTATTTAAACCACAAGATGATCAAGGTTTTGCGGTCAATCTAAGCGAATCACAAAGACAACAACTTATAACTGACATGAACAACAGGTTTACTGGTGCAAACAATGCAGGCAGACCTTTGCTACTTGAAGGTGATTTTGATTGGAAAGAAATGGGTCTAAGTCCTAAAGATATGGACTTTTTAAATCTTAAACATATGAGTGCTACAGATATTGCATTGTGCTTTGGTGTACCAAGTCAGCTTGTGGGAGTTCCTGACAGTCAGACATATGCCAATGTCGCAGAAGCAAGGCTTGCTCTATATGAAGAAACGATAATCCCACACCTTAGAAAAATGGCATCTGATCTTAACGAGTGGTTAGTACCACTATTTGATGATCGTCTTACATTAGAGTTTGATATTGATGCAATACCTGCATTGAGTGAAAGGGTTAAAAGAACATACGAAAATGTGACCAGTGCTGTTAGAGAGGGCATCATGACAAGGAATGAAGCTAGAGAACAACTAGGCTTAGAACCTTTAGATGGCGCAGACGATTTATACATATCAGCAACATTATTCCCATTAGGTGATGGAGAGGTAGAAAAGCCTGAAAATCCAGTTAATGAAGAAGATGTAGATGACTACGATAATGGAGATGACCAAGATGAAGAAGATATAGATAAAGAAATAGCTTATCTATTACAAGAAGAAAAGGCTTTAGCAGACATTAATACAGTTCCTACAAACTCTATGGCAGAAGAAGCTGCTAGAGGTTTAGAGTGGAGAAGAAAATATAAGCGTGGTGGTACAAGTGTTGGGGTCGCAAGAGCCAATCAACTTATGAACAAAGAAAGACTATCAATATCCACCGTAAAGCGTATGTTCAGTTTCTTTAGTAGGCATGAAGTAGACAAACAAGGACAAGGTTTCAAACAAGGTGAAAAAGGCTACCCAAGTGCAGGCAGAATTGCTTGGGCATTGTGGGGTGGTGATGCAGGTTTTTCTTGGTCAAGAAAAGTAAGAAATCAAATTGAAAGAGAAGAATCAAAAGAGTTTGAATTAGAAGAACATATAGGTCTTGTTGAAGATGAAAAAGCACTAAGTGGCAAAGTTAGAGAAGGTCTTAAAAAGAAAGTAGATAAGCACAATGAAAAACATGGTGATAAACCTACAAAAAGAGCAACACTTAGAATGTTAGAAGCTGTATTTCGTAGAGGTGTTGGTGCATACAGAACCAACCCACAATCTGTAAGACCTAATGTAACTGGACCTGACCAATGGGCATATGCAAGAGTTAATAGTTTTCTAAGAGCCTTGTCTAGCGGAAGATTTAGTGGTGGCAAACATGACACAGATTTATTCCCAAAAGGACACCCACTATCAAGTAAGACCTGATTTGAATGATGATTGGAGTATGCGTTTGAATCAGGCACCCAACAAAAAGCAAATAAATACCTTTAGACAGGGCAGGGTTAACACTAGGTCTGAAATAAGAAAACAACTTGCACTTAGAAACAATCTTGAAAAAAGGTTTTTTAGAAACCTCAACACACTTTTTCGTAAGTTTGTCAGAGTGCAAATGCACCTTTACAAAGAGTACGGTATATACCAACCCGCAATAGCAGAAAGAACATTGCAAGAAGATTTTTTTCCATTGGTGTTGTCACACTACAGGAGAGTGTTTTTAGCAATGTATAAAATGAATGAGGATAAATACTATAACAAGAAGCAAGAAGCCTTTGTATTCGGTAGAAGCACAGACTTTGAATCAGTCGTTAATAAATACTTTAATTCAAGACAATTAATACTAAGCGGAATAACAGAAAGAATGGCAAACAGAATAAGTCAAGTTATAGAACAAGGAAGGGCAGACAATCTAACATTACCACAGATTGCCAAATTAGTTTCTGACAAGTTTTTACCCATAAGCCGAAGTCGTGCAGCACTTATTTCAAGAACAGAAACACATAATGCAGCAGGTTTCTCTAATCATTCGTATCACTTACAGGTGCAAAGAGATTTAGGAACAAAAATGTTAAAACGGTGGGTGGCTACTGGTGATGATAGAACTAGACCAACTCATGCAGAAGCAAGCGGTCAAACAGTTGATATAGATGAAAACTTTTTAATTGGTGGTGCTGAAATGGAATTTGCAGGTGATTCTAAAGGCGGTGCTAAGAATGTTGTTAACTGTCGTTGTGTAATTGTATACGCTGATGAAAGGGATATAATGGACTAGTGTGGTAGGAAACCTAATCGGAGACTACACTTGGGGTCTCCTACCTCGCAACTCCACTAGTAAAGCTGTAAACATTTCCAAGTGTGTTTTCTAACTCTTTTATAATAACATATCAATTATCTAATTCTTCGTAGAAACGCTTAACTTTTTTCATGCGGTCTTTTAAAGCAAGTTCTACAAACTTTGTGAACACCAATCCGTGTTCTTTGCAAAAGTCTTTTGCTTGATCTTTTATGTCTTTTGGTATGTTTATATTAACTACCCCGTATCTTCCTCTATGTTTATCCATAATTATTTCCACCATGTAGGTTTTTCTGTTCCCTTTTCCCATTTAGCGTAATGCTTTTCATTGATCATATATTTTCTATAAGACCATATATGACTGTCTGATTTATATTGATCGGGCATTGCTTGTGCAAACTTAGTTAGTTCACCCTCTTTAATATCCATAGGAAATCTTGCAAGACCGTCCCATAACTTAATCCAACAAGCATGGTATTTATCATAGCGATTATGATACTCCTCACATAAAGCAACAAAATGTTCTAACACCCATCTATAGTTTTCATGTGTTTCTCTTGTCCAAATAGTACAAGGGTGATTTACAAAAGCAGGTTTGTATATACCTTTGATCTCACAGTATTCGTGCGGTGATAGTATTCTGTGTGCTGTTGATAGCATCTGTGCTGTCTCTAACGGCATTTTTACAATCAGTTTATCGGGTAATGCCTTAGCAGATTTAGTAGGGCATTTATGTACTGCAAATATATTCATGACTTCATTGCTATTTCACTGCCGTCATCTAAGCCTTTTCTATACTTAGCCATTAAGGCATCTGATACTGCTTCTGTTAATTCCTTTGCTAACTCTGCATCTTCTATTTGCAATATTAGCCTAAAAGCCAAAGCGTCTTTATCGTTGCTCATTCTTAAACATCACTAAATCATCAGTATCAATTAATTCGTCTTTGCAATCTCCAAACTGACCGCAACCAACCCAAACATCAACACCAAATTTTTTGTTCATATAATTAATATCACCTTTAGAAAAGTGTTCAAATAATTGGACTTCACCCCATTCGTCATATCCTGTTGATTGTCCGTCATTGTATAAAAGAATTCCGTCCCCACCCTCTAATTTATAATCACACCAATCACAACTTACAATTATTTCTTTGCTCATTTTATTTTCCTTGTTTATCTTTTAAGAAAATCTATTTTTTGTGCAAGATCGTCAAAGTTTGAATCTTCTAAAGCTTCGCTAGCAACAGCTAATATAGAACCTGCATCCCACTTACAGAATTTGCTAACAACAAGACCTAAAGCCTCTGCATCAGATGCCTTATAACCTTTTACAAAGGCTTTTTCTTTAATAATGTCTAGCAGTTGTGGGATTACATTTGCAATTGTTTCATCAGTTGTAAAACCGCAAGGTCTTATTCCTGTTTCTCTATCTATCTCTTGTGTAAGTTTTGTCATTTTATTTTCCTTGTTTATCATGTTATGTAGTTATTATAACAACTAGTGTTATATTTGCAACCTTTTTTATTAATTATTTTATATTTATCTAAATCTTGTGCTAGACTAAACCCTGAAGTACCATATATGGTATCTATGTATATTGGAGACACCAAGCAATGAGCGAACTTTACGATTCAAACCAAGCTGTCAGTACCAATGAGTACGATTCTGATACGGAAGATTCTACAGAGAATGAAACAAAAAAAGAAATACGCAAAGATGTATTTGACAACCCTATAGAAGCAAACGCAAGGGCAAGAGAAATAGGATGTGTTGGCTCACATTCACATGACGAAGATGGTAACAAAGTCTATATGCCATGCAAAACACATGAAGAATACACCAAGCTAACTGGTGATGAAGTTTCAGGATATAAACCAAAACCAAAAAAAGATAATGACGAGGTCTTAGAAACAGAGACAGATTCAAAAGATATTCTTGAAGTTAAATCAGAACTTAAAGCCTATGAAGATGAAGATGATGAAAACAAAGAATACGGAGAGTTTGAGGGTTATGGTTCTGTATTTGGCAACAAAGACTTAGGCAATGATGTCATAGAAAAAGGTGCTTTCACAAAATCTTTACGCAAAAGAAAAGCAAAAGGTGTAAAACTTTTATACCAACATAAATCAGATATGCCTATTGGTGTGTTTGATGAAATTAAAGAGGACGAACACGGCTTAGTTGTTAAAGGTAGACTTGCTCTTAAAACACAAGCAGGTGCAGAAGCCTACGAGTTATTAAAAATGGGTGCTTTAGACGGACTATCAATTGGTTTTAGAGTAAACCCACAAGAAGTTTCATATGATAAGCGTGCAAACAAACGCATAATCAAAGAAGTAGATTTAATGGAAGTAAGCCTAGTAACTTTCCCGATGAATCCACAGGCAACTGTAAGATCGGTAAAAGGTGAACAGTATTCCATAAGAGAATGGGAGAACGGACTGCGTGATGCATTCAACTTATCTCGTTCAGAAGCAAAGGTTGCTGCAAAAGCAGTAACTAAGTGTTTTGATCAACGAGAGGTTGATGAAAGTGCAGAACTGGTAGATGCCATAAAAGAACTAACTTTAACCTTAAAAACTTAATAGGAGTAAATTATGTCGGAAGATATAAAGAACGCTATTTCAGACTTAGGTCAAACTTTTGCAGAATTTAAAAAAGTTAATGACGAAAGACTGGAAAACATTGAGAAAGGCGAAAGCACAGCATACAACGATGAGAAATTAGCACAGATTGAGTCTAAGTTAGACCAATACGAAGCTATGAATCAGAAGTTAACTACTGCTGAAGCTAACGCTGAACAAATCAAGGAGCAAGTTTCTAAGATTGAGACTATGGTCACTAGACCTGACTCAGGCTTTGAAAGCAAGCAAGTTGATGATTATCTCAACGCTTTTGATTCATATTGCAGGAAAGGACTTGATGGTCTACAACCTGATGAGAAAAAAGCATTAACTGTCAGCAATGACTCAACTGGTGGATATTTAGCACCACCTGAGTATGTGAGAGAATTGTTAAAAACAATTACTGAAATCTCACCTATCAGAAGTATTGCTAGAGTTCGTTCCACAGGCGCTAGAAGCATCCAAATCCCTAAAAGAGATGGACAATTCTCAGCACAGTGGGTTTCTGAAAGTGGCACAAGAAGTGAAACTACTGGTTACACAGTCGGTTTAGAAGAACTACCTGCACACGAAATGTATGCATTGGTAGATATTTCTGAGCAAGACTTAGAAGATACAGTGTTTGACTTAGAAGCTGAAATGCAATCAGAGTTTGCAGAGCAATTTGCAAAAGCTGAAGGTAATGCATTTGTAGTTGGTGATGCTGTAGGAAAACCTCATGGATTCATGGATCACTCAGGTGTGGGTCATGTTAATTCAGGAAACGCTTCTGCTGTAACTGCTGATGGACTTATTTCATTGGTACACAACATTAAGTCTGACTATACAAGAAACGGTACTTTTGTTTTCAATAGAGCTACTTTAGCTTCTATCAGAAAGTTAAAAGATACTGCAGGTCAGTATGTGTTCCAAACTGGAATGATGCTAGGTGGCAATATGGTTAACACCATACTTGGACACCCATATGTTGAAGCTACTGATATGCCAAGCGAAGGTTCTAACACTTTCCCTGTTGCATTTGGTGACTTCAGAAGGGCTTATATGATCGTTGATAGAGTAAATCTAGCTGTATTGCGTGACCCATTTACACAAGCTACAACTGGTAATGTTAGATACATTGCTAGAAAGCGTGTTGGTGGTCAAGTAATTCAGAAAGAAGCTATCAATAAACTTAAATGTTCTACTTAAGGGGTAAACTATGCAAGATTTAACACATAATATTGTTGTAGATAACTCAATTATCAATGCCGTAAAAACTGCTGCTGCTAATGGCACAGGAGTTGATCTTAAAGGCTTTGAAGAAGCTACTGCTATCGTAAGCGTAGGTGCAGAGGGTGATACACTTTCTTCATCTGTTTACTTTGAAATATCGCTTGAGCACTCTGATGATGACTCTACTTATACAGATGTTACTCAATCAGAAATCGTAAATGGTACGATTGCTGCAGGTGGTATTTGGCTTAAACTTGACGGTACTACTGGGGGTGACCCTGATACCGCAGGTGGTCAATGGCAACTTGGCTATGTTGGTGGGAAACGCTATGTGAGATTGGTACTTGCAAAAACAGGTACACACTCTAATGGTACTCCTATTAGCGGAATGATTGTAAAGAGCAGACCTCGTGTTGCTCCTAAATCAAATGTTAAGCATAACGCTTAATTGAGGTAACTCACTGGGGGGCGTAAAAACCCCCCTCTTTTCTAGGTAGAAACAATGGCAAAAACATATAAAATAATCGTTCCCAAGCCTGCTTCGGCTAACGAAAAAGGAACAGAGGTTAAACTTTACACCGCAGACGAAATCGTTAAATCAGAAGGTAAATGGCAAGATGAGGTTATGGAATCTTTTGTGGCTAATGGTTGGGCAATGGAAGTTAAAGTTGATTCAGCAGATGATGCTGTAGAAGTAGAAGCAGAAGTCAAAGAAGTTAAAAGAGCAAGGAACGCTAAAGGTCAATTAAAAGCAGACGACCCTAGCACCCCCGATGTGAATGAAGCATGGGAAGGTGGAGAAGCTCCAAAAAAAACAACTGCAAAAAAGAAAACTACTAAAAAGAAAACAACAAAGAAAGCATCCAAGTAAATTCTTTGTTATAGTTAAACGAGCAGATGCTTACAGAATGGTAGATACCATGCAATTTATAGGAAGTTTTAATGAGTGCAGGTTATCATCATTTTATCATAGAGCAGGGCGCAACATTTGGTCAGACCCTTACTCTTAAAGATTCATCAGATGCAGTTATAAATTTAACTGGTTTCTCAGGCGCAATGCAGTTTAGAGAAAACCCTGATGCAAGTTCCTCAATCTTAGATATAACTACAGCTAATAGTCGTATGACTATGGGTGGTAATGCAGGAACAATAGCACTATTAGTTAGTGCCACAGATACAGCAGCACTTACCGCATCAGACGGTGTCTTTGATTTAGAGATCACCAGTGGCGCAGGTGTGGTTAGTAGGCTCATAGAGGGCACTTACAGCATACGCAGGAACATAACTAGATGAGCGCAGTTGATTCCATAACAATAACCAATACTGATCAAACCAATCAGATAGAGATAACTTCTACTGACGGTATAACAGTAACAACGGTTGGCACACAAGGTCTAGCAGGACCAAGTGCAATTATGAGTCGTGGTTTAGATCAAACCACAGCAACAAGTACAAACAATGGCGCATTGCTTGTTTACGATCATGGTAATGAGAAATGGACTGCAACAAATACAACGGCAGCACAATCTCTTACGCAAATAATTTATAATCTACAGCTTAATGGCAGTGGCGCAACTGTTACAGGAATACTTGATGAAGATGACATGGCTTCAAATAGTGCCGTCAAACTTGCAACGCAACAAAGCATCAAAGCATATGTAGACAGCGAACTTACCGCAGCAGACTTAGATTTAACAGACGGAGATGGTAACAACCTATCCATAGACTTAGATTCACAGACATTAGGCTTGATAGGTGGAGATGGCATTGATTCTACTATTAGCAGTACAAACTTTACTTTTAGCCTTGATTCAACAGTTGCTAGATTAAGCTCTGCACAAACATTCACAAATAAAACTCTTACAAGTCCAGTTCTTAACGGTACGTTGTCAGGAAGTGCATTTCTTGATGAGGACAACTTTAGTTCTAACAGTGCAATTGCCGTAGCATCACAACAATCTATTAAGGCTTATGTAGATGCTGCAATCACAGCCGAAGATTTAGACATCACAGACGGAAGCAACACAGGTGCTATAGATTTAGACTCAGAAACACTTGGTATT
>Ga0208158_1000098_pt1 | contig 39192 bp, 33 predicted proteins | sample 8_EtaG_FD_184081 | JGI IMG/M metagenome (GOLD analysis project Ga0208158, IMG submission 184081) | Marine viral communities from the Subarctic Pacific Ocean - 8_ETSP_OMZ_AT15162 metaG (SPAdes) (version 2) | ecosystem: Environmental > Aquatic > Marine > Oceanic | place: Pacific Ocean | collected...
ACTCTACAATCTTGGGATTTAAATTCAACAGCTATTAGTGCTATAACAAGTACTGGGTATCTTAAGATTTGTGTAATGCAATATTTAAATGATTATCCAGATACAGCTCCAACTACAAATCCTACTAACTTAAAAGGTTATTCTAATTATAGTACAGTACCTTATTTAAGTTTTACTGCGACTGCGACTGGATGGAGTGATGGAGATATAAATGGAACTACTTCCCCAGAAGAAAAAATTAATGCAAAAGAATATGCAGATATTATTTATATAAATAATATACCATTTACTCCATAGTAAAAAATAACAAAAACCAGTAATAATAAATATATACCCGGTCCGGGTTAGGACATAAACCAAATATTAAATTAAAACCAAAATTATGACGTTTTATTATCAGACTAGAACGTGGAATAGTCAACCACAAATTTCAGAAGAAACCATTAACCTTTGGAAACATCTCTCAGACAAAAAGAACTGGAGAATAACCCAATTACCTAACGGTTTTTATCAAACTGAATACCAAGATCCAGATAAAGATACTTGGCACGACGTTACAAGACGTGAAACTATTGAAGGAGCAGAAAGCGCTATTGATGGATCAGTAGAGCATTATGTTAAAAAAGTAGATTTCTTAAAAGGTCCTAAAGTCGTAAAAACCTTTAAATAACAATTAAATTAAATTAAATTAAATTATGTCAAATATGATAGTTAAAAATCTTAACTTTGGCAACAAAGCTAAGACCAAAATATTTGAAGGTATTGAAAAACTCACTAAAGCTGTTAGCTCCACATTAGGAGCTAGCGGTAAGTGTGTAATACTTGAAGATAAAGGAGGTAATCCTATTATAACAAAAGATGGTGTTACTGTAGCAGAAAATATAATATTAAGAGATCCTGTTGAAAACATGGGTGCTACATTACTAAAACAAGCTGCTAAAAAAACCGTACAAGAAGCTGGAGACGGGACAACAACTGCAACAGTACTTGCACATGCAATTTTAGAACAAGCTTATGAGGTTTTAGATAAAAAAAATGTAAGAGAAATTAAAGAAGGTATAAATTCAGCTGTTAAAAAAGTTTTAAAATATTTAGATAATATATCTATACCTGTTGAAGATAAAATGCTAGATAATGTAGCTACTATATCTACTAATAATGATAAAGTTTTAGGAAAATTAATAGCTGATGCTTTTAGAGAAGTAGATAAAACAGGAGTGGTTATGATGGAAGTTTCAGTTTCAGGAGAAACTAAAGTAGAAATAATAGATGGAGCTCAATATCCAAAAGGAATTACTAGTCCTCATTTTATAACTAATAAAGAAAAAAAGACTGCAGAACTAGATAATCCACTTGTTCTTATTATTGATTCTCAAGTATCTAATATTAGACAAATACAAAGTGTTCTAGAATATATTATTAAAAACAAAAAATCTCTTTTAATTATAGGAGATTTAGAACCTGATGTTTTAAGTGCTTTAGCAATGAATAAAACTAAAGGTAATATTAAAGTTAATGTAATTGAAGCTCCGGTATTAGGTATAAAGAGAAAACAAATATTAGATGATATTGCTTTATTAACTAACGCTGTTGTAATAAATGAAGATTTAGGAGATGATATGAGCGTTATAGATATTGATTTTTTAGGTACTTGTTCTAAAAGTGTTACTAGTATAGATGAAACAATAATCCAAATACAAAACACTAAACCTGAAACTTTAAATATTATTAAAGAATTAAAAAAAGAATTAAAAACTTGTAAGATTCCAGAGAAAATTATAAGTTTAGAAAAAAGATTAGCAAGATTAGCTGCTAAAATTGCTGTTGTAAAAATAGGTGCGGATTCTGAAGTAGAATTAAAAGAGAAACTTGATAGAGCTGAAGATGCTATTTGTGCAACAAAAGCTGCAATAAAAGAAGGTATAGTCCCCGGAGGAGGAGTAGCTTTATTAAACGCAGCTATGAAAGTAGATGAAAAAAATCAAGGAGAAAAAATATTAACCGCGTCTATATTATCACCATATAAGATTATTTTATTAAATGCTGGAGTTGAAGAAATAACAATACCTGCAGAAGATGGATATGGAACAAATGTTTTAAATGGAGAAATTGTTGACATGGTTAAAACAGGAATAATAGATCCTTTATTAGTAACTAAAAGTGCTTTAAAAAATGCAGCTTCAGTAGCTACTACTATTTTATCTACAGATTGTGTAATTAATAATTTAAGAGTTGATGAAGGCAATAGGTAGAAATTTAATAATAGAAAAAGCTAAACAAGGAACTACTAAAACAAAAGGTGGTTTATTGTTGACTGAAAAAAATAAAGAAGATATTAGATATACAAAAGCTACAGTTTTATCTGTAGGTGATGAAATAAATGGATTAAATAAAGATGATGTTATTTATTTTGATCGCCACGCAGGTCATAAAATTGAAGTAGAAAATAATACATATCATGTTATAAAATCACAAGATGTGGTCGTTGTTTTATGAAAAGGCTAGACGTAGAAGATTTAAAAAATCTTAATCTACTTAAACATTACCGTATAATACGCAGATGGGCTTGTAAAAACAACGGCTTAAATAACGCTGATTTAGAATTATTAATATATTTAGATTGTATAAATCTTTTTACTATAAAAGATTTTAAAGAAGGTTCTTATTCTTACAGTTGGGATAAGAAAAGATGGAGTAGATTGATTAAAAATGAATGGGTAGTAGTATGGAGGAATCGTAATAGAACTACTCAAAAATACAATATTTATAAAGTTTCTTTTAAAGGAAAGCAGCTTATAAATAAAATATATAAAATAATGTTAGGATACGAAGATATTCCTACAAGCGAAAGAAGAAATATTATAATGAGAAAAAATACATATAGTAATAAAGTTTTAAGAACTTCTATTGATAATGTAAATATAGATAAAAATAGATAAAATGAGTTTTAATAATAAAACAAAAAAAGCTGCTAAAATAATGTTTGGTGAAGAACATGAAAGAGAAATGAATCACCCATTAAAGCAAGTAGGTACGTTAGCTGCTAATGCTGGTTATAATGCTATGGAAGAGATTAATAGGTTAAAAAACACACTTGACCCTACTAGTACTAGATATCATGGTAATACACCTCAAGGATCTGCGGGATCAGTAGCTTTACCTAGCGTAAATATGCCTGATACTAATTTTACTTTAGGAACTTATGCTAGTCCTCAATCTACAACTGATTCAGACGCTAATGACAACAGTAATACTATAAACCCATATAGTTTTATGGATGACGATCTATTAACTAAAAAAATGCCAGAGCATGTAAACAAGTTTGGTTTTCATAAAAGAAATCTACCATCACTTCATACAAGATATAAAAAAGCTTTAAATGAAGGTAAATTTGTTAAAGCTGAAAGACTTCAAAAGAAAATAGACAACTTTAAACTAAATCAACAAGCTAGATCTCAGCGTAACGAACAGGGAGATCGAACTAACACAGGCACTGGTTTTGGAAATTTCTTGAGAAAAATTAATCCTCAAAACTGGTTATAATGGCAAGAAGAAGAAAAATATCACGTAGAACACCTCCATTGAGACAAATAGTTCCAGGTTCACAAGGGATAAATAACTGGTCACAAGCAAATATAGATCAAAATCAAGCCGCTTCATTTAATCAACAATTTAGAGTTGGTACGTATGATCAAAGAGGTAATGAAGGAGGTAGATTTGATCAAGGAGCTATGAATGCTGCAGGTGTAAATGTAAATTGGGGGGCTAATAATGCTAATACGAGACAAGATAAGGTAACAGGTGCTACTATTGAAAATAGAGGATTTGGTAGTGGAGATTTTAAACCTACTAGTTTACCTACAGGTGCGCCACAAGTTCCTGATACTGTTGTAGGATCACTAACTGATCCCTTAAAACCTAATGCTGTTAAAAATGATATTCAAAAAGAAGCTGTAAATACTTTTTCATCAGGAATAGATCCAGCTGATAAATCAGAATTTAAAAACGAAGTAGTAAATGAAGTAATGAATAAAGTAGGTGGTAATGAAATAGCAGCAAGTCCACAAAATAAATTAGAAGAATTATATAAACTAAGTTAAAACAATAATTATGCACAACAAAAAATATGATCCAGCAATGGAAAGATTAAAACCAGGAAGTAAAGTTGGTATAGTTGGAGAATCTCATATATGGGATGGGCCACTAGATCAAACTGGAAGACCTCATGGTATGGGTTCTAGTTCAGGTATAAAGGGTATGCAAATATTAAAAGCACCTGTTTCTTATAAAGGAATGCCTATTACTGAATGCGCTAAAAGATAAATTATGAGTTTTGAAAGTCTAGTAGATGAACTTATGAGAGAGGGTAAGTCAAGAACTTCAGCACTTAAAATAGCTGGCTCTATAGCTAATGCTAAATTAAAAGGTGCTGGATCTGGCCCAACTGCTGCTCAAAAAGCTCGTATGAAAAAATAACAGTATGAGAACTGTATAAAACTCAAGTCAAACAATAACAACAACAACAACAAAAACAACAACAAAATGGCAAGATTTATTAAATTTAACATTCAAAATAGTGGAAACGGTTTAGATGCTGGTTCTGGATGGAGATATGTTAACGTAGACGACATTGAAAGCGTATACGACGGTTTAACTGGCGGTGCAGGTACCGTTGACAAAGTAACAGTAGTATTAAAAGGAAGCAATGCTTCTAGTGTAGCTGCTGCTGCGGCAAATCAAGAAGCTGCTGCAAGACCAGCGGTTACTTCAGAAATTAGTGGTAGAGTATTAGTATTACAAGTTAGAGCAAGTGCAACTATTGGTGCAGGTGCTGGAACTAACAAACCTACTGCAATAACAGTATCTGGAGACATGCCTTCAATGGCTATTAGAAAAGCTATGTCTGCTAACCCAGGTGGGGTTGCAGCTGCTGCTCAATTAGGTAAAGATGGTGCAGGTGCTCAGATGGTTTGGAATCAATTCACGATTTCTAATACATCTCCAGTACCAGCTTCTTCATAACGGAGATATTTTAAAATAAATTAATCATAAATCCCTGTTAGTTTTCTAGCAGGGTTTTATTAAAACTAAACAAAATGGGAGAATATTCAGGAAACCATCCAAGGTTTTCAAGAAAACAAGAAGAACGTTATGATGCCAAAGAAGCACATAACAAAGACCTAAGTGCTTCTGCAAGATTACATTATTTAGAGAATGATGAAACTCATCATCCAGCTAAAAATCTAGCAGATTCACGTGACATAAAAGATATGTCAGGAGCATACAATGCAATGGGAGATCCAAATTCACCAGCCCCTCATAAAGGTGCTATGAAAGGTGATCAATCTGCAACGCATAGAGATTATGCTAATTATAAAGGAACTGATCCAAATTATCATGGACACACAGGTGCGTCACATGGAGATCAATCCGCAACACACAGAGATTACATGCATGGACATCCAGCAAGACAAGGATGGTGGGATACAGCTAAAAAAGTAGGTAGAACAGGTACTAGGTTATTAGGAGACCTAGGTGTACAGGCATTGGATATGTTCCAACCTGATCACGGTAGTCATGCTAGTGGGTATAGAGCTCCGGGAGCAACATCTTATTATGATAAATTAGCACAAAAAGACTGGGAAAATGAGCACTACGATAAATCAAGACAACTAGTAAAAGAAGGAAAAACGTTTTTTACTCTTGCTGATTATCTAGATGACGACGGAGCTGGTAATGCTAGAACTGGTGGGCCTAAAGCCTCCGATAAATAGTATTAAATAAATAAATCAAATTAAATTAAATATAATATTATGAAAAAGTTAATACTAAGTTTTATAGCCGTTATGGTTATGAGCCAGCTACTGCTTATTGCTATAGGTAGTAATATGACAATTGAAATTTACTCAACAATAGCTACATTTTTAGGAGCTTTTATAGTAGGGTTTACTATTGTTGCTTTATATAAAATAACTAAATATATAAAAGCAAATGAATATATCAAAAACTGGTTATTTAAGAAATAGTCCAGATATTAATCAACCTCAAAATGTTATACCAGGGAATAAAATCACTATGAAAGGAGTTGATTTTAAAGTACTAGGAACTGACAATAGAGGATATACAAAGGTAATGTACCCCGGTTACGATTATACGTTCCCCGGGGCACGTTACGTTGTAGAGAAACCTATATAATATGTCTTTTAAAATGAAAGGTGCTCCATATTGCAAAGAGACTTTACACACCCCAGTTTATCACATGCCAATGGATGATAATACTAGAGGAATGGCTACTAAAAATGGTAGTATTCTAATTAATGAAAAACTATCTCCATTACAAGAACAAGATACTTATAATCATGAAAAGACTCATAATTTACAAGTAAAAGAATTTCAGGCTTCTAATGGTGAGAAAGGTATGGATTATGAAGATGATTATCTATTATTTGATGGAGTGAAATATCCTAGAAAAGATGGTAAAATACTCTATGAAGGACAATGGAGAGAAGAAGGTTGGCCAGGATTTAAGTGGGAAAAAGAAGCATATCAAAATCAATAATAATTATGGGATTTAAAATTAAAAAACCTCAATTTCAAATAGCAGCTCTAAATAACCTTGGTGCTTCAACTATGAGTAATTTTAATACTACTATGGAAGATTTTTGGGCTAAGGAATTAGCTAGAAAAAAAGCGGTTAGAGGAACAGATACATATAGTAAAGTAGCAAATGCTGCTAATAGCATAATGGCTCCATATGCGGAAGAATATGGTACAGATAAAAAATATCCTTATTTAAGTTCTCGCCATCATACAATGAACTCTATTCATAACCCAATGCTAACTAATGCTAGAAGGTCAAAAATTGAAGATGGTACAGAAATGGATGAAGGAATTTTAACTATAGCTGAGGAAAGAAAACGATATCAAGATAGATTACTTAATGAGGGTGGAGATATTTCTGCTGGTACAAAAGGTAGTACTTATTTCGGTAGTAAGTTTAATAAAGATGCGGAAAAAGCAGCTAAAATTGCGAACGAAAGACATGAGTATTTATTAAATGCTGCCAGCCAAGGCGAAGAAGCTTTAAATGCGGCTTTATCACAAGAAGATATTTACAATAAACATGGTGTTGCAATAGGTCAAGAAATGCCTGTAATATCAGAATTTCCTATATCTACTCAAAATACGGGATCTGCAAAAAACCTTGCAGGAGGTTATGCGGCGAATCCTAGTGGACAATCGCTTAGAAATATTCACAACTTTCAAGATTTAAGAGATAGGGCTTCTTCTGCCCAAGATTATTCTGATAGATTTAGAAATGTAGGTTATGATTTTGAGGACATGAAACGTAAAACAAATAACTTTGAAATTACAATACCTGAATGGGAATCATTTAGTACTGAGCTTGCAGAAAGAGAAAAAAATTCTCCAGGAACTATTAGATTTGAAACATTAAAATCGGTAGCAAATCTTGGACAATAGCCTAGTAAAAAAACATAAAAACAAGTAATTATATAAAATGTCAAAGAAGAAATTTAAAGACACAACTGTTGGACAGTTATTGTTTGGAGCAGCTTCTGTAATAAATCCTACCTTAGGAAATGTATTACAAGGAGTAACCTCACCAAAAGAAGCTATTGAAGCTATTACTAAATCTGAGGCACCTGCTGAAGATAAAGTAAAACTACAACAAATAATATTTGAACAACAAAATAAAGAAATAGAAGCTATCACCTCAAGGTGGGAAGCAGACTCCATGTCAGATTCATGGATGTCAAAAAACGTACGTCCACTAGTATTAATATGGTGTATATGTATATTTTCAATGGCTGGTATTTTAGACAGTGTTGAAACTATACCTTTTCATATTAATGAATTATGGAATGATACTTTCGAAAAGGTCATGATGGCCGTCGTTTTAGCCTATTTCGGCGGACGCACGACAGAAAAGGCAAGCAATATATTTAACAAAAAATAATAACAATAAAAACAAATTAAAATGGGATATTTTGGAAACGCTATAGTGATTACTAAATCCGATACTATCGATGGTCTTCCAGCATGGGAATTTATGAACCAAACAGGAAGTCTAGGTAAATACTTAGCGGGTTCTGTTATATACGTAGGTGACGGCGCTGGTAGTAAAGATGTAAATGTAATTATAGCAGGAACAGTTGGTGCACAAAATACTGTCACTGATTTAACAATAACCGATGGTGGTTCAGGTTACACTGGAGGTACTGGGGTTGCTACAACAACTACAGGTGATGGATCTGGTTTAACAGTTAATACAACTGTTACAACTGGTGCAGTTACTGCTGTAGCTATTAACGCTGCAGGATCTGGTTATAAACTAGGAGATATAGTAACTATTTCTACTGGAGGCGCTAACGCTACAGTAAGAGTAGATAGTATACAAAGTTTATTACCAGCAGTGAGTGATGGAGTATTGTTTCAAAACTTAAACAATGGTGATGTATTACCAGTAAAAGTAGATTATGTATTAAGTACAAGTACTACAGCTGGTGATTTTGTAGCCATGAGAAATGAAACATAAATTAAAAACAATTATTAACAATTAAATTAAATCAAATTATGAGTAAAAAAGTTAACAAAATTACAAAAGAAGAATTAGAACAAGTAAATGGACTAATTAGCAAATCAAATCAAATAGCTATGCAATTAGGATCTCTAGATGTTTCTAAAGACGGATTAATACAAGAGTTTAAAGCAAATCAAACTTTAATAGAAAAATTTAAAACTGGTTTACAAGAAACCTATGGTGAAATATCTATAGATTTAAATGACGGTAGTTTTACTGAAGTTGAAAAAGTTAAAGAAGATGAAGTAGAAAGTAATAATGGAAAATAATATACGGAAAATCAGTATTGGTTCTGATTATAAAAATGATGCAATGCATTATGCAGTAGGACAACAAGTTTACGGCGGTCATATTATTTCTCATATTATTTTAGAACCAGAAGATAATTCATATAATATTTATATAAAAAAAAACAATGAGGTATTGCCTTGGAAGAAGTTTAATTCTAACATGGCAATATCCGTTGAGTATGATTTAGAATATTAATGAAAAGTTTATATGATTTTATCGTAGAACCCCTAGGTGAAACATATAGTAATGAAGTTCAAGTAGAGAATAAAAGTTTAATTTTAAATACTAAAATAGAAAGTTTTAAATTTGTTAATAGGCATGCTATAGTAAAATCATGTCCTTTAGCTTATTATACTGGAATAAATGTAGGTGATACAATAATAGTTCATCAAAATGTATTTAGAGTTTTTTATGATACTATGGGAAAACAAAAAAAAAGTAGATCTTGGTTTAAAGATAACTTATATTTTTGTCAACCAGATCAAATTTATTTATATAAACAAAATGGAGAGTGGAAAAGTTTTAATGATAGATGTTTTATAAAACCTATAAAAAATAAATCTACTTTAAGCAATGAAAAAGAACAAAAGCTTATAGGGATATTAAAATATGGTAATAGTTCATTAGAAGACAAGAAAATAAACCCAGGAGACTTAGTAGGTTATACTCCTTATGGAGAATGGGAGTTTGTGATTGAAGGAGAGCGATTATACTGTATGAAATCAAATGATATTGTAATTAAATATGAAAACAAAGGAAACCAAGAAGAATATAATCCAAGCTGGACAAGTAGCAGTAGAGGAATTAATTAAAGTAGCTAAAGAACCTATTGTAGATTCAGATGATGACATATCTGCAGATAGATTAAAAAATGCTGCTGCAACTAAAAAGTTAGCTATATTTGATGCTTTTGAAATTCTAAATAGAATTGAAGAAGAAAAGAATATGTTAGAGGACAAACCTAAAGAAGAAGTTAAAAAAGAAAAACCTTTCAAAGGTTTTGCAGAAGGAAGGTCTAAATAATGTATATACAAACTTTATATAAAATATTAAAAAACCATATAAAGCCCCATATAATAAAAAGAAATAATAAAAATAAAAAATGGGAATATGGATACAATAAAGAACATGATATTATTGTTATAAGTAGAGATGGTACGATAGGAGAAATATATGAAATCCAAAATTTAAAAATAGCTATTCCAGCACTACCTAAAGTTGTACACAAATTTAAAACTAATAAATTTGAAAAAACAGAATATCCTAAAGAATTAAATAGAATTAAAACAGTTTTTGATTGGAAACAATATCCACAAGATTTTAAAGAAAAGTGGTTTACATATATAGATCAGGAATTTAAAAAGCGAGAAGAAGGTTTTTGGTATTATAACAAAAAAATTCCTACTTACTTAACAGGTACTCATTATATGTATTTACAATGGAGTAAGATTGATGTAGGAGCGCCGGATTTTAGAGAAGCTAATAGATTATTCTTTATATTTTGGGAAGCTTGTAAAGCAGATGTAAGATGCTATGGAATGTGTTATTTAAAAAATAGACGTTCTGGTTTTTCTTTTATGGCATCAGGAGAAGTAGTAAACTTAGCCACAATATCTAGTGATTCAAGATATGGAATACTATCTAAAACTGGACCCGATGCTAAAAAGATGTTTACCGATAAAGTTGTTCCTATATCAGTTAATTATCCTTTCTTCTTTAAACCGATTCAAGACGGTATGGATCGACCTAAAACCGAATTAGCGTACAGAGTACCAGCTTCTAAATTTACTAGAAGAAAAATAGAATTAGGAACTGAAGCAGAGGATTTACAAGGACTTGATACAACAATTGACTGGAAAAATACTGGAGATAATAGTTATGATGGTGAAAAATTAAAACTATTAGTACATGATGAATCAGGTAAATGGGAAAGACCTAATAATATTCTAAATAATTGGAGGGTTACAAAAACAACATTAAGATTAGGTAGTAGGATTATTGGAAAATGTATGATGGGTTCTACTTCAAACGCGTTAGATAAAGGAGGGGATAATTTCAAAAAACTATATGATGATTCAGACGTCACTAAAAGAAACGCCAACGGACAGACTCGCTCAGGACTCTATTCTTTGTTCATTCCTATGGAGTGGAACTACGAGGGATACATTGATTCTTATGGATTACCTGTATTCGACACACCGAAAACAGCTAAACATGGCCCAAAGGGTGAAAAAATAGAAATTGGAGTTATAAAATATTGGGAAAACGAAGTAGAAGGTTTAAAAGAAGATCAAAATGGTTTAAATGAATTCTACAGACAGTTTCCTCGAACAACACAACATGCATTTAGAGATGAATCTAAAGCATCTTTATTTAATCTAGTTAAAATATATGAACAAATAGATTTTAATGAAGATTCAAAAAGTTATAATATGGTTACCAAAGGATCTTTCCAATGGGAACACGGTGTTAAAGATACCAAAGTTTTGTTTATGCCTAATGAACATGGTAGATTTAATATTTCATGGGTACCTCCTATTCAATTACAAAACAATGTAATAATGAAAAATGGAGTAAGATTTCCAGGTAATAAACATACTGGATGTTTTGGGTGTGACCCTTATGATATATCAGGAACTGTAGATGCAAGAGGATCTAATGGTTCTTTACACGGACTTACAAAATTTTCTATGGAAAACGTACCTCCAAATATGTTTTTTTTAGAATATATATCAAGACCACAAACTGCTGAAATATTTTTTGAAGATGTTTTAATGGCTTGTGTGTTTTATGGAATGCCAATATTAGCGGAAAATAATAAACCTCGACTTTTATATCATTTTAAAAGAAGAGGATATAGAGGGTTTTCTATGAATAGACCAGATAAACTATTAATGAAACTTTCTGTTACTGAGAGAGAGATAGGTGGCATACCAAATTCAAGTGAAGATATTAAACAAGCCCATGCTGCTGCAATAGAATCTTATATAGAAACTTATGTAGGTAATTTAAACTTAAAGTATGGGGATATGTATTTTCAAAAAACATTAGAAGATTGGGCTAAATTTGATATAAATAATAGAACCAGACATGATGCTTCTATTAGTTCAGGACTAGCTATAATGGGTTGTAATAAAAACATGTACAAACCTATATATAAAAAAGAAATAACTCCTACGCCATTAGGTTTTAAAAAATATAATAATAAAGGAGGTTTTTCTAAAATAATAAAATAAATGATAACATACAATTACGCAGGTTCATTTCCCAGTCAGGTAGTACCAGACGCGGAAAAGCAAACAATGGAATATGGTTATGCAGTAGGTAGAGCCATCGAAGGAGAGTGGTTTTCTGGAGATAGAGGAGGTATGGGAAATAGATACCAAAATAGTTGGTTAAACTTCCATAGATTAAGATTATATGCTAGAGGAGAACAACCTGTGCAAAAATATAAAGATGAATTAGCTGTAAATGGTGATTTATCTTATTTAAATTTAGATTGGAAACCAGTACCTATTATACCTAAATTTGTTGATATAATAGTAAATGGAATGTCACAAAGAATTTTTGATATAAAAGCGTTTGCTCAAGATCCTGAATCATTAAAAGAAAGAACAAAATATGCCGACGCAATAATGCGTGATATGTATGCTAAAGAGATGATAAAAGCTACCAAAGAAGCTACAGGTATGGATTTCTTTAATTCAGCAGATCCTAATAATATACCTGAAACTCAAGAAGATTTAGACTTGCATATGCAGCTTAGTTATAAACAATCTATAGAAATCGCAGAAGAAGAAGCTATTGATAGCGTGTTACAAGCTAATAAATATGAGTTAGTTAAAAAAAGAATGATTCAGGATTTAACAATTATTGGAATTGGAGCTGTTAAAACCAATTTTAATTTAGCTAATGGTATAGATGTAGAGTATGTAGATCCTGCTAATTTAGTGTATTCTTATACAGAAGATCCAAATTTTGAAGATATATATTATGTAGGAGAAGTTAAGTCTTTAAGTTTAGTAGAAGTTAAAAAACAATTTCCATGGTTAACTGATGAGGAATTAGAAAAAATACAAAAATTTCCAGGTAACGCTAATTATACTAGAAACTTTTATGCTCAACAAGATTCTTATAATCAAATACAAGTTCTATATTTTGAATATAAAACTTATAGTAATCAAGTATTTAAAATTAAACAAACAGAACAAGGATTAGAAAAAGCATTAGAAAAACCTGATACATTTGATCCTCCTACTAATGATAACTTTGAAAGAGTAGGTAGAGCTATAGAAGTTTTATACAGTGGAGCTAAAATTTTAGGTCATGAAATGATGCTTGAATGGAAATTAGCAGAAAACATGACTAGACCTACATCTAATGTAAGTAGAGTTAACATGAATTATTGTATTTGTGCTCCTCATATATACAAAGGTATGATTGAATCAACAGTTAGTAGAATAACAGGATTTGCTGATATGATACAATTAACTCACTTAAAACTACAACAAGTATTATCTCGTATGGTACCTGATGGGGTTTTTGTAGATGTAGATGGACTAGCTGAAGTTGATTTAGGTAATGGAACTAATTATAATCCAGCTGAAGCATTAAACATGTATTTCCAAACTGGTAGTATTGTAGGAAGATCCATGACACAAGAAGGAGATATAAATAGAGGTAAAGTTCCTATTCAAGAATTACAAACTTCTTCAGGAGGACAAAAAATAGCTAGTTTAATTCAAACATATCAATACTATCTACAAATGATAAGAGATGTGACCGGATTAAATGAAGCTACAGATGCTAGTACTCCAGACGTTAAAGCTTTAGTAGGAATACAAAAACTTGCAGCTGCTAATTCTAACACTGCGTTAAGACATTTAATGAAATCTAGTTTATATATTACATTAAGAATATGTGAAAATATTTCATTAAGAATTGCAGATGTATTACAATATCCTTTAACTAGAGCTGCATTAATGGATTCAATTTCTGCATATAACACTGGAACATTAGAAGAATTAAAAGAAAAAACCTTACAAGATTTTGGAATATTCTTAGAATTAGAGCCAGATGAAGAACAAAAAATGATGCTTGAACAAAATATTCAAGTAGCACTATCTTCTGGAGGTATTGATTTAGATGATGCTATTGATGTAAGGCAGGTTAAAAACTTAAAACTTGCTAATCAATTATTAAAACAAAAACGTAAGCAAAAATTAGAAAAAGATCAAGCTCAACAACAAGCTAATATACAAGCTCAAGCGGCTGCAAATGCAAAAGCAGCTGAACAAGCAACTTTAGCAGAAATGCAAAAACAACAAGCTTTAGCTGAAACAGAAGTTCAAATAGAGCAAGCTAAATCTCAATTTGAAATTCAAAGAATGCAAACAGAAGCCTCAATTAAAAAAGAATTAATGGCTGAAGAATTTGGTTATAATGTACAGTTAGCTGAAATAAAAGCTGGAGCAGAAGGTAAAAAAGAAAAAGAAATTGAAAATAGAAAAGATAACAGAATTAAAATGCAAGGATCACAAGAATCTCAATTAATACAGCAAAGACAAAACAATGCTTTGCCTACTGATTTTGAATCTGCAGGTTTTGATTCGTTAGGTGGATTTGGATTAGAACAATTTGAACCACGTTAAATTATTTATTAATTATTTAATTATATTATATTATGTCAGAAAAAACAAAAACAAATGAACCTGTTAAACAAGAAGGTGACTTTAAAATAAAAAAGAAAAGAGTACCTAAAAAATTAACAGTTCCAGAAGAAACAGTTAAAATTGATATGGAAGCAGTAAAAAAAGCTTCTGAACCAATTAAAGTTGATTTAACTAAAACAGAAAACAAAGATGCCGTTCAAAAACAAAAGACAGAGGAAAGCGTGTTACGCGAAGAAGGACCCGAGATGGGACTGCAAGAAGTGGGACAAACACACGAAGGGACCACTGAAAATGTTATTGAAGAAATACCAATAACTGAAGAAGAAAAGAAAGCAGAAAAGAAGAAAGAAGAAAATAAAGTAAAAGAAGAAGCAAAACCAGTAAAACAACCAATGAAACAACTACCTGAAAACGTAGAAAAACTTGTTTCATTTATGGAAGAAACTGGAGGAACGGTAGAAGATTATGTAAGATTAAACGCTGATTATGAAAAGGTTGATAATGAAGCGTTATTACGAGAATATTATAAAAATACTCGTCCACATTTAACTTATGATGAAGTTAACTTTTTATTAGAAGATAATTTTAAAATAGACGAAAACGTAGACGAAGAACGCGATGTGAGAAAGAAAAAACTCGCGTATAAAGAAGAGGTTGGAAAAGCCAAAAGTTATTTAAATGATCTTAAAACTAAATATTACGATGAAATCAAGTTGAGACCTAACGTAAATAAAGATCAGCAAAATGCTATAGATTTTTTCAATCGCTATAATGAAGATCAGAAAACACTATCTAAGCAAAGAGAGGTTTTTCAAAAAGTAACTAAAGATACTTTTACTGATGAATTCAAAGGTTTTGATTTTAAAGTAGGTGAGAAAAAATTTAGATACGGAGTAAGAAATCCAAACGAAATAGTGGAAAAACAAACAGATATAACTCCTTTTGTCAAGACGTTCTTGGATGAAAAGGGACTATTAGTTGATCCACAGGGATATCATAAGGCCATGTATGCTGCTAGAAATTCTGATACTATTGCTAAACATTTTTATGAGCAAGGAAAGGCGGATGCTACTAAAGATTTAGTTGCTAAAACTAAAAATTTAAGTACTGAACCTAGACAAGAAGCTTCAGGAGATGTTTTTGTTGGTGGTATTAAAGTTAAAGCCATAAGTGGTGCTGATGCTTCAAAACTAAGAATAAAAACAAGGAAATTTAACAATTAAAACTATTTAAAAAAATGAGTTTAAGTCCACAATTTGGGAAAATAGTCCCATCACAAAAACAGGAGTTACTTGATAGTAACTACCTACAATGGACAGACTCGGCTACAGCTGGAACATTCGCTGATTTCGCGCAACAATATTTGCCTGAAATTTATGAACAAGAAGTTGAAAGATATGGTAATAGAACTTTATCTGGATTCTTACGAATGGTAGGAGCTGAAATGCCGATGACGTCTGATCAGGTCATTTGGTCTGAACAAAATAGATTACATATAGCTTATGATGATTGCGCAATCGACAATGGTGTCGGTGGAAATACAGTAACTATTCCTACTGCAGCATCTGGTTTAGCAAATGCTAGCGCAGATATTAAAAACGTAGTATCTCCAAGGAGTACTATCGTTATTATGGACGATGCTGGAAAAGAAATCAAAGCTTATGTAGATACAAGTCAAACATCAACAGGTGTGTTAGCTGTATTACCATATACGGCTGCAGATTTACAAGGATTTGCCACTACAGGTAAGATCTTTGTTTATGGATCTGAATTCCTAAAAGGATCATCAGTAGGAAATGCTAGTGATACTTTAGGTGCTATTGGTAATGACGGCGGTTGGATCAGTGTTGATCCTGCTTTCCAACAATATTCTAACTCACCAATTATAATTAGAAGCAAATATGTTGTTTCTGGTTCTGACACTGCGCAGATTGGTTGGGTAGAAGTTGCTACAGAAGATGGTACTTCAGGATACTTATGGTATCTAAAAGCTGAGTCTGAAACAAGACTAAGATTTGAAGACAATTTAGAAATGGCAATGGTTGAAGGAGAAAAAGCTGCTGCTGGTTCTGCTGCAATTGGTTCTGCTAATGTTGGCGTAGGAACACAAGGTTTATTTGCTGCTATCTCTGATAGAGGTAATGTAAACACTGGGTTTACTGCTTCAGCTGGTATTGATTCGTTTGATGCTATTCTTAAAAATTTAGATACTCAGGGTGCTATTGAAGAAAACATGCTTTTCTTACAAAGACAAACTGCTCTTGACTTTGATGATATGCTTGCGCAAATCTCAGGTGGTTATGCTGGCGGTACTGCATTCGGTTTATTTGAAAATTCTGAAGAAATGGCGTTGAATTTAGGTTTCTCTGGTTTTAGAAGAGGTTCTTATGACTTCTATAAAACTGATTGGAAATACTTAAATGATGCTTCTACAAGAGGTGCAATGACAGGTGTTAGTTCAATTGAAGGTGTATTAATACCTGCAGGAACTTCTACTGTTTATGACCAAATTCTTGGAACAAACATCAGAAGACCTTTCTTACATGTAAGATATAGAGCTTCTCAAGCTGATGATAGAAGAATGAAATCATGGTTAACAGGTTCTGTTGGCGGTGCTTACACTTCTACTCTTGATGCTATGGAAGTTAACTTCTTATCAGAAAGATGTCTAGTAACTCAAGCAGCTAACAACTTTGTATTATTCAAAGGTTTGTAGTTGATTTATAAGGTAAGGGCGCTTCGGCGCCCATATACCTTTAACTATTTAATTATATTATATTATGTCAAAAAAAGAAAAAGATGTAGTGGTTGAAAAACCAGTACAAGTAAAAAAAGAAATAGAGGTTAAAAAACCTCAAGCTCCTAAATGGGAAATAAAAGATAGAAGATATTTTCTTCAAGATAATAAGTCTCCTTTAACATATACAATACCATCTAAACATACTAGAAAACATGCTTTATTGTATTTTGATGAAAAGAATGGTAAACAAAGAGAACTTAGATATGCTACTAATCACGATTCTCCTTTTGTAGATGAACAAAGCGGTGAAGCAACATTAGGTCATATTATTTTTAAAGATGGAGTATTAGCGGTGCCTAAAGAAAAACAAAATTTACAAAAATTATTGTCTCTTTATCACCCGTTGAGAAAAAATCTTTATACAGAATTTGATGCGGTTGAAGAAGCAACAGATGAATTAGAAGTACTTGATATGCAAGTAACTGCTTTGAATTTAGCTAGAGAAATTGGTATAGATATGGCTGAAGCAATACTACGTGTAGAAATAGGATCAAGAGTAAATGGGATGTCTTCTAAAGAATTAAGAAGAGATTTACTAATTTACGCTAGATCTAATCCATATGTGTTTATTGAATTAGTTAAAGATGAAAATGTTCAATTGAGAAACGTTGCTATTAGAGCAACTGAATTGGGTATTATAAAGCTATCTCAAGATCAAAGATCATTCACATGGGGTTCTAATGGTAGAAAACTTATGACTGTACCTTTTGATGAAAATCCATACTCAGCAATGGCGGCATTTTTTAAGACCGACGAAGGAGTGGAAATTTACAGATCTATAGATAAAAAACTATAAATACCTGTAATTATAATAATATAGTAGGGGTCTTCGGACCCCATACTATAATTTTAAAAAAATATAAATGGCTATAAACGTAGATAAGGTTTACAAAACAGTCTTATTAATAATAAATAAAGAACAAAGAGGTTATTTAACTCCAGATGAGTTTAATAAAATTGCTACTCAAGTTCAATTAGAAATATTTGAAAGCTATTTTGAAACGTTAAATCAACAAATGCGTCTTCCTCAAAACGAAAGTGAATATGGAGACAGATACAAAACAGTTCAAGAAAAACTAGATATATTTAAAGTATTAGGTACAGGAACTTATACAGCTGTAGCTAGCAGCGAAGATTATTTTACAACTCCAACAACTTCAGGAGTTGCCAGCGGTACACAAACCTTTGCTACCGTTAATGGCCAAACGGCTTATACTCTCACAACTATAACACAAGCACAAGTAGAAACAAGTACAGTAGTAGTAAAACTAAATAGCGTAGATTATGCTAATTATAATATTACTGGTGGAATATTTAATTTAACCACAGGAGCTATTGCGGCAGGTTCTACTTTAGTTGTAACTTTGTATCCAGAAAATTTTTATAAATTAGGAACAGTTTTATATAAAACAGATAAAGAAGTACAAGCAATTCAAAGAAATGAATTAGCTCAAATGAACATGTCAACTATAACTAAACCTTCTACATATTTTCCAGTTTATTTGTATGAAAATGGAAATATAATAATATATCCACAAAATATAGTTTCTGATATTACTATGTCGTATTTAAGAAAACCTAATGATGTTGTTTGGAATTTTTCTTCAGCAACAGGTTATTATGTTTACGATTCTACTAGTTCTGTAGATTTTGAATTAGATATATCAGAACAAAGTACTGTAATATTAGAAGTATTAAAATATGCAGGAGTAACAATAAAAGATCCAATGGTGGTTGAAGCAGCTTCACGAGAATTAGCAGCTAATGAAATAAATGAAAAACAATAATAAATTATGGCAAGTATAATAAAACCGCCTAATGACGGGTTAATAAAAGAAACAGCGCAGCAATATTACGCAGGTTCACAGGATTTTAGAAGTACTGATTCAGCTCTTCCTAATCAAACCTTTGTTACCACCTTTGATACAGATTTATATTTAGGTAATTGGGATCCTACTACAGCTGATTATGCTTTAAATAATTTTAAAATATATACTAGTGCTACTGGTACTCCTAGTAGTTGGACAGAATATACCTCAGCTTATACTGTTACTAATAACACTATTAAAATAACAGGTGTTTTAGCTGCTAATACGTTTTTAGTAGTTCAATTAAAATCTCTAACAGGAGGTAAATACGGAAATACAGACGCTGAAAAAGCATTTGGTGAAGCAGTAGAGGATAACTATGGTAGTTATAAATATATAAAATTAAATGATATTGTAAATAATTTTTTAGTAGGTTATGTAGGTAAAGATAAATTAATTCCAAATGTTAAAAGAACAGACGTTATTTTTCACGCTAAAAGAGCAATGCAAGAATTTAGTTATGACACTTTAAAAAGTATTAAATCCTCAGAATTAACTATTCCTCCTAGTTTAACATTAGTATTACCTCAAGATTATGTTAACTACGTAAGATGTTCATGGATTGATAAATTAGGAGTTCAACATATTATATACCCTACTAATAATATAACAACTAGTCCATATTATACTCAACTTCAAGATGATGAAGGAATACCAACTACAGATAATTTTGGTAATGATATGGAAGGTACATCTATAACACAAGAAAGGTGGCATAAAGCTAATACTGATTTAATTAATAATCAACTAACTAATGATGATATTAATGACGGAGTAAATCCAGATTGGTATGGTTATGGATATGGTTGGGGATTAGGAACTGGATATGGATGGGGCCAAAGATATGGATTAGAACCATCTGCTGCTCAAATGAATGGTTGGTTTAATATAAACGAAAGAGAGAATAAATTATCTTTTTCTAGTAATTTAGCTAATTTAATGATTGTATTTGAGTATATATCAGATGGATTAGCTTATGATTTAGATAGTAGAGTACCTAAGATGGTAGAAGATGCTATGTATTCTTATATAATGTATTCAATTATAGCTGGTAGAATTAATCAACCTGAATATGTTGTTATGAGACTTAAAAAAGAAAAAGCAGCTAAATTAAGAAATGCTAAAATTAGATTATCTAATATTAAATTAGATGAAATAGTACAAGTTATGCGTAACAAATCTAAGTGGATTAAAAATTAAGTATGGCAGAAAATAAAAATAGTTTCATTAAGTCTAAAATGAATAAAGACTTAGATGATAGACTAATTCCAAATAATGAATACAGAGATGCTAATAATATTGCAGTTTCTAGATCTGAAAACCAAGACGTAGGAGCTTTAGAAGCAATTTTAGGTAATGAAGCTGTGTTTTCTAGTGCTGGTTCTTTAGAAACTATAGGTAACTATGTGGATCAAGCTGGTGGATTTATATACTATTTTTTAACAGATTTTTCAGGAACATTAAGTCAAGATATTGCCACTACCAATACTTGTCAAATATGTAGATGGTCACCTAGTTCAGGGTCAAATACCCCAGATGTTTTAGTAGAAGGTCATTTTCTTAATTTTTCTACTCAAGCTCCTATACATGGAGTAAATTTATTAGAAAATCTTTTATTTTGGACAGATAATAGAAATCAACCAAGAGTTATTAATGTTCAAACAGCAAGTCCTAGTGGGTCTGGGAAAACTTATTACACTGATGAATCAGATATAACTGTTTGTAAATATTCTCCATATGAAGCACCAAGATTAGTAGATTTAAGAAGTGTTAGTTCTACTCTTCCAAGTACAATGAGTGATGAAACTGCTGTTCCTACTATATTAATAGACGCATTAAATTGGGCGACAGTTAATTTAAATGTAACTAGATATAGAAATGGAGATTTAATAGAACACGCAACTACATGGGCAGATTGGGTAAATGCAAATACTAGACAGGTAGGAGCATGGTGTTATTATAGTAATGATTATGATAATGGAGCTATATATGGAAAATTATATAATAAATGGGCTGTAGAAGATTCAAGAAACTTAGCCCCTTATGGATATACTTTAGCTACTGAAGCTAATTATACTGCTCTTACGACTTATACTACAGCTGGTGGACGAACAGTAGCAGATATTAAATCAACAGCGTATTGGACAGCTACATCTCTTATAACAAACAACAGTTTAGGCTTTAATGCTTTACCTTCTGGAGAAAGAATAGCTACTAGTGATGTAGCAGATTTTCAAAACATTAATACACATGGAGAATTTTGGATTAAAGGAGTAGATAAATATTATCAAATTTTAGATAGTGGATCTGCACCTACTAATCAAACATCTAGTTCTAATCTTCAAGGAAGAGCAGTTAGAGTAATAAAAGATTCTGGTTTTAAAGGTTGGCAAGGTGATCCCGAACTAATGAAAGATAAATTTATAAGATTTAGTTATAGATTTAAATATAATGATGGTGAATATTCTCTTATTGCTCCATTTACACAAGAGTGTTTTGTTCCTCAACAAGAAGGAAAGTTTGTTAATGAAGATGAAGATGACACAATGACATCTACAATAGTAGAGTTTATGCAAAATAATATTAACAATGTTATATTAAATATTGAACTCCCTTCTTTAGATATTATAAATGATTATAAAATACAAGAAATAGATATTATATATAAAGAATCTGATTCTTTAACTTACAGGGTATTACAAAGTGTACCTGTAGATACTACCTTTATATCTAATCTTAATAACACTAATGTTTATCAATATACTTACCAATCTACTATTCCTTATAAAACTTTACCTACTGATGAAACTACTAGAGTTTATGATAAAGTTCCAGTAAGAGCTTTATCTCAAGAAATCGCAGGTAATAGAGTAATGTATGGAAACTTTATACAGGGTTATAACGCTCCTTTAGGATTAGATTATGCGGTAAACAAGAAAGATAAAGATAATCAAGAATATGAAGAATATCCTCAACATTCTGTAAAAGAAAATAGAAATTACCAAGTAGGAGTAATTTTAGCAGATAAATGGGGAAGACAAACAGATGTTATACTTTCTTCAAAAGACAATGTATTAGTAGCAGGAGGAGAACCTACAGAAGGATCTAATTATTTTTCTAACTATAGACCAGTAGAAAATGCTAGTACGTTATCTGGATGGCAAGGTGAGCAATTATCTGTAAGATTTGATAGTGCTATAAATGTAAATGGAAATAATGCGGGATTATATGCTGTTCCAGAACAATATACAGTAGCAGTTCCTAGTGGAGCACCATATTCTTATTTTAAAAATTATTCAACTCAAATTTTAGATACTACAGGATCAAGAATAACTACTTTAGCAGTTGCAAACGTTACTACTAATACTTCTGATGGAACAAATGGGGATTATTCAGGAACTCCTGGTACTACTACAGGTTGGACTACAAGTTCTTCAGCAGGATCAGGCGCAAGTTTTGAAATAACTATTACTGGTAATGCTGTAACTAGTGTAACTTTAGCAACAGCAGGAACAGGTTATATAGCAGGAGATACCTTTACTATTGCTGCAGGAACTGTAATAGGAGGTAGTACAAATGTAGTTCTTACTTTATTCACTGGTAGTTTAACTGCAGATTTAGGATATTTTTTCGGAAGCATTAATTATACTGATACTCAAGCAGCTGCTAATACTTTTAATTTATATTCTAACGATGGATCAGGATGGGTTGTTATTGCTCCAGCTACATATACAGCTGCTGCATCTTCTACACCAACAGATCCAACTAACGGTAGATTAAAAGTTACTTTAAATACTGCATTGCCTTTAAATCAACAAATAAAAGCAGAATTAAAATACAATACAGATACTACAAGTGGTGAATATTATTATACATTATCATATATTCCTACTACTGGAGATGCTGCTGCTGATTTAATAACATCAAAAGATTTATTTGCAGTAGGAAAAGAATTAAGAGGAAAATATCAGGATTATGTTAAAATAGAAAGACAAACAGATCCATCGTTAAATAATATTCTTAATATTTATACTTATGAAGAAATAGCTGATAGTTATATGTTCTTAACTCTAGCTAGCACTGTATATCCAGAACCTGTAATAGCTGACGATTATACTAACTATGTATATGCTATTAATGAAATGGGGTTTTATTCTTATAGATTAGTAGTAAAACAACAACAACAAGAGTTTTATAACGTATATTTACCTGGAATCATAGATGGTTATCCTATTGGCAATAATACAACTGAAGTAGGTAGTACTGCTTTTATGGTATTAACACATGATAATATAAATAAAGTTCCTAGACAGTTAAAAAACGTAAGTAATCAGGACACACAATTTAACAGTGATTTAATGTGTTGGGGAAGAGTAACAAATGAAGAAACTACTCCAGGAAACGCTCAATATTCTCCTAATATAAATCCTGATGGCGTAGAATTAATTGGAGGAATAAAAGATGTATTTCCTGATATAACTTATGATGCTGCACCAACAGGTAGTGATAATAAATTAAATACTAACGCTATTTATGATGTCGATTCAAAACCTTTTATTGCTAAAGTTAATACTCAAAAAAGTATTGGATTAATACAAACGTCTTTTAATACAGTCGCAGTAGCAGGAAGACCAGATTACCCAGCATATATGAGATTATCTGTATATGAAACTGCACCTGTAGTTTCTCAATTAGATTTATTTTGGGAAACTTCTACAAGTGGTTTAATATCTGATTTAAATTATGCAATAACATCTGAGGGAACTCGAATAACAGGAATATCTTCTTTTACTTGGTTGTTCAATGAGGGAGATGCTGGTAATACTCAAATTACAACTACATTTTGGCCTGTAACTCCTCAAGGTAATGATACTACAAGTACAGCTTCTGTTGTAGAAACTCTTATTCATGATTCTGATGGTCAACCCGCCTTACCTAGTATATCCTTATTTAATATTGTAAGCGCTGGAGGAGGAGGTTTTTACTTACAGTTAAAAGTAGGAGCAGAAAGAGCTTGTTTAATTAACTTTGAGTATTTAGAAAAATATCAAATAAAGATTGAATTCACTCAAAACGATGGTAATGTTTCTTATCAAACTATCACACGTACTTTAATTAATGATAAACCTATATGTGATTTATCTTTAGCTCCAGCTCCAGAAATAGCTGATAAAGAAATATTAAATTATGCAGGATATACTCCTCCAGGAGGATTAAGTCCAGGCCCAGGAAATGGACCAGGAGTATTAAAAGGATACAATGGAAGTGCTAATCCATGTCAAAGAACTCAAGATATACAATGGTCTATTGAATCATTTAGATATCAAAACACTTTAGGTGTATGGGGAGATTATATAACAGGTCAAAATCCTACTGGAGAACCCACGTCAACTGATATTGATTATTATATGTTAATACAAGAGCAAACAGCTCAAAATCAAACAACGTGTACTACGGGAAGTAATACTAATTTTTATGGTGTTAAAGTAAATAGAAACTTATCTACTTATAATTCTCAATATGAAGCTACTCTTCAAGAACTAATAATGAAACTAACTGATTTAAATTCTACGGGAGATAGTGAAACTATTGCAGTACAATGGACTCCTAAAGCTGCTAGATATACAGGGGTAAGAATTAACTTTTATAATAATAATCCTGCCGCAACTGCTAATGAATTTAATGGACCAGCGGTAAACATGTATGCAGGATGTGATACTCAATATTCTACTCCAGTTCTACCTACATGGGTTGGAGAAATTGGAAATTGGGAATATAATGCTGGTGTACCAATAAATATATATGTAAAGATTGGTAATGTATTTAGACCAGGTGATAGTACAGTTACTGCTCTTTCTAGTTTTCAAGTAACTTGGAATGGAGAAAATACTCAAAATTCTAATTCTCCAGCAAAAGGTGATGGTACAGCTGCTTTAGGAGCAGCAGTTAATATGAGTTATAGTGGTACTACTACCACGTGGCAATTAATTGGTACATTACAACCTTTTAATCCTACTCCTCAACAAATTACTGACGGAGTAGTTCCAGGAGATAAAGGGACAGATTCTATTGGTGCTGCTTATGATTTTGGAAATTGTGTATGGATAAATAATAAAATAGCATTTACTAGCTTAAATACATGTGATGGAGGAGCAGGAATTGAAATATATTATGATGTTAATGCTGCGACTCCTGCAGCCCCAGTTGATCCTAAACCAGTTCAACCTGCAACTGGATCTCCACCATTTGTAACTGATTGGTGGTACAAAACAAGTGGGTGGCCTGGAGCTTAGTAAACATTAAGATAAACAAGTGATTATAAAATATGGCAACAACATTAAATGTAAAGTATTATAACACGTATATACTTAAAAAAATTAATAGTAATACAGCAAATGCTCAATATGATTGGTTTGTAGAAGAATCAAGAATAAAAGGAGATTATAATGCTAAGTTTTCTGGGTTAGCACCAAGAGCTTATTTAAGCACAGATGATAAATATCAAGAAGCTTTTAATAATACTATTATTTATTCTGGTATATTTAATTCAAGAACTGATATTAATGAAACTAATCAGTTTTCAGTTGCTAATGATATTACTAGAACAGTTGATCCAGGAAAAGGAACTATACAAAAACTATATGCTGAAGATACTAATCTTGTTATATTTCAAGAATATAAAGTAAATAGAGCTTTAATTGATAAAGATGCTATTTATTCAGCAGAAGGTCAACCAGTAACTACTAGTACCAATTTAGTTATAGGTCAAATTCAACCATACGCAGGGGAGTTTGGAATAGCTACAAATCCTGAATCTTTCGCAGTATATGGATATAGAAAATATTTTAGCGATGCTAATAAAGGTTCTGTAATGCGTTTGTCTCAAGATGGATTAACTGAAATATCTAATTATGGAATGTATGATTTTTTTAGAGATCAATTAAATGTTGCTAATTTAGGAGTATCAGGTAAAGTAATAGGAGGATGGGATATACATAACAAATGTTACACTATTTCTATTCAACCTACTATAAATAGATCTACTGGAGCTAATGCTGTGACATTATCTTTTGATGAACAAACTAGAGGGTGGACAAGTTTTTATAGCTATGTTCCTTCTCAAATGTTTAGTTTAGATAATAAATTTTATACTTTTGATTTAGATGGAGATTTATGGAAACACTATTCCGAAACTTCTAATAGAGCTTCTTTTTATGGAGCTAATAATTTATCAGATGTTACGTCTATTTTTAATATACAACCTTCTTTAAGTAAAACATTTAAAACTATTAATTATGAAGGAGATAGTAATTGGGCGTTAGATTCTTTTACTACAGCTAGTGATTCTGCTAATGCAATAGGGATTTATACAACACCAACGACCTTAGCAGCTATGGAAACCGCTTTATTAAAAAATGAATTTAAAGCAAAAGAAAATAAATATTTTGCAAACTTAATAAATACAAGTACTGTAAATCAAGGAGAGGTAATTTATGGAAAAGATATTTCTGGAATAAAAGGATTCTATGGAATAGCTAAATTTACAGCTACTAATACTGCAGGAGCTACTCAAACTAATGAATTATTTGCAGTATCTACAGAGTTTGTACAATCATCATATTAAATTAAATGAAAATAAATAAATTCAACACTATTAGTGATAATGAAATCATTAATTGGTGGGAAGACTGGGGTTTAAATATTCCAGACAAAGAATGTTTACCTAAAAAAGGTTACGTAATTATTAATAATAATATTAAGGTAGCAGCAGGATATGTATATTATACTAATTCAAAAATTGCTTATCTTGATTTTATTATTTCTAATATAAATTATAAGAAAAAAGACAGAAATGCTTTAATAATAACATTAATAGATCATATGGTAGAAGAAGCTTTAAGCAAAGGTTGTAAACTTGTTTGGGCTACTACATCTAATGATAACATGTTAAAAAAAGCTATAAAATTAAACTATAAAGTGTTAGATAAAAAACACAACATAATATATAAATATTCATAAATATGGGAGCAGCATCAGGAGTAGTCAGTGGAGCAATTGGCATCATGGGAGCAGGCGCCGCACAAAGAAGAGCGAGAGACGATAGAAGAAGAGCGCAAAATGAAAAAGTTCGTCTTGAAGGTGAGTTGGATGCATTAGAAAATAGCAGACAACCTATTATTAATCCATATGCGGATGTAACAGATACAAGTGGACAATTATCTAATACCTATGCTAATTTAGGTGTTGCCACAGAAGCAGCTAAATTTCAAGCAGAACAAGCAGATATATCTTTAGCTAACACTTTAGATACTTTACGATCTACAGGTGCTAGTGCTGGTGGAGCTACAGCTTTAGCTCAAGCGGCTTTACAAAGTAAAAAACAGGTTTCTAGTAGTATTCAATTACAAGAAGCTCAAAACCAAAAACTTTATGCACAAGGAGAAGAAAGATTGAATCAAATGAAAATGCAAGAAGAACAAAGATTACAATCAGCTGGTGTAATGGGTAAACAGTTTATGTTTGGTACTCAAGAACAAAGAGAAGTAGCTGAACTTAATAGAACAGCAGGCATGTTAGATAATGCTCAACAAGATTTAAGAGCAACTAGAGCAGCAGAAGCTCAAGCAGAAGCTCAAATGTATAATTCAGTAGGACAAGTAGTAGGAGGTATAGGAGGTTTAATCGGGGGGGGATAGCGGCCGGGAATAATTCCGTAAGTCCAGACTTAAACGCAGGAGAAGAAGATGATGATTATGCAAGTTTAAGCGACCCCAATTCGTATTATTATGACTACGACGAAGGATAAATAAATAAAATAAATTATGGCAACAAAAGCACAATCAAGCTACCCTTTACCAGGAGTTACACTACCTAACGTTGACTATGGAGCTTACTCTCAACCAACAGGGGGTAGAGGACAAGTAGCACCTCCTGCATCTGCAATGGTAAACGTATTACAACAAGGAGATAAATTAAGACAATTAGAAGAGGCGGAAAGAAAAAGAGAAAAAGAATTAGAAGATAAAGAAAATCAAGCTTTAATAGATAGAATGCAACTAGTTCAAACAAATGCAGATTTGTGGAACTTACAGCAAATGAGTGATCTTAATACTATTCCTCAAACCTCAGCTGTTCAAGATCAATTAGAAGCTACTTTACATAAAAGATTAGATATTGCTACACAAGCTCAAGTTTATTTAAAAACACAGCATGGAGATAAAGAAAAAAGAAAATCAGCTCAAAAAGCAGTATCAGATTATTATGATTTATTAGCATTAACAAAAAATACTATAACTAATTTTACTGCATTAGGTTCTTATTGGGAAGAAAAAGCTCCAACCATTGGATCAGCTATTACTATTATAGGAAATGATGAAAATGAAATAGCAAACAATCAATATTTTGTTAACGCTTTAGGAGGAGTGTATGATGACGCTAATTTTGAAATAGTATATGATGAAGAAAAAAATGATGTAATGATAAAGGTTTCTGGCTATGAACATGAGTTAAAAGATGGGGTGATGGCTGAAGGACCTTATAGAGAAAAAATAATGAGCGCTAGAGCTTTTAATGCTAGAACTGGAGAAGGTAAAGATTTTGGATTTGTTTCATCTGTTCCTCAAGTTGTTAATGAAACTATTAAGAAATTAGTACCCCAAGGTCAAACTCCAGAAGGAGATGGGTTAGGTATTTTAAATCAAAAAGGAATAATTTCAGACGACTATTGGGTAGAAGATACGATAGTTACAGAAAATCTAAACAAAGGATATACTAAAACTTCTCTAAGAAAAAAACTAAACGTTGAGGCTATGAAAAAAGCCATGCAACCTTTATTAAAACAAAAAGTTGCTGGACTTGTTAAATCTGGTCCTCAACAATTAGCTAATTTTTGGAATATAGATTTGAAAAAGTTAAACGAAGGATTTGCAAGTTCTTATCAAAAACTACTTCCTAATAACCAAGAAATGGAAGAAGCTTTGTTTAATAGTGTTTTAGATAGTTTAACTAATTATGATGGGATTACTAAAGACGATGATGGTAATATATTTATGGAAACTAATACAACTCTATCTAAACCATCAAAAATAACTCCACCACCAACACCAGAAACTTATAGAGAAAAGGATGTAGAAGCAGCTGTATTAGGAGATACTACAAATGGAGGAATTGAATTACTAACATCAGTACTTACTAAGTTTGATCCTAAAAAAGAGTATCTAACTAGAGATCAAATGTATGGAGAGTTTCTAAAGGGTAAAGATGAAGATTTATCCGATGAGCTAGGTAGGGATGTTACAGTACAACAAAAATATGAAAAAGAGCATGGTAAAGATTGGGAAAAAGAATACAGTAAATGGTTCAATGAAAATATAACTAAAGATGGATTGTATTTACTAGTGAGTGGTGAACCACATTATGTAGGTGATTATGATTTTACTAATCATGAATCTAGATTTGATTTTATATTAAATCAACTTACAGCAAGTGAAAGAGCTAAGTATAAAAATACAAATATAAGAATAGAGGCGAGGAAATTAGATTGGCAAACTAAAAATGAACAGAAACCAGGCGAATCCGATGTAGATTACGCTAAACGAATGAACAAAGCGTTAAAAATATAATAAATGGAAGAAGTAGAAGTTTATTTAGTTAACGGTGAACGTGTAAACGTTACTGATTGGCCTCATCAATATAAAATATTATGGTTAAGTAATAATTTAAATGCTGAGAGAGTAGAAGCTAAAGAAGACGACTTACCTGTTGATAAAAGTATGTTTGGTAAACCAGATATTTCAGTGTCTACAGATACTAATGCTGGTTATAAAGACTTTGATTTAACAAGTTTAATTAAAGATTTATATCGTGATGATGTACAACAGTTTGATGAAAAATATCCTGCAGTCCCAGAATCACCCCAAGGAATAACCGCTGTAGGTGATTGGCTGGTAGAAGGTTTAACTATTCCAGATCCTGAAAACACTGAGTATTCTAAAATGCTTGGATTACAGCATGAGGATTATAAAAACAAACCTGAAGTAAAATCAGCTATTATAAACGCAGCAATAAACCCAATAGATATTGATAAACCAGGAAGAACTGGAGTACCAGGAGAAATCATGTATGAGGGTCTTGGTTTGTCTGATGATAGTAAAAATGAATATGAACTTGAAATGTATTCTCAACAAGATGTTTCAAGATTTATGAAACAACCTAGTATACAAAAAGCTTTAGAATTAGGTTTTATAAATAAAAAAGATTTAGCTTTAGGTATGTATCCAGGTTATACGGCTTGGGTGGAAACAATGGGTGACCAAATTAGTGATGATCCATCAGGTATAAAATTACCAGATGGTAGAGAGTTAACTAATAGAGAGGTTTATAAAATCATGTGGAAGAATGATATGCCTTATGATAGCGAAGTTGAAAAGTTAAAAAGAAGAGCAAGAAACAAAGTAAATAAATTTGTTCTTCAAGATGCTCATCAAATAGAAACTATTATAGATTTAGAAAAATTAAATCAACCTTATATTTTTGAAGAATACGCGGTAGAAGATACATTTGTAAATGATGTTTTTAATGAAGAAGCATTATCATTAGATGAAGATTTTAATATAAAAGATTTTAATGGTTTTTTAAACAATAGAGGTTTTAAAAATAATCTTCAACAAAAACTTTTAGAACTAAATAAAATTGATACAGAAGAATCTAGAAAAGCAATAGAACTTTTAAAACTAGATCATATAAATTATTATGTAAATGAACAGATAACTAGAGATTTATTACAGCAAAAACTTATGTGGGAAAAAGCTAATCCTGGAAGAGATGCTGATACAGAAGGAATTCAGTTTAGTATTTCTGAAGGAAATTTAGATCCAAAGAATATTAAAAAATGGATGAAGAGAGAAACTCCTTATGTTTATAATCAATTAGAAGAAAATCAATTAACTATAGAAAAAGAGTATCAAAACTTATTAAACACCGGTGGAGATGTTGGAACAGGAGAGTTTTTACAAAAAGTATCAGGAAATGCTTGGCTAGGATTTTGGCATGACGCTATTGATCCTACTATAGCATCCATACTAGATTTTGTACCTGGAGAATATACTGATGAAGTAGCTGAAAACATGAGAAGAAACACTTTAATTAGAAGATTTGAAAAAGGTGATAATCTAAGATATGCTTATAAACAAGGAATGAAATTAAAATTTCCTGAATATGGTAATATAGAATATTTAGTAGCAGCAGATGGTAGAATATATGATATGACCAATAAACTTGAAGCAACTGCTTTTTTAACTCCTAATCAACAAGCGGATATTATTGAAAAAGCTAGATCAAAAGGTAAAAAAGGAGCTTCTGCTTCTAGTTTAGGTTTAGCTTTTGAAAGCTCTAGAGTTATAGGTGATTTGTTTTTTCAAATAGGTTTAACATGGGGTGTAGGTAAAGTTAGAGGTGGTGTAAGTTCGAAAATAACAGCTGCTCAAGCTAGAATAGAAAAAGCACGAAGATTAGAAAAAGCAATTGGTGGGTATGATAAAGGAATGGGTGTGTTAGGTAAAACTAGAGCTGCTTTAAGATTAATGCCTGTTAAACCAGTAATTGCAGATGCAATGATTGCTCAAGGAACTATAGGACTTGTAAGAGGATATGAAGAAACTTTATTTGCAGCTAGAGATGCAGGTATTAATGAAGAGCAAGCAAGAGAACTAGCATCTAACGCTTCTCTTCAAACAGGTGTATGGTATGCGTTAACAGCACCGATTAGTCCACAAACTAAAGCTAAAAACTTAATATTTAACAAAATACCTAAAGAAACTTCTCAAACTGCAATTAATATATTTAGAAAAGAAGGCTGGAAAGGTTGGAATAATTATTGGAAAAATATTAAAACAAATATTACAACTATAGATGGTTTAAAAGAAATAGGGAAAAGTGGATTAACAACTTTAGATATGATGCAGAGAGAAGGTTGGAAAGAATTGTTTCAAGAAAATATTCAACAAGTAGGTGAAACCACACGGATAGGTGCTCAAACAAACGTGTTAGCTGGTCAACAAATAGTTAAACAAGATTATACATTAGAGGATTTTATACATACTTCTCAGATTTCTTTTATTGCTGGTTTTCTAATGCCAGGTGGTGGTAAAGTACTTAATTCAAGTAGAGATTTTTATAGAAAATATACAGGCATGGACAACGTAGATCGTTTTAATGCTTTAACCTATATGTATTTTAATAAAAAGAGTGTTGAAAAAATATTAGCCAAACAAGTTAAAGATGGAAATTATACACAAGAAGAAGTAGATAATTTATTAGGAGAAATAGATCAGTTTGGTCAAACTACAAATCACTTACCCTCTGATATAGATGCAAAAAATGCTAAAACTGTTTTAGATGCTTTAGCAGAATTAAATAGATTAGAACAAGAAAAGAAAGATAAACCTAACGGTTTATATGGTTATGAGGGTAAAATTAAAAAACTTAGAGAACAAATAAACAATGCTTATTATGATGCAGTAACTGGAGATCAAAGAGCTGGGATTATGGCTGCAGCTAAAGCAGGTGTTGCAGGTAATACTATTTTTAAAGCATTAGAAAACGAACAAGAAGCATTAGATTATCTTAAAACTATTATAAAAAGAAATAAAGATCAAGAATCTTTTTCAGATAAAGAATTTGATAATTATTTAAAAGAGAGATTTTTTAGTAAAGCTGGAGGTGCAATGTTTGTAAAAGATGGTACTAAACATGCTTTAGAATTCAAATGGAAAGCGGCTATGGCGCCTAGAGGCTCAGCTGCTGAGCAAACAGCTTCTCATGAATTTAAACATGCATTGTGGGTAGAAACAATAGGTGATGATGTTGAAACTCAACAACTATTAGGTAAAGCTTTATTTTTAGAATTAGGCAAAATGGATTTAGACTTGGATAATATCATGGACGATAGCGTTATTCCAGTAAAATTTCAACTAAGATGGCAAAAATACATGAAATTTCTTAAGGGCAAAATTGATATTCAAAAAGAATTATTAAAATGGAAAGAAATAAGTAAAACCGAATATGAGAGAGCAGAAGCTGAGATTTTAGGGAAAATATGGGAAGAAGGAATGATGTTGTATTCTGAAGCCGTAGGACAAAAATGGGTTTCATACGATGAAGATGTAGCTGATAGATTAAAGAATACTTGGAGAAGAGCAATGCAGTTTATAGGAGCTACTGATTTTGAGTTTGATAGTGGTAAAGCAGTTTTTGATATGATTCGAGATTATAATGCAGCTGTTGAAAGTGGAACACTTAGATGGAATAGAGCATTTAAGAAAATGGGTACTAAAGGAGCTAAAGTAGATAAGGAAAAATTAAAAAAAGAATTAGATAATCAGGAATTAAAGGATAAGATAAAAGCAAAAGAGGAGAAAAGAAGGACCAAACGACAAGAATTGAATAAGGAAGCTCGAGCAATGTTAGATAAAATGAGGAAAAGGCAAGCTAAATCCGAAACTGTTGGGAAAAAGGGAGCTAGAAATATAAAAGATGATGATAGAATTGTTGATGATAAATTCTCTTTATTACCAAGTCGTGAAACTCCTGAAGTTTTTAAAGAAAGAATTAATACTTATTACGATAAAGATAAATGGATTACTGATCAAGGTATAGAATCAGTTTTATATGATATTCTATTTGAATATGAACCTATTATTGAATCTAAAATATATAATAAATATCAAAATCTACCTAATGTTAATGTAAGTATGTTAACATCAGATACAATGACAGAATTAATTTCTCATATTAGAAATTTTAATAAACAGTTTTTAAAAGAAAGGCAAAAATATAAAGATTCATTAGAACAACAAGGCTTAAGCAAAACTGAAATAAAGAAAAGATTAGAAATTCAAGACGTACAAGGTTATAAAATAACTACAGGTAAAAAGAAAGGGGAAATAATAACTGAAAACTTAGATTTAAATGCTTGGATAAATGCACAACTTAATAATAAAATCAAATCAGCTTTAAAGAAACCAGGTAGAACTACTCCAAAATTTGATAAACAATTAGATGAAAATATAACTCAAGTTGAAGATAAATCCACTGCAAAAGAACAAGCATTACAATTTGAAAAAGAACAAGATCAATTAGCTTATTTATTAGATGATCCATTATTTGGATTTGTAAATCAAGAAGGAGAAGAAATAATTATACAAGTTGTTCCATTTGGTGGAGGTGAAACTTGGATAAATGATGTTAATGATCCTGCGGCAGCAGTTAATATAAGATTAGCAACAGAAACAGATCCTAATATAATTGAAGATTTAGAGAGACAAAAAAGAAATCTTGAAAGAGGATTAGAATTACAAAACAAACCTAATTTAACTAATGATGAAGTAAAAGAATTAGAAGATTTAAAAGGCTTTGAAGCATTTCAGATAGGTCCTCAAAAAACTGTAAAAACATTTGAAGCTTTAACACTACCTCAGAGCGCTGCTAGTATAATAGTAGCAGAGGTACAAAAAATGATATTAAGATCTCCAAATATTGAAACATTAGAATTTAGAAATTTTAAAGAAAAGTTTTCAAATTATATTTTTCCTTTAGCTAGAAAAATGACTTTTAAAAATAAGGAAGATATTCAGTTTTTCATGTATGACAATTGGAAGATAATATATGATGTTATAAATAATCCTTATGATCCTGTTACTGGTAAATCTACATATGCTGTTAAAAAAATGCCTCCAATATTAAAAGCATTTGACGAAGATGGTAATAGAATAAAGAAAAAAGATATAAATAGAGCAGTATTTTTGCAAGCATTCTTTGGTAGAGATGAAGCAGAAAAAATAATAAGAAAATATAATAAAAGACCTAATAAAGAATTAAAACAATTATTACCTCCAGAAAGACATCCAGCTGGCCATAAATTCGCAGGACAATTAGTAGGTACTAAAGCGGATGGAAGAATATCTCACGCTTTTTTTGATAGAAGAACCTCATTAATGGAGTTATTTGGAGATGTTATTGTATTACAAGAAGCTAGAAAAGCATTAAGAAACGAATTGTTTATTAAAAAAATAGCAGAAGTAAATCCTCCATTAGCCGCTGAGTTAAATAATGAAAAAATTAAGAGTGAAATTATAAATGATTTAGCAACAGGAAAAACAACAAGTGTTAAATTCAGTTTAAATGATGATTTAAGTGGGTTTATGAAAGGTAGATCCATAGAACAACAATTAGTTATTGCTGAGATGTTTGCTAAAGCTGGAGAAAATATTATAATAAAATCTAAAGATCAAGAAATTAAGAATTCTATTTTATTTGAAGTACCTAATTTAGAAGATTTAAATGATAAAGCTAAAAGCTTTTATATTATAAGTAAAATGGCTGAAGGTTATAATAATTTTAAATTTATTAATAAAAACAATGAAAAAGGTAAAACAACTAAAGCTGTATTAGAAATAGGAGATGTTAAATTTTCTCCAGATTTTGATTTTGAAACTTATAGTAACGATCTTGGAAAAGGGTTTAATGAAATTTTAGCAGAAACTGCTGATCAAGCAGATAATATGACTCCAGAAAAAATTGTAGAAAGAGCTGAAGCTAGCGCGATTGGTTCTGATAAAGGTCAATGGTGGCATTATGGAGGAATGTATAATCCAGGAGATGCAGATTTTGAATCTTTATTACACATGATAGCTAGTAGTAGAGGGAAAAAAGGTGAACAACAAATGGCTTGGTTTGAGAAACATTTATTATTAGAATATGATAAAGGTAATTATGCTAGAAGAAACGCCGCGGCTGCTAATATTAGAAACTTAACTGCATTACGTAGTAAATATAAAGATAAATTTAAAACCTTAGACAATAAAATAGTTTTTAAAGATGGAAGTACATTAGAAGGATTTGTAGAAGATGATGCATATAGAGTTTATATGTGGAGTAGTGGTCCAGCTAGTTGGGCACCTGGGGTTACAAAAATTCCTGGTTTATCATCACAACAAAAACGTAGATTACAAGAATGGGTACTAGAAGATGTTTCACGTATTAAATTTGCAGGAGAATTGTCGAAACTATCTAAACAACCTAATGGTTGGATAGAACCTTATGATCAATGGAAAGGAAGTAATATAGTAATAGAGATTACACAAAGAATGATAGATGAATCCAGAAAAAAATATTTATCAAAGTTTCTTCAAAATGCAGATTTAATATTTACTGAAGCGAATTTAAATAAATTAGAATTAATTTGGGGTAAGTCAATGAGAGATGCTATTGAAAACGCTTTATATACTATGAGATATGGACGTCAAGAAAAAAGAGCAGATAAACCTATGAGTGCTTTAATGAATTATTTAAATAATTCTATTGGTGTAACAATGTTTACAAATATGAGATCTGCTACTTTACAAGTTATTTCAATGCTTAACTTTATAAACATGTCAGACAATAGTATTATTCATCAATCTCAAGCAATGGCAAATGTTCCTGAATATCTAAGGACATTTAGAAAGTTATTTGCTCATGGTTATTTAGTAGATAGAAGACAAGGTATGTTAACTAATCTTCAAGAACAAGAAATAATGCGATTAGCTGATGCTACAAAATATAACAATTTATTTGAATGGTTTAATGCATGGAATGCTTATATATTAAAAGTTGGATTTTTACCTACAAGAGTAATGGATAGTTTTGCTATTGCTTTTGGAGGAGCTGGTTTTGTTATGAATAGAACAAAAACATATATGAAAGATGGTTTTGAGAAAAAAGAAGCAGAAGAAAAAGCTATGTTTGATTGGTATAGACAAGCTGAACGAACTCAGCAATCTGGAGATCCATCTAGAATATCTTTACATCAAGCTAGTGATTTGGGTAGATTAATGATGGCTTTTCAAAACACTCCTTTACAATATGGTAGAGTAGTAAAAAGAGCAGCAGTAGATTTAGCTAAAGGAAGAGGTAATCCAATGGAAAATATATCTAGAATAGCATATTATGGAGGTGTATCTTTCGCTATTTTTGCTTTTATTCAAAACGCTTTAATGGCTAGTTTATTTGGATGGGACGAGGAAGAGGAATATTTTAATCCTAAAAAATATGATACACAATGGGAGAGATTTTATACTGCCTTTACAGATAATGCCTTAAAACAAATGGGAGCTTTCGGGAATGTACTAGCTTGGGCTATAAGAGTTGAACAAAAAAGAAGTCAACTTATGTCAGATCCAAAAGCTGTTTATAAAGAAGCAGATTATTTATTAGTATTATCAAGTATTATAGTGCCAGCAAATATAAAATTGAGAACTGCCGTTAAAGGATTTAGAGAAGAAGCATGGAATAAAAAAGATATAGCATATGATAAGTGGGTAAAAGGCAATATAAAAGGAAAACTTGAAAATCCTCATTGGGTAAAATCAAAGCTTTATACAATTGAAGCTGCAACTTCATTTCCTTCAGCTCGTTTAGTACAAAAATGGGAGAATTTAGATAACATGATGAATATGGAATTAGACAACTACCAAAGACTAATGTTGTTTTTAGGTTGGAATACTTGGAATTTAGGATTAGAAAATGTTCAAAACAATAGAAGAGGGAGAACTGATGAATTAGATTTTGGAGGATCCGGAATAAAATTCGATGGTTTAAAATTTAAACCTGATATAAAATTTTAAAAAAATAATTATGTGGAAATTAACAAAAATATATTGGAAAAACATGTGGAATCGTTTATGGGCGATTGTAACATGTAAAAAAGAAAAGCCTTTTAGTATGGGTGAAAATGCAGAAAACCCAGTAAATATGGGTGGACCTAAATAAAATAAAATGAAAGAAAAAATAATAAAATGTATTGACAAAATACAAGAAGGGTGGAATAAATTAATGTATAAATTAATGTTTAAAAAATACAAATAATGAGACAAATCTTACTAGCCATTTGTTTGCTTATTACGTTTAATGTAAGTGGACAAGAAAAAGAAAAAGGAAAATTCTTTAAAGACGTTTATAAAGAATTATTTAAATACAGCACTATTTATGTAGCTGGTGATATGCAAAATCCTAAAGAAAACGTACCAGATTATTTTGTTAGGACTAACCCAGATGGTGGGTTATATGACATACCAGTTGTAGTAGATGGGACGGTTTATCACGACTTTGATTATAGATATGGATTTGGTATTCGTAAATTAGCTAGATATGATTATGAAGTAAAAGGTAAACAATACTATGATGGAACTGAAAACAATGTAGGTTTATCTGCTACAAACTCTCCAGTTAAAGGATTAGAGTATGTATTCCACTGGGAAAAAGAAAGAGAAAGAGATGAGCTATATGATAATCATAGATACTTTTTAAAACACAGTGGTAAATATCACATGGTAAAAGTTGAAAGTAGAAAACAAGGTAAAATAGATTTTAATTATCAATCGGCAGAAGTAAGAGCTAAACTACCTATTGGTAAGAAATTTAGTTTATCAGCTGGAGCTATGTATCGTACACACCAACGTCCTTATGGTTATAATCCAGTAGAAATATGGTTAAACGAAACTAATGAAAACGGTAACGCAGTAAATCCTTGGTATACTTTAGGATTTTATTATGGTTACGATGATCATTACACCACTACACAGTATCAAGGCCAAACATTATATGATTGGTATTGGACTGACCCTGATGGTAATATAGTAGCTCATACAGATTTAGAGTTTAGAGAGACAGTATTTACTGATCTTATGAATCGTTATAATAATGAGATTTGGGATACTATTGATTCTTTTGGTGTTGTATCTCCTGTGGTCGGATTTGACTGGTATCATTACAAAAATAATTTCTGGATGCATGTATATGGATCTTATCTACCTCCTTTTCACAAGTATGTTAAGGGAGATGAAGACTTTAGTTATTTACATAGAAATGGCTGGAGTGCAGAAGGTCATGACGAAATGCATGCTGAAGGAGATGGAGAACAAT